>JAABVA010005639.1_pt1 | contig 11294 bp, 2 predicted proteins | sample 5560331 | NCBI WGS metagenome assembly JAABVA01 (sample SAMN12812661, study PRJNA571458) | rock metagenome | isolation source: Antarctica rocks | place: Antarctica: Victoria Land, Mt New Zealand sud | collected 2016-01-07
ATAATCGGGTGGTTTTCATACCCAGTTTGGTCGTAGACCTCTGTTCTGTTGAGGCCACATTGCAAGGCACGTCAGCAACGCCTGCGCGACACCACCGTGGCACCTTGCACTGCAACAACCACAGCTCAACCAGTGACTCTATTAGCTCTGAAAGGCAAGCCTTCCAGGTTCCCAGCCTGCACCACGGGGAGGAAGAGTCTTTGCAGGCCAAAATACATCAATATTATCTATCATTATATCTGAGATCTGCACAAGAGAAATTAGATTTAAATGAACTTTATATTTAGTTAAGACATAATAGCTGATGAACTGATCAAGCTCTTGTTAAGATAGATGTTTAAGTGCTTTGTGTATTAGCTGAGACTTAATAACAGTGAGAGTCAATAGATATGAATGTATTAAGTAAGAATGTTGAGAAGTATAATGCTTTATTTGCTTTCTTGACTTCTTTAATCTTAGCATAAAAGACTAACAGAGTCTTTTTCTGCCTTAGATGACAGGGCTTTTATTATTTATTTAACTACATTTAAGTTAATTGCAGTCAACATTGACACATTAGATTCACTAGATAGGCAGATAGCACAAGTACTCATTATTCTTTCAATAGAGAATAAAATTAAGAAGAAAAATGTTAATGAGAAGAATGCTGTAATTAATGAGGCAGTGATGAAGATAAAAGAATTTTAATAAATAATTTTAATATATTTATGTCAATCATAAACTTCTAAAGATGTAGAGAATAATCTAAGAAATTTTTTTGAAGAATTAAATTTTATAATATAATTTTTATTAGCATTACACATGTCATGATTTAAGAAACAGAAATTACAGAATTGATAAAATAAAACTTATAAAAGTAATTATGTTATCTTAAATAAGAGTTGAAAGACTCTGAAACAGTTGAAAAAGAAAAGTAATTAATGATGTTTTAATTTATTATATAAATTATAAATAAATAAATAATTTTACTTTCTCTTTCTGTATAAAAATTAACTCTCACTATTTAATTCTTTTAGTGCACTTTAAAAATAATTACATTCAATAATATCTAGACTGAAGAAGACAAGAAGATTGTATATCAGAAAAGTTTATTAAAAATATTAATTTTTAATTTTATTTCTTTAATTATGATGATGAGTGTTATGTATTAAATGTATTTAAATGTATTGCAATATTATAGAAGTAAAGATAATCTACAACATTTATAGATTATACAGTACAGCTTTTAAATATATTTATAATAAAATTATTAATATAATTTCTGTCTTATCTTCTAATTTCTTCTCAAAGAAGAGCAACAAATACATAAGATAGATAAGATAATTACTGTAATAATTAAATTATATTTTTTTTTAACTTAACTGAGAGTAACTTACTCAGTAATTAAATTAAAAGTTCTTTTTAATTAATGAATATTTAAAATGAAGACAGAGCTTTCTGCAGTCATTATACATTAAAAAAATATGTTAAAAACATTAAATAACAATTATGTTTAATTCTTAACTTCTAATTATAAAATATATTTATGTTTTTAAATGTATTGCAATTCTATAAACACATTATACATACTTTACAGAGTAATTCTTAAAGCTTTATATTTTTATAACTTAATTATTTATATAATTTTTAATCAGTTAATATTATTTACATTTTATAATAATGTCATCAATTCTTAAACAGAATCTTTAAATACTTTAATTAAATCATCTTTGAAATCTTTTTTAAGCTTGAAATTCATTAACTTTTAAAGATATTTAATTTAATATTTAGAACATAATGATTCAGTCAGAAAGAATGAGCTGTAGAGTAAATTTAAAGAGTGATGAATTTTAATTAATTATAAATAAAAGAACATTGATGACAGTCAATTTAGTATTAACAAATTTAATTGAAAACACTGTATTATGTAATAAAATAATTATCTTTATGTCAGCAATGAATAACAAGAATATTTAAAGACAATACATCAATATATTGATATATTTTGCTTAATTTACTATTGTTATAATGAAAATATAGCTCATTCAACACTGACTAATAATGATATAAATTCTCTTTAAAATCATAAATTAATTAAGAACTGTTCAGTTATCATTATGAAATATTTACTTAAACATAAATATTTATTTTATTTTTAAAAATATTAATTTCTACTTTTTTAATATATATTTCTAATGCATATCTCTAACATATTGCAGCAGACAAAACTTAACAAAAATTAATAAATAAGCATTTCAGTATTAAAAACTTCATTAAATAACTTTTAAATAATTTTTTCTTTTTAAATCTTTTTTTTTAAGCATTTAAGAACTCTGAATTCTAAAAACTCATTTAAATGCTACAGTCAGATACACTGATGTCTAATAGACATTGATTTGACAATTTAATAAAAATATAACATTAAAACATTTAAAAAACACTTCTTAATAAGAAGTTCTTATTGAGTTTAAACAAATTATTAAAATCTTAATTACATTTAATAATTAAATCAATCTTAATCATTTAATCTTTATGAGTGTTACTGCTTACTTTATTAACAAGAATTAAAATTATTAGAAAATTCTTTTTATCTTTTAACTTTTTTATAATTAACATATTGATTAATCAATGACTGCAGAGATCTTTGCAATTCTTTAAGAATATAAATTGAAGAAGTGTCTTCTTGCAGTGACTATGAATAACTGCAGTAATAATGAATTTATATAAAGAACTTTAAGTAAGCTTTTAAAGAGAAAAGATATTATATAACAGACTGCAGTTAATGTTATTTCTTGCTTTATACATGTCATTTAGCTAGCTGTTAAGAATATATTTAACTTGTTAAAGACATCAGCAGTTAATGAGTCAATTATTTTGTCATTTAATGAAAATAATTTGATATAAATCATTAAGAAAATCACTTTATTTAACACTCTATTCAAAATATATTACTATCTTGCTTTTAACAAATAATTCTAACAGATATAATTAACACATTCTTAAATATCTAGATTTAATAGCTTACTATTGCTATGAATTTCTCTTCATAATAATATAAAATATTCAAAAAAATTCAATATCTTATTCATTCACATTCTGCTCTGACACTTATACAGAATGTTAAAACACAATAAAACTTTATTTATAATATAATATAAAGAGTTTATTAACTTTACAATGATATATGTATCTGAATCAGTCAAGAGTGTAACAGAATTATAAAATTAAATAAGAAGCTTAAGACTCTATGTGTATTTAAGCAGAAGTAACAGCAAATTATATATATAATGATGCTTCTTTAACTCTTTAAGAAGTATATAGAGTCAATGAATTAAATATATAATTTAATTATGTATAAAATATTTCTTGTGTACATCAATCTTTTTGATTATCTGAAGAATCAAAATAACATAAAGAAATTAAATTTAATCTTAAAGTAAATAGTGAAGTTAAAGATAGCTATTAAGAAAGCATTAATTAAGATGAAGAAGTATTATGTATAAATAGAAGATAAAAATGATTTATTATATAATATTATTATTATTCTTGACTTTACATAAAAACTTTCACTGTATTAAATATGTTTTTTACTGATCTTTTTAATACATATTTTTAATGTACATCATTAATTACTGAGATGTGCAGTCAGCTAAGTAAGATCAGACATATTATGTATAATATTAAATTGAGTTTCAGACTTATTATAAAGATTATTATTATTTATATAAGAATGTTTTATCACATAATTGTATTTGAAATTCAACATCATTTATCATCAAATCATTCATAAATCTCATCACAAAAGCACAGCAATTTAAGACTTAACTTAATGACATTATAATTATTAATTTAAAAGTCAATCAATACTTAAATTCTTCACTGTACTCAGTTAATAAAAATAATCTTAACATTTTAAAATACTGAAAATTGCAGATTATAATCTTTTCAATATTAATCACAATGATTAAGAATGTTCTTGCTATATTTATTGCTGATGTAAAGATTGAATAACTGTTCAATCTTGCTTAATATGTTATTATTTATTGAAGAGATTAATTAAATGAAGTCATCATTAAAATTATTATAATGATTAAGTTTAATTTACTTTAACATTAAAAACTGAATTATCTCATAATTGAAAGAAAGAACACTGCAGAAGATTTATTTTTAGATAAAATTAATATAAATATAAAATATCTATCTTATGTATTTATTCTGAATTACAACTCTTTTAACATTTTAGATAACAGCTTAGCTGATATTTTAAATTAAATTATTTATAACATTTTAAAACATAATTTTCACAATACTTCAAATGATAACTCTAATAATTTAAATAAAGATATGAGACTCAATATCTATGAAGATAACTGACTGATGCATGCACATTAGAATTTCTTATTAAAAGATTAAAATGCTGCAATCTGAATAAATCAGTTAATATTACAGCATCTTTATAATTAATTACATTATCAATTTTCTCAGCTCATTTTAAAAAGAGAGTTAAAAGAGATTTGCTTAATAGTTATATTAATGAATGTAAAAAATTTATGAAACTACAATTTATTCAGAATACAACATTAACTTCTTTGCTTTCAAGAGAAATACATTGTATATTAGAAAGAATATTTGCATTTAAAGAGCAGAGAGAAAGAAGAGAATGAAGAGAGATAAGTAATGAGTAAATTTATATGAAAGTAATTTGACAGTAAATAATGTTAACTCTTAATAGTGAATATTAAATTAACTTTAATTACATTGTCTTTACTTACATCACTTCTTCTTTATACTTCACTATTTCATCATTCATCATATCACTCAATCACACAGTCAGAAGTCTTTAATCTTTAATGAAATTATATAATTAAGAATCTTTAATCTATGATGAAATTACATAGTTAAAGATCTTCAATCTTTGATGAAATTACATAATTAAGAATTCTTAATCTCAGATAAAATTACATAGTTAAGAATCTTCAATCTTTGATGAAATTACACAGTTAGAGATCTTTAATCTTCAGTGAAATTATATAATTAAAGATTGTTAATCTTCAGTAAAATTATAAGATTAAGAACTTTTAATCTTAGATAAAATTATATAGTTAAGAGCTCTCAATCTTTAGTGAAACTACACAGTCAGAGATTCTCAATCTCTGTTAATAAAGTAATATTTAATATAATTTTATTGATAAAATAATGTTCAACATCATTCTGTTAACAAAGCAATGTTTGACATCACTTTATTGACAAAATAATGTTAAATAATAATTATTTATATCTTAAGTTTCTTAATGTCAGAAGATATAGATCTTTAAACAGTAAATAAAGATGAATTCTCATTAATAAATAGTAATGATTGTTTTAAGTGCTGATTAAACTTTGTAGCATAGAGTCATAGCATAGTTAATGATAACATCATTATGCACTTTCAAAGAATAATATATGCTATGATTTAAAATGAAATCTTCATTTCTAATGTGTAATTTTAATATGCACACTATTAAATTAATTAACAAAATTTTTTACATATTTATATTAACTTATACTTGCTTAATTCAACTAATTCTTGCTTACTTAATTCACAAATAATCTGTAATTCATGCAGAGTCAGATCAGATTAATTTGCATTTAATTTAAATTAAAAAAAGTTTACTCTATTTGACTTAACACTTAAACTTAACTCAGATCTATATAATCTATAGACAATCTGCACACTCAGTTTAACTTTAAATAGTCATTTTTTAATCATTACTTTCTAGCTTTTTTGAGTTAGCTATTACTAGCTGTATAAAAGCATTCACTAATCTTTAATAAACATGACACTACTAATAAGAAAGTCTTACTAGCTGTAGTGACAATATTAACTAGCTGTAAAGAATAGAAAAACTAAGAACTTATCATTACAGCATTTATAAAATATATAAAGATGATGAACTGTCTCATCAACATTTCTGTACATAGTTTCATAAATAATTAATATATATATCAATATAACAATATCTCAATACTCACTGTGCTTCTCTATAACTTCAGAACTCTTTATCAGAATTTAAAAAGTTATTAAAACTGTTTCTTTATCTTATTGTTGTTTTTTCACTGAAAATGAAATTGTCAAAGATTTAAAGACTGAATTTAAGTAATTGTAAGACTGAATCTTCACTTAAGACTTTGTCTTGACTGTTGAAAGTTAAAACAAGAAAAGACTTTATGTGAAGTGCATTAATTATTATAAGTAAATAAGAAACACACAGAAGACAGAGAAGAAGAATAGAGTTTAATTTAATATTGTAATATTAATAAAGAATTGTTTATATGTTCTATATATCAGCTATCAACAACATTATAATGTATAAATGATAAAATTTATCTATATTATATATAACTATTTAATGAAATCAGTTTCTTTTCAGTTTCAACAGCATATCTATTGAGATTTAACTTGCAACAGAGCTCTTATACTTAACAAAGATCTTTAATATGTTGAGATATTGTATTTTGAGATCAGAAAGATTCTTTAAAATTATGATGTTTAATTATCAATAAAGAATTATTATAATCTTAAATGATTAAAGAGAAAACTTATCAATAAAGAAGCTTTAAAACTATTTCTTACTTAACTAAATCTTAAGAACTTTTAAGTCTATATTATGAAGAAATATATTGTTGACAGTAATAATAATTATATTTAATAAATTATTCAACACATCTTCTTCTATTTCTTTAAGCAAATCAATTTAGCTAAAAGATTTATCAGTGAATTCTGCATATAAATAAATGTAACATTTAATATCAATAAATTCTGCTTATCTTTATCTATTATCATTAAAATAATTAATATCTTTAAGACATTTTTACTTACTTTTTACTTTATAATTTCTGAGTTAATGAAAGTAGACTGAGTATAGAGTCAGGTTAAGTTGAAAAAAAGTGCACTTAATCTGAACCTGCACTAGAATTCAGATCAGATCAGATTAAATTTATGTACAGATCAATTCTATCTACAATCTGCACAGGTATCTGCACACAGGTAAGGCTAGCCATTATGGGTAAGGTCAGGGCTAAAGCTCAAAAATGTGAAAGCTTATTGATATATTAGTCATAATAAATTACATCTTAACTAGCCATATAGGGATAAATTACATGGTCACAAGATATATTACTGAATAAGTTATGAAAATCATGACTTTTCATGAAGGTGCGCGTTAGAAACACACATTAGTAAGCATGTGTATGTGCTTACTAAGCACATACACATGCTTACTAAGACTATATATAACCTGCAAAAAACTCATGACTCTATGTGAATCAGGTCAGGTTAACTTACACCTAACTCAGCTAAATAAAAGTTAGTCTGACTCAACTCAATATCTGAACTCAACTCTGACTCACATGACCTATAGATAACCTGTGCACTCAGTCTAAATGAAAGTCTTTAAGTTTATAAACATTCAGCTTAAGAAGCTGATGTTTTATAATTGCTTAAATCTTATTATTATTGTTAAGAACTTCAGCAAGAATCTTAATGCAATTATGATTAAATGCAGTGATGTAAATATGTTTAAAGACATCAGTAAAGATATGAAAGACTTATAAAAGATTAATGAAGATATAAATGTCTTTAAAGACACTAATGAAGATATAAAAGATTTATGAGAGATTGATGAAGATTTTAAAGCATTAATAAAGATAAAGAAAGACTACATCTTACAGTTATGTAAGTGATATGCTGTCAAGACTATTAAAAAGCAGTTAGTTGTTGCTGAACAGTACATTAAGAAAAGAAGAAAGAAACTTATTAACTTTATATAAAATTGAGTGAAGTTTTTCATTATTATTGTTTTAAAGAAGTGACAAAAGCATCTTTTGACAGAGCTGAAGACATCAGAAAGAAAGTATTTAATTATATTTTATTAATTAAAGAAATCTCAATTTATTTAAGTATACATTAAGTGATACTTTAATCTTAATGTTTATTTCATTTAATGAAATAAAAACTATCACATAATGATTAAGACTGTAATGCATTGATAGCTTTTGTTGTTTAATACTGTCTATTAATTACACAATTATATAAAGCAATTAACTGAGAATATTAATAAGAAGATTAATAAATAAAAAAAGAGCTTATCTTAATTAATGAATAAAGAGATCTTTCAAATTCTAAAATCTTAAATTACTCATTAGATATTAATTCTTCTTATATTAAAGTGAAAGACAATGAAGCTATTATCAGCTTTAATTGAATCTGATTGTACATCAATGTATAAGGTATTTAAATAATAAAACTTATTATATAAACATTAAATGTACTCTGCAGTATTCAAAACAATTTTATTATCTTTTTTTTTATGTATTCTTAATAGTTTTTAAATGCATCAGTAGCTGTTTCTGAACTCTAAGTTATGATGTTTAACAATAATGATAACTTTAAATACTTAAAGAACTTAAAGACAGTAATAAAGACAGTTATGAAGAAGACTGTAATAGAGAAGATGAATTATTTAAGAAGACAGTATTACAGTAATAAATATTAAGATTATAAAGTTAATATGATGATGTTAGCAGCAGTTAAAGCAGTTAAATATTAAAAACAATTTATTAATTTATAAATAAAGTATTTTGTCACTGTTCTTAACAAAAATATTAATTAACTTACTGCTGCATTTAAATCTCAAGCAGAGATGCAAAGAACACTGTCTTTTAAGCTTTTAAATTTTATTTTATTGAAGAAAAATTGATTGCAAATCTTTAAGATTAAAGAATGAAAGCAAGCAATGATGAGTTGAAAAACTGTAAAGATTAAGAAATGTTATGTGTCTTATGCTTAATGATGAAAGAAGATTAAGACATAAAGAAAAATTAAGATTATACTTTTTAATAATGATGATAAAGTTGTTTTTTTAAATAGTTAGCTTAAATAAATTCACATTTTTCAGTCTGTAACTACATTATCTATTCATCACTTTATTTTTTTCTTCTTCTTCTTCTTATTTATCTTCTTCTTCTTTTTCTTCTTCAACAACAGCTTCATCATTAACAAAAACAACACATCTTATCTGTTTCTTATCTTTATTATTTTATTCATCATGCTAAAGAAGTTAAAATCTTCTTTAACAGCAATTTAACTTTTAAGTGTGTGTTAAGATTCTTGATGAAGAAGATAAACATTGAGATAGTAGTAAACTAAGTATAAAGTTAAGTTTAAGTTTAAAAAGATCATCTATAACTTTATAAAAATCTGATCTGATCTGTAAGTCAAGTTATTATTAACTCTATGTGCACTAGGTTAAATTAAGACATTAAAGTATTGTTTTTTAGAGCTAAGTTATGTGATTATAAATTACATAAAATCATAATATTAGCTCTAACTCTTACAAATAATACATTGTAAAACTGAACTTTGTAATCTATTTTTTGCATTTCTTTCATGAGCACTAATGTCATATATGAAATCTAAAACTCATGCACTCAGCCTAGACAGCAGTGACAATAATGATGATGATGATAGTAGAGATGACAGTGAGACAGAAAAAGTAAAGATTAAAAAGAATTTGAAAATTTAGCAAAAGAATGTATTTTAATTATAAGATATATTTAGTCAGTCTATACAAGATGTTATAACAGTAGCAATACATAAATAGTAATAGAAATCAACTTATCTTATTGTTTCTTGTATCAACATTATGAAATTAGCTTTTGTAGATTTACATTATATATTTAGTGTGAACATCACTGCTGAAGATCTCTGTCAAGTGTAAAGTCTAATCTAAAAAGATTAAAAGTAATAGTTAAAAAATAACTGTCTAAAGTTATTCTGAGTAAGGTGTGTCAGTATAACTATAACTTGTTTGAAGACATTAACAATTAAGATTAAAAATAACTAATAGGCTTCTGACAAGAAGCAATGCAAATATATAGCATATAAAAGATAGTTATTAATTAAGAGAAAAAGCATATCATTAATAAATATATAACTCTGCTTTAAAGTGACCATCAAGTCAAGTTAGACTTAACTTTTAAAACTTAACCTGACTTATTAAGCTCAACATTGAGGCTTGATCTGACTTATAATATTGTGTAATTTTCATTGTTTGTTGAGTAATTTTGATAATTTTTACATCATTAGAAACCTCTTACAATTCTTTACAAAATGAGTTTAAAATTATAAAAATCAGATTGCTTTCAAGCTTAATGCACACAGCTAAAGTTTTGTTCAAATTCTTAAAGTTTCTGTTACTATGATTGTTCACAGCTAACAAGACATGCAAAATAAGTGAAAAATCAGCTTTAAAAAAGCCTGATAGTCACTTTACTCTGCTTTAAAGACATTATAAATATATAGATATTATCTATGTAAAGAATATAATCACAAAAGATATTACTGAGAAAATCTGAGCAAATCTTCTTTAGAAAACTGACAGTGAATGCTTTTATGTTTTTTAAAAAGATTATGTTGATGTAAAAACCTCTGATATTATTTACATTACTATACAAAAGACTAATGATGTGCTAAATAGAGTCTAAATCTAATTTAAATAAGTTTAAAAAGAAAATCTTTAGTCTTGTTTAAGGCTCTCTGAAAAGTTTTGCTTCAATATGAGCTTGTTAAAATGTCACAGCAGCATAGAGTTCATCTGTTTTGTAACTCATCACTCTCAGTCAATTATTCTTCAACATTTTTAAACAATGTAAATCAGACCTTTTAGCCATATTAGCTTTGAGTGAACATACCTGTCATGTTGAGACAAGCTTTGTTCAAGGTGGACAGATTGACCTTGAATTTCTATATTTATCAGCAGACAGAGTCCTCATGGTGCATGAGAACTGCTGGTTGAATTTCAAAGAGATACACAAGACTGCAAATTATCACCTCTTTCAAATGCTGACTGTGCAACCCATGCAATCACAGGTGTTTTTCTGCGATCATATCGTAATTGACTTATATGGATTGATTCTGCCAGAGGTGATGAAATGTCTATCCTTGACGCAATCAAAGTTTTGTGACCTGGAACGCTCCCTACAAAGTGAAGCTCAGGAGAAGCTGCAACAAATGCCATGAGATATCAGAGTTTCATCCACACAACGTGGTGGTGAGCTGAAAGTCTCGTGGCTTGATGGTGAAAGTGGTCTGCTCTCAAGATACTTTCTAGATGCAGATGTCCACATCACTTTACATGCCATGATCTCCTGCTCTGAGAGCAGGCATGATAACGTACAGCAGGAAGGTAAGTCAAATCTGTTTGCATGCCGGGACTTGTACATACAACCCTCAAGCTGAGACTGACCACCTCAAACAAAATTTACTGACCAGCTCT
>JAABVA010005641.1_pt1 | contig 11292 bp, 13 predicted proteins | sample 5560331 | NCBI WGS metagenome assembly JAABVA01 (sample SAMN12812661, study PRJNA571458) | rock metagenome | isolation source: Antarctica rocks | place: Antarctica: Victoria Land, Mt New Zealand sud | collected 2016-01-07
CAGGGTGAGCCACTCTAGATTCATGGTTCCGTATGGTGACCATATGATGCTCTATGACTAGGTTGTAGTCTTGAGTGGCTGCTTGCACCTTCACTTACTTTGGAGCCCTGCAGTCCTGTGCTCTTTGTAGAGTGGTGTGGAGCTACAGTTTACAATGATCCGCACCTTGTCAGTGCCAAGACGACTTGGTCAGATATGCAGTCTTGGGTGACAACATGTCACGAAAAATTAACTTCTGCAATAATTGGATCCATGGTGTAGTCGGTTATCACGTCAGCCTTACACGCTGCAGATCGCCGGTTCGAATCCGGCTGGATTCATGAAATTTGGTTGTCGTTCGGGGCATACCCATCTGTTCTTTTTGGCACGGAATGCATTCTTGCGATTTGGTACGGACGACGAAGCCTGCGGCTTGAAGGATTAGCAGGTTGCCTGAGCCTGGTATGGCATTTGCACCGGCCATTTTGGCCCAACAAAGTCAACAGTTCTGTGATAACTGCTGACTGCTCCCTTGTGACGCAGGCTGCTTCCTACAAAGCCCCTCATAAGGCTTGGGTCCCGTACCGTCACATGTCTCCCACAGCAAGACTTGCCCATGGCTTGAACTCAGACATGCATGTCAGCTCAGCAGGCTCAGCTGGAGGTGACTCAAGACAGGAACCACATGCAATGGCAGAGTCAGTAATGGCTGCCAGGGAGGCCATGGCTGACACCATTGCTGGTATGGGGGATGTGCCAAAGTCAGGGCTGTGTGCAGTTGCCTCATGGGACATTCAGGAGCAACAAGCCCTCAAGGAGTGCACTTTCTCTCCCAGGCTAAATGCCCATAACAGAGCCAAAAGTGTGGTCGCACAGCAGTGGAAGGACTGGCAACCCGGCAGCATGCGTGCTGCAGACCAGCATTCTGTGTCTGTCATCAATGCAGCAGATCCAAGGCATGCTGCTGATGCTGCTGTTCATCATCAGGCGCACTCTGCAGCTACTTTCACAGCCGCTGATCGAGAAGCTGACGCAGTAGCCATGGGGGCTGATGGTCTTGCAGATGGTCAAGGCAGTGCATCAGCCTCAGAGCAGCATCTGGCAGCAGTGCCGGCTCAGAGTGTCCACTTCACACGGCATCAGGCACCAGCAAGAAGCAAGCTGGGGAGGACAGCAGCAAGCATGCGCAGAGGTCATGGGCAGCTCAATGACAGCTACATGGCGGCAGCTTGCAGGGGCAAACGACTTCAGTGTGCAGGTCCAGCCAGTGCACCTGCTGACTTGAGCTTGCATCAGCAGCCGGCCTGTTGTGATATCTCAGAGGAGCAGCTGCAAGCGGAAGTAGAAGAGTGTGACAGGCGGCTGAAGCAGCACAGCAAGTCCCAGCACACTGTCAGGAGACAGACACAGCAGCATCACCAGCCCGGGTCAGCAGCAGCGAACGGCCTGAGGGTGGTGGCGAATGGCAGCAATCATCAAGAGAGTGATGACATGCAGCCGCAGAAGCCGGCTCTCAAAGTTGCCCTGGAGGCTGTGCTGCCAGATGGGTCCTCATCAAGATTTGAGGTCCAACAGGTGAGAAGGAGTCACAGATATGAGTGCATGAGTTGACTTTGATCTTCTGATGCAGTGGCTGATTTGCACTGCAGTGGGTACCTGCTGCTTGCATTCACCATCACCTGAATTGTGTCCAGTGATGTATCAGAACACAAATGCACTTGTCAGCCTATTGCTTGTCTCTTATCACACACGCATGTCAGATGCATCATCCCAAGCATGTTTAAGCTGTCTTTGCTAACACTGTGACAAATCCTGTTGGCAGGCAGACCAGTTGCGGCATTTGACCAAGTTTTTTGCGACAATGCTGGAGCTGAATGCGGTGACAGTTGAAGCACGTGTTGTAGTTGCATAGCTAGCTCACTATAGTGGGCTCAACAGCTTGTTATGAGTAATGAATTGAGTACCCTAGACGACCTTTGTGATGATGCTAGGAGCTAGACCACTAGGCTTGACCACATCTTGTTGGAGTCGGTTTGTATTCTTCTGTGCTGCAAGTCCAGATTGTATTGCCAGTGCTGGTCACTATTGACCAGCACGGGTGTTACTAAGTTCTCAAGGGCAACTATTGTACCAGGGTCACTTCAGCAATTACTGATCTATGCGGTATGATGTGTTGAGAAGATCAACAACATGGTATTTCACTGTTGCCCTCAACAACAGGATGTGAACAGTACTACATACTGAGTGACTGCATGATGAAACACAGATCAATAGAGCAGAAGTGGGCCACTGTTTACATGCAGAGGCTCCCATTATGATTGCCCACCGGCGTAGCCTCTTTTGTTTCCCAGAAGTGGGTCAGCCTTTCACAAGTACCTGTTAGCACCCTAGTAGTGTTACACAGTAGTACAGAAAAGTATCAAGGATCGTTTGTCACTCAGGAACCATGCAAAGCATTGTAGCTAACCTAAAGCCTTCTGCTGTGGCAGCGTTCTGTATACTAGAAAACAAGAGGCAAGCCACCAACCATAGAAAAGAAAAGAAAACACTACGCTGTTAGGCGATTCTATAAAGGGCAGCTTGAAGTGTAATCAAGCTACCCTAAGGCATTGAAGCCATTTGGAGGGTAGGACAGGGCAAGGGTTACCCTTGCCCTAGGCGGACCACCAACCATAACAACAAGCTGATATGTTTCACATGCAAGGCAAGTTGAGAGCCCAGAAGTATTGAGACCCCACAATCCAAAGTTGGCATTGAAGTAGATGGCGCATGACTGCCATCACTCAATGACACTAGCCAAGAGCTGCATAGACAATGTGTTTTAACTGTAAAAGTGCTAGTCACAAGCCTTTACACAAGGGCCAGCAGCTGACATGCCTTGGCTAAGTGAAGGATGGCACTTGCAATTCAGAAGCGTCATACGATGTCGGTAGAGCATATGCCTTTTTGAGAGCCTTCCAATAGATTGGCCAGCTGAACCTTCTCGTTGCATCTGACTTCACACGCTGTGCCAAGGACTGGGGCGACATGTCACGAACTGCTTGCAAGCTGCTCAACACTGCATCTTTGTCTTCAAAAGCCTTCATGACTGGTACATACGGGGTTGAATAACAGTCCATTTTAGCCCAAAGTGGTGACTTTTGGTATATTGTCATCAGTTGCTCAAGATTCCTGCAGTTCAGTCAGCAGCATGCACTCTCACCTCGAAAGGTCAGAATGGACAACATGTATGCCGCTTTGTAGCCAGTTGCAGCATCTTTTGAAGCATAATATATGTACACGCAAGTCATGAGCAAGGAGTTTGTGACGGTTCTGTCGCAACAATCGTGCAAAATGGCAATTGTACATATGCAACTTGGAGTGTGTGCAAATGCATTATTGGGAGGATATGTTTGTGTCTCATGAACACATGCATGATCACTATTGTTGTCAGCTGCATCTTACCTGTGAGGGTACTCAGCACTGCAATTTGCATCCTGCCTTAAACCTCTGACACCACTGGCCTCAGCATCAGACAAGCTCTCGTTGCTCAGTATCTTCTCAATACGTGCAATGCAATCCAGCCAGTGAGGGTGCATATCTGTCCATGCTTTGTAGGGGTTCCGAAGGTAGCAGAGCTCTTCACCCAAGCAGTCCTCCAAAATGGCGATGCCCTTGTTGTACTCTGCCTTGACTTCAGCTGAAGCAGAGCTGATCTCCTTTGCCGCAACATCAATCACAAGCTGCGGCCCCATGCTGTCATTGACAGGATCCTGTGGAATTTGGCTTTGTGGCAACAGACTCTGCAGCTGTGCCAGATGCCACTGAATGCGCTGCTTGCGCATATGCTGCAATGTTGCCTTGAAAGGGGTAAATGCATCTGCACAGCAGGCTCGCTGCATGGAGGTGAGGACAGTGTCAGGGCTGACACCTGCTGCTGTGCTGATTGCTGCTGCAATTGCATCTGCTTCATGAACTTGCTGTCTGTGCAGCCACACGTCCATACCCCACCAAAGAGTGATTGTGTGAACATATGCTGCAACACCCAAGCTTGCCCAGATGCTCACCCCACCCATGCTGAATGCCACCGCCATCGCCCCAATGACCACACTTGTCAGCGTCACACAGCTCTTCATTTCGGCCTTGTGGTTGGCAATCACATGTGCCAGCTCCTTTGCAACAGGTGTGATGACCTCGTCAGCTGACTGCTGCTGAAGCATAGCACCCGCTGGTGCCGACAACATGGTGGCCACTCCCTTCTCAAGTGGGGCCCACGGAAGGTGATACAGAAAATGGCCATCCTTGTCAAGCGTGCTTGTGCCCATATTGCGTCTGAGATCAAACCCGTAAGTGCGCAGCTCTATCTTGTTGAGTATGGAGGCGAGGTGACGCTGGAGGGACGGATCTGCAGCTGCAAGACCTGAAACAGCCTCTGCTATCCTGATATAGGCTGCCTCCAACAACTCGGATCCTTGCTGTCTCAAGATTAAAGCTTCTGAAGGGTCCTTGCAAGTACTTGCAACTCGAAAGGAGTTGGATACCTTTGGCATAGCAGCACCTTGACCTGATGGTGACTTGTACGTGTCAAAGATGAGCTGTGAACGCCCAGTGACAGGTGCCTTCTCCAGGTTGCTAACAGCCACGTATGCTGTCATGCCTGCAACAGCTAAGCTGGCCAGCCACCCTTTTCTCCTATTGGAGCTGGACGAGGAGCCGGAAATCCCATGGCTAGGTGTGGATTCGGAGCTTGGGAATGCAGTGGGATCTGAGGTTCTGGTTGCGAAAGCTGACGCCTCGCTGCTCGCTGGTAGTGCTGCTGTCGAACTGCGATGAAGCAAAGGCTTCAGGCCTCGGACCGCTTGCATTCGCCTCTGCAAACAATAAAGTCGTGTCGGGCTATAGCTAGCTAGCATGCTTGTGTGTGTGTGTGGCTAAGACGAAAGGTGTCAATCGCTTTGAACCTTGTTCAAGTATTCTTTTTTTTGCACAACAGGATCACATGCAGGTTTTCAATTTTATTCTAGATTGTCTTGATTTCCTGAATATATGACCAGGTTTACTGGCAAATGCGATCAGACTTGTTGGCTGGCAAAAGCATTGTAATCTCTCTCTCACGTGAAAGCTTACCATTGCGATATAATCAAATGTTGTCCTGACGGGTATGTCTGGTCTTCTTGCTTACCCTGCAAGCGCACACAACAGTGAGTTGCGACCTTGCAAGAAACGGGTCTTACAGTCACGGAGCAAGGCCTCGCTCAAAGATGTGTTCACCTGACTGCTAGCGAAAGATGATCACGGCAAAACCCGCCGTGCGGGCTGGAAGTAGGGCCCGAAAACGACGCTCCAGACCTTTGCGTGGATTTTGCGTTCGAAGCATGAAGCGTTACAAACAGTCCCAACCGTGATCTGCGGTCCGTTTGAGCGCTCCCATCCAAGCTGCGATCAAGGCAAAAGGAATGCAAAATGCGTATCCAGCAGTTGTGATAGAAGTTCAGTTTCAAGCAGAACTGAGCATGTTGGTTTGCATGGCGCAGCGTGGCATCATGCACAGAAAACAGTAAAAACTGGCGCTGCTGCACGCAGTGCCAGGATGACCGCTGGCCATTGGCTGATGCAATACAGGACTGCATCCAACTGGTGCAGATATTATATCAGCACTACGTCAGGTAACAGATTCAGGAAGACCAGTCTACATCATGGACAGCTGACCTGACACAGATCACAGGTCAAGGGGAATGACTAAAGTCTATGCTGGAAAACCTTTTACATCTGTGCACCGAGGCACAGTGTTCTTGTCCAACTTGACCCATATCTTACATACAGCACATGGCATCATCGATGCTGTCAGTAATGATCATCCCGCAGTTGCATCCTCATCCTGGTTTCCCACCTGCATGGCGGGAAGAAGCAAGTCAGCAACAACACTCTGCTTCCCAAACGAATGTAGCACATTTGCAAACAGCACAGCAGTTATCCAACATGGTGTGGTGTGCCTGCCAGTCAGACTCTGCCACCCCCCCCCCCTCCGCGCAAATGCATATCCCTCAGACCCACTGGCTACCATTCAAAGAATGCGTGCACTTCAGCTTTGATGACCAATCCAATGCAGTCCAGCGCAATCAGATGCAGCCAAAGCATGTTGTCGCACCTGACAGTATCTCTGCGTTTTTCATTGGGTGCCACGTTCTCCTGCTGAGCCTTGCTCTTTGCAGTTCCCTTCACTGCTCTGCCATGCTTGAGCGTCAAGTCCTTCAGCTTGTCCTCAGCAGCATGACACGCGGCATACAGCTCGTTGAAGTTCTCCCCACGCCGCTTGCTGGTCTTGGCAGTGCCCCCTGACCGCAAGAAGGCGTCCTTGTTCCACACTTGCTGCAGCTCCCTGTACCAGCCCTCAACTGATTGGTCATGTGTTCATATATCCATTACTCCACTTCTTCATTCATTCATGCTTTCAGTTACTCACTCATGCGTGCATTTGCATTGGCATGGTTGTTATGGGCCCGCTGGGAGCAACATATCAACAATGCTTGCTTTGGCAGCAATGATGTGCCCATTGACGCATGCCAACATGTGACTAGAAACATACGCCATCCTCTGCGCTGCGTCTAACAAGCCAATGCTGTGTTTGCTAATGCACAATCTTATGCAGATGATACAATCAAAACTGCGCAATACAGCTACTTTACATGCCTGGAATTGCTGTTGTTCTCAGCACGAGAAACAATACAAGCTGTCAGCACAGGCGAGCTTGAAGATTCACCAGAAGCTGTGTAGTTCTCCAGATTGTCATGCATGTTGGTACAGAAGCCTGTACGCATACCTGTATCTTGTCACTCGGTCCACTTTTTTGGGCTTTGCTGCTTGAGCTGGCACAATGAAGCTGTTGTTCAACACTGGCAGGCTGCGCAGAGAAGGGCATCCCAGCACAGACCCAGGGCTGGCAGAAACTCCCCTGCTAGACCCTCTAGCGCCTCCTCTGTACTCGCTGCTTTCCCTTTGGCTGTTGCAAGCACTGCCTTCCTTCCAGCCATGCTGCTGTCCTGAGTGCTGTGACTCGGTCTCTGACTCAGCTGCAGTGTCTTGCTGCCTGAGCAGGTCTCCCTCAGCATCACCACTGTATGGCCTACACTCCTCAGTCTTTGGCAGACCATGTGTGTCACATGGCATGCTCTGCACATATTTGTTGTACAGACTGGCCTCATGCACAGCCTCTCTGTGCCCAACGCTTGCATAAGGTGCTTGCTGCAGTGGTTGCTGGTGCACGCCTGGGGCTAGGTCTGACCTGTGCTGCCTGTGACCCTGCGCCTCTGGCCTTGACTGACTGAAATCTGTGACTGGCTTGCTGTCTCTGTGTAAGCTGGCAGCAAGGGCATCAAGCTCAGAGCTCAGGTCTTGCCAGTCATGCTCAAGGGTGGTGCTGTCCTTGAGCTGATCACGTCGAGCTGATGATAGATGGCGGAGGCCGTGATTGAAGTGCGAAGCGCTGTGAGTGTTGTTTGACCTGCATGACAGTGTAGTGAACTGAGCCAGCTGCTGGTACTACGTGAAGAGTTGAGGCCATGCAGAAAAAGTGCCCCAAAAACACGTACATGAAGTCCCTGGTGCATAGCAGCTGATCACGCCCATCCATGCGCATAGCCACACCCTCTGCAGTCTCAGCGTGAGCCTGCTGACCGTGAACACCGTATGATGCCAGTCTCACGCTTCCCTTCTGCTACAAGCAATTGACTGTCAGGAAGCATGTCATACAAGCTTGGCACAGCCAGCCGTACAATCCATACTCTATTGGTGGAGCAGAGGCGGGCTCGGAATCCTAAGAACTTGCCTGTGTTATCCTGTTGGACACAGTGTTCTCTGGATGTGCTGCAGCCCAGGTCACATCCAATTCAGGAGCTGCCTGAGGTGACCTCTTTGCGGCTGGTGAATGAGGCTGGTGAGAGGCCAACTCCTGAGGGTTAGCTTTTGCAGGTTGGCCGCGCGTATGCGACGCTGAACGGGCTGCGTTGTTCTTGAAAGCACTGCTCTTTCTTGTGCTAGGTGATGCACCATAGTTGGGATCCTGACAGGCGGTCAAGAGCTCGTTGTTCTCTTGCAAAAACCTCACAATCACTTCCGTTGGCAGTGAGTGGCCGAGCAACTTTAGCTGCTGCTTGATGGCGTCCACTTCCTGTTCCGAGGGTACATGATCCGAAGACATGTCGGCCCTCAGAAGTATGTTATAGCCTGCAGCAGGTCACCACAAAGCCTCAAGGCAGCACATGAGTTCAAATTTGTAGGTCATCGCCAACTATGACATTATGGATTTGTCATGTGGTCCCTGGTTTACTAAGCACGGCGCACTTAAGGAGGCTGGCGTTTAAACACATTGCGCCCCCCGGACTAGTCCGTCCTTCATACGACCGCCATCGATCAGGCATTGCTTCCCGGCAGCTGCAACTGATCGCCTCATATCGTCAAATTCAGTTGACACACCGGTCTGCATGTTGCCCGGCCTGCAGGTGGTTACGCAAGAGTACTCTGACAGGGAGTATTGGAACGAGCGTTATGCCAAGTCCAGCGGCAGCTGTTTTGACTGGTATCAGAGATACGCTACATTGTCACACATTATCAATCCGCTTGTTCCCAAGGATGCTGCAGTGCTCCAGGCAGGAGCTTGTGCATGAGTTGCTGCCAATGGTCTTCAGCCTTGCTCTTGTTGCGCAAATTTTGTTGACAAGATCATGGCTGTCATGCAGGTCGGAGTCGGAAATTCCAGGTTGCAGCTTGATATGAACCTGGACGGGTATGCTTCCATCACCAGTGTGGACTATTCAGAGGTTGTCATAGACCAGATGCAGCAAGCTCACCAGCACTATCCACAACTACAGTATGCTGTGGCAGATGCAAGGTAGTCGCCAGTGTCCTTGCATCATAGAAGAATACTGGTCCAGGTGTCAGATTGATGATTCTCAAGCCAATTTTGCAATATGATTGTTCAGGTTAGTTCTAATGCTTTCAGGAGTATGCCTCAATTCAGTGATAGCAGTTTTGGAGCAGTTGTGGATAAAGGCACTATGGATGCGATGGCATGTGGTGAAAAGGCTGCCTCAGACATTCACAGCATGCTGAGCGAGATCAGCAGGCAAGACACTGCCCATGCTGCCTGCCTCCTCACGTGTGCTTGCATGTAGCAATGCTCGTGTCAATGCTCAATCAGAGTATGGAAAGAAAGGAAAAGGCTATGCCAGTGGGCGGTCATGACAGGAGCGCCTGCATGTAAACAGTGGCAGCCCGGGCCGCAATCGCAGTGTGCAGCACTGCAAGGGCATCACGCTGTGACTTTCCTTGCAGGTTGCTGCAGCCTGGCGGCATGTTTCTTGGCATCAGTTACGGCAGTCCAAAGACCCGCATGCATTGCTTCATGTCTTCAGAATTTGGCTGGGACCCTATGCTGTATACAATAGGCAGACCAGATAGTGCTGGTCACAAGGGTGGCTTGCCTGCTGATGCAGACCAGCTAGTCATCTCAGGACCCGACCAACCTATGGTAAGCCCTATGGCTTGGTAGGTGTGCAGCGACAGTGACTTGCCTTCGCACAATATCCTGAGCATTGTGGGCATGTGTCGCCCTCATGCAGAGTGCATGCACCTTTCCTTGTATGCTTGTCTATGTCTTGTCCCAGTCCACTTGCAAACCTATGCCCAAAAGTGGCTATACATCCAGGACACTTGTGGATGTGTGGTGGGGCCTGCCTGTAAAATCCACCATGCTGTGCAGGAAGCACTCAAGCTGTTGGAGATAGATCCTGACAGTGTGCACTATGTTTACGTTTGTCAGAAGCATGCAGCGCAGGTGGTCATTAGCTAGCGGATCAATGATAACAACTAACATATCATTACAACTACATAGCAGCACAGGTGGCTGTTAACTAGCGGAGCGCTGACAACCGAGTACACATAATTACAACTATGAAGTTGGTGGGCTGGAACAAACAGTAGATAGGCCATGCCATGCAAACTACACTGTATGCATTTTTCCTTGTTTGCTGCCTATGTAGCATGTCAGGTAGCATGTCAGGTAGCATGTAGCAGCAAGCCAGCAGGTGCATGCATGACCTGCGCTTCTGCTAATTGCAGCAATGCATATGATGTCTGACATTTCGTGATTGAGTTGTTCGTATGAGTGATATACAGTTTGTCTTGCTATGACCAAACTGTGATTTCAATGTTGATACGGAAGGCGGTGAACACGTGACTGCACAGGGTGTGGCGTGTGTGCAGTAGCATAGCAGTCGAGGCTTATGATATGTAGTGAGGTTACAATAATACTGCAGCTGCACCCCGAATGCACAGTGGAAGGGTATGATACTGATGGTGCTTTTGCAGATGGTGCTGATGCAACTGCTGATGCAACCTTTCCTTTCAATCAAAATAAAACATAAGGTGGTGCTTTTGCAGATGGTGTTACAATGTGCCATATGCTCTGTCGCCAGCATCACCCAGACCAGGCACAATGTAACCCTTGTCATTCAGCTCTGCATCAATTGTAGCCGCATACACTTTCAAGCCTGCACACAAAAAAACCCTGTAATCAGCGTCGATGCTGGTGCCTGCGCTTTTGAGGCAGCCTGGACACATGCAGACATGGGTGATGTACGATCATAGTGATGCTGCCCAGAAGCTGTGTGTGTGGTCAGCAGTCACATACTTGCATGCATGACAGCCACTTGCAGGCAGAGAACAGCAAGTGCAACGTGTTCAGACTTACCCACGAACTTCTCGGAGAGCTTCTTCAAAGCTGGTGGGCAGGCAACCACACACACCACAATGATGTTGCTTGGATCGCCGCCTCGAGAAACAATGTCTTCTAGTACATTGATGATTGTGCCTCCTGCAATCCACCCACCGCGTGTCGACAACACAGCAACTTGTAATTTGTAAAGTTGCTCAGCTGCACCTATTGTGTACGAGCAGTGATTCTCCCAGGAAGGGGCAATGCAGAGTTGGAAACAAAGTCTGATGCAGCTCCAGAAAGCGACTGATTGGGTAAAGCAAGCTGAGCAAGTAGCTTGCCTGTAGCTAGCATGGGGTCTGCTACTAGTATACGATCTTCTGCTGTGAAGCTCTTTGGCAACTTATTCAAGTACGATGTAGCCTACAGACAACATCCTCAGAGCATTGAAAGCTGTCAGGCTAAGCTAGCACAGTTCATGCTCTTTGCATGGCAGCTGCATCTACATCGCAGCCGACATCACATGACTGCTGCGACCACATGGCCGCTCACTAGATGCTCAGCATGATGAATGGAGCGGCCTCAGCTGCTGCAAGCTGATTTAGACCACACAAGGCTGCACT
>JAABVA010005643.1_pt1 | contig 11289 bp, 12 predicted proteins | sample 5560331 | NCBI WGS metagenome assembly JAABVA01 (sample SAMN12812661, study PRJNA571458) | rock metagenome | isolation source: Antarctica rocks | place: Antarctica: Victoria Land, Mt New Zealand sud | collected 2016-01-07
TCGGCTGGACGCTGCGGCTGTTCGGGAGCCCCGGTGCCCGGCTGGCCACCTGGCTCGGCAGCAAGGCGACCGCGGTCAGCCACGCAGCCACCGACCGGGTTCAGCAGCTGCAGCGCCTCAGTGGGCTGCTGCGGTCGCAGAACCTGCCCGCCAAGGCAGTGGCCGCGATCGCCCGGGAACGCCTGCTACGGGCTCTGGTAGGCCGCTTCCTGCCCCGCCCATGGTCCTGGCTGGTCCGGATCGTCGCGAACATCGCCCTGCTGCCGACCGCGGTGCTCCGCGACGCCGGCACCGTGGTCGCTGGAGTCGTCCCCGGCATGAACCCCAACCCCAACCCCACCCCCACCCCGACCCCTGCACCGGCGGCCAGTGCCCCGATGCCCACGGCCGCGGTGCCGACCGTCGCGCCCGTTGAGGCACCGGCAGCGCCGACCGCGCCGCCAGCACCGTTCACCGTCGAGGTCGGCGAGCCCACCCGGGACAGCGACCTGTTCGAGCAGGCCGTCGGGTCAGAACCGGCCCAGTCGCGCTACCCGGCGCCCAAGCGGTCGGTGGCCAAGAAGCGCCGCTGACTCAACGCCAGCACGACCAGCACTTCTTCAGGCCGTCTCCGCCCGGGGGCGGCCTTCGTCATGTCTGAAGGAGAAGATCATGGTGTTGATCATTGGTATCGCTGGGGCCGCGGCCTTGGCGGTACTGCTCTACAACCACCTACGCGAGCAGCAACCGGAGCTCGCGACGCTGTCTACCCGGCGGGCGCAGCAGCTCGCTGCGGTCGTGCTGGTGCTGTCCAAAGCCGTGGACGGGGTCATCGACGCCCTCGCCCTCGGTCTGCGGCCAGCAGTGTCGTCCTCGTCCAGCACCTCGTGGCGGGGGCAGCGGTTGGTCGACGTCGACTGGGACGACCAGGACGACGACGATGCCCGGTAGACGCGACCACCTACAGCTCGTCGGCGGCCGCCGCTTCTGGGTCCGGCCGCAGCCCAGGATGCAGGTTGCCACCCAGGCGATCTTCGCCGGACCGCAGGAGCACCGGGTGTTCGCGATGACCCCGGAGGCCACCGGCCGCGGCTACGGCCACATCGCCGTCCGGGTCGGCCGGGTCCTGGTCTACCTCGAGGACCGGGACGCCCTGCAGGCCTGGACCACCGCGATCGGCAAAGCCGCCGACCTGGCCGACGCGGCGTTCGGACCGGACCTGCCAGCCTCCCGGTACCAGCCACCCGGCGGCAGCAACTAGCAGCGGCGCGGGCTGCGCCGGGAGCACCAAGCTCTCGGCGCAGCCTTCGGTCGCTACAGGAGCAGCAGATGACGGTGTTTGATCTGCCCGTAGAAGGCCTCCCGCCCGTCTTGGTGAACCCGACCACCAGTTCGACTCAGCCCGCCGTAGACAAGCCCACAGGCACGGCCGGCGTCGCCTCCTGATCCTGGACCGACCAGGAAACTGGATGCCGCCGAGACATCCACGCATTTGCGGGGCGTGCGCCAAGCTCCACGTTCAGGTCGTGGGCGACGAACTCGATGCGGCTTGGTCAGGTCGTGCTCGTCCATAGATCCCGACCCGTAGATTGGCGGCAGCGGTATGGCCAGCTCTTCCGCGACGTCCAGCAGCGACACCCGGAGATGCTCCACTGGCCTTCTTCCAAGCCTAGAGTCCTGCCGTGATCACCCTGATGAGCTGGAACATGGCTGGCCGCGGGTTGTGGGACGACGTTGCCTGCGGTGGGGTGGGCATCGCCTTGCTGCAGGAGGCGCGTCCTGCGCCACGGACGTTCCCTGGCCGGGTGCTCCCCGCGGAGGACAGCGCTTGGGGCACTGCTGGGTGGCCGAAGCGGACTTCCGGACGGCGATCGCGTCCTTGTCCGACACGGTCACGCTGTCGGCGCGTCCTAACGTGGCGACCGACCGGGCGACAGAACAGCAGCACTGGTCCGTTGGTCGCGTCGGCACGATCACGGCTGCTGACGTCGTTGTCAAGGGATCAACGGCGGCGTTCACGGCGGTGTCCGTCTACGCGCCGTGGGAGCGGACCCCTGATGGCGGTCTCTATGCGGACGCCGCGGCTCATCGGATCCTGTCTGATCTGTCGGCGCTCATGTTCACCCGCAAGCACCGCCTGGTAGTCGCCGGCGACTGGAACATCTTGCACGGCCACGGTGAACACGGAGACACCTACTACGCGGACCGCTATCGGACCGTGTTCGAACGGGCGAACGCGCTCGGGCTCCGGTTCATCGGCCCACAGGCGCCGAACGGCCGGCAGGTGCAGCCGTGGCCCGACGAACTGCCGACCGACAGCAAGAACGTCCCTACGTTCCACCACAATCGGCAAACTCCACAGACAGCGACACGGCAGCTGGACTTCGTCTTCGCCTCCGAGTCAATCGCCGAGCACGTGAGCGTCACAGCCCTCAACCAGCCTGAGCAGTGGGGTGCCAGTGACCACTGCCAGCTACACATCGAGGTGGATCTGTGAGCACGTCACTCCAGCTTGACAGCGCGACCTGGCGCTTCCTGACGTGGAACCTCGACTGGTGGCGCCGACACGACCAGCACGTGCCTGGCACCGCGCTGCTAGCCGAACAAGCTGCCACCGTGGTCGCCCTCCAGGAGGTGTCAGGCGAGGTAGCAAAGACACTGCGCGCACATCATCCCGGTGAGGCGCTGTTCTCGCAGGAGCTGCACCCCGGTGCGACCTGGCGCTTGATGGGCTGCGGGCTGCTCCTGCCTCCGCAGGCGATGGTGCTATCCCGCGGTGTCGTGCGGTCACTACCCAAGCCGCAGCGGGGCATCTACGCCGTAGTGCAGCTTCCGGGCCAGCAACCGATGACCTTCGTCTCCTGGCACACCCCGAACGCCGCCGGAGACGGCCGGGAGGTCAAGATGCGCACCTATGCCGCGATGACCGAGTGGTTGGCCGCTGCCACTACCCCCGTGGTGCTCGGGGCGGATCTCAACACGTGGATTGACCCGGTGGATCTCCGAGCGGCCGACGCCTCCGACCCGTTCTATGAAGAGCACGCCTTCGTCGGTCAGCAACCGGCGCATGGGCTCGTAGACGCGTACCGAGCTGTGCTGGAGTCGCAAGGCGCCCTGGCTCGACTGCGCGAGGAGCGACCTGACGGGCCGCTGGCCGTATCGCACGAACTCCCCAGCGGCGCACAGCACCGGATGGACCGTGTCTATGCGAGTCCTGAGCTGCAACCAGTAAGGGCCGCCTACCTCCCACTGGACGTGGCACGGGCCTCAGGCAGCGACCACGCCCCGCTCTGGGTCGACTTCCGCGGTTAGACGGCGCGAACGTCATCACCAACGCCCTCGGACGGAAATGCCCATCGATGACGATGCGGCCGGCCAGCCATGGCTTCGCGAACATGTCTATGAGCCAGGCCGAGCCACCCCGGGATCGCTCATCGACTGGTAGATGGAACGGTGAATCGATCCGCTACTAGCTATAGCTAGGGCGAGCTGAGGGTCGTCATACCTCGCACCAGGCGTCCGGCTGCCTCGTCGATGCTGAGAGATTCCATGATGAAGCCGCTGCGCCACAACACGGGCCTCGCATCGAGCGGCGTGAGGAGCAACTCGTCAGGGAGGCCAGCGAGTCCCACCTCCGAGACGAACGGGTGCGGAGCAACGGGCGAGGTGTCGCGTCGACTGACGAAGACGCTGGGGTAGCCCGTCCGCGACTTGCCGAGGAGATCCAGCATCTCGGAAGAGTTGAATCCACACCAGACAAGCCAGCGCCAGGCACCGGCGCCATCTGCGATCAACTCAAGCCAGCCGTTGCCGCTCTTGTCCCGCTCAGACAACGCAACGAAGGACGCGAGGTCCGGCGTGCCTTGGTACTCGCCGCTCCAGCCGGCGAACTTGAGCTGGCGACGCATGGATTGGCGCAACAGGGAGAGCAGATGAGTCCACAGATCACGCTGCTGACTCTCGGTGCTGAGCAGCCGATCGCCGAGAACGTCTCTTACGTAGTAAGGTCGCAACATGACTCGGGTGGTACGGCCAATGATCTGGGCGAACAGCTCGTACAACGGGAGGATGTTGCCTTCGTCAGACTCTGCCAACGCGGCGTAGTACTGACCTCGGTCCGAGTCTGAGCGAACGATCAGTGGCGGGTACTCGGCCGCACTGAGTACGAGGTTAGCCAGAACTCGAGCCAGCCGACCATTGCCATCCTCGTACGGGTGGATGTGCGTCAACCAAGCATGCGCCACTGCCGCATCCAAGATCGCGTCGCTTGTCGTCCCTAGCCACCACTGTGCGTACTCGTCCATGCACTTCGGCACGTCGTAGTGCGCGGGAGGACGGAAGTGCGTACCACCTATAGCCACGTCATGTGTCCGATACTGCCCACCGAAGCGCATGTCCGCGGTGATGAGCGCGTGTAGCTGCCGTAGCTCGTAAGCCTGCGGACGGGTACGCCGGTGGGCCCACTCATCGGCGATCTGCTGAGCCTTGAACAAGCCCAGCGTCGTGACGATCTTCTCGTCGGCCCGCAGAACCTCGAGCAGGGCGTGCACGGGGCCGTCAAGCAGCTCCTGATAGGTGCTCACGGCGTCCTGGACCTGACGTGCCGAGACTTGGTAACCCTCGATCAAGTTGCTCTGCGAGACCAGCTCGCTTTTCTGCGCCAGGAGGAACGGCTCCAGCAGCGAGGTCGTCTCCGACGCGATGTTGAGCCATGCGCGCCGGGCCCCGTCTGCAACAGCGAGGCTTATCTCAGCAGTCTTGGTGAACGCCTCGAGGCTGCGGTCGTCCTCCGGGACGAGGTAAGGCGAGCCGTTGAGCAGGTCGTTCGGGTTCGACATGTCTTGAGTCTCACGCAAGAAACCTTCTTCATTCGCACTGAGGGGCCTCGGGAGGACCACGACGGCGACGGCGACGGCGGAACCAGTATCGACGCGAGCAGTCGCTTCATTTGAGGCGCCTTGTCGTCTGCGGCCGCATGGCCGAGTGCAACAGAGCGCCGATCACTACAGCCCGTCGTCGGGCAGCCCGCGGCCGCTCTTCAGATACGAGGGGTTCTGCGACATCACGCAGAACCCCGCTTCGCCGTGCCTACAGGTGTCCACAACTGGTGGCCACTTCCTCGTCTCACCAAGGAGAGCTATGACGAGTTCTGCCCACTCCCCCTTCAAGATCGGTTACGCCCGGGTCAGCACCAACACCCAGGACGAGGCCCTGCAGCTCGATGCCCTCCAGCAGGCGTGTGTGGACCGTGTGTTCATCGACCGTGCCTCCGGGTCGGTCCAGGACCGTCCTGGTCTGACGAGTGCGCTGGAGTGCGCCAGACCCGCCGACAGCCTGGTGGTGTGGCGGCTGGACCGGCTCGGACGGTCCCTGCGGCACCTCATCGACGTCGTGCACGACCTTGAGCAGCGGGGCGTCGCCCTGGTCAGCCTCACCGAGCAGATCGACACGAGCACCCCCGGCGGGCGTTTGATCTTCCACGTCTTCGCCAGCCTGGCGCAGTTCGAGAAGGAGCTGATCCGGGAGCGCACCATGGCCGGGCTTGCCGCTGCCCGGGCCCGCGGGCGGGTCGGTGGACGCCCGACGGTGTGGACCCAGGACAAGCTGAGGACGGCCCGCGCGATGCGGGCCAGCGGCGACTACGACGTCACCGCCATCGCCAAGGTCCTTGGGGTGAGCCGAGCGTCGGTGTACCGGGCCCTGGAGCTGCCACTGCTGGAGGACTCGACCGAGCTGACCGGGTGAGCTGCCCGGACTGCGCCGGCACCCGGGCCATCCCGGATGACCTCACCGGCGGCTACCAGCCGTGCCAGTCGTGCGTCATCCAGGCCGGCACCACCTTCGTTGCTCTGGACGACCCGGACGGGGGCGCCGACCAGAGCTAGCAGGCAAAGGACGCGCTGAGGGGCTCGCCCGCGCGCCTGACCGCAAGACCACCTGACCGCACGACCGCACGAACTACGCCCGGCTCCGCCTGGAGTCGGGCTTTGTCATGTCTGAAGGAGATCATCATGTCCAAGGAAAGCTTGCAGTGGCTCAACAGCAACACCTTGATCGGGTGCACCGACAAGCGCGGGACGGCCTGGCACTGGCGGGCCCAGGAGCAAGGAGAGCGGTGCAACCACTACCCCGGGACGATCCCTGTGGAGGACGTCCAGGACCGGCTGTTCGGCTGGCAGGCCGAGAGCCGCCGTCTGGCCGTGGAGCTGCCCGCCGCGGTCGTGGACGCCACGCACTGGCAGGGCGGGCTACCCAGGCGCTGGGCGGTGCTGCCGGACCGGCAGGCCATCTGCCGCTCCGACGACGACACGCTGATGGGCATCTTCGGCCCCGGCTACACCCGGCACCAGTACCGCGAGTGGCTCCTGACCACCGTTGCCGATCTGCTGGACGATGATCTGGCGATCAGCAGCGCCGGGCTGCTCCGCGGCGGGGCGATCGCCTGGGTAGAGGTGTCCATGCCGGACACCATCACCACGCCCGAAGGCGTCGCGTTCCGGCCGAACCTGCTGGCCACCACCAGCTTCGACGGCTCCATCGCCACCACCTACAAACGGACCGTCACCGACACCATCTGCGACAACACCCGCGAACTCGCGCTGTCCGAGCGAGGACAGGAGTTCAAGGTCAAGCACAGCCGCAACTCCCACGCCCAGCTCGGCCCGGCCCGGCAGGCACTGGCGATGGTCCACACCCTGGCAGACGACTTCGCCGCCGAGATCGCCGCGCTCTGCGCCACCCCGGTCAGCCCAGCCCAGTGGCGCGGGTTCCTCGACCGGCACGTCCCGCGGACCGACCCGAGCACCAGCCGGCCGCTGGAAGGCAGGGCGCTTACCCACGCCGACAGCAAACGCTCCCGGCTCGACGAGCTCTACCAGCACGACCCTCGGGTTGCGCCCTGGACCGGCACCGCGCACGGCGTGCTCCAGGCCGTCAACACCTACTCACAGCACGAGGGTGTCGTGCGCGGCGACCGGGCAGAGCGCAACAGCCTCAAGACGATCACCGGGGAGTTCGCCGACGTCGACCGTAAAACCTGGCAGGCGCTGAAGCCAGTGCTCGCCGCCGCCTGACCCGCGCATCCTCTGCCCCCTTCAGTCCGTCATGGGCTGGAGGGGGCCAGCGGCGCTTCTCTGCGTTCAAGGCGGGTGGGGGCTTACCTTCGGCTGTATCGGCCGCAGAGCGCGAAGTGGCCCGGGCGGTAGGCGTCCTGCGGCGGCCCAGCCTTTTCGCCGCCGACCGGCTCCGAGGCAGCTTTTGATATCGCCTCAGCCCGCTGGGTGCAGCGTGAACCAGATGGGTGCGTGGTCCCGGTCATCAGTGCAGGGCGTCGAGGATCGGAGCCGCCTCGCTCCACAGCTGCTGGAGGCGAAGGATGCCGTTGTCCGCGAGAACAGCAGGGTCGAATCCACAAGCACCCGGCGACGTCACGGACGCCCACAATGGCCACGCGTTGCTCACCCGGGAGCTGTGATAACCCCCTGCCCGGAGCCGTGAGAGCTCGTCGCTCACGCGGGTACGACGGTCTTGATCCTTCTGCTTGTAGGAGATCCGGACCCCGACGTACGGCCACTCGTTCTCGCGCCAGGGGACGAGCAGGGCACGGGTCTGCCACCCGATCACCACTGCAAGATCCAGCAGTCCGGCATGCAGCCAGGCCCGGCGAGTCAGGCCCGCGCGCGGATAGGCACCCCCATCCAGGTCTTTGCTGTAGACCTCAGCGCCCTGGTCGACCGCGAAGGTGAGAACGTCGTCAACCCGCGTCAGCAAGTGCCGCTCGACGACGACGCGTGCCTCGTCCCGCAGTCCGGCCCACTCCTCGATGTCGTCTCGGTTCTGCAGGTAGAAGGCGGCCTTTCTGTCCGTGAGTGGCTCAGCCATGGTGGTGGACCTCCAGGGTCGTCAGGTAGTCGCGGACGCCGGGCGCTACGCCATCTGTGATGCTGCACGCACGCCGGAGCCACTTGGCAACATCAGCCCAAGTGAGACTGCACCACTTGCCTTGACTCTCGACAGCGGTCACCGGGTCGTATCGTCGACGGGTCAGGAAGACGAAGCGCGGATCGACGTCGTCGGCCCACAGTTCGTACAACCGGTCGAGCTGCTTTCCGCCCTCCGCCGCAAAGACCTTCGCCTCGACACACACCGTCCAGTCGCCTCCGTAAAGGACGAGATCGGCGCGGGTCGCTCCAGCATCGCGCGACTGCTCAGTCACGATCCGGACGTTGGACGCATCGACCTCGCCCAGCCCTACTGCGGACAGCAGCGGGAGCAGTAGCGCATCACCCAGCCCGTGGTGACCGTCGGGCTGGAGCAGCCACGCCAGGCCGGCGGTCAACCGGGTCTCGCGATACGCCAACCCCATCGACTCCATCAGGCTCCGCGGACCGCTGCGCCACTGGTTCCCGTCAACGAGTGCGGCCTGCTCTGCGCGCAGCTTGCTCATCCGCTCCGGCCAATGCTCTGGCAAGGCCTCGACGGCCTGAACCGCGAGCGGACGCCAGTCGCTACGCATTGCACTGATGCGCTGCTGCCAGCTCGTCACCCCTTCTTCCGCTGTCATCGCGACCGGGAAGGATGCCGGGGGCCGGAGCCGGGGAGCGGGTCGAGCGGGCTGGTGTACGGCGCGCCGGTGTCGGCGGCGGCGGTCATCGCGTCGTAGGCGGCGAGGACGAGGCGCTTGGTGCGGAACTCACCGGAGTCGCGCATCTCGTATTTGCGCAGCACGAAGAAGGAGTCGAGCACGTGCTCGGCATCGGAGCTGGACAGGCCGTAGAGGTGCAGCATCGCCGCGTCGAGCTCGGCGCGCAGCTGCTCACGGCGCTCAGGCTGCCAGCGGAACGGCGGGCCCGGGTCGGCCTGGCCCGGCACGCCTTGCAGCACGTCGACGGCGTACGGCGCGAGCCGGTGGCTGGTGTAGGCGAGCTCGAGCACCCGCGGCCGCACGAACGCGGCCAGCGTCACGTCCGACCAAGCCGGGACGGCCTCGAACGCGGCCGGCTCCGGGCAGGCCAGCTGCTTGACAACGGCGTAGATCATGCTTGTGCCGCTGAGCTTCTGCCGAGATAGGTAGTCGAAGGCCAGCGACGACCACACCGCCTGCAGCAGCGGCGCCGCCGCTGGATCCGCAGGCAGGGCGATCGGGAACTTGTGGTTCACCGCGGCCTGCGGCAGTACGCACGGCAAGAAGGTCCGGACATGCTCGGCGTAAGTGATGTCGCGCCAGCCGAACAGCCAACGGCGATCCCACCGTGCCGGGATGGACCCATCGACGTCGGCTTGCTCGACCCAGTACCGGCTCAGCACCTCCGTGTTGGGATTGTCAAGCGATTGGTCACTCGGCGTCGGAATGGCCCGGATACCCGTTCCATCTGTGATTGCGTAGCCCGCGTATGTGCCGAACCGGTGGTGGTATAGGTGCAGCATCTTGGCCTCGTACAGCGGCAGGAAGTGCCGCTTCCCGAGGCTCCAGGCCCAGCCGTCGAATGTCGCTCCGAGACCGGACAAGTCCTCATCCGTGCGGAACAGGCCGCTGTCGTTGGCCATGTGGAACATCGTGCCGAAGCGCAGACCCCAGGGGTTGCGGCCGCCGTCTCGGACCAGCACCGGGCACCGGCGATGGCACGCGAGGGCTACCTCGGCGTCGCGGCGGCTGCGGAAGACCGGCAATGTGCCCGTGTTGGGATTGAGCAGCAACACCTCTTCGGCCGCCAAGGAGAACCGCATTGCTGGCACATCGGCCGCCCGTAGGAGCAGGAAGGCGAATCGCGCCGCCTGTACGCGCTCCCCGCCGGTCATCGAGGTGATGGCGAAGCGCATGAGTGAGGCAACGCCATCGAACAACGACTCACGGTTGACGAAGTCGTAAAACGCCGCGAGCCGCTCGGCCGCCACCGTGTCGGCGAAGAACGCCGCCGTGGTGGCGTCGGTCGCTAGTCCCGGTCGGGGTGATGATGCCGCTGCGCCCGCGCGGGGCGAGGGTGGCCCGGAAGTGCTCGGCGAAGACGCTGTAGGTGTTGACGTCCCCGACGCCGCACAGTGGGTAGCGGCCGCTGCCGCGCAGGAATTGGCTCTCGGCCTCGCTGTCGCGCCGGGCGGCGCTGAACTCGGCGAGCAGCTCGGGCTGGGCGTCGGCGAGTGCGGCGATCGCCTTCTTGCGGGCGGCGGCGTTCTTGGCATTCGCGATCGCCGGGTCGCGGGCGGCGAAGAACTCCTGCTCCTGCAGCTTGATCCGCTCCCACGGCGGGTTGCCGAGCACGGCGTGGAAGCCGCCGGTCCAGCCGTACGGGCCGTCGAGCTGGCCGTCGTCGGGGAGGGGGAAGACGTCGGGGAATTCCAGGTGCCAGTGGAACAGCCGGTGCCGGGTGGCGAGCGCGTCGACCGCGACGGCGACGCGCTCGGGGGCGGTGCCGTCGGCGAGCGCGGTCAGGGTGCGGTGCGTGATCGCCTCGGCGCCCGTGGTCTTGGGGCCGAGGAATGCGGCGCACCAGGCGTCCGCAACCCGCCGGGCCCGGGTGGTGTCGGGGTCGGCCCGCAGGTCGGCGTAGCGCTGCGCGGCCCACGCCACATCGTCGACCGTCGTCGCGGCAGCGGCCCGGTCGGCGACCTCCGCGGTGCCCTTGCGCAGCGCGGCGGTGTCGACCTCGATCCCGGCGTCATCGAACAGATCCCCCTGCCCCGCCCGTTCGGCGGCGTTGCGCTTGCGCCAGGCCACAGCGACGCTCTTGTCGTCACCGGTCAGCGCGACGTAGGCCGCATCCGGGATACCGCCGTGCAGCAGCGCCGGGGTGGTGCCGAGCAGCGCGTTGCCGACCTTCACGTGATGGTCCAGGAACGACAGCGGCCGGCCCGGGCTCATCGCCGTCAGCCACAGGCTGACCTTCGCCAGATCAGCCGCCATCGGGTTGACATCGACCCCGTAGACGCAGCGCGCAACGACGTCGTGCAACGCATCCGAGTAGGCGGTCGGGGTCGGGTCGACCTCACCGGTGCGGACGGCCGCGAGCCGGGTGGCGATCCGCCGGGCCGCAGCGACCAGGAAGTGCCCAGACCCGACCGCCGGGTCACACACCCGCAGTCCCAGCAACGCCGCCGCGGCTTCCCGCCCGGTGCTCGCCGTCTTCTCCGCATCGTCCAGGACCGGGTCGAGCGCGGTGTCCAGGACCAGCTCGACCAGCTCGGTAGGGGTGTAGTAGCTGCCGGAGGTCTTGCGGTCGTGACCGGCCAGCACCTCCAGGCTGAACGCTTGCGTGGTCGGGTCGTGCCGCGGCACCAGCTCCAGCAGCGACTCGTAGATCGAGCCGAGCTCCT
>JAABVA010005644.1_pt1 | contig 11289 bp, 12 predicted proteins | sample 5560331 | NCBI WGS metagenome assembly JAABVA01 (sample SAMN12812661, study PRJNA571458) | rock metagenome | isolation source: Antarctica rocks | place: Antarctica: Victoria Land, Mt New Zealand sud | collected 2016-01-07
CTGCCTCGCCGTAGCGGCCCGCCACGCGGGACGACGTGACGGCGCCCGTCGTGGCGCGCACGAGCACTGCCATCGCCATCGCTGCGATCAGGAAGGCGACCAGCACTTCGACCAACGTGAACCCATGGTCCGCGCCGCCCGCACAGGCGGGAACGCCGGACTGGTTCACCGCTGCGCCCTCCGGGCTTGATGAGCCTGCCCTCGCCAGCGCCATGCGCCAGCCTATGCCGCAAGCGGGCACGGCGGGAGTAACGGATCGGTGAACGGCGCCATCTTTATGTTGCCCGGCCGCATCGCCCGATGCCTGTCGGTCGCAACATAGGGTGCGCAAGGAGCGGCGATGGCGGCCGAGGGCGTGGCGCGGCGTCGTCGACGCGGGAGGCCCTGGTCATGTTCGCCGCCGCCGCCATCCCAGCCTACTACGGCGACATCACCCAGCCCGAACTGCTGAAGCGCTGGCCGACACGCTCGCCCGAGGTCAAGGCAATGGTGCCCCACGCCGTCGTGCCGCGGGGCTGGGTCCGGCTGCGGCGGGGTTGACGCGCCCCGGCCTACTGGGTTCCCCGCCCTATTGCGTCACTGGGCCAGGCGCCGCAAGGGTCGGCCCGGCATCCGCCGGCGCCTGCACCTGCGCCACGTTCAGCGTCATGGACACAAGGTTGTAGTAGCCCAGCAGCGCCACCAGCTCGGTCACGCCCTGCTCGCCGAAGCGCTTCACGGCAGCGGCGTACACCGCGTCGCTGACCTGCTTCTGGCGCTGCAACTGCGTCGCGAAGTCATACACTAGGGCCTCGTCGGCGGTCATGCCCGCCGGGCGGCGGCCCTCCTGCAGGTCCTTGGCGACGGCAGGTTCCAGCCCGGCCTTGATGGCCAGCGGGTAGTGCGCGAACCACTCGAATCCGGCCTTCCACTCCACCGCCGTGATCAGGATCGCGAACTCGTTGAGGTGGTGCGGGATCGTGGTGCCGAAGCGCAGGTATTCGCCCACCCGTTGCAGCCGGTTGCCAAGGTCCGGGCTGCGCAGCCACATGTTGAACGGCCCCTCGACCGAGTGGCGCGGCCCATTGATGATCGCGTCGTACATCGACTTCTGCTCGGGCGACATCTGGCCCGGCGCCAGCTCCGGCATGCGGGTCTGCGCCGCGGCGGCCCCCAGCGACGACACGATCAGGCAGGCTGCTAATACGGCACTTCGCACGGTCGTTCCCCCTCGGCCACGCTCTCGTTGCATGCGGCGCGCAGGCAAACGGAGGCTTGTGCCGGGAGCCGATCATCTGCGGGCAGCATGGTTTGGTCAACTCACTCGGCAAATGATCGGAACCGCTGCAATGCCTCGTGCGCCAGCGCCCAGGTCAAGGCCCCGGCCGGCATCTCCCGGCATAGCGCTGCCGCTTGCCCGGCCCAAAGCGGGGTGAAATCGGTGTTGCCCCGCTCCTCTGCTTTGGCTCGCAGCGGTGCCAGCGCCGCCATCGGCAATGGGAAACCCGGCATCGCGCTTGAGACCGGGCCAACCTCGCTGGCCACGCGGCTGACCAGGGCGCGTGCCACTCGCCCCGTGAACACGTTGGTCAACACCGTCGTGGCCGCATCCGGCCCTCGCAACGCCTGCCGATGCAGAGGCGGCGTCGCCGCCTCGGGACAAAGCAGGTAGGCGGTGCCCATCTGTACCCCCGACGCGCCGAGCGCGAAGGCTGCATTGATCGCACGTGCGTCGGCAATCCCGCCGGCGGCGATGACCGGCACGCAGACGGCATCAACGACCTGGGGCACCAAGGCAAGCGTGCCCGGCTGGGACGCCATCTCGGCGTCCACGTCCGCGGCCAGGAACACGCCCCGGTGCCCGCCGGCCTCGGTGCCCTGGGCGATGATGGCGTCGGCGCCGTGCTGCTCCAGCCAGCGCGCCTCCTCGACAGTCGTCGCCGACGATACCACGCGGCATCCGGCTGCCTTGACACGGGCCAGCAAGGACGGCTCTGGAAGGCCGAAGTGGAAGCTCACGACCTCCGGCCGAACCGCCTCGACGACCCTGCACATGGCGTCGCCGAAGGGCGGGAAGTCCATGCGCGGCACCGGGAGCAAAGGATCAAGCCCGAGTTCGCGGTAATAGGGTGTCAACCGTTGCAGCCAAGCCTGCTCGCGCTGCGGGTCGGGCCGGGCCGGAGCATGGCAGAAAAAGTTGACGTTGATCGGCCTTTTGGTCAGCGACCGCAGCCTCTCGACCGCTTGCACCGCGAGCTCAGGCCGCATCGCGGCGCACCCGATTGAACCCAGGCCGCCGGCTTCGCATACGGCCGCCGCCAGTTCGACCGTGCCGATGCCGGCCATGGGCGCCAGCACGAGCGGGTGTTCAATCCGGAAAAGGTCGGCCAAGCGACGGTCGGGCCACGCTGCCCTTTGCCACGCTGCATTTTGATCATCGTGCGCAGGACTGGTTTCCACGTTGGGCATGAAACGCTCCTGCAAAGGGGTTGCACCCACCACCGGTCACCAGCGGCCAGCGTGCGCGCCGCCATCGACATGCAGAATCTCGCCCGTCACGAAGGCGGCTCCTTCGAGATAGAGGACGGCCTCGACGACCTCGCCCATCGTTCCCATACGGCTCATGGGATGCAGGCCGGCGAGGAACCCGTGCGCTTCGACCGGGTGCATGGGCGTCTTGATTGCGCCGGGCGAGACGGCGTTCACCCGGATGCCCCGGCTGGCGTATTCGATCGCCAGCGACCGCGTCACGGCGTTGAGGCCGCCTTTGGTCAGCGCGGCGAGGGCCGCAGGAACCGCCGCCATCGGCTGCTCGGCGATCGCCGCAGTGAGGTTGACGATGTGGCCGGACCCGGCCCGCAGCATTTGGGACGCCGCCCGCTGCGACAGGTGAAAGAAGCCGGCCAGGTTCACCGCCACCACTGCCGCAAAGTCGGCCTCGGCATAGTCGACGAACGGTTTGGGAATGAACACGCCGGCGTTGTTCACCAGCGTGTCGACCCGGCCAAAACGCTCGACCGCCGCCCTGACAATGCGCTCGGCAGTCTCTGGAAGGGCGATGTCCCCGGCGACGGCCAACACCTTTGGGTCGTCGGCGTAATCACCCGCGTCGATGGAGCGCGAGTTGGCGACGACGCTGTAGCCGATCTCGCGGAAGCCATTGACCAGGCTGCCGCCGATCCCCCGTGACGCGCCCGTGACGATGGCGACCTTCTGGCTCGAACCCATAGTTTTCCCTTTTGGAGCCGCCCGGCTCTCGTCCAAATCCTCGCGTCCAGGTCGGTGACATGACTTCCGCCTCTCGTTCGGGCTAGATTGCCAACACCGGACCTTGCTTTCGAGTTTGCCGAACGATGCTGAAACTTGATGGGATCGCGACCTTTGTAGCCGTCGCCGAAGCTGGTTCGATCAGCGAGGCGGCAAGGCGGCTGCGCCTGTCGAAGTCGGTGGTCAGCGAGCGCTTGGCTGACCTGGAACGGGGCTTGGGCACCACGCTCGTCCACCGTACCACGCGCGGGTTGTCGTTGACCGACGACGGCCTGGCCTTTCTCGAACGGGCGACCAGGATCGGGCATGACGTCGCGGACGCCATGACGGACATGGCGGAGCGGCGGGGCACGCTCTCGGGGCCGTTGCGCATCTCGGCGCCGGTGTCCCTGGGGCGCATGCACCTCGGCCCCGCCCTCTATCCCTTCCTGGTGAAGCACCCGCTCATTGAGCTGACGCTGGAACTCAACGACCGGCGGGTGGACGCAGCCGCCGAGGGCTATGACGCCGTCGTGCGGCACGGGCCGCTTGAGGACACCCGCCTGATGGTGTGGCGCCTCGCCGTCAGCCAGCGCGTGCTCGTGGCGTCCCCTGACTACCTCGCCCGCCATGGCACGCCGTCGTCGCTGGCCGACCTGCAGCGGCACCGCGCCATCCACTACACCAACCGCGGCGGCGCGGACTGGCGCTTCAGGACCTTGGATGGCATCGGTGTCACACGAGGCCTGCCCGGCCTGCGCGTCAACAACGGCGACATGATGCGCGATGCCGCCATGGCCGGCGTCGGCATTGCGCTTCTGCCGAGCTTCATCATTGGCGCTGCGGTCAGGGCCGGCGCGCTGGCCGTCATCGAGATCGGCGCGACCGCAGAGGCCGAGTTCATCTACATGGCCCATCCCGAGGGTCGGCATCCATCCGCCAAGCTCCGCGCGGTGGCGAAATGCCTGCGGGAGGTGCTCGCCGCACCGCCGGACTGATAGCAACCATCCCCTGCTTTGACCGGTCTGCCGGCCCCTCGCCAGTCGTTGCCCCTACCTGCCTGTCATTGCCCCTACCTGCCTGTCATTGCGAGGAGCGCTTGCGACGCGGCAATCTAGGAGTTGCAAGACGGGACCGCAGCCCTTGCGGCCCCTGGATTGCCGCGCCGAAGCCGGCCCGCAATGACAGCGCCTCATTGGGTGCAGCAACGCAAGGGGCAGAGCAGGCGACGGCCGGCATGAGAAGCATCGGCGGCATCATCAGGTCGATGACTGCCGTACGTTGATGGGCTGAGGCTGTGTTCGGCGTTCATGCGGCGGCGGATATCCGGCCAGAGCGCAGGACTCGTGCGCGGGTGCGTTCAGGCTGCCACGTCCAATCCGGGCCGCCAACCTGACAATGCCGGCCGGGGGATGGAACCATGGCGCGGCTGCGGCCTTTGAACGGCCAGTCACCACGGGACCCTCCAAATGAGGCTATTCGGTTGCCAGCACTGCGGCCAGCGCCTGTATTTCGAGAACACGGCGTGCGTCCGCTGCAAGCACCGGCTCGGCTTCATTCCAAGCCTGATGGAACTTAGCGCATTGGAGCCGGCGGGAAACGGATTGTGGCACGCCCTCGCCGCGCCGGACCTCGCCAAGCGGTTTTGCGACAATGCTTGGCGCGACGCCTGCAACTGGTTGGTGCCCGCCGACTCGCCCGAGCGCTTCTGCAAGGCCTGCCGCCACAACCGCACGGTCCCGGACCTGTCCGACGAGGGGAACCTGCGCGACTGGCGCGAGATGGAGCTGGCCAAGCACCGGCTGGTCTACACGCTGCTCCGGCTGCATCTGCCGTTGCCGAACCGGGCCGACGACGCGAAGGCAGGGCTGGCGTTCGACTTCCTGGCCGATCCGCCCGAGCCGAACGGCGGCGCCAAGGTGCTGACCGGGCACGACGAGGGCCTGATCACGCTCGCCCTGAAGGAGGCCGACGACGCCGAGCGCGAAACGCGGCGCAAGGCCATGGGCGAACCCTATCGTACCCTGTTGGGCCACTTTCGGCACGAGGTCGGCCACTACTACTGGGATCGCCTGGTGCGGGACGGCGGCCACTTGGCGGAGTGCCGCGCCCTGTTCGGCGACGACGAGGAGGACTACAACGAGGCGCTGAAACGTCATTACAAGGAGGGAGCGCCCGCCGACTGGCAGGAGCACTTCGTCAGCACCTACGCCACGACCCACGCCTGGGAGGATTTCGCCGAGACCTGGGCGCACTACCTGCACATCGTGGACAGCCTGGAGACGGCCAGCGCCTTCGGCCTGGAGGTGCATCCCGCGGCGACGCCGGACCCGGACCTGCATGTCAAAATTCGCCTCGACCCCTGCCAGGAGCAGGACTTCAACCGCCTGATCGCGGCCTGGCTGCCGCTAACCTACGCGATGAACCAGATGAACCGCAGCATGGGGATGGGCGACCTGTATCCGTTCATCCTGTCGGCGGACGCCATACGCAAGCTGGCCTTTGTCCACGGGCTGGTGCATGCCCGGCCGGGCGAGCGGATCAGCCTGGAGGCCGCTACTCCCGCGGCAGAAGCCGGGTCAGCCGTCGCAGACAAGCTGCGCAGGTGACATGCTGGCCGGGCAACTCGGCCCACTCTGAGCCTGGTCCCGGTTCGTTGGCGCACAGCGACATCCGGCAATACGGCGTGACAGCGTGAAAAACGGGTTGCCGGCCGTGCGAGACCCGGCCGGACTTCCTTAAGGGAACAAAAACACGGCCAGCGCGAATTGTCGCGTTCTGAGGTAAGGTTTCTAACATGCAGCCCTCTTTCGATCGTGTTTGAGCGTCTTGTTGCCCATAACAGCAGAATCCGCCGCGGCATAGCATCATCAAATGTGTAGAGCGGCCTTCACATTCCGCCATCGCGACCCGCTGCGGCGTGATTTAGGCATTACAAGAAAGTACGATGTCAAAATGACATGGTGACAACTTAGGATTGCCGGGGGAGGGATGAACATCGACCTCACTCCGCTCGCCAAATCCGGACAAACTCGGCGAGCTCCTGGGTGCTGAGGTCGGAAACCGCCCAGAGCGCCATGCCGTCGAGGCTCCAGCGCTGGAAGTTGTAGCCATTCCGGCTGCCCTGCCCGGAACCGGCACTGCCGTTGCTCGGCCATATGAACAGATCGATGGTGTGCCGCCGCCGCCCGTAAACCAGGGCCGCAACCGCCCGTCCAGCAAGGTAGTCGAGACGTCCGCCTGCAAGGGGGAAGCCGTCGGCCTTTAGGTCCTTCACCGGCGGGGCAAAGTCGAGCCGGCCGTCAAACCATGGCTTGACCGTATGCTGGTCGGTAGATGCCACGTCCAGCAGGTGGCCTGGCTGCAAGGCGCGTATGTGGTCCGCGACCACTATGTCCGGCAAGCCGGCTCCGCCCGGCAGCATGACAAGCAGCGCAAGGCAGGCCGCCAGGGCGAAACCGGCGCCGAAGGGTCCGAACGATCCAAACCGCAGGCGGAGCCGGCGCTGCCACCAGGCCGGGCGGACAACAGGAGCATGCGGCGCTAAGCGCAGGCGTACGGCCGCTTGCAGAGCGTCCGACGCGGCATGATAGGGCGCCTCCCGCCGCATACGCTGTGTGAGCGCCAGCAGACGGCCTTGCAGCTCGGCGCAGCCGCCGCATTGGTCCAAATGGACGGCGACTCGGGCGGCCTCGGCAGGCGTCAGCTCCCCGTCCACGTCGGCCTGCACCAACAGCCGCATCTCGACGCACTCATTGGCCATCACGGCCCTCCCTCATCAGCTTTGCTGCCCAGCATGGCCCGGCGCGCCCGCCAGAGCCGCGACATCACCGTGCCGACCGGCGCCTCGATGACATGGCTGATCTCCTTGTACGACAGCTCCTCCAGCTCCCGCAGCACGAGGCACTCCCGCAATTCCGCCGGCAGCGCCGCCAACGCCTGCTCCAACTGCGTGAACCCCTCGCAATGGTTCAGCGCCGCCTCCGGATCACGCGCGGGATCGGCCACCCGCAGCGCCGGATGCACGTCGCCCGCGTGGGGTCCTGCGCCGTCCAGGCTGATGGTCCCGCCCCGCTGCCGCGCGGCGAGCGCGCCGTAGGCGACGTTGCACACGATCCGCAGCAGCCAAGCGCGTGCATCGCCACCCCGGAAGGAGCCGAAGTAGCCGAAAGCACGCAGCGCCGCATCCTGGACGATGTCGTCGGCCAAGGCGGCGTCCCGCACCAGCCAGCGCGCCAGGTTGTGCGCCGCGTCGAGATGCGGCAGCACGACACGCTCGAATTCCGTCAGCGCCGGCACGGCCATGCTCCGCTCCTGCCAGCTCAGGCGACGCCCGTTACGCGCATCCCGGGCCGCTAATGCACGACGACGGTGCCCTGCATGTGCGGATGCAGCGAGCAGAAGTAGGCGTATGCGCCCGGCTTGTCGAACGTGAAGGCGAAGCTCTCGCCGGTGTCCAGCGGCGGCGACTTCATCGTGCGCGGGGTGGCGGCGTCAGTTACCGTGTGCGGGATGTCGTCGCGGTTGGTCCACGTCACCCGCGTGCCCACGGCTACCGTGAGCACCGCTGGCGAGAAGCTGAGATTGTCGATCGTGGCCTTGGCCTGCGCAGCCTGGACCTGCGCAGCCGGAGCGGCTGCCACGCCGCCCAGCAGCCCAAAGCCGCCGAGCACGCCAGCGATGAGCAGGGTGCGCCGCGGCACCGTGCCGCGCCTACGCCTTGGCATCATAGGCGCCGAGCGTGGTGTCGACCAAGGCAAGCGCAGCCCGGCCGGGAACGTGCGTCACCTGGGCAATGCCGAGCATGGACCGCAGCCTGCCCGCCGGCAGGTCCTTGATCGGCCCCGGCGACGGCGCCGTGCCCGGCGCCGGCTGCGGGAACGCGGTCGACAGCGCCGTGTGGAAGGCGACGTTGCCCTCGACCTTTTGCATGACTTGGTGGATGTGGCCGTTCAGCACCGTCACCGAGCCGAACCGCCGCAGCAGAACTAATGCCTGCGCCCCGTCATCCGTGCCCCAGCCCCACTCGGCGCTGACGGTCCAGAGCGGCACATGGGCGAACACCACCACCGGCTGGCTGGCCGGGCGCCCGGCGAGGTCGCGGTCCAGCCACCTGAGCTGTTCTGCGCCAAGGTTGCCCAGGCCGCCCGCCTTGAGGCCCTGCACGTTGTTCAGCGCCACGAAATGCACGCCCTGCTGGTCCCAGCTATACCAGCCCTGCGCGGCCCCCGGCGTGAAACGCTCGAAGAACGCGCGGCCGTCGTCCACCAGCACGTCGTGCTCGCCGGGGACATAGCGCACGTCGAGCTTGGCCTCGCCGATGACCTGCTGGGCGGTGTCGAACTGCGCGGGCTTGGAGAGCTGGCTCACGTCGCCGGTGTGCAGCATCAGCGTGGCGCCGCCTTTCCGCTTGGCAACCAAGCCGACCGCCTCGCGCAGCGTGCCGGGCGTGTCCGTGTTGGGCGGGTTGGCGAAGCCGATATGGCTGTCGCTGATCTGCACGAAGCTGAACCCGGCCGCCGTTGGCGTGGCCGCCGCGGCGGAGCCGATCAGGCCCCCGGCGGAGCCGAGCAAATTGGAGCGCGGCGCGCCGCCGCTCATGGTCCAGAGCACGCCCGTGCCCGCCCATGCCATGCACTTCAGCAGGCCGCGGCGGTGCGGGCTGCCGGCCTGCTCGCCATCGGCGCCTGAAGTGGCTGGAAAATCGTGGGTATGGTCCATGATGCTACTCCGTCGTGGGTCCTGTTGTGCAGACCAGCGGGAGCGCTGGATTATTCTGCTTCAACAAAAAGATTTGCGGACAACCAAACCAATGACGGGGTAGGGTTTCAGCCTGAATGCCTGCGAATTCTGGGGAGCGGACGTTGCGCTGCGGTTTGAAACGGACGAACATCATGCCCTGATGAACGAAGACACGTTAGCGGCGCTGCGCCGCGCTTTTGCCCAGCAAGTGCTCGCGTCCGTCGGGGTCCGCGATGCACGTCTGGAGGATGCTTTCGCGAACGTGGAGCGCGAGCGCTACCTTGGTCCCGGTCCCTGGCCGATTGTGCGAGCATCTGGATATGAGCTGACGCCTGATGCTGACCCTGCCCATCTTTATGCGGACTTGCTCGTCGGCATCATTCCCGAACGACGCTTGAACAATGGCATGCCGTCCTACCATGCCCATATCATGGCCGATGCTGCAGTCCAGCCGGGCGAGCACGTCGTGCATGTCGGAGCAGGAGTTGGATACTACACGGCGATATTTGCCGGACTCGTCGGCTCGACGGGCCGGGTAACTGCGGTTGAATACGATGCAGACCTTGCGAGCTGTGCTGCGAGGAATCTTGCCGTGCTGTCAAATGTTCAAGTCTTGCATGGTGATGGCTTCGCCATGACGCTTGACGAAGCCGACGTTATCTACGTCAACGCCGGCACGACCGGACCAGCCGAAACTTGGCTTGACAGCCTACGCGACGGAGGCCGGTTGCTTCTGCCGCTTACTGCCCGCCGAGCGACGCCAGCGGGCAGTAAGGCCCCACTTTCGCGCCACGGCGCCGTGTTCCGCATCACTCGCGACGGCGAGGCGTTCCATGCCAAGTGGATTTCTGCCGTGGGCGTGTATCCCTGCGAGGGAGGCCGCGACGACGAGGCCGAGCAAGAGCTTGACGCCGCATTACAGCAGGGTGGCTGGCAGAACGTCACTCGTTTTTACCGGAATGATAAATTGCCGCCCGAGCAGTGCTGGCTGCACTCTCCACTGTGGTCACTCGCTTACTACTGACGAGAGTGCGCCGGCTTACCAGCAGCCGAGAAGCCTGCAAAAGATCGGCCGGCGAAATCCAAACTGAGACACTGCTGCCAACGACAGGCAAAGGTCGCAGATTACCGGTCCGTCAGCCGCAGTTCGATGCGGCGGTTGCGGGCGTAGGACGCCGGCCCGTCCGTCTTGTCCAACGGCTGGAACTCGCCGAAGCCCGTGGCGGCCAGGTGTTGCGCCGGGATGCCATTTTCGATCAGCAGCTTGACCACGTTGATCGCCCGCTGCGCCGACAGCTCCCAGTTAGAGGCGAAGGCGCCGCGGCTGACCGGCTGGCGGTCGGCGTGGCCGTCGACGCGCAAGATCCATTGCAGGTCGCTCGGGATGTGGGCCGCGATGTCCTTGAGCGTCGTGGCAAGCGAGCGGATTTGCTCCTGCCCGGCCGGTGTCATCTCGGCGCCGCCAGGGGGGAACAGCACCTCGCTCTGGAACACGAAGCGGTCGCCGACGATCTGCACCCCGGGCCGGTTCTGCAGCACGTCGCGCAGCCGCCCGAAGAACTCGCTGCGGTAGCGCTGCAACTCCTCCACCTTGGACGCCAGCGCCGCGTTCAACCGGCTGCCAAGGTTGGCGATCTGCGTGTCCTTGTCGCGCTCGGCCGTCTCGGCGATGTTCAGCGCCTGCGACAGCCGGGCCATCTGCGCCCGCAGGTCATCCACCTGGCGGGACAGCAGCGCCATCTGTGCCCGCGCGCTCTCGGACAGCTTCTGCTCGTCGGCGAGCTGCACTGCCACCGCCTGCCGGCGCTGCTCCTCCGTCGTCGCGCGGACGGCGGCGTCGCGGGCCTGCCGCTCCAGGTCGTCGCGCAGCGCGGTCAACGAGCGGACCTGCTCGGCCAGCTTGGCAAGGTCGGACAGCCGCGCCTCGACCGTCGCCTTGTCGGCCTGCACCACGCGGTCCTGCTCGGCGGCCTGGGCGCGCAGCAGTGCCAACTGCCGCCGCGCCTCGGCCAACTGCGTCGCGACCTCCGCCGTCTGCTGCCCGGCCGCGTCCGTGCGCCCGGCGGTCTCGGCGATCCGGGCCTGCAACTGCTCGTTGCGCGCCGCAGCGGATTGCGCCTTCAGCTCCGCGTCTGCCAGCCGCGCAGACAGGCGGTCGCGGTCGGCGCGCAGCGTGTCGCGGTCGGCCCGTACCTGGCCGCCCTCGTCGCGCAGCGCCGCCAGGTCGCGCCCCAGCCCCTCGCGCGCCGTCGTCGCCTCCGCCAGCTCGCGGTTGAGCTGCGCCATCGAGGCCTGCATCTCGCCGGTCCGGCCCCGCTCCAG
>JAABVA010005648.1_pt1 | contig 11282 bp, 17 predicted proteins | sample 5560331 | NCBI WGS metagenome assembly JAABVA01 (sample SAMN12812661, study PRJNA571458) | rock metagenome | isolation source: Antarctica rocks | place: Antarctica: Victoria Land, Mt New Zealand sud | collected 2016-01-07
GGACTCATCGACGCCGACGCCGCCCGCGACCTCGCCGCCGAGGGAAATCGAGCTCGGGTCCAGGTGCCGGAGGACGTCCAAGCCGAGCGCGCCGCTTGCGACGACGACACCACCACCACCACCACCACCGGGGACGCAACTCCTGCATCCGACTCCGCCGCGCCGCTACCAGCATCGGCTTACGCCTACCGGCCTAGCGCAATGCTCGACACGTGGATTCGCATCCTCGCCGGCACCTGCCAGTGGCCGCATTGTGACGCACCGGCGTGGAACAGCGACCTGGACCACGACACGCCCTTCAACCACCACACACCCACCGGCGGCGGGACCACGACGGCGTCCGGCATGAAGGCCTACTGCCGAAACCATCACACGGACATACGTAAGCTACTAGTATAGGTGGCATGAGCACAAGAGCAGCGGTCTACTGCCGGATCTCCCGCGACCTGACCGGCGGTAACGCTGGTGTCGACCGGCAGCGTGATGCCTGTTTGAAACTGGCCGCCGACCGGGGGTGGACCGTTGACCCGAAGCACATCTATGTGGAGAACGACACGAGCGCCACGAAGGGCCGGCGTCCCGGTTATCAGACGATGATGCAGGCCGCCGAGTCCGGTGCGGTTGATGTCATTATCGCCTGGCACGTCGACCGGCTTACCCGCAAGCTGACCGAGTTAGAGCACCTCATCACGTTGTCCGAGCGCACCGGGGTGAAGGTGTCCACCGTGTCCGGCGATCTGGACCTGACCACCGACTCCGGCCGTCTGGTAGGCCGTATCCTCGCCAGCGTGGCCCGCGGCGAGGTTGAGCGCAAAGGTGCGAGGCAGCGAGCGGCGAACGCTCAGCGCGCCGACCAGGGCCGCCCGCCCACGGCCCGCGCCTACGGTTACGCGACCGACGGCACGGTGATCGGTGAGGAAGCCTCGGTGGTGCGCACCATGTTCGAGAAGTTCGCCGCCGGGGCAACGATCACCTCGATCCTGACGGCGCTGCACCGCGACAAGGTGCCGAACAGCCGCGGCCGTCCGTGGGGACGATCCGCGGTGCGCGACGCCCTGCTGAACCCCCGCTACGCTCGGGAGCGGTGGGCGAACGGTGAGTACGTGGCCCCCGGCACGTGGGAGGCGCTGGTCGACGCCGACACGTTCGCCGCCGTCGGTGCCCGCTTGCGTGACCCGATCCGGTTGCACGGGCACGACGGGTCGGCGCGTAAGCATCTTGGTTCCGGGCTCTACCGCTGCGGGGTGTGCGTGGATGAGACGACGATGGTGTCCAGCTGGGGCAGTAGGCGGCGCACCGACGGCAGCGTGAACAAGTACCGGGTCTACAAGTGCGCAGCGACGCCGGGGCACCTGCACCGCAAGGCCGTACCGATCGACGAGCTCGTGAGCGCGGTGATCGCCGAGCGGCTGCGGGGCGCGGACGTACTCACGTTGATGACCGACGACCGCGACGTAGCCGCCGTCCGCGAGCTGCGCACCGAGGCCAACGGGCTCCGCGCCCGCTCTGATTCCCTCGCCGCCGAGCTCGCCGACGGCCTGCTCACCGCCCGACAAGTACATGTGGCCTCGCAGCGGATCACTGACAGACTCGCCGCTGTGGAAGCCAAGCTAGCGGCCCACGGTCAACGCTCAGCCCTCGCCGCCCTGGCCGGTGCCAGCGACCCCGGCGCCGCCTGGGCAGCCCTCGACGTGGTGCAGCGGGGCGCGGTGGTGGACACCCTGGCGACGGTCACCGTGCTGCCCGGCGCCCGCGGGCGTGCAGCGTTCAATCCCGAGTCCGTGCGCATCGAATGGAAGGCCGCACAGTGAGTAGGAAACACAAGCGCGCGTCGGACGAGCCGGAGCGTCCACGCATCGACGTCTGGTGCACATGCGGCGGCACACGGAAGCCGCACCGGATCGGTTACCTAATCGACTACCGGACTCGGCCGGTTCGTCTGACCCGAGAAGGCATCGACAGGCACGACAGGGTAATCCGTGCGATGGGTGGCGAGCCGGGTAAAACGCCGGAACCATTTGAGCGTGGCGGATTCGCCTACTACGCAGGCGACTCCGTACCTTCCGCAAAACGTCCCGATGGCGGGCAGACCTTCACATTCTTCTGTTCAGACTGCCGCCGTCGTCCACAGCGACGCGAGGAAGCGCTAAGCGTCACCGTAGATGAGTGGCGCGAATCGGGTGCCGCGCTCTTTGACGTGTCCGCGCTCGACTAGCGGCTATAGGTGCTAGTCTTTCAAGGTCTAGCCGTGAAGGCCGGTCCGAGCTGCCGATGACAAAGCCGAGGTAATGCTCTCTTCCCGGGGAGCGTGGAAACACACGCCCCGGAGAAGATATGTCCACATGGACTCACGAGCGTGCCAAGGTCGCATCGCTCACCCGCTCTCGTAAAGCCGATGATCCCGAGCTGATCTCAGCTCGGCAACGTCTCGCCGCCGAACGCCTGGCCGAGCACGTCGCCAAGGTGGTTGCGCAGGCCCCACCGCTTAGCCCGGCCCAGCGCGACCGGATCGCCGTCCTGCTCCGCGGCGGTGCTTCCGTATGAACGACGAAAGCCGCCCGGTGAAGGCGGCTCCCGTAAGCACTGGCGTCCCGGCCCGTACTGGTGTCGAGTCTAGCGCACCAGCCGGGGATGCGGGCCGTCGTCGCGACCGGATCAAGCTGCTGCTGAGCGCGATGACCACCACGACGGAGAAGATCGCCGAGCTGCTGGAAGCCGCGCAGGCCGACGGAGATCACCGAGCACTCGGTTATGCATCCTGGACCGCATATGTGGCAGGTGAGTACGCGGAATCCCTCGCTGGTCTCAGTGCTGCGGCTCGCCGACCCGCGGTAGCCGCCCTCGCCGAGGGAGGTCTCAGCACTAGGGCGATCGCCGGGATCGCGGGCGTCTCGCACAGCACCGTGGTGCGGGATCGGGCGCAGGTGGTGCAAGATGCACCACCTGTTATGGATGGTCCGCGACCCGCGTCTGAGTTCAAGTCGATGGTTGCGGAGATGGGCGCTCCGTCCCGTCGTCGGGTCACCGGTACCGACGGCAAGAGCTACTCCGCCACCGCCGCTGCTTCGTCGGCACCGGCAGCACCACGACCACGGCGTCGACCACCGTTGCCGGATTCATACGGCACTGCGGTGTGGGATCTCGGCAAGCTTGTCGACCGCCTGGAGCGACTGCATGCGGATGACCGATTCAAAGCGAACCGCGAGAGCGTCCGTCAACTCAATCGGGGAGAGCTGACCCGTCGCACAGACCAGCTACTCCGGATTCTGGCCGACCTGGATGGCGGTGACGTCGGATGAGCGAGGACACTGAGAACCACTGGCAGGACCGGGCCAACGAGGTCGCGGCGTGGTTGCCGACCGCCAGCCGCGAGGCGCTGATGCGCTTCGGGTGGCGCCACTTTCAGCGCGCCGAATCGGCCGCGTGGTGTATCGCCGAAGAGCACCATCGTGCCGATTGTGCGGCGCAGCGGCAGGCGTCCCATGCCATCGCGGATGCCCTCGACTGGTCCGCCCAGTCGCGTCGCCCGTCGCACGGCGAGCTTGTCCGGCGCCGGTCGGTGGTGGCGTGATGGACATGTTTACAGGTGGCCCTGAGCTGCCGACTGGTGCCGAGCTGCTGGACTCCGTCGACGTTTTCCTGAGCAGATTCGTCGCCTACCCCAGCGAGCACGCCCGGATCGCGCACGTGCTGTGGATCGCGCACGCGCACTTCATGGACTCGTGGGAATCGACCCCGCGGATCGCGTTCCTGTCACCCGAGCCCGGCTCGGGCAAGTCCCGGTGCCTGGAGGTCACGGAGCCGCTGGTGCCGCGCCCGGTGCACGCGGTGAACACCACGCCGGCATATCTGTTTCGCAAGGTCTCGGACGAGGCCGGGCCGCCCACGATCCTCTACGACGAGATCGACACCGTGTTCGGACCCAAGGCCAAGGACAACGAGGACATACGCGGAATGCTCAACGCAGGGCACCGCAAGGGAGCGGTCGCCGGGCGGTGCGTGGTGCGCGGCAAGATCGTGGAGACCGAGGAGCTACCCGCCTACTGTGCGGTCGCCCTCGCCGGTCTCAACGACCTGCCAGACACCATCATGAGCCGGTCGGTGGTGGTGCGGATGCGACGCCGGGCGCCTAACGAGACGGTCGAGCCGTGGCGGCTGCGGATCAACGCACCACAAGCCGAGCCGATCCGCGAAGCGCTGGCAGCGTGGGCTGCTGAGGCTGGGGAGATCACCTGGCGGGAGCTGCCGCCGGAAATTCAAGACCGCAACGCCGACGTGTGGGAAGCGCTGGTGGCGGTCGCTGATCTTGCTGGCGGGGACTGGCCGGAACGTGCTCGTGTGTCGGCTGTGTCGCTTGTGTCGGACTCTATGGCAGGGGCACCCAGCATCGGCGTCCAGTTGCTCACCGACCTCAAGGACGTGTTCAACGACCACGAAGTGCAGTCGAGTGAAGCGATCCTCACCGCGCTGCACGAGATGGACGAGCGGCCGTGGAATGACCTACGGGGCAAGCCCGTCGACTCGCGGTGGCTGTCCCGGCAACTGTCCAAGTACGGCGTCAAGAGCGGCACCGTGCGCACCCCCGAGGGCACCCGCAAGGGATACAAGGCTGCGGACCTGCACGACCCCTGGACCCGGTATGTGTCGGACAAGGACCAACCCTTATGGAAACTTGGAGATGACGATGAAGGTTCAACTACTTGTGCTGTAGGTGCCCCTCCCCAAGGGTCCGACACATCCGACACAAGTGGCACAACCCCGGTAGTGGGTATGGCTGCCCACGGGTCAGCTACCTCCGCTACCTCCGCTACGCCGCAACAGCGGATGCCAGTGATCGGCACCTGGCGACGATCCGGTGAGCCGGTGATCGGACGATGACCACCTGCACCGTCTGCAAAACGCGCCTGTCCCTGGACGACGGCACTCACGCGCACCCGCACTGCCGAGGTGCCGCACCCCTCACCGACGCGGAGATGACCCGACTTGTCACCGCGCTCGGCGACCTGCTCGGCGCCACCCCGCTACCGACTCAGGGGACACGATGACGGCCACAGTGCATGACCTCCTCGCCAAACTCAGCCCGGTAACCGACTTCGCCGACGCGGCACCCTGCATCGGTCGCTGGCGATGGTTCGACCCACCGGGCGAGCACGAGGCCGCCGCGTCCGTCCAAGGCCGCCACGAAGCCGCTGTGCGCGTGTGCGGCACCTGCCCGATACCCGTCTTCGCAAGGTGCGCTGCTCTCGCCCGCAGCCTGCCGAAAGCCGGGCGCCACGGGGTGTGGGCGGGCCGCTCGCTCGACTCGGCCAGCAACCCCCAGGTCGACCACCCGACGATCTTGCGCTCGCCCTCGTGCGAGACGTGCTCGGCGGGGTGGTGATCGCGTCGTGACCGTCCACCGCAAGCACCGTGAGCCGTTGCGCCAGTGCTCGATCGACGGCTGCCCGTACGTGACCCGCGACCCGTCTCAGCGTTGCCCGCTGCATCGTGACGTGCCGCGATGACCGGGCCACCGCTGCAACGCTTCGGCGGCATGATCATGCTGCAGTCAGTGGCGGTGGCAGACGCCTACTACCTGGCGTCTGTTGGTCTGCGGGCCACCCGCCGCGACGGTGCCGCGGTGCCGGGCCGGTTCCTGCAACTGCAAGCGGAACTGGCCGCAGCCGCCGCCGAGGCCCGCGTGTCCGCAACCGGACAACACGACGCCGCACCTGTTGCCCCCCAGCCACACTCGGAGGGTGAGGACAACATCGGAACTGTTGAGGCCGCGGGCATTCTGCGGCTCAGCCACCGTCAGGTGCAGCGCATCGCCGCTGACCTCGACGGCCGCTTCATCGGCGGGTGCTGGTGCTTCGACCGGCTCGCCGTCCAGGCCTATGCCGCTCACCGCGACCAGCACCGCAACAACCCCCCGCTGCCTGAGAACAGGAGAACCACATGACCAATCCCACCGGCTCCAGCGATCCCACCGCACGCCTCGGTTCCGCCGTCGAGGATCACCTCGCGAGCCTGACCCCCGACGAGTTCAGCGCCCTGATCGGCCGTACCCGGCCACCCGAGGAGCAGACCACGCCACCCGCACCCGCAGCACCGCCAGCGCGCACCCCTCGACCGCCGGGCACCGTGGCCGGTGGACAGGCGATGTACCAGTCGCGGCGGGGTGCACGATGACCACCACCACAACACCGCCCACCGACAACCTCGGCAGCCGCATCTGGGCCGACGTCCCCGCCCTCGCCGCCCTCGCCGCCGCCCGGCAAAAGTTGAAGCTCAGGCTCACCGCCCTCACCGCCCGCGAGCCTGAGCCGGTGCACAAAGCGCGGCACCGTCTGATCGACGTACTCGCCGCCGGTGGTGAGGTTCCCGCGGACCTCGGGCGCCAGCTCCACGAGGACGCAATGAGCACCCAGTACTTCGCGCTGGAACGGCAAGCGTTGGTGCTGGCGGTGGAGGACATCGGTGCACGGTTGAGCACCACCCGCGCCGCGTTCGCTGACACCGCCCTGGCCGTCCTCGACGCCGAGCTGCACGCGATCGTCGCCAAGGTCCGCGACCTCGAACCTGCCCTCGGCACTGTGCGCACCGCGGAGCAGGCCATCCGGAAGGGCAGCGACGCGGCGGCCGCGTGGGCAACGCTGGCCGGGTACGTGGACGAATACCGCCGACTCCGGGGCCTGCAGGTCTCCGTCACTGCCGACGGTCACGGCGACCACGCCGACGCCGCCGCCCTCGTCGCCCGTGCGGGCCGCTACGCCAACACCGAGGAACACAACCCGCTGCGCGAATACCTCGCCACCGGCACCGAGGTCGACCCGGACGAACCCGCGTACGCCGACGGACCCGCGCACCTGCGGTGGATCGCTGGCACCGATGTCCTCGCCTGGGTGCCGTCAGTGCAGACACTGCGCGCCGCCGCCGAGGCAACGACCAAGGCACGCAACGCGGCGGACCACGAACGTCTCGTCGCGAAGGGACAGGCCGGACCCGCGGCCGAGGCACGCCACCGCCAGCAGGTGCACCGCGACCGACAGTTCATCGCCGCACGCCAAGCCAACGGATAGAAGGGATCACCATGACCGCACGCCGCAACTCCACCGCCGCAGGACGCGACGCCTACCGCACCCGCCACCCCCAGCGGGTGCCACCCACCACCGACCCCACAGTGCCGCGCACCTCACCCACAGGGCGCGCCACACCGACCGCCACGCACGCCGGCAACCCCACCAACGACCAACGCTCACCCCACACCTTCCAATGACCCAAGGAGCACCCATGAACACCCCCCAGCAAGTCCGCCACCTGCTCACCTACCTCACCCCGCACGTCGGCAGCGCCGTATCCGTGCAACTCGTCGGTGGAGCAGTCATCACAGGCGTCTTGACCATCATCGACGGCAAAGACACCTCAGGCCAGTACAACGAGGCCAGTTTGCTGCACCTGGCGACCACCGGCGGCCCCACCTGGCAGGTCGACGCGGTAGACGTCCTCGCCGCCGCCGCCTAGCCACCCCCCATGACCCTGTGGCAGTCCCGGTGCGAGCGCGCCCGACCCACCGCCTCGCCGGTGAGCGTGGGTACGGGGAACACCGCGACCTGACCTCACCGGGACTGCCACAGTCACCCACCACACGCCGTGGGGGGTAGGTCGGGACCCCCACCCCCCACCCGGTGGACACCGCTCAGTTTGGCCGCTCGCCCCGTATGACCCCTGAAACGAACGAAACCCCTCAGACCAAGCAGATTGGGCCGATTCTGATGCCGCACAGGGACATTCCGAAGCCACCGAGCGGCACACGGGCCTCTGGACGCCGATTGTGGGCGTCAATCGTCACCGTTTACGAGCTGGAAGAGCACGAATTGGCCCTGCTGCGCGAAGCAGTCCGCACTGTGGACACCCTCGACCGCCTCGACGCCGTGGTCCGTACCGACGGTGGGATGATCGACACCCCGACCGGGGTGAAGGTGCATCCGGGGTTGGTGGAGGCCCGGCAACTGCGCATCGCCCTGGCCCGGTTGCTCGCCGCGTTGCGCCTGCCGGATGGGGAGGTCGGTGCCGAGTCGCCGGGCCGCCGCCAACGCCGTGCCGGTGCCCGCGGGGTGTACCAGCTAAAGTCGATCTCGTGAAGCGCCGCACCCCGGATGCCGAGGGGTTGCGTGCCGCCCTGATCGCCGCCGAACGGGAGGCGAACGCCACCAGCCACTGGCGGTTGCGTGCGGGCGGGTTCGACGGACCGAACAGCATGCTCGGGCGCTTGGAGGCTGGGCAGCCGGTGGAGGCCCCCGCCTACCGCCTCCACGGCCTCGTGCCCGGTGTGAAGGGCACCGACCAGTGGGTGCGCATCGAACCCGACGGCACGACTGTGGTGCTGGCGTCGTGAGGCGTCGCCTGGTGGAGCACATACTAATAACTTCTTCTCCACTACTCGCGCCCGCGCGCACAGAGACCGGACCCCTATCCAGCTTCTGGTAGTAACTTGACCTGGTCCTGCGCCCAGCAGCGGTGACCGACTTTGGCGCGCCTACCCCGCTCATGAGCCTGCTCGGATGATGCTCTGAACATGATCACTGAGCAGGGTGCCCAGCAACGCCCATTGTGGACGCTCAGTGAGTCTGCTCAGCACTGCTCAGTGAGCAGGTCCACGGTTCGTCGCTACCGGGAGACAGGCAAGTTCCCCAACGCCGTCAAGGACCCTGAGCGCGGCTGGATCGTACCGACCCCTTCACGTCGACGCGACGCTATTGGCCGTGGCGCTACTGTCGGGGTCGCGGGTTACCGTCAGTCCGGGAGTGGACTCCCTGTGCGTCGGCGGGCACGCGCCCCAGGCCGGATCGGCTACCTCGGCAAGGCGTACGACTCACAGCGCAGCTCGGCCCGCTACTCCTGCAACACCCCCGGCGGCCACATGACGGTCCCCAGAGACCGACAAGGGATGCTCGGGAGACCACCACGAGGATACCTGCGGCCTGGCGATGCGGCGCTACGATTCGTTGCGCTCCCGCCGCCGCTGCTCTGGCGGGTCGCCGGTGGCGGGAGCCCGTAGCTATGCCTGTTATCCACAGGCTTGCGCACAGGTGTGAGATCTTTTGGAACGGCCCCAAAGTGCAGTTCCCGTAGCTACGATCAGCTACCGCGGTCCCGCCAGTAATCGGATGCAGCGACGTACTGGTGGCGATAAGCTGTTCCTGCCGGTTGCACCCATGCCTCACGCCAAGAGCCGCGCTCGAAGTAGGCAACGGTCACGGTGTCGCCCTCGCTGGACAGAAACGTCACATTGAGGGCACCCCCGGCGTCGACTGCCAGCGTCGGCGGATTTGAGACGACAACTTCTTTAGGCGTTCTGGATGCGAGGACGACCACTACAGCCATGCGCCCAACGGTAGCGCCCGCGCACCGTGGGACACACAGCAAACGGCCCCACCCCATCCACCAGGGCAGGGCCGTTCGTCGCTGTACGGGACGCTCAGGCGGGCACCGTAGCCCCGGCCTGCACCTCCTCCAGCTTGTCTACCGCTTCGAGGAGCTCCGCCGCGAACTGACGTGCCTGCTCGGCGTCCAGAGCAGCCCCGTGGGCCTCGATGCTGACGAAGAACTCCGGTGCGGACCCGGCGACCTCTTCTCCTCCCGCGTACACGCTCACGTACGAGCCGGACCTGGCCGAGGGCACCGTGCAGTGAATCGGGGGAAAGCTCAGCAGGGTGTGCCCGCGCCGAGTGGCCCCGTCGTTGTCGAGCATCCACCCGTCGGCGGCGTCGGGAGCCCAGTCCGGTAGTGGAATGTGGGACAACCGGTGTTGCATCCGGTTGTGCTCGACCTCGCCGTAGGCATCGCCGACGAGGCAGGCATCCACCTGTCGTTGGTCGTGCTCCGTTGCGCCCTCGGGTGCGAGTTCGCGCCGTAGGTGGTTTAGGTTGCCGAGCTGCTTCTCGGTCAGCTCCGCGGCCAGCTCCCCGAGCCAAGCGGTCGAGCTGCCGTCGTGGGTGGTGGTGGTCATGGTGGCTACTCCCTAATAGCGGTAGTCCGCGTGGCTTGTTGCATCGGCTCAAGCACTCCGGTGCTTGGTCTGAGCGACATGACGCCGACCGCACCATCCGCTTGGTCTCGCCTACCGGCCGCCACTACCGCACCCGTAACACCGGCTACCTCGACCTACTCGGGCGCAGCCCTGGCGACATTGCCGATCCGAGCGCCGACGGTGAACGCGTAACCCGGCAGCGGCGTACCCGGGCACAGAACAAGGCGGCCCGCATCGGCGACGAGCGCCGCCGACAGCAGACTCGCGTCGACCTCAATCGCCTACTGCGCCCGATCATCTACCGACGCAGTGAACGACGCCCCTCCGCCGGGGACGACGAGCCCTGCCCGTTTTGAAGTCCGCCGACGAGCTGACGGGCGCCTGAACACTGATCGACCAGGAAGCGTCGGGTCATCGAAGTGGCGGGAGCACCAGTTCTACCTGCAGGCCCCGATGGTCCGATCCGGGCAACCGCACGCTGGACACTGCATGCGCACGACGTGATGCGTGACGACGTGGTCCAAGGTCAGCAGCGGTGGAGACGGGTAGTCGGTGGATAGGTCGGCATGAACCCGGCCCCAGCCTGTTCGGCGGCATCCCGGTACCCGCCGCTCAGCAGGTGCCGGAACTGGGCGTGGTCCAAGACGGGATGGCGGCTCCAGATGCCGGTCCCCCGACGCACCGGCTTCGGCGGCCAACAAGTGGTACGGCAGCAGCTCGCACCACGCGGATCAGGCGAGATCAAGCCCCAGATCCAGCACGCTCACCGAGTGGGTCAATGCGCCGACCGCCAAGTAGTCCACACCGGTCGCGGCGTAGGCGGCGGCGACCTCCAGCGTGAGTCCGCCGGAGGACTCCAGCAGCGTTCCGGTGCCGCAGGCATCGCGGCGACGGACAGCCTCGGTTGTGTCGGTCACGTCGAAGTTGTCCAACAAGACCAGCTGGGCGCCCTCCGCCAGCACCTCGTCGAGCTGGCGCAGGGAGTCGACCTCCACCTCGCACGGCAGCTCCGGCGCGGCAGTCCGCACCGCCTTCAGCGCGGCGACCACCGAACCCGCAGCCACCACGTGGTTGTCCTTGATCAGCGTGGCATCCCCCAGCCCCATCCGGTGGTTGACCCCGCCCCCGGCGCGCACTGCATACTTCTGCAGCCCTCGCAGTCCGGGCAGTGTTTTGCGGGTGTCCCGGATGCGGCACCGGGTGCCCTCCGTCGCGCGGACCCACGCCGCCGTAGCGGTCGCCACCCCGGAGAGGTGACACATCAGGTTGA
>JAABVA010005649.1_pt1 | contig 11281 bp, 11 predicted proteins | sample 5560331 | NCBI WGS metagenome assembly JAABVA01 (sample SAMN12812661, study PRJNA571458) | rock metagenome | isolation source: Antarctica rocks | place: Antarctica: Victoria Land, Mt New Zealand sud | collected 2016-01-07
GAACAGTGGATCATATCTCTTGCCGGCGGTGTCGAGATGTGCGCGGAGAGTGGTTCGGATGGGTTTATACGGGCCGAGGCTGGAGCTTGTGCGAGCGACTGCCTGCAGGCATCGCCACGCTCAGGTGCTTGTTTTTGGGTCCCTTCTATTGGCGCTTGTTCACAAGGATCGAGTGCGTCGTCGTAATCACTGTAAGGTGTCGCAGACCTGTGCTGGTTCGGCTTTGGAGTAGATCGCTCTCGGGTCATGTCCGTGGACAGGAAGGCGTAGAGGGAGGAGCAAAGGAAGTGAGAGAAGTACCAGTAAGAGCTTTAATTTGGTTGACAAGGACTTCGATTGTTTCTATAGACGTATTAGTATTCTATTGACATAGGACCGTAGCAGCTGTACCGGATTCTTGACCGACCATTCCTTTTTAGACTTCATGTTGGGAGTGACTTCACTGCCTCAATCGCCGGCCTAAATTCCAAAATCCGACAGCGGTAATATCAAGAGTAGCTCGACTGAATGCTTGGTGGCGCCAAACATCAGGGCGTAGCCTAAGAAGCGAGCTTTATGGTCTACCTTACAAAATAGTTTTAGTGAGGCTGACGGAGCGGCTCTTACATAAGCACATGATTGCCCCTCTATGTTATGCATGACATCTATCAAGATTTGGTCTAGGTATCACATATTTTTCCTTGCAAAGGCGGAACAAAGTCGTGCGTTGCAGTAAGTAAATCCTATGACATACAAATGTGCAAAGTGCTTAGAACTAATGTATTGAAGCTATCTCTATTACACATCGCCTGACTACTATTTATCATGACTCAGGCGACAAGCAAAGCCCACCTCGATCAAGAGGAATTAAGCAAGGAGGATAAGGAGAAATTGAAGACATTTGGAGAATGGCTTTCCAAAAAGGAGACGAAATTCATAGAGTCTAAAGGTTTTCAAAAATGCGTGGATCCGCAGCTACGTGAGAAGCTTGTTCAACTGTTTACAGCTGTGAACTTTACAAAAGGGGTTGGTTCTTCTGTTTCAACATCGAGTCTCTGTTAACAATCAAGCAGAGGGTCCCTTCCGCGATTGCAGTACTTCGACAATCAGGCTCTGAACCTACAAAAACCGAGCCTGGCAGCTTTCCTTGGCATCTCGTCCCAATTCAAGTCAATGATGAACACAAACCCCCCACATTATCCGATGTCGATCTAACTGGACGAATGACATACATCGATGGGTCGGGGGTGACATTGAAGGGGAATTTTGATTTCCTGAGCTTCCCTGTCCCAAAGTAAAGGGCCTCGTCTGTATTAAGATTAATATTACGACGGATCATGTACGGAATTAAAGGAACTCACTCTCTCTTTCACTCTCACATTTTATCGATAGGTCCCATTGAGAACGAAAGCGCCCATCAGGTTGGGATTCATTGGATCCCATTGAGACTCAATAGCACCCGCCCCGTTATGCATCCATACTGCGTTGGGATTCATTGGATCCCATTGAGACTCAATAGCACTCGCCCCGTTATGCACCCATAGTGCGTTGGGGTCCATTGAATCCCATTGAGAATCAATAGCATTCGCCGCGGTATGCATCCATCCTGTATCCAAATTTCCGCCGGTAGCATCATTGCTTGTATCCTGTTGTGGTAACTGAGCAGCCGATGCTCCATTACCCTCGTCAGATCCACGATGAATGTTACTCTGCGACTGGTCGATCGTAAGATCATTGTTCATTACTGGGTTGCGTCCATGGAGTGCAGGATATGTCGCGTTCTCTAGGGATAGATTTTGCATAAACCCTCTTGCTGGTTGTTGTGTATTTGCATCTGGTAATACCAATGGCGCCACCGAGCCGCAGGTCGCTCCGATATGATTGTTTGCTTCCAGTGATCCTTGCGGCGCTGCATGAACATTCTGCACAACTGGCTGACTGCTAGCAAACGAATAGTGTGGGTCAGGATTTCCGAACCTGACATCCGGTCCGTCATTGACATTATCGCTGCTTGTGTCATACGCTTGACCCAAGACCAGCTCATATCTTCCAACCGGCGCAGTATCTAGATCTCTAGTAGAAACGTTGACGTGCTGGACAGTGTTTGTCGATGTCGATTGTACCATTGACTGTCCTTGCAACTGATCCTGTTGTGGTAGCTGAGCAGCCGATGTTCCATTAGGTTGTAAACCGTCACCGAATCCAATGGCTGTATTGGAAGAGTCTGGAATGCTTGCAACACTGTAGTATGGCGTTGCATCACTAAGTTGATCCGCGCGACTCGAACTTGCGCGAATGCGTTTGGCTAGTGACTCAAGTGAAGGATTTATATCTCTGCCTAGCACAGCCGTCGATGATTCCACAGGCCCATGAGTATACTCTGGGCGTTGAATCGAACTCAAAGCCGTAACCATGCTAATTTCACTAGTTGTTTGTGAGCCATCGCGTCCATGAGAGTTGACTTCGTGACTAAGATAGGGCGCTGGCATTGTTTGCGACGATGGCTGCACCTCGGGTGCTATCGATCCGGGATCTATCCTGTTCGGAGGTATGGAGGATGGGTTGCCGTGTGACGAGTAAAACTCGTCTGTAGATAATGCGGAGGGTATCGTGGTTGAGGAGGTATCGGTCATACTTCCGTTGGTGACGTTGATTTGGCCATGGGCGTTTCTCCCGCCGTGGCCGATTTGGCTGTGCTCACGCTCGAGTTCTACTGCAGCAAGCAGACCTTGAAGTCCAGCATTGAGTCTGACGGTATCTGTGTCTTGCCATGAATTAACATCTGGATCCAAGCGACGGCGTTTTGCTCTTCCCACTTCAGGATGACTATTTGTGGCGCTCCAAGTTGTACTGGACGCCCTGGCAACATCGTTTAACGTGGACAAATTGCCATGCGAATTCGATTGAGAGGGAATTCGAGGGCTAGAATTCGAGCAATATCCCGGCGCAGAAGCTGTTTTTGGCCCTTGGTCAGTAGAAGAAGTGCCATGGTCTGAGATATTCAGATCTGCTCCGGCACGTGCCGCGACGCTTTCATGTGTTTGGGTTTGAGAGGATTCTGTATGTTCGTGGCTGTTGGCCGTTTGGCGTGCCGTTGTGTCTGTCTGAGCTGTGCCGTGGGGTTGCTTCTCGAGCAACATCGAAGGCTCCTGGCTCATAGTTGACGTCCTTGTATCTTTGGATTGCGGCAGCAGGGTACTTGGAGTACCATTTTGACCTGTTCGGGGGCGTTTCTTCTTCGGCTCTGACGTAGAAGAAAATTGCACGTTGTTCTGCGTTATAGAACCTGTAGATGTCCACGGGAGTGTCTTGTCATAGTATGTCTGACAATTTTCAAGCCAGAGCGAACTCGTCTCTGCAAGATCCCAGACCCATTTTGTTTCTTGTAATCGTTTCTTTAAGCCGATCCAATCTTCGTACTTGAGTTGAAAGAAGCGGTTAAAGCCGAAAGCCAGGATTGCCGACAACCCAGACTTCTCAACCCATCGTTCGAAGGCGAGTAATTTGATGCCTGCCTTGATACCCCCTTTTACACATTTCTGATTTTCAAACCGAAGCCTTGTGTATTCCTGCAAATATCCAGCCTTTCTCTTTTGAGATTCTGACAAACTTGTTGCCACAAGACTGATTCGCGAAGTCCGATGTGTCTTGAGCTCCCAATTCTCATACTCCTTGGCTAAGGAACGTCGACTCATCAACTTTCGAAACAGGATGCTTGACGATCGCTGTGACTCGCCCATTTGCAGGTCAACCAGACGAGAATCCTGCCGAGACCAAGCATTCTTCCCAACGGCTACACTGCTTCGTTGTGACAGATACTGTGTTATGTGAGGCTTCGCTTTCTCCAACTCTAATAGCAGCGCGTTGACTGATGAAAGTTTGGGACGGGGCCGAAGAGGGTCGTGGGGTGGGTCAAAGTGGTTAGGAGACGCTTGGGAGGAAGAGGGCGGAAATTCGGAGCAATTGGGAGACAGTGGAAAGACGCGAGTGCTTGAGGAAGGCACCAGAGGAACGTGACTACTTGAAACAGACTCTGAAAAGCCGGAGTGGTTCGATGAAATGGGTGCCAATGGAGGTGCGTGGTATTTCTGGGAGAGCGGTTTGGATTCGCTCTCGACGAACCGGTGAAGCTTTTGGTAGACTTGGACCGCCTTGGAACGATGAGGTTGAAATGCTTCCCAACGAGCATTACAAAGGAAATCCAGCGCTGCAAGAATGGGGTCAGACTCAGGAGACATTGTGTGTAGGAAAGTGCGAGAAGTGCGTGATTCTTCGCATGCTCCCCAAGATGGCGGAGCAAGGGCGTACCGGGAACATTACCTTAAACCTAAAAGAGCCCGGGAACGCTAGTTCAATTCCCAAACCGCTCGGTACCACCCCAGGCAAACCCCGGTACCTTCCGGGAGCCAATGAGCAGTGTCTTTATAAATCCGCGGATTTATAACTCTCATTGGCTCCTGGTTACTCTCTGATCACTCGGTAAGGCGGGATCGTTTCGACTGCACAGCGGACAAATCTATGGAAACAATCATTGGGAACTCGGATGAAAACCATGAATATGCCGCTCTAGCACGAAGATCATGGGCGTTGATCACTAATTGTATTGACGCCGAAACTCCTTTGGACTTCTGAATAAGGGAGGAGAGATAACTGCTACTATGTCCTGTTCATGCATGTTATATATATCTTCTGCAAGCCGTCGTCCTCGTTGCCTCGTTTGCCTAAAAGTTATTTCGTTCACTGTCTGCCTCATTCACCCTGTCTATTTGTCTGCAGCCTTGTCTTCTGCAATCTTACCTGCATATGTACACGCCGCCTTTCTTATTATGGAAAGGATCCCAGTGACAGTTCATCAAACTGTTCTCGCGTGTGTCCTCTTCGTCACTCTTACAGCACTTGTTCCTCTTCGTTGGCAACGTATTCGATTGAATTCTTTCCGAGATCAATCGCCGGCATTGATCACCATATGCAAATGCATCTCTGACATCGCTCTAGTCGTCTTGATTTCTCAGAATGTCTCAACAGAGGTTGACCATGGTAGGTAAAGACGACCCAACATGTACATTTAAGTCCTGACTTTGTGACCTAGGACGATATGTTTGGGTCGCTGCTGATTTTCTTCTTCGTTTCTCCATCACATGTATATCAATCTGCGAGGTATGTTTTTTCCATAAACGAATACCTAAGGTTGATGTTAATTGCCGAGTATAGCATTTAGTGATGCAGCAGATCTTTTATAATACTTCCTTTGAACATCTCTATCGCTATGTTAGTTTTATTTCCGGTCCTGCATTTCTTCTCTTACGGTTTCTACCATTTATTAGGTAGGGTCGTAATATCGTTGCAAAGTTTACGCATGCTAATTTGAACTCCAGATTATATGACGAGAATTTACGTTTCTGGACGGTTTTCGCTGCCAACTTTTCGGAGATTCTGTACTTCAGCTTCGCGCACTGGCTGGTCTTGATCAAAGTTCGAAACAATCGCAAATGGAAGTCTCCCCTTGCTGTCTGCACCATATACAGTTCTTTCGTCACTTGTGCGGCGCTAGTAGCTTTGCCGGTGGGATGGAGGTATCCATGGATTCGATCTCCTTTGTTTCTCGAGGTCGGTGATTGATTCTCAAGATGAAAGACAATACTAAGAAAGATCGCAGATGTTCCTTCTATTCTACACTGGCCAGTTATCACTACATCGCCACGCAATGCAGAGACTTCGGGCTCACAAGGATATTCACGGACAAGTGCCATATGAGACCTCAAGTGAAGGACGCTGCAATACTGGCAATAGCACCAGAAGACTCTCAATTGCATTGACTCCAAGAAGACAATTGACCCGCATTCCAGACGACAATGACATAGATCTCTACACGTTCTCCGTGCCAGAATTCCATATAGGAGGGAAGGAAGAAGGACAGAAGAGGATTCCCACTGGTTCTGACAAAGATATTGACGCTGGTTCTTGTGAGACTAGAACCCCACCTGAGTGCCAAAACCGTTGCCCCCCTTCAAGCACTTTCTGCATGTCGCCACCAACTGCCTTGCTTTATCAAATGATGGGATTCACCCAAGATCTGTTTATCAAAGGGGAGGATCTCGAATCTGTTGCAATACAGCTGCACGCGCAGTTTTCCCAACGGATATATTGTGGACGCCATCCTACATCGCGCAAGGATTTCGCATCGAATATGCTCCGTCATCTCGACCAGCAAGAATCGATCAAGGCCAATAACAGACGGAACGAAGGGGCTGTCAAGCGTGTTCAAAAGGAATGGTGCTGTCGTTGCCTGGTCATGACGGTATTCTGGAACGGTGAGTGTGACCAAGAAAACTGTCAACATAGACGTTGTGACAAATGCCGGAACTTGGCCAAAGTAAGCCAGGCCCGAACGGAGCCATGTAAAACAGGAGCCGCTGAGATCAGATTATTTTCGATGGTGTTGCGTACCGCAAGTGATGACTAGGCGGTGCATCCCTTCCAACTCCGAGCAAAGACAATGCGCTGCCAGTTTCGTTCGGCAAAATAATTTATTTAGCTCCAGTATTTTCAGCTGAGCCCAAATTGTCTGTTTTTCAAGCCGCAGATCCACCGTCCGCATCTAGCATAGTTACTAAGATTCACTCCGTCACCTTTGCCAGTCCTTCTTCGTTAGTGTCTTTCATGTCGATTGTGGCCGCGGCGTAAGCTAGTCTCCGCTGATCAACCCCGTAGTAGTTTCTTACGTTCGACTTACTTGGGGGCTGGTTACATCGGCCTTTCTCGTTCAGGTAGATATTGATAACACCTGCAAGTGGTTCTCCTCAACCTCTTTTTCGAGCTGTTGATGTGCGAGATTAAATCCTGCCTCGATTGTCCAGAGCTTGCTCTCTCCCGACGTGCTATGACCGTAAGTCATATTGGAAGTTGGAGTAATATATACGGCCCTTCCTTTACTCTTCTGCCGATGACTTCAACATTTCTAATACGCTTATAAATCTTCAACCTCCCGGTCTTCTAGAATTGATTTGGTTTTGACCTCTACTACCTGTCATGTTTTCTGTCATTTTCGTCGACCAGTCCATCGTTCAGCCCACATATTTCGGCTACATCGAAACACCGCAAGATATGCGTCTACTACTTGCAGCTTGCCTGCTTGGAAAGCTGGGTCATGTGTACCGATTCCCTCCAAAGCGCGAACTAGAACACATCGTTTGCAGTGGACACATTTTCGTATACGCAGACAATATCACGCCCGGCGAGTGGAAAGATGGTATAAACTGGGCTTTCTTGAGCAGGAATGGCGAGCTACTTGAGGAGATCGGGCCCAGGGGTCTAATGAAAAGATCAGGAAGCATTATGGTACGAGGGGTCCGTCACGGATTTGTGTCCTACTTCAAGCTTCTGGACATTGTGAATTTGGAAAGGCCTTCTCAGGACGTCAGGTTTCAAGAGATCCAGTTCGAAGAGTAAAATGTGCAGGATGATGAAGGTGGTACACGGCAATGGGATAGGGGTAGAAGGAGACGACATTGAAAGGAAATTCACTAGATACACTTGTATCTGTAGTGATTAAATCCGGCGCACACCTTGAGCTTGGAAAGCCAATAGCTCCTGCAATATTGAGATAGCTGTGCGTGATAGCACCAGAACTGTACCAGTTAGTTTAAAATATTCGAGACAGAACGCTTGTGTATGCAGAGAGTTCAGCAGCTCCAGCACTCGACTTTTCAAGTTGACCTTGAATGGAGTCACGAAAATAGAATAAGGCCAAGTCTCACACAAGCGCAAACACAACCGAAGCCAAGACTACGCCTCCGGTGCTGCAGCGGGCAGGCTCCGGAAGTACATTTTTCTTTCCGAGCCCAACAAAGCTGCAAGCCCACTACCAGGATAATGAGATCAAACTACACTTTTGGCTGGCTGGTGGAAGGAACCCGTTTTTCGAGTTTCCATCAGAAGATTTAATCACTGCCGCGCCTTCAGGTGCCACTAACTGCGCTATTGAGACAAAACTTTGCCATGCACAGGACCATAATCAAGCGGAGTAAAAAAACTCGATTCAATGCTGTGTAGATAGTAATACGCCACGAGGAAGATCAGCGTCATAGCTTCTAATTTGGAATTATGAATAAACAGAGAAGGAGAGACTGCTACTATCATGTTCCTGCGCAGCTGCTATAAAGAACCTGTTTATCTTGCAGCCTCGTCTTGGAAAGTTTCCTGCATGTTGTCCTTTCTACCTTTCAACCTTGTCTCCTGCAGCTCATCTTGTTGCAGCATTTCCTCTCCTGAATTGGCGATACATCCGCGGGGTTTGATTCCTGAGTTGTTTGGTCACACATGGATACTTATCATCGATTCGACGAGGAACCGACCAACCATCAACAATCTTCACTACTGGACCAGGAAACCTCAGAAACCCCATCTATTCCATCCAGAAACCTACAGTCGATCCGGCCAGGCGACCCATCAGCGGCTCCCCAAGATGAACCTCAACGTGCTCCCTCCGCGCATAACATATCTATGAGGCCAACGCCTCCGCCATCGGCTACACCACCACAGCGGCGTCCCTCAGGGCTCATTGAAGTCGAGGATCTACTTAATTCCTCAGCCGAGGACGCCATCAGTGCAGACGGTCGTCAACACGATGGCGAGGGAACGGATTCCCTATGGACTGCGCCAATGGCAGCAATGTCCCGGCCTGCAAAACCATCTCTACCCCCTAGAGATATTATTACTCTGCCACCCATTGCATTCGCTCCTCATCCATCATCACGGTCTAACGCGTGGCAATCACCCTCCGTGCTTCCCCGAGATCAGGCGTCTACGTTAATGGGATCAGGTCCGCTGCCGCCCTCAAAGATCGTGGCGGCTTCGAGTATGCTTTGTGCTGCACCAGATCGACCCGGAAATCTTGCAGCGTTAGCCAATCCTGCGTTACGAAGTTTCAGCCCAACCACGCATTATCACCACAAGAGCTCAGCTTCGACCTTCCCTCAGGTTGCCTCTACCGGCGAGCCTCCGTTCTTCTTTTCTGCATTCGACGCGTCAGAGGCTTGGGGCCAGAACCAATGCGAAATGACAACACTCGGAACGGAGCAAGGTCTCATCCAGGTACCTGTTGACGTGCAAGCTGGGTCTCAAGCCGCTGGCGAGAAACGCAAGCGCAACGCCACCGCCTCCCGTGCATTTCGGCAGCGCCAAAAAGGGAAAGATTGGAAAATTGCCAACTTGGAGGCACTATTACGCAAGACGGTGAAGGAGAAAGATCACTACCGTGAGGAGAGGAATTACTACCTTCAGGAGAGGGACTACTTCCTGAGGACTGCCCATTCGCTATCGAATACTCATTGCACTACGGTCGCCATCGCCAAGGGATAAACGAGATGCGACGCTGGGCGGATCGCAATTCTCAGACACTGAAATGTTTGCTCAAAACGGAGGCAGAAACACTCCGGGACGCATCAGTACATATTTACAACAGCAAGTGCTATTTCATCCTAATACCAAGCCTTTAACTCGACAGCACCGCAATAGGTACAGTACAATCCACAACTATGATGTATATACAGCATGCACATACAGTATATCGATCGTCAAGCGCTTGAACGAGCAATCATTTCCTTCTTATTCTCTTGTTTTTTTCGAAGATATATCCTATAATTGATATATTAGTCGACCTATTGAGTCTACACAAACACGCAGGTCGCCGAAAGCGTACACCGCATGGAGTATGGGCGGTTACTGTATGATGTCCAGGGCAGCACTTGGACTCAAGGAGACTGGAGGCATTTAGATCGAAAATATATTTCGTATTGATCGTCAATCTTACGTGGACGGAAAAGGAAGATAGGGCCGGCTCCGCTGAAAACCATCAAAGACCGGCACTGGAAAAGCCAATGTATAATCATGAGTGACAGTATATTGTTCCAGATTCCATGAAGTTCCTTTTAGATATTGTCGATCGTCTGCCGCACACAGAGAATACGTGGCGGTCGATAGTTCGTGCCGTAAGCTTCTTTCTTGAACGCTATTAAATTTGGGCTTGAAATGTTCATGCAAAGCGCCGGTGGTCCAGGCACCACCACGGGATGCAAAGACTGGGTACCCAGGATACCTTGGAGTACAGCCTTGTGTTTGATCTCCAGGTAAGGCTCTCCCGAAATTACCAAAATCTACCATACATATCCCACCTCACCCCCAGGCAGCAAGACTTGGTTCCTCTCTTCAGACTATGGCCAACCCTCGATTTCAATGGACAAAGGAGCTTGAACGTTATCAACGTCAATTCTATCAATGGTGGCATAAAGACATTCTGCCTCTAAAGGAGATTGCGGAAAACTTCAACGTTCTATTCAAGTACGAAGGTGTAGAGTTACGGAGATGATTGAGCGCGGAAAGAAATTCGCCGCCTTGGAGGGCACGCAATATTGTATTCAGAAAGGCATAGCTTTCTACAAGGTATTCAACTATCCTCCTCGAGAACCAGAATCTCCTGACTAGGTCATTTTAGAAGCGTCAAGAGATCGTTAAAGTCAACATTGACGGCAGGGTGATGATCGATCCGGCGACTTTCAGGCGCTTCAACCCTAATTACCCTATTTCCACGCTCAAACCCGAGGATAAGGACATTCTTAGTGATTCAGAATCTGATGACAACGATGAATCCGACGACAGTTCAGACGAGGAGGACGAAAACCACACAAGTCAATTCGATGATGGAAAAAAGAAGCCGAAACCCAAAAAGAAATTGGTCAAGAACGAGGAGACCGATACTTATCATTTGGTCGACGTGCCGGTTGATGAAGAAGGTAATGTGGTCCAGGAAGAGGATATCGAGGAGATCCCAAATCCAAACGGCTCCGGTAAGCGCGAGTTCACTGATGAGGAATATCTCATTGCGAGTCCTGTCGCACTCGGTTTCAGCTTCGGTGAGAAACTCTGGCTCGAGTTCGCGGTTTCCGGCATTCAAGATGTCACTTGGAACGAGAGCGCTTTCGACTCGCTCGTTATACCGGATGATCAAAAGCACGTCGTCAGATCTCTCGTAGAGTCTCACGAACGGAACGCGAAGAAAAACATCGACGATTTTATAGAAGGTTAGTATCCTCCTGAGATTCAGTGCACGCCCTTATGCTTACATTCTCAGGCAAGGGACGAGGTCTCGTGGCAGTCCTACATGGACCGCCGGGGACTGGGAAAACCCTCACAGCTGAAGGCATCGCGGAGATGCTCAAGAAACCACTCTACGTTAGTTTTGTCGTGTCGAAGTTTTCGGTAGACTGACTTATCTTTTAGATGGTATCCGTTGGAGAGCTGGGGA
>JAABVA010005651.1_pt1 | contig 11278 bp, 8 predicted proteins | sample 5560331 | NCBI WGS metagenome assembly JAABVA01 (sample SAMN12812661, study PRJNA571458) | rock metagenome | isolation source: Antarctica rocks | place: Antarctica: Victoria Land, Mt New Zealand sud | collected 2016-01-07
CGAGCTCTTGAAGACAAGATCATCATCTGATCAAAGATCATCGACGCGTTCATGTTCAGCTCGCTCAAGCTGTTCATCGATGCGTTCATGTTCAAGCTGCTCATCAATGCGTTCATTGTTGCAGAGATAAACGTGTCGCTTTCTGTTGTTTCGTCACTGCTCTACTCAATATCATGAAAATGATATTCTCGCGTTGAGCTTCAATGTCGAGAGATAGAATACAAATGTGATATAGAAAGCTTTGAAATCAACAGAGCGAGCACGAATACATGCAACGATCAATCTAGTAGATAGATAGATCTAGAAGATAGACTAGATACAGATGACTAGATATATAGATAGATAGATAAATATGTCTCTATGTAGATGCTCTCGCCTAGAAAAGAGGTGAAAAGATGAGTAAAAAGATGAGAAAGAAAACTCTGCTCGAGAAATCTCTATAAATGATAGTCAATATTCTCATGAACTCTGAAGATGCAACTGAGTCATGCTCGAGAAACTTCTATCAATAGTAGTCAATGTTTTCATGAACTCTGAAGGTGCGACTCAATAGCTCTGCTCGGGAAACCTCTATGAATGATAGTCTATATTCTCATGAATTCTGAAGATGCAACTGAGTCATGCTCGAGAAATCTCTATCAATAGTAGCTAATATCTTCGTGAACTTTAGATGCGATTGAATCAATGCTGTTTCATGAATCATCGAGGAATGAGACTTCGTCTTACGACAATGTGACTATTTTTGAATGTTGAATCAAATTCAAAGAGTTTTAAGACAAATTTAGCAGAAAACTTTTTATATGATTGAAGTGAGAATGAAAAGATTGAGACTAATAGACAAGATGATATGTATACAGATTTCTGAGCGTGACTTAGCTCAAAGACTAAACTTTTTTCACAGACAGCGAGACTTCTTCATTTATACTGATGATGTCACTGTTGTAGATGTTCATGATACACAGAGTGAAGAACTTCTTATTTGAGCATTCTTTAGTGATTTTGCTTGAATGTTGCAATTTGCAGTAGTAACACAGCTTTCACTTGTTGCAGATTTTCTTAATCTCAGAAATGATCAGAGTCTTATCTTGAATGATGACAATGACAAAACTTAGATTCATTGACTCATCAAGAAATGAGAAAGAGAAAAACAAAAATACTGTTGAAACAACAGTCACAAAAATGATGATCTTTGAATTTCAAGAATTACTAGTCAACGCAGAGATATTCTTGACTTTGATGAATGAAACAATGACAAAGATGAAGCGAGATTGATGATGCTTAAGCTGCTGAAGCTCTTCATTGATGTTAAAAAATGCTTGAACTCATTGATGAAAGATGAATGATTGAGTTTCATCAAGATTTCATCAGAAGAAAATGATGACTTGAATGAAATAATTGACATTGCGCTTCAAACAGTCAATCAATGAGAAATCTTTCATCAAAGAATATTCTTTCTTTTGATAGAAAAGATTGTAATAATCAACAAAGCTATTTGTGTCTTGCTTCAGAGTTTCACGAAGATATAAATGAGTATCTTCTGTCTTGAAAGAATTGTTACAGCAATGATGCAACTTGTGTCATTAATTTGTGAAGATGAAAATGATACAAAGATCATTGACTCAATATTGATTCATTAGATTGTAAATCTTCTTATCTATGATAAGTTGTGACTCAACATAAATGATCTTGACTCGGTGAAAGAAATAATGATCATCATTCATGTTCATGCGCTGTATTAGACTCAGCTTTCATGCATTCGATTGATCTTTGTTTCTCTTATACTCAAATATGTTAAGAAGCTTCTTGAATCTAGAAGTGATGAAGACAGTGACAGAGTTTGCAAAAAGATGAATGATGAGAAAAGATTGATTATTCAAGATTTGTGTGATAATCTGAGCTATTATTGCAAGAGACTGAGAATTCAATTTTATATAAACTGAAAAACTGAAAATGATGAGCGAGAATGAAGTGATAACATCATGTTGTCAAACTTGATTTTGAAGCTCACGCATTATGTGAAAGATCTCGACTGAATTTTCAATCATACTTTAAGCGAACTGTTTAACAGCATGCTCATCGTCGATCAAGAGATTGTAAAATAACTTCATTTGAGCAAAAGAATAACTAGATGAGATTTCAACATATGAAAGCGTTGCAAAAAGTGTAAATCTTTCATAATGTCAAAGACTGAGCTAGACTAGAAATACTATCAATATAAAAGACTGATATTATTATTACTTTAATAAAATTTAAATACAAGATAATACATCAAATAATGTACAAGACAAAAGACAAAGAATGAAAGAAAAGAATGAAAGTTCAACTTTTATATACATGAATCAAGCAGAATCAAGACTAAACAATAGTTTTATGACTTAAGATTGCAAAGATTTGCACACATGATTAAGATAATCAAAACAGAATTGCTGAGACTAAATTAAGATGATGATGACTAGATTGATGACTTGATTCATTGAATTGCAAAACAAATTCAATGAATCAAGATTATTTAAAACATCAACAATTTATGTTTTAAATTGAGTTAATGATCTGACATCATGACATGTGATTTGATGATGATTAAATCATTGAACAGTCATTTGAAAAAAACTCTTTCAGAAATCACGATCTTTGCAGCAAATAACAGAAAGTCTAATAATGTTTGCAACTTCTTGTATGATAAAAAGTTCTTTATAAGTGCATTGTTAATGAGTTGAATTGTTTTTTGCTGCTTATCAGATAATAGATTAGTCATCATATTAATTGAATCAAGCTCAATGTTCAAAAAAATGTATGTAATGTTGATAAAATTCTTTTTAAGATTAATGTTAAACTCTAACTAAGTGCACAGATCATTGAAATCAATCTCATATTTATGAGCTTTGATCATGTTCACTTGTATGACTAGAAAGTCATTCAGATAATGTATCATCAAGTCTCATTGCAGAGTGACTATGAGCATTCAGCAAAGATCTTTAGCAAAAAGATTAAATAAATATGATGACGTGTGTAAATTGAAGAGAAGAAAGCGATTTATTTAATACTTATCTTCTCAGAAGAAATTGAACAATCAGTGATCTGATGTTGCTATTGACACATGACAAAAGACATTGATCAGATCTCTTTTAATGAGAACTGTATTTCAATCAACATCACATAAAACAATGATTGTTTGATCAAAGATGAAATATTCAATTGATTCTCAGTTCTTGAGAATGAAGCAGTTGATTGATCTTTCTTTCAAATATAATAAATAATGTATTCGACGTCAGCTATTATTTTTCTTCAATACTAGTCTCAATGATGAAAATATAAAGTGATGAGAAATATGATGAATCTTGATTAGTTGATCACAGCGAACTTGCTGCATCAAATTGACTTGAAGAGTATCTGAAGCTTTATTTGTTGAAAGAAGATTCTTGCTCAAAATCAGTTGATTGAGATCTCAATATTCAATTTTTACTTCATGTTCAATGATAAACAGCAATGTTTAAAGATATTTATGATCAGAATGTTCAACTAGTTGTGTTTGTCATGCACTTGCATCTAGAAAGTCTCTGCGCGTTAGAAAATTCTCATCAATCTTCATGAGCTGATATGAAAAGAATTTTGATATTGATATCAGCAAGATCGAAATTCAACATCACTTTCTTTTGATGATTAATTAACTGTTTAAATTCAATGTTTTGCAATTGATAGCAGCATAAGTCTCATCATATTCACTGCAAATATATTGATATGTACAATCAAAATAAATGCAACTGTTATTGTTGAACTTGTTGCATACTGAGAATTCTGTACTTATCTCTTCAAGTCTGAAGTTGTAGAACTGTTTTCTGACTTTCTGACTTTGATATTTCATTTGAGAAACGATAGCAGATGTTTTCTTTATTAATGCTCAATCAATCAATTCATTTTCAGCGTTGTATCACTTGTTTGAGTCATTGACTTCTTTTATCATGCAAATCTCATGAAAGTGAAAGTGAAAGATTCACAAAAACTTGAAAATGTAATGCAGATGAAGTTTCTATAGATAGTTAATGTATCAAGTTAAGCTTGCTTGCAAAGAACGTCTCAATTGATCATTGATTATTTTAATGAAACATTAATTATATACTTTTAAACAGCGTAGAAAAAGAATCATGCTCTTGAGATTCTGCTGAGTAACATCATCGTCATGAGCTTAAAGCTTATTGATTCATGATAATCACAGATCTTGCTTGTTGATCGAATTTGATATATGATCATTGATCAGCTTGAAGATATTGACAACTCAAAATTTGTTCTTGAAGATGAAAGTCAGTTGAGTGATATCAATAAAGAAATAGCGAGATATTATTGTTTGAATGCAAGAGTCACTTGAGAGAATAGTATCTGACATTTGACTGATAAAGCTTTCTATCAATGAGTTGTTTTTCAATTGATTCAGCGTTGTACTCTGAGCTTTCAATCGTCGAAACTTTTGTTTCAGCTCGCGTTTCATATTCACTTGATGAACGTCTTTAATTCTCTGTTGCATGACGAGAGTAATTGATGTTTCAACGATTTGTTTCAAGTCGATCTCTCTCAAGAAAACACTCAAAGAAAGAAGATTCAAAGAGACAGATGAACTCGACGAGAATAATGACAGTGATGCAGACGAGCGAGAGCGAGACACATGAGAAAAGAAAGAGCGATGATGACTTTGTCTTCTGCTGACAGCGACGTCGACGTTGACGCGACTCTGACGACGAGTAGAAGCGATCATCGCAGTGATGACAGTAGTGAAGCAAATGAGGTAGCAGTGACAGCAGTGAGTAGCGATGGCAGCGATGAGTAGCGATGGCAGCAGTGAGTAGCGATGACAGCGATGAGTAGCGATGACAGCAGTGGGTAGCGATGGCAGCAGTGAGTAGCGATGGCAGCGATGAGTAGCAGTGGCAGCAGTGGGTAGCAGTGTGAATGACAAAGTGAGTAGCAAAGTGGGTAGCAAAGTGAGTAGCAAAGTGAGTAGCAAAGTGAGTAGCAAAGTGAGTAGCAAAGTGAGTAGCAAAGTGGGTAGCAGATGCAAAAGCGCGTTTCTGGCTGAATCCTAAGAGATGAAGAAACAGAAAGAGATGACGAAAGAAACAGAAGAGGAAACGGCCTATTTATCCCCTTTTCCCTGCTTAATCTTCTTGTTCTCTAGCGATCGGCATTGACCAAGTCAAGCCGACTAGTCATCTTCGCTTGCCGATAGCCTTCAGTCAAGCTGAACCTTAGTATGATGCTAACTTCATTTCTCTAGCGCACACGTAAACGTGCACACATCAGCTCGCCCATACTACTGCTCTGTGAATGGCTGCAACAGAGAACCCGATGAGAAAGACTTTAAGAGAAAAAATAAAATGATCAGACATGGCTTAGTACATCAATCTTCGGGCTACATCTGTCCCTTTTGTCCGAAGAGAAAGCACAAATACCCCAGACCCGAGAATCTTCAAAGGTACAAATCTTTCAAAGTATCACGAGGAATCGCGGCTGACAGCTTACCCAGACACGTTCGTGTAAATCACACAGACAAAGACACGAACGATTCTCAGCTTCGCGACGTCCTTTCGCAGCGATCCGTGCGCTCTCAGAGTCGCAGAATAAGATTTAGCTTATGAAGCATCTTTCTCTTTCGCTTGACAATCGAACGAGATGATGCTGATGATTGCGAAAATCAGAGAGAAAGTACGAGATTATTGCAGTAAACTGCGAATATGACTTGTACCTTCGTCGTAATCTTTTCGCCTTCTAACACTCACTCAACTCTTGATTCTGTTCTCTTCGATAATCATTCTATAATCATTCTGAAATCTTCAAGATTGCTCAAGTATTTTGCAACTTTCAAGTTCTTTCAAAACTGTTGAAATTTCAGGTGTGATTTGATTGATAATCTTCGCCCCATAGACTGAGAGCTGCTAGTAGAGTTTTCACCTTTCACCTTCTACCTTCGTAGATAGTCTTCTAACAGCAACAATCAAAATATCAAAATGTCTCATGTGATCTCGTATGTCAACATAAACTCCCCGTTCAAAGCATTCGTCGATCAAACACTCGATTCAAGCTCTCTTTGTTGAAAATGTTGAAAACAGAGAACGATACTGTTACCTCTGTGATTAGTAATCTTCGCATTTATCCGACGCTAGTGAATGAGTATTTACCCTTCGCCCACTTCTTTCCTTTCTTCTTCATCTCATATGCTCTATCTACTAGATAGTTCAGTCAAATATATCTATATGTCTTTCTACCCTTGTGCCCTCGTATATCAAGAGGTTATGAGCTCGAATTAGCTATTTCGCTACCGGAAAAATAACAAAGAACAGAAGCATCGAACTCGCTGTCATCAAAAGGCGAAATTTTCCCTTTCGATCAAATTTCTAGAACTACTCTCATACTTCAATCATCATACAACAATGAAAGGTTCGAAGACCTATCGAGTTTCTAAGCTAAAGAGAAGCGAGAACTATGAGTCATGAAAGAAGAATATAATCAATGTCTTGAAAGTCAAAGATCTCTGAATGATCATCTCGAAGAAGCTGAAGAAATCGACATCACTGTCATTCGACGCCTCGACAGCAGATAAAAAGAAGCATATCACTGATGTTCAACATTGAGAAGATAGAAATCACAGAGTCAGCGATATAATTGACTTCAGCTGCGAAAAGAAATTCAGAATACATATATTCAAAGTAGATAACGTCACTAAAATGTGGTCTATTCTGAAGACTCAATATGAGCAGTCGAATTTAATCACTTTATTTCTGACAATCAAAGAACTGACTCAATCAAAGCAATCGAATTTCAAATTCATTCAGAACTATGCAGACTCACTCAAGCAAGTCGCTATCAAGTGTGCAGACATCGAAAAAACAGTAGAATCATGAATGCTGAGCAATTTTTTTCTTCTAGATCTCAACGAAAGTCTAGAATCGTACATCTTCGATCTGATACAGAGCGTCAAGATCAATAAATTTGAACTATTAATTGATGATATGACTATCGCTCTAATCGATCATGACAAACGATCAAATCAAGAGAAGAACTTCAGCTTCAAAAGTATGATAGCTCAGTTTGATGGCAAGAAGTCGAAGTTTTTTCGAAAGAAGTCGAAGAAATGCGCTCATTGCGAGCAAGAAGATCACAGCGAACAGAACTGCTGACATCTACATTCGAATCTTCGTTCAGATGAATGAAAGTCTTATCAGAATAGAAAGAATCTGATCAAAGAAAATGACTTCGAAACAAGCTTCGAAGTCAAAATAGTCAGAACAATGAAGATCGTCTGTCGAGCTGACAGTCACACAGATGTCTGATGAATAGACAGCGAAGCTGAGAATCATGTCTGCTATGATATAGACTTGTTCAATGAACAGTCATATTGAAAGATCATCGATAACAGCATTGTTACTGCAAATAATGAGGCAGTACTCATCGTCGAGAAAAATTCGATTATAATCGACGTTTTGCTGAATGATCAATCAATCAAAATTTGGTTAATCAATGTTTATCACTGTTCAGAACTACACTATAATTTGATGTCAGTCGATCAGATGAAAGTCAAAGAGTATACATGTAGTATAAAGAACGACAAATTTCGATTCATGAATTCAAAGAATATCGTCGCTCTCATCGACTCAAGAAACGATGCAAAAGTATATTTCGTGAATACATCAATCAATCTCTCAAATTCTCGATCAGTTATTCTGACAAGCAGAATAGAGTCAGTCAAGATGTCATGACGTCAATGACATAAACGATTAGCTCATCTGAATATGACAGACGTCAAACGCCTTGTCAACATGAGCATCGACATCGATGTGAATTCGACTGATAGTCTGAAAAACGAAGAATTCTCAGAATCGATATGTGAAGTCTGTGTCATAGGCAAGCAAAATAGAACGTCAAGTCGAAAATTTCACATCAGAGTCATCAAAGTAGATGAGCTAGTACATTCGAACCTCGTTGACGATGATAAGATATTTAAGATCGATGAAGAATTCAGATATGTAGCTACTATGATTGATGACTACAGTCAATATACGATCATCTATCTACTGAAACGAAAATTCAATCTAAAAGACGTACTTCGAAAATATCTGAAATTCATGAAGATTCAGAGCACTTCGATTCAGCGACTGCGTTCAGATAATGAAGATGAGTATGCTGATCATCAAATCATTGAATTGCTTGAAGAGCATGAGGTCAAATGAAAGTCGATGACATCATATAACTCGAGTCAAAATGAAGTTGCAGAGCGATGTTTTCGCACTCTTTTTGAACGAACTCGCGCTATACTGACTAGCGTCAAATTGTCGATACGACTATGACATGAAGCAATAATGACTGTCATCTATCTGAAGAACAGAAGTTCTATCACTGCGTTGAACAATATAACTCTCTATGAGGTCTGACATGACAAGAAGTCTGATCTTAGCTATCTACATACGTTTGAATGCATAGTCTATCATCATGTGAAGAAAGCTCATCGAAAGCTCGATGACAAGAGCTTAAAATGTCAGTTCTTGAGCTACGAGAAAGTCAATCAGTTTCGCTTGTAAAACGGGAAGAATGTACTAATATCTAGTCATGTTCAATGAGACGAGATAATCATCGAAGTCAAAGAGTATGATGAAGATCTTTTGATACTAAGCTTTGATGATCAAATCGACGATGCATCTTTCTCGATAAAAACCACTGAAAATGCGAAGATCGCGAAAATTGTCGACGATCATCAAACAAGAACATCAGTCGCTTCACTGAAAGCTAGAAGCAGATCACTAGAACTAGAATCAAGCGAGTCAGATAGCTCAAGCGATTCTGATGCTTCTGATGCTTCTGATGCTTCGAGCGAACATCTCAAACGAGTCATCACTGAATAAGTTGACTACAGAGCACTAAACAATCTCTGAGTCAGAGATCATAATCGAGACTTTGTCAGTAGAGCAAATCGAGTTCAAATCGAATCGAATACTTTACAAACAGTGAAACATGCTAAAGCTAGTCTCGATTGAAAACAATGAAAGCTTGCATTCAGAAGTGAGCTCGACGTTCACATCAAAAATGACATCTTTATTCTGAGAACATTTTCGTCGAATCGACGAATACTGTCGACGCGCTGAGTAACTATTATTAAGCGAGAACTCAAAGAGAAGATGATCAAATACAAAGCTAAATGAGTGTATAAGAGATTTCGTCAGAAGCAGAGAATTGACTATGACGAGATCTTTGCTTCGATGATCAGAGTCACGATCATCAAAATGCTTCTAGCATTGACAGTCAAATATGACTACGAAGTCGAACAAATGAACGTTGTCATCGCTTTTCTAGAAGCACATCTAAAGAAAGAGGTCTGAATGCAGCAATCTTCGAAGTTTGAGCAAAAAGAATCAAATGAGATCTTTTTGATCTGTCGTCTAAACAAGATTCTATATGAACTAAAACAGACGTCTCGAAAATGATATGCAACTCTGAAAGTTTATCTCATCTTCATCGACTATCAAAGAGTAGAAATTGATCATTCAGTATTCATTCATGATAATGACATCATTATCGTTATCTATGTGAACGATTTACTCATTCTAGAATCGAACATATTCGATATCGAAGCACTGAAGCTGCAATTTGCAGAGTGCTTTCAAATGAAAGATCTTGACTCAATCGAATGATATCTAGAAATGCACATAACTTGTGATAGAGCTGAATGAACTCTTTGAATCAATCAAAGCATTTATATCAAGCGAGTCATTGAGCTTCTGAGCATGAGCGACTGCAGTTCAACTAAAACATCGATGCATCACATATGTCAGCTCAAAAAGAACGTCTATTGAAAGTTCAAGAAGTGAGTCGAGTATCAAGCTATCTCTGAAGAAATAGAGAGCTATCAATCAATCATCGAAACACTGATGTGTGTCACGATTCTAGCCTTGTCAGGCTCAGCCTTCTAGCCTTGCCAGGCCTATTCTCGCTTCGTCACCTTGACTAGTTCCTATTGGGCCTAGCGTCGGCTGAGAAACACACATATGTAGCCAGCTTCTTTCCTGTAGCTACCTTTCTTTCTTAGCATTTATCTTCTAGTTAAATGACATCTCTATCTGACCCGCTCTAGACAGGCCCCTAACATTAGATAAATACTCACCATCTACTATTCTGCTATCGACGAATAGACGATACGAAACAATCTATTCAGTAAGGAAAATTTGCAAGGGATTCTTCAAATTTGCACCATCATTTTAGATCGCAAGGGATTCTTCGATTCTACACCCATTTTTACCATTCTATTCGCAAGAAATTCTTCGAATAAAGCACTCAATTATTACCTGAAATTCACAAGAAATTCTTTGAATTTTCACTCATCAAAAAACACCAATCCAAAACATCAACCCCTCATCTACTCTTACCTCAACAACTTCTATCTTCTCTCACCATGACACGCGACGTCGAGCCAGTTGAGCCTCGAACAACTCGCCTGCTTAGAAGCACTGCCAATAGAAGAGTTTCACTTCTATTCATCGATGCTTCAGTCGAAGCTGAGAAAGCTGTCATCTCATGAAACATAAACATCGAAGAACAACTGTTTCATTGAGTCAGCAATCAATCCAACGAGAATCTTCTACTCTATCTAGTAACGGAAACGAGAACGATCATCACAAGTCCGTCAAGCTTTCGAATTCACTCATCTTCATCGGAACAGATGACTCTATCTGAGAGACATGGAACACCAAAATAGCTGACAAGCTCGATGCCAACGCGGATCATTACCCTACTGAAAAGATCCGTATTGTCTATGTGGTTTCCAGGCTAGGAGGCGATGCTGATCAGCAAACCTATGCAAAGCGTCGTGTTGACGCTCTCTCATTCTACCAATCCCTATCAGAGCTACTGAAACATCTGAAAGAAATTTACGAAGATCAGGACCTGATCCGAAAGTGTCGCTGCGAATACGTCGCTCTGAAGCAGCTCAACAAGCTCTTCAGCTCTTTCTATTCAGAATTCACTAGAATATTCAGCTTCCTGAACTACGACGATGTCACTCTGATGAACGACATCCAGAATAAAATCAACAATCGCCTTCAGAACGCGTTGTCAGTTTGTTCCATAGAGTTTAGCTCGCTTGATAAGCTCAAGACCTTTCTTCAAGATGTGAATAACAAACAACGAGTCAATTACCAGCTACGTGACGAGTGTTACGATCCTAGCTACGCACCTTCGTTGGTAGCTATGTTGGTGGCTATGTTGATGGCTATGTTGATGGCTATCCTGAGAGCTATCGCCG
>JAABVA010005653.1_pt1 | contig 11276 bp, 14 predicted proteins | sample 5560331 | NCBI WGS metagenome assembly JAABVA01 (sample SAMN12812661, study PRJNA571458) | rock metagenome | isolation source: Antarctica rocks | place: Antarctica: Victoria Land, Mt New Zealand sud | collected 2016-01-07
GATGTGCGCCACGACGGGCGGGCGGGCGGCTCGCGCCTCTCCGAGCAGGCGGCTGGCGTCTTGCCGGCAGCGCCCCGCCCCGTCTGGCCCCTGAGGTCGTCCTCATCGTTCGACTGCTGGATCGGTCCTCCGCCTCCTGCCTGATCCCACAAGACGATCCGTGAGCGGCACACCGGGAGTCAGCTGCGGTAGGCGTCGGCGCGGTGCCGGATCGCGGTGACCTCGACGACGCGGTTCGTGTCGTCAAGAAGGTAGAGGATGCGGTAGGTGCCTCGACGTGCGGTCCAGGCAGGGGCCATAGGCGGATCGAGGGGCTTGCCGATCCGGTGAGGGTCATCGAGAAGTGGTCCGGTTATGAACTCGTATACGGCATGAGCGACCTTTTCCGGCAGCTGGTCGGTGAGGGCCCTGGCCGCTGGGCGGGCGATGCGCAGGCGGTAGGGATTGCTCACCTGGGCAGGCGATGAGCCGCCCGCATGGCAGCGGTGAGCTGTTCCGCGTCGAGGTGGTCACCTGCGGCGATCGCGGCCTGGCCTTCGTGGTGAGCGGCGAGCAGCTCGGCGTCGGAGAGCACGGCGATCGTGTCCTGCAAGGTGTCGTAGTCGTCCGCCGATAGCAGCACTGCGGCGCGGTGCCCGTTGCGGGTGATTTCGAAGCGCTCATGGGTGGTGGCGGCTTCGTCGATCAGCTTTGACAGCTGCGCCCGAGCGTCAGCCACCGGCAGTGTCGTCATGTACATAATCATAGCGTCTTCCGTCGTAGACACTACTGAATGTTGCGGGTCCTCCACCCACCTGGTGCCCGCGAGCGGGTCGATGACCGGTCAGCGGATCGGCATCAGGGACGCGTCGCAGGCCATGCTCCGAAGCGCGCCAGGTGCCTGACGTCATGTGGCGGGCGACGGCAGGCGGCTCAGCTGGGACGCCGTGCAGGGTGGAGGGCGGCGAGCGCGAGCGTGAGCAGCTCGTGGAGGCCGGTGTCGCCGTCGATCGTGCGGGGCTCGTGCAGGTGCCCGGTGATCTGCAGCTGCGCGAGGCCGTGCAGGAGCACCCACAGGACGGTCGCGAGTTCGCGTGGCGGGCCCGCGCCGAGCTCGCCTTCGCCCTGGGCGTGCTCAACCAGCTCGCGAATGGCGAGCATTCCGTCGTCAGCGGCGGACTCGAGCTCCTGGTCGGGTTGCTCGACCGCGGTGTTGCCGAAGATGAGCTGGTAGTGGTGGGGCTGCTCGAGCGCGTAGGCGAGGTAGGCGGCGCAGCCGCGGTGCAGGCGGGAGTGGCGCCCGCCGGGCTCGGCGGCGCGGCGGATGCTCGTGGCGAGTTCGGTGAGCGTCTTAGCTGCGAGCGCGCGCAGCAGGTCGGCCTTGTCCTCGTAGTGCCGGTAGGCCGCCGATCTCGAGACGCCGGCCGCCGCGCCGACCGAGCGGAGCGTGACTGCGTCCGGACCGCCAGACTCGAGCAGCGTGTCCGCCGCGGCGACGATCGCGGCGACGGTTGGTGCGGCGTTGCGAGGGCTCACCGGACCAGGGTAGAACCGAACGTTGACAGTGTCCACAATCAAAGTAAGCTGACGGTGTCAACAATCCCGACGAGGAGAGGCGAACCCATGGCCGCGGACACGCTGAGCGATTTCGGACGGCACTACCTCGAGACCTGGACCGAACCGGACCCCGAACGGCGCCGCGCGCACATCGCGCGAGTGCACGAGCAGAACATCGCCGAGCGAGGGCTGCGCTTCGTCTACGACCAGCATGCCGAGGCAGCGGACGCGCTGCTGTTGCGCTGGTCGATGCTCGCGCCCGATGGCAGCGCCGTTGGCCGGGGCGTCGACGTGGTATTCCGCGATGCCGAAGGCCTGATCCCGACCGTCTACATGTTCATGGGCATCAACTGAAGCGCGCGCGGCGGCCGCCCACGGTCTCAGGCAGGAGGAGTTCCTGTCGGCGCTCCCGGAGCGGTTTGAGATGGCCTCGCCACGGATCCCCGAGCCCGAGGAAGTCGCCGCACTCGTTACCTTCCTTCGTCTCCGGGGCCTCGACCAACATCGTCGGATCCGACATCGACGGTTCCCATCCCCCGCCGCCGCTCCTCCGATGGTGCGGCGGCGTCCATCCGGTCCAGCTGCGCGCTGGCGTGCCCACCGCCGAAAATCAGGCGTACGGCCGAGCAACTCAGCCGGCGGCTGGCGCTCGCGGCGGGCTGGTGCCGTACGCGGTGGGGCGGCCCATCAACCCTGGCCCGCTGCGCTCGGCGGGCGACCGCGGTAGGGCCCACCGGACACGTGCGGCCCGAGTAACGCGCCGACAACGGCGGCCAGCCAAGGCGAGCATCAGAACCGCACGGTGTCGGACCCGCCCGTCGCCTGCCGGACGCTGTTCAATGAGCGCATGGACAGGCGAAGCAGCGAATTCGGCAAAGCCTCGACCCGGGTGGGTTACGCCGCGCTCGGGGGGGTGTTGGCTGCGGTCGTCACCGGCCTGAGCGGCGGAGTGGACTACGCCGCGTCTGTCGGCTGGGACGTCGCCGCGGTGGTGTTCCTGGTGTGGACCTGGTCGGTCATCGCGCCGATGGACGCTGAGAACACCAGAACGCACGCCACCCGCGAGGACCCCACCAAGCGGGTCACGAGCCTCATCGTGCTGGGTGCGGCCGTCGCGAGCTTGGTCGGCGTCGGCTACCTGCTGGTGCAGGCCAGCTCCAGCGCCGGAGTGGTCAGGGGACTCGTCGCCGCGCTGGGGGTGGGCAGCGTCGTCGTGTCCTGGTTCGTCGTCCACACTCTCTTCGCACTGCGCTACGCCCTGCTGTACTACAGCGCTGGCAGCCCGGACGGAAGCTCCACCTCGGGCGCGGGGGTGGAATTCAACCAGCATGACCGGCCGCGTTACACCGACTTCGCCTACCTGTCGTTCACCATCGGCATGACCTTTCAGGTCTCCGACACGCCCCTGACCACGCATCAGGTGCGGGCGTCGGCGCTGCGGCACGCCCTGCTGTCCTACCTGTTCGGCTCGCTCATCCTCGCCGCCACCGTCAACCTCATCGCCAGCCTCGCCAGCTCCAGCCACTGACCTCGTGCGGGGCCTGCTCGGGCGCCTGCGCGGCGGTATCCCGCACCCGTCGGCCAACGTCATGGGACCGCCGGGACATCCACGACGGCCAACACCAACGCCACCAGTTCCTCGGGCAGCCCGGGGCGCCCGACCACGCTGCGGGTGCGGGCGAGGTCGTTGGCCACGGTCAGCCCGGCGTGCACCAGGACGCTGGCATCCGGGGTGCCGAGGTTCGGGTGCACCGCGCGCACCGCCCCCACCCAATGGGCGACGTACTCGCGCTGCAGCCGGCGCAGCTGCACCCGGTCGTCCCCGGTGACGGCGGCGCGGTCGGTGGAGATGCCCACCCGCAGGTCGGGAGCCACGAGCAGGGCGCTGACGTAGGAGTCCACCAGGTGTCGAACCACCTCCTGCGGCCCCGCCGAGCCACCTGCCCGCAGGGCATCGGCCGCCCCGATGGCCAGCCGCTCGGCCGCGCGCTGGCACACGGCCACGAGCACCCTCTGCTTGCTGGGGAAATGCCGGTACACGCTCGGCCCGGCGATTCCGACCGCCGCGCCGATGTCGTCGACGCCCACGGCGTGGTAGCCACGCTCCTCGAACAACCGCGCCGCGGCCGCCAGGATCTGCTCCCGTCGGCTGCCCACGCCAGGCAGGGGTTCGGGCACGGTCACGCCGGCGCCGGTGAGCTGGGGGGTCACCGCCAGCACCCGCTGCCCGGCGGCGTGCAGCAGCTGACGCGCCCGGCCCGCGGCGATCCTGATCCGGTGCACCGACACGCTGCTCAGCACACTCAGCACCGCCCAGCACAGCAACTCCGCCTCCGCCTCCCCCAGCGTGGGCCGGTCGACGCGCACGGCCCCAGCCCAGGAACTGAGCACGGTGTGCGCCCGGCGCGCCACCTCGCGCTGGACGGATGCATCGAGGTGCACACCCGTCCATCGCCACACCACCGCGGCCGGGGGCCGTTGTACCGCCATGTCCGTGAGCTCGTCGAGCAGCCGGGCGGTGCGGTGCTGGGTCGGCGCGCCCAGGGCCGAGCGCGAGCGTGCCTCGAGGTCGGCCAGCCCGGTGAGCACCACCTCCGCCAGCAGCGCCTGCTTGTCGCCGAAATGCCGGTACACACTCGGCCCGGTGACCCCGACAGCAGCCGCCACCTCCTCCACCCCGACCGCGTCGTAACCTCGGGCGGCGAAGAGCTCCGCCGCTGCCGCGATCAGCTGTCGACGGCGGTCGGCCGAACGAATGCGCCGAAGCGGTCCCGTCACGAGTGGGGTGCCCACCACGGCAGCAGACCTCCTCGCAGGTGACGATCAGCTAGCAGTCCAGTTAACCCTAGACTGCCCATCTTCCAGCGCCGATGACAGTTGCCGTGAGTCGCTGTTAGCCTGGAGGCCGACGGGCGATCATTGGCCCGTGACCCGATCCCAGGAGGCTCCCAGCTGTGAGTGGTGACGCGTTCATCTACGAGGCGATCCGCACGCCCCGAGGTAAGAACAAGGGCGGTGCGCTGCACGGCACCAAGCCGCTGGACCTCGTCGTCGGCCTCATCGGCGAACTGACGGTGCGCTTTCCCCAGCTGGACCCGGCCCAGATCGACGACATCGTGCTCGGCGTCGTCTCCCCCGTCGGCGACCAGGGAGCCGACATCGCCCGCACCGCGGCACTGGTTGCCGGGCTGCCTGACACCGTCGGCGGCGTGCAACTCAACCGCTTCTGCGCCTCCGGGCTCGAGGCCGTGAACCTCGCCGCGCAGAAGGTGATCTCCGGCTGGGACCAGCTGGTGATCGCCGGCGGCGTGGAATCGATGTCGCGGGTGGCCATCGGCTCCGACGGCGGCGCCTGGGCGCTGGACCCGGCCACCAACTACGACACCTACTTCGTCCCCCAGGGCATCGGGGCCGACCTCATCGCCACCATCGAGGGCTTCAGCCGCGAGGACGTCGACGCCTTCGCCGTGCGCTCCCAGAATCGCGCCGAGGCAGCCTGGAGCGGCGGGTATTTCACCAAGTCGGTCGTGCCGGTCAAGGACATGAACGGCGTGACGATCCTCGACCACGACGAGCACCGCCGTCCCGGTTCCACGCCTGAGTCCCTCGGCAAGCTCACCCCGGCGTTCGCCGGCATGGGCGAGTTTGGCGGTTTCGACGCGGTGGCGCTGCAGAAGTACCACGCCGTGGAGAAGATCCACCACGTGCACACCGGGGGCAACTCCTCCGGCATCGTCGACGGTGCCGCGCTGGTGCTGGTGGGCACCGCGGAAGCCGGTTCGCGCGCGGGGCTGGTCCCCCGCGCCCGGGTGGTCGCCACCGCCGTCAGCGGGGCCGACCCGACGATCATGCTCACCGGGCCCACCCCGGCCACCCGCAAGGTGCTCGCCACCGCCGGGCTGACGGTCGAGGACATCGACCTGTTCGAACTCAACGAGGCCTTCGCCTCGGTGGTCCTCAAGTGGCAGCGGGACCTCAAGGTTCCCGAGGAGAAGCTGAACGTCAACGGCGGCGCGATCGCCATGGGTCATCCGCTGGGGGCGACCGGCGCGATGCTCGTGGGCACCGTCGTCGACGAGCTGGAGCGCCGCGGTGAGCGGCGGGCGCTGGTGACGCTGTGCATCGGTGGCGGTATGGGCGTGGCCACCATCATCGAGCGCGTCTGATGAGCACTACGAACACCATCCGCTGGGACGCCGACGCCGAGGGCATCGTCGTGCTCACCCTCGACGATCCCAACCAGTCCGCGAACACCATGAACGCCGACTACATCTCCTCCATGGGCGCAGCCGTCGACCGGCTGGAGGCGGAGCGGGAGTCCGTCACCGGCGTCGTCATCACGTCCGCGAAGAAGACCTTCTTCGCCGGCGGCGACCTCAACGACCTCCGCAAGGCCGCTCCCGAGCAGGCCGCGGAGATCACCGCGCACGCCAACCTGGTGAAAGCACAGCTGCGTCGGCTGGAGACCCTGGGCCGTCCCGTTGTTGCCGCCATCAACGGCGCCGCTCTGGGTGGCGGCCTGGAGATTGCGCTGGCCTGCCACCACCGCATCGCCGCCGACGCCACGGGCAGCCAGATCGGCCTGCCCGAGGTCACCCTCGGCCTGCTGCCCGGCGGCGGCGGCGTCACCCGCACCGTGCGCATGCTCGGCATCGCCAACGCCGTGCTCAACGTCCTCGCCCAGGGGCAACGTCACCGCCCGCGCCAGGCCATGGAGCTCGGGCTGCTCGACGAGGTGCTCGACACCGTCGACGAGCTGTTACCTGCCGCCAAGGCATGGGTGAAGGCGCACCCCGACGCCGTGCAGCCGTGGGACGTCAAGGGTCACAAGGTGCCCGGTGGCACGCCGTCGAGCCCCGCGCTGGCCGCCAACCTGCCGGCGTTCCCGGCGAACCTGCGCAAGCAGATCAAGGGAGCGCCGATGCCCGCGCCACGCGCCATCCTCGCAGCGGCGGTCGAGGGGGCGCAGGTCGACTTCGACACCGCGTCGCTCATCGAGACCCGCTACCTGGTGAGCCTGGTGACCGGACAGGTCTCCAAGAACATGATCAAGGCGTTCTTCTTCGACCTGCAGCACATCAACAGCGGCGGCAGCCGGCCAGCGGGCCAACCGAAGCACACCGTGGCGAAGGTGGGGGTCATCGGCGCGGGGATGATGGGCGCGGCCATCGCCTACGTCTCGGCCAAGGCAGGCATCGACGTGGTCATCAAGGACACCACGCTCGCCGCCGCCACCAAGGGCAAGGACTACTCGGTCGCCCTGGAGCAGAAGGCGCTGTCCCGGGGCAGGACCACCCGGGAGCGTTCCGACGCCCTGCTCGCCCGGATCACGCCCACCGACTCGGCTGCCGACTTCGCCGGGGTCGACTTCGTCATCGAGGCAGTGTTCGAGAGCGTCGAGGTCAAGCACGCGGTGTTCGGCGAGATCCAGGACATCGTCAACCCGGACGCGGTACTGGGGTCCAATACCTCGACGCTGCCCATCACCACGCTCGCCGAGGGGGTGAATCGCCCGGCGGACTTCATCGGAGTGCACTTCTTCTCCCCGGTGGACAAGATGCCCCTGGTCGAGATCATCCGCGGTGAGCAGACCTCAGACGAGGTGCTGGCCAAGGTCATCGACTACACACTGCAGATCAAGAAGACGCCCATCGTCGTGAACGACAGCCGCGGCTTCTTCACCAGCCGGGTGATCGGGACCTTCCTCAACGAGGCCGTGGCCGCACTCGGTGAGGGCGTGGAGCCCGCGTCGATCGAGCAGGCCGGATCCCAGGCCGGCTACCCGGCTCCCCCGCTGCAGCTCATGGACGAGCTCACGCTCACCCTGCCCCGCAAGATTCGCGCAGAGTCACGCAAGGCCGTTGAGGCCGCCGGCGGGACGTGGGCGGAGCACGGTTCGGCTGCGGTGATCGACACCATGATCGATACCTACGACCGCAAGGGCCGCTCGACCGGCGCCGGCTTCTACGACTACGACGCGGCCGGCCAGCGAACCGGCCTGTGGTCAGGGCTGCGGGCGGCGTTCGACAGCGGCTCAGCCGACGTGCCGTTCCGCGACCTGCAGGAGCGGATGCTGTTCGCGGAGGCGATCGAGACCGTGCGCTGCTTCGCGGAGGGCGTGCTCACCTCGGTGCCCGACGCGAACATCGGCTCGATCTTCGGCATCGGGTTCCCGGCGTGGACAGGCGGGGTGGTCCAGTACATCAACTCCTACGAGGGCGGGCTGAAGGGCTTCGCCGACCGCGCTCGGGAACTGGAGCAGCGCTACGGCCCGCAGTTCAACCCGCCGCAGTTGCTCGTCGACAAGGCCGACCGGGGCGAGCTGTTCGAGTAGCCGGGGAGGAACTCGGGGGCGCCCGGAACCCGCCCGCGCCACTCAGACCCCAACCGCTCACCCCGCCTTGGGGACCACCCCACGGGCCATGCACTGGGCGTCGGTCGCGTCGAGGGCGGACCTCAGGCGCGCGGGGTCGACGGTCACCGGGGTTTTCGTGGCGTCGGCGCCCGCAGGCAAACCCCGCTCGAGCTGATTGGACAGGTCGTCGACCGCTCCGACGAGTTCGGTGAACGTCGCGCCGAGGGCCGGGTCGGCGGGCAGCGAGACACCCGAGGCCACGCCACGGAAGGACACGAGCACCAGGGCGACGGCCGGACCGAGCACCGGCTTGGTCGATGCCGTGCTCACCACCTGCCGGGGGATCTGGATGGCACCGACGTAGCTGGTGCACGCGGCTACCGAGGGGTTGGCCGGGGCCGAGTTGGACGGGGCCGAGCTGGACGGGGCCGGGCTGGACGGGCCGGAGGGGCCGGGCGGTCCGGCACCGCCGGACGGAGCGGTGGTGACCGTGGGCGCGGCCTGGGTCGGCGGTGCGCTGGCGCTGCACCCGGCCAGTGCGATGGATATCGCGGTGACCACGCCGGTGAGTGCTGCTGCGCTGACTCGACGACGCACGGACCGCTCCTCCTCCTGCGTGCTGCCGCGCGCCGGTTCGCGCTGCGGGACACCTCCAGGGTGCCACGGCCCGCCACCAAGGGTCGGAAGCGGCACGGGCAATGGGAACCCTCGATCCCACACAACGATTCGCCGCCCACCGCGCACTTCACACAACCGATCCACGTCCACTGCAGCGTTGCGTGGCTGATCCTGCGGTGCACGCCGACTAATCTGGTGCACATGACGCTCACGACCAGCCTGTCGGCCGACCTCATTGCCCGCGACGAGCGCTGGAGCACCCACAACTATCACCCCCTGCCGGTGGTGATCGCCGAGGCAGCGGGCGCGTGGGTCACGGACGTGGAGGGCCGGCGCTACCTCGACTTCCTGGCCGGGTACTCGGCGCTGAACTTCGGCCACCGCCACCCCGCGCTGGTGCAGGCCGCCCTCACCCAGCTCGGTCGGGTCACCCTGACCAGCCGGGCCTTCCACCACGACCAGCTGGGGGCGTTCTGCCAGGAGCTGGCCGAGCTGACCGGCACCGAGATGGTGCTGCCGATGAACTCCGGCGCCGAGGCCGTCGAGTCCGCGGTCAAGGTCGCCCGCAAGTGGGCACACCAGGTCAAGGGCGTACCCGACGGCACTGCCGAGATCATCGTGATGGGCAACAACTTCCACGGCCGTACCACCACGGTGGTCAGCTTCTCCACCGACGAGTCCGCGCGGGCCGACTTCGGGCCGTTCACCCCGGGCTTCGTCACGGTGCCCTACGGCCCCGACGACCCGCAGGCGCTGGCCCTTCAGGCGGCGATCACCCCGCGCACCGCGGCCGTGCTGCTGGAGCCGGTGCAGGGTGAGGCCGGGGTGGTCGTCCCGCCGACGGCGTGGCTGCGTCGCGTGCGCGAGCTGTGCACCGCGCATGATGTGCTGCTCATCGCCGACGAGATCCAGTCCGGTCTGGCCCGCACCGGGGACCTGCTGGCGCTGGAGCACTCCGGGGTGCGCGCGGACCTGTACACACTGGGCAAGGCCCTCGGCGGCGGTATCGTCCCGGTGTCCGCCGTGGTGGGGCGAGCCGACGTGCTCGGGGTGCTCCGCCCCGGTGAGCACGGCTCCACCTTCGGCGGCAACCCGCTGGCCTGCGCCGTGGGCCGGGCCGTGGTGGTGCTGCTGCGCACGGGCGAGTTCCAGCAGCGCTCCACGGAGCTGGGTGCGCACCTGCACGCTCGGCTGGGCGAGCTTCTCGGGCGCGGAGTGACCCAGGTACGCGGTCGGGGATTGTGGGCCGGGGTGGACCTGGCCGACGGCGTGAGCGGGCGGGCTGCCTCGGAGGGTCTGCTGGCCAGGGGCGTGCTGTGCAAGCAGACGCACGGGTCGACGCTGCGGATGGCGCCGCCGCTGGTGGTCACCACCAGCGAGCTGGACACCGCGGTCGACGCGCTGGCGGACATGTTGGGGGCATGGTAGCTGCGACCGACCGCCCGCTGGGCGCGTTCAGTCGATCCTGCGACCTGGGCCGCTACGCTGCCCGCACCGTAGGCTCAGCGCGGACATCGACCCGAATCGTCGGCGTCGGCGTCGTCGGATGCCGATCGTGTTCCGGTACGGCGATCAGCGCTGTTCTCTTGGGGCTCCCTCGGCAGGAAAGCTCCTGTTCCTCGACTACAGATCGAGGACCAACGCGAGAGCCTCGTCGACCCGCTGCATCTCCTCGATGGTCAGGAAGCCGACCGGCTCGCTGAGGCGGTTGAGATCCACGGTGGCGAGCTGGTCGCACATGACCAACGTCTGTCGATCAGCGATGGCCACCGGCGGTCGGAAGCTGGTCTCGCGTGCGCTGATACTGGTGAAGGCAACGATCCAGGTGCTGAGCGTGAGCCAGTCCGGCTGCAACACGACGGCGTACCGGCGGCCCTCCTGCTCGTGGCCCTTCCCTCGCGCTGGCAGCCGGTAGACCTCACCCCTCATGCAGCGCGGCCATGTCCTGCTGGATCGCCCGGACCTCATCAAGGTCGGCTGGGTCGTCCTTGATGGCGCGTGCCTCTGCGGCAGCAACCTGGCGGCGTTCGTCACGGCGCATGGCTGTCAGGGCGGCCAGGATGACCTGGTCGGCACTCTGACGCCGGGAAGCCCCGACCTCGAGGAGCAGGTCGCGGGTGCTGGTCTGGACCTTGACCGTGGTGGTGTCTGCCATGACGAACAGTCTACTCTTGGTAGACCTGTCATCACGGGGTCGAGTCCGGGTCAACCGTTGGGGATTGTCAGGACGCCCGCGTGCCGGAGAAGACCGTGTGTTCGAGGCGCTCGAGGCGCTCGAGGCGCGCGGCGAGGTCCTCGATGACGGCCGCACCGCCGGCGTGGCGCTGCGCGATCCACCGCCGGATCAGCCCGCTGGGACGTACGTGCTGGGCAGCGGACTGTTACCGCACCCAGTCCAACAGCGACTTGGGCAGCCGCAACGAGGTGGTGACCATGGGATCGGTCTGCAACAACAGCACTTCGAGGAGCCGCCCGGAGCGGTCGGCCCCGATGTACAGGTTGCGATCACCTTGGTCGAGCACACGAATCGCATTGCGTACCACGTGTTCAATGTCAGAGTCCGCGACGCCGTGCTTGCGCGCATGGTCCGCGATCTCCACTTAACGCAGGTTACCCTGCCTATCCCAGGAGCGCAAGATAGCGGCGAGACTCACGAAGACTGCCCGCGAAACGCTGTCCGTGCCTCACGTAGGAATGCCCGCGTAGCGGTGAGCGTGGTGGGGCATGAGGAGTGGGTTGTCGATGACGTCTCGTGCCGAGGTCACCA
>JAABVA010005656.1_pt1 | contig 11275 bp, 18 predicted proteins | sample 5560331 | NCBI WGS metagenome assembly JAABVA01 (sample SAMN12812661, study PRJNA571458) | rock metagenome | isolation source: Antarctica rocks | place: Antarctica: Victoria Land, Mt New Zealand sud | collected 2016-01-07
AGCGTCTGGCACGCTTTGTCAGAAAGACGCTGTCTTTCTCCAAGTCCGACGAGATGCACGAGGTCTGTCTGAAGCTCTTCCTGCACCGTTACAATGCGGATGTCATTCTACATTGACCCACTACCGGTTACCGTAACCCGGCGCTGCTCGCCAAGGTCGCCTCGACCGTGGACGTGATGAGCAATGGGCGTCTGCTCTTCGGGCTCGGCGCGGGATGGTACGAGCATGAGTGGAGGGCCTACGGCTACGGCTTCCCCGAGCTTCGGGACCGGATGCGGGCCTTCAGGGAGGCATGCGAGATCATCCACCGCATATGGACCGAGGACGAGGTCGTCTTCGACGGTGAGTACTACAAGGTAGACAAACCGATCAACGAGCCGAAGGGCGTTAGCGATCCGCACCCCTCCTTCTGGATCGGGGGTAGCGGCGAGAAGATCACCCTGAAGCTCGCCGCGAAGTACGGCGACGCCTGCAACGTCGGCGGCGACGTAGAGAGGCTCAAGCACAAGTTCGGTATCTTGAAGGGGCACTGCAACGACGTCGGGCGAGACTACGAGGAGATCGTACGCTCCACCTCCATCAACGTCTACCTCCTGGAGGAGGGCGAGGACCCCGAGGCCGCGACGGAAGAGGCCCGCGGCTCCGCGAGCTATGAGGAGTACAGCCGCGAGTTCATGGTCGGGACGGCCGAGCAGATCTCCGAGCGGCTCCAGCCGATGGTCGACGCCGGCGTGAACTACTTCATCGCCTACATGCCCCGCGTCGCCTACGATCCCGCCCCCGTCGAGAAGTTCGCGCGGGAGGTCGTCCCCAACTTCTCCTGAGCGTCCGCCACGCTCCGAGCGTAGAATCTTCGGGCATCGTCTTCTTCGGCGAGTACCTCGGACCCGACGAGATCATCGGGGGCGCCGTTATCCTCCTCGGCGTCTACCTGGCACGACGCCGGTGACCCGGAGGCCAAACCCGGAAAGGAGCCAGCGCATGGGTGTCCCGCACGACGACCTGGAAGACCTCGACCTCACCCCGCCGGAGGGAGGCTATGAGCTCTACCGGCACAAGAACGCCGCCCAGATAAAGACGAAGAACTGGCGCGGCCTCTACTGGGCCCGCCGTAACGAAGAGGGCGATTACGAGCTGCGCAGCGTACCCGCTTCGGAGGGCGAGCACTCTGCTCCGGGTGGCGTCTTCCCCGGAGAAGGCTTCGAGAGATGCTACGAGAGGGTTTACCTATCGTAGGAGTTAACCTCTGCGGCTTGAGGTGAGGATATAGCTCAACCGATGAGAGTGTAGGTGCCGGTAGCGAGCGCCACGACCTCGCCGCTCTCCTCCTGAGTAACCTCCGCCTCGGCAATCGTTATCCGCCCGCCGCCCTTGCGTACACTAGCGGTAGAGATGAGCGTTCCCGGCTTGCCGGGTTCCAGGTAGTTGATCTTGATCTCGATGGTAACGGCGCTCTTGTCTTCTACAGCCGTCGTCTTTATGGCCTCGGCCATCGAGACGTCCACCAGAGTGTAGACGGCTCCCCCGTGGACAGTGCCGCTGGGGTTAATACGGAATCCGGCTGTATAGTGGCGCCACGCCTGATGCTTCACCGAGCGTTTCGGGCTCATGACCTTTCGCTAGCGCTTCGAAGTAGCAAGTGAACAAGCGGATTCGGTATAAGGTGATGATCCTCGACCTGCAAGCTCACGACGGCGTGCCCCTCTTCCGTACCCGATATCTCGGTACCAACGTACTCCCGGAACCCTGCGTCTTCATTCATGAGGCAGAGCTTTAGCCCCGTAGAGTGGCATCAAACCCGTGCCATGCAGCGACCGGGGTTAGTATTGAATAATAGATGGTGCGAGAGAGGGGAGGACCGGCATGAATGTACCGGATACACCTTTTGAGGACCGCGGCGACGCCGGGAGGCGATTGGCCGAAAGGCTGATGCGCTACGAGGACGAACATCCCGTGGTGTTCGCTCTGCCGCGGGGCGGAGTCCCGGTGGGGGCGGAGGTTGCGCGCTCTCTGGGAGCGCCGCTCGAGGTCGTCGTCTCCAAGAAGCTCGGCGCCCCAGATCAACCGGAGTTCGGCATCGGCGCCGTGGCACCCGGCGGGGTGCGCGTCCTGAACGAGCGCGCCGTAAGGGTTCTCGGTATCCCGGAGGACTACCTGGAACGTGTCACCGAACGGGAGTCGGCCGAGGTCGAGCGGCGTCTGCGGCTCTTCCGCGGCGACCGTCCCTACCCCGACCTAGCCGGGCGGACGGCGATCCTCGTGGACGACGGTCTCGCTACCGGGGTGACGGCCCGCGCGGCTCTCCGCACCCTGCGACGCATGGGGCCGGAGAGGCTCGTCCTGGCCGTTCCCGTCTGCGCGCCGCGGACCGCCGCCCTGATAAAGCCGGAGGCGGACGACCTGATCTGCCTTGCCGCCCCCACCGACCTCGAAGCTATCGGCCTCTGGTACCGCGACTTCGAGCAGGTCCCCGACGAAGAGGTCGTCCGCCTGCTCGAAGAGGACCGCCGCCGCATGGAGCCAGAAGCCTAGAAAGGCTCCAGCCCCGCGAGGAGAGCGGCTACCCAGAGGTCGGGAGCGGCCTCAAGGATGACCGCCGTGGTGGTGCTCGTTGACCACCGCGTGTCGCGTACTCGGGCGATGGGGTAGCGGTTGACCGGGAAGGCGACAACGAAGGCCATGGCCAGGGCGATGGATACGAAGTTACTCCACTCCAGGGCGCCAGCGATATCAACCTTTCCTCATAAGATCCACCCTAAAAGGATTTGGGCCGCCAGCCCTATGCCAACGGTGGCGATCAGGGCGACCATCCAGGTTGCGTCGGCCGGTCGTACGGGAACAGGCATTTCCTTCGAGACCTGATACATCGGCACGACGATCCTCAGGTACACTGCGAGGGAGAGCACGCTGTTGAGGATAGCGATCACCGCGAGCCAGGTGAAGCCAACTTCTATAGCAGCGTCGAAGAGCAAGAATTTACCCACGAAGCCGGTTAAAGGAGGAACGCCGACGAGCGAGATCAGGAATACAACCATCGCCGCGCCTGCCGCCGGCGCCGACCGCCCGAGTCCCGTGAAGTCGCGCAGGTTCCTCCCCGCGCGGACCACCACGGCGAAAGCCCGAGGTTCATCGCGGCGTAGGCCGCGGCGAAGGCTACGAAGGACGGCAGGGCCAAGCCGCCTCTCTCCACGGCCACGATGCCGAGCAGGAAGTAGCCCGACTGCGCGATAGAAGAATACGCCAGGAGCCGCACCACATTTTCCTGCACCAGAGCCGCAAGGTTACCGTAGGTCATGGAGAGTACGGCGAGCGTCGCAACGGCGAACGGCCAGCCGGTCTCGATAGGTAGCTCTCGAACCACCTGCGCGAGACCGAAGATCGCCCCGACCTTTGGCACCACCGAGAGAAACGCCGCCACGGAAACAGGCGCCCCATCGTAGGTATCAGGCGCCCAGAAGTGGAAGGGTGCTATCGTCGCCTTGTACCCGAGGCCCACGAGTACCGCCACGAGCCCCAGAGCGGCCGCGAGCGGCGCACCTTCGAGCCGCCTCAGCTCCGAGAGGAGCGTCGAGCCCACCGCTCCATACCAGTACGTCAGCCCGAAGATCATCACCGCCCCGGTCACCGACCCGAACACGAAGAACTTCATCGCCGCCTCGGTGGACCGGTCGTCGCGCGGATACGCCACGAGCGCGAACGACCCCAGGCTCGACAGCAGCACACCGAGCACGAGGAACATAAGGTCCCCCGCTCCCGCGAGCACGATGGCCCCGAGGGCCGCGAACGAGAAAAGGGCGTAGACCGTCCCCTCCCGGTCCGTGCCCGCAACCTCGTGCCGGGCGAGTACGGCGCAGAGGGCCGTCGTCGGCGCGAGCGTGAGCGTCGCCCACAGACTCAAGGAGTCTACGCGGAACGTGCCCATGAACACGTTCGTCTCGGTGCCAAGCAGCGGTACCGAGAGTGCGGTCGCGGCTAGGAACCCGATCACAGTGAAGGGCAGCGCCACCTTCGGCAGCCGGAGCATCTCGAATACGATGGCGCCGACGGCCGTGACGAGAACGGCGAGCTCGGGAGCGGGCAGCACGAGGTCTCGCCCCATCATCTGCATGCTCACGGGAGCAACACCTCCGTCGTCGTGTGTATCACGTCGAGAAGCAAGAAGGGGACCACCCCGATCAGGACCGTGAGGATAAGGAGCGGCACTATCGCCAGAAGCTCTCGTGCTCCGAGATCTCCCAGCTTGCGCTGCTCTTCAGGAGGCTCACCCAAGAAAGCAACCTGTATCGCGCGCGCAGATACAACCCCGCTGTGACTACGATCCCAAGAACCGCAACCACGGTCAGGGACAAGGTCCCGAGTGCGCCGAGGAAGATCTGGAACTCCGCCGGAAAGTGGGCGAGACCGGGGAGCCCCAGCGAGGCGAAGGCGGCCAGCACAAAGCCCCAGCCGAACACCGGCACCGCGCGCAACAGCCCCCCGAACTCGCCCATCTCGCGGGTCTTGGCCCGATCTTGCAAGGCGCCGACCAGGAGGAACAGAACGCCAGTCACGATCCCGTGGCTCACCATCTGCAACACCGCTCCGTCGAGCGCCAGGGTTCCCGACGCAGCGTCAGTTGCCGCGGCCGCCGCGGCGACACCGATGACTACGTAGCCCATGTGGTTCACGCTCGTGTAGGCGATAAGGCGCTTCAGGTCCGTCTGTCCGAGGGCCACGAATGCCCCGTAGAGCGCTGAAAAAACGGCGATAGCCGCTACATAGGGGGCCGCCGCGCGGAAGGCGTCCGGCGTCATCTGCAGGGCGAAGCGCACGAGTCCGTAGGCGCCGAGCTTAAGCAGCACCCCGGCCAGGATCACGCTGCCCGCCGTCGGCGCCTCCACGTGCGCTGCCGGCAGCCACGTATGCACCCAGAAGACCGGCATCTTAACGAAGAAGGTGACGAGCATCGCCACGAGCGCGAGCGCGGCGGCGAGACCAGAGAGCGGCGGCGACTCTATGAGCGCCCGCATATCGAAGGTGTTCGGCTCGCTGCCCAGGTAGAGCGCCAGAATAGCGAGGAGCAGCGGCAGGCTCCCGAGCAGCGTGTAAAGGAAGAACATCAACGCCGCCCGCTGCCGGCCCTCGTAGCCCCAGCCGGCGATGACGAAGTACATTCCGACGAGCGTTACCTCGAAGAAGACGTAGAAGAGTATCGCGTCGAGTGCCACGAAGGTGCCTATACAAGCTGTCTCAAGCAGCAGAAACAGCGCCACATAAGAGCGCGCACGCTCGCGGGCCTCGGTGGAGAACACGAGTGAGGCCAGGAAAAGCACCACCGTCATCAGGACGAGCGGCAGGCTGATTCCGTCCACGCCCACGCGGTAGGCAGCACCGAGAGAGGGATCCAGGCTACCTCCTCTACCTGTGAGAAGCCCACTCCTCCGACGCCCCGTGCCCACACGAGCAGTGCCCCGATGAGGGTTAGCCCGGAGGTGACGATCCCTACCGCGTGCGCAGTGCGCGGCGAGGCACCGCGCGCTGCAACAAGGATCGCCGCGCCCAGCAGCGGGAGAAAGAGCGTGACCGAGATTAGCGGAAACATGAGCGGACCTCCTACACTCGAATAGCGGCGACGGCCAGAAACACGAGGATAAGGGCGCCGCAGGCGACGGCGAGCAAGAGCTCCCTGTGGACGAGGCCTGTCTGCAGCCTGCGGGCTCTGCCCCCTAAAGCACGGGCGTCCCGCACCAATACGGCTATAAGACCGTCTATGCCTCTCTCGTCGGTCAGCCGTGAGGTCCGTGCGACGGCGAGGCTCGCCCTTCCGACGCCGAGCACGCCCGCGTGTATGCCCCTGTCGAAGAGGTCGGCCGCGCGCGCCACGGCGAGCGCCGGCCGGAGGACGAGACCGTCGACCCCCCCGCCCACGCGGAATCCCCCCCTCAGCGAGGCCGCGTAGCGGTCCGAGCAGGCGGTCAGCGGGCACCAACTAACCCACGATCAGCCCGAAGGACGCCGAGACGAGGCCCAGGACTATAAAGAGCACGTCGCTCGGGACCTCGGCGCCGAGCAGGCGGGCGAGCGGCTCGACCGCGAGGCCCAGGACGGCGGCCAAAGCCGCGAGCGCCGCGAGGCTCACGCCCATCCATGGGGCCCCGGAAACGGAAGCATCCTCACCCTCCCCACGCCACAGCAGCCGCAAGGCCCGCGCAACGTAGAGGCCGGTGAGCAGCGTCGCCACGAGGGCGAGCGGGGCGAAGAGGGGGGCGTAGGGCGACTCGAAAGAGGCCGCCACGACGGCATCTTTGGACCAGAACTCGCTCAAAAGCGGTACGCCGGCCAGAGCGAGGCCCGCGACGGCGAACCCGAAAAAGGCGTAGCAGCGCGAGCGGCCCACGCCCCCGAGGTCGTCGAATGCGGTCGAGCCGCGGGCGTGCTGGAAGACGCCCGCGGCCAGGAACAGGGAGCTCTTCATCGCGGCGTGGGCGACGAGGTGTATGAGGGCGGCCACGGGCGAGCCCGCCCCCAGAGCAAGCAGCATAAAGCCGTACTGGCTCGAGGTCGAGGCCGCGAGCAACCTCTTGAGGTCGCGTTGGGCCAAGGCCATTACCCCGGTAACCAGCGTGGTGACGCCCCCTACAATACCCACGACGAGCAGCGCGGTGGGAGGGGAAAGGGGGAAGGCGCGGATCAGGAGCATCGCTCCGGCGGCGACCAGCGTCGCCGAGTGCAGCAGTGCCGAGACGGGGGTCGGCCCGACCATCGCGTCCTGCAACCAGCCGTGCAGGGGTGTCTGGGCTGACTTGCCGGTCGCGGCGAGGAGCAGGAGGAGCCCGGCGACGAGTGCTGTAGTACCGCCCACCTCCAGGGTACGGGAGATCTCGCTCGTGCCGGTCTCCAGGATCAGGACGAAGACCGCGACGTAGAGTCCAAGGTCCGCCGTTCGGGTGTAGAGAAAGGCGCGCGTGGCCGACGGCGGGATGCCCTCACGCTCGAACCAGAACCCGATCAGTAAGTAAGACGAGAGCCCGATCAGCTCCCAGGCCGAGAGCAGCAGCACCCAATCTCCGGCCAGTACCAAAGTCTGCATCGCCGCGGCGGAGTACGACATCCCGGCGAAGAAGCGCGCCTTATCCTCCTCACCCTCCATGTAGCCGACGGCGTAGACCATCACCAGGAACGCCACTACCGCGACGAAGACGGTGAGCACCGGCGGTCAGGGGCTCGGCGAGGAGCCGCAGCGGCAGCCCCGGTAGGCACAGCAGCACCGTCGAGAAGGTCTTACCGGCGGCAACCCGGCCCAGCGTAGCTCTTGCGGCGGTCAGCCCGGCCCCCGCCCCAAGCAGGGCGAGATACGAAGCGCCGCGGCGGACCGCGAGGATCAGCACGGCCGCTGCCAGAGGACCCAAGATGGCCAAAGCTGCTACCGTCATCCCTTGAGGTCCTGGGCCTCTTCCATCTCGACAGAGCCCTTGGAGCGAAAGCGGCCCGTGTCCACGCCGAAGCCGACGGCCATCTCCAGGGCCATGACCGTCATGACGATCAGGACGAACATCTGCCCCGAGTAGGCGTCAGGGTGCAGAAAGCGCCAGAAGGCGACGAGGTTCACCATCGCTCCCCCGAGCATCACCTCGACGCCCATCATGATCATGACCAGGTTCGTCTGGCTCAAGGCCCCGTAGAACCCTATTCCGAACAGCACAGCTCCGACCAGAAGCGCGACGATCAGCGCCGCCAAGTGGCTACTCCCTCTCCTTTATCGCGATGGCGATTATGACGGTCAGGATCGTCACCCCGGCGGTCTCGAAGATGAGCATCGAACGCTCCATGAGTTCGATCCCGAGGTCGTGGACTTGCTGGCCCCCGCCGGGCGGCGCCGCTACCACCGTTCCCCAGTCCACCAGGAGAGCGACGCCGACCGCGATCAGGGTGCCGAGCACGCCCGCGACGATAGAGACCCGCTTCTGGTGCGTCATGTCCATCCCCATCATGCCGCCCGGGTCCATCATGTACATCACCATGAAGATCGCTATGATCGCCATCTCCGTCGCCATCATCATGATCTGCAACACCCCGAGGAACTCCGTCTGCATCGCCAGGAACATCGCCCCTATCGCCGCCTGGGCGAAGAGCAGCGCCAGAGCGGAGCGGACCATGGATGAAGTCCTGAACACCACGGCCGAGAACCAGATCGCCGCGAGCCCGAAGAAGCCGATACACAACGTCTGAAGGATCATCCACCCACCACCAGTAGAAGTACGCCTACATAGAAGATGTTGAAGAGCGCGAGCGGTATGCCGATCTTCCAGCTCCACGCCAGGAGATGCTCCTCTTTGGTCCGCGGCACGTAGTGTCCCGCCAGGAGCATCGCCGCCGCTACCGCGAGCGTCTTGAGTCCACTCCACGCCCAGGAGGGGAGCACCGGCCCGAGCCACTCCCCGAGGTAAAACACCGTCACCGCTAGCGCCACGGTGGCGACGAGCAGGGTGCGCGCGAGGCGCGTCACCGCGAGCCGCTAGCCCGTATACTCCGCCTCGACTCCTCCCGCGAGCTCGCCCGGGGCCGTCGGCAGGTCGAACGGCGGCAGGAAGCTCACCATCATACCCGCCAGGAAGAACAAGACGAAGCCCGCCGGCTGGTAAACGGCGTTCCATAAGGGCGCCTGCGACTCGACGATGTCGGTGGTGAAGAGTGACTCGGCGCGCATGGCTACCGCCGTTATCGGCATGACGATCAGCATGGAGTACGCGATGAGCTGGCCCAGAAAGCGGAAGCCCCCGACCATCGCGTAGACGGCATTCGGGCCTCAGCCGGCCATGACGAGCGCGACCATCACGTAGGCCAGAGCCGCGTTGACGAACAGGGCGCCGGTGGCGAGGTCGGTGACGATTAGGCCCGGAGCCAGCGGCAACACGGCCGCAGCAAGCATGGCCGCGACGAGGAGCAAGGGCGGTGCGACCTCGAAGAAGAGCCGGTCGAGCTGCCTCGGTACTACCGACTCCCACCCGAGCAGCGAAAGCCCCGATACGATCGGCCCCTCCGGCCGCAACCTGCCGGTGGAGACACAACCCTCCAGCACGGCCACCAGGTACGTCCCGACGAGCAACGCCAGGATCGCCAGAGCCGCGTTCACCGGACCACCTCCCAGGGCGAGAGGTCGAGCGAGGCGACCCCTACGAGGGCATCCGCCAGCTCCCGTTGCTCGACCATTCCTCCGATCAACCCGAGGTGCCGCGTCGAAGGGGAGTCGAGCTCCACAGCGCTGACCGCCCTCTCCTCCAGCGTCACGCGCAGCCTCGCCGTTCCGCGCGGCGTCTCCACTATCGCCACGCCCTCGCCCGAGGGCTCGCCGTCCAGGCGTCCCTCCGAGGCCGAGATCGAGCCCACGCAATCGACCAGCCCGAGACTCTGACTGACCTCCGCGAGCCGCACCCGCAGGCGGGAGAGGGCGTCGTCCTCATCCCGAACAACCGGCTCGAAGCCCAGAGACTGGTAAACCTCTTCCGCCGCCCGGGCATCCGACGTAAAGCCTTCAGCCCGCGCCACCGGCCCCAAAGGCTCCACCTCGTCGGAGAGCGCCCCGATCCCGCGGAGCCGGCGCTTTATCAGCGGCGTTCGGTTAACACTGCGAAGGAAGCGCTCCACCTCCGATCGCAGCCCGCCTACCTCGTCGGCGTCCTGCGCCCGTAGCAGGGCGAGCTGCAGCCGCCCGGCCCGTCTCTCCAGCCACCCATCACCGAGCAGGCGTCCGAAGAGCGAGAGCCAGCCCTGGTGACTCGCCGCCCGTTCACGCTCCAGAGCACCCACCCGCACGCGCCGCCCGCTCGTCCGCCGACGCGCCCGCTGCGTCCTCGAAGGCCTTGCGTGCGAGTAAGCGGTACGCGACCGGCGCGTGCGGGTCGAGACGCGCCATCCGGTCGGCGAAGCCCTCGATCGAGCCGGTCAGGCGCTCGCGTCCCCCAAGTTCCGACGCCGCCTCCGCCCCCGCCACCGTGTCGCCATCGAGCGTGAACATCAGGGCAAGTCCTCCGGGCAGCCCCGGAAAGAGCGGACCGAACGGCGCCTGTACCCACTCCATCTGCAAGCCGTCGCTGCTGCGCGGCAGGTCCTTCGTCATCTCGATCATGGACATGAACCCCTCGCCACCGTGGTCCCCGCGGCCTTCGTGCTCGCCCTGATCCTCCTCTCCTTCATCACTGGAGCCGTGCTCCTCGCCCTCGTGCTCCATATGGCCGTGCTCGTGGTGGTCGCTCTCCTCGTCGTTTCCTTCTCCGGTTTGCAGCTCCTCGGGCTCGAAGGCGGGCGCATCTGCGGCGAAGGCGCCGGCGGTGAAGGCGCCTCGCAACTCTTCGACCCCGGCCTCCAGAGCAACCTGGTCGAGGTTCACCGAGATGTCGGGCTCCGGGAGAGGCGAAGCCTCATCCCCCGCACCGACCGCCAGAATCACCCGTGGCCTGGGCATCTGAGCGTAAGCGCACCGCCGACTCGACGATCTCCTGCGGCAACTTACCTACCATGAGCAGCACGTTCGCGTGGCGCGGGGTGGCGGCGACTTTCAACCCTGCCGCCTCGACGTCGATGCCGCGTGCGCGGGCCACGTCAAGGCCGGGCACGACGAAAGCCGTAAGATCCCGCGCCAGTGCCCTAGCGACGAGGCGGCGGAGGAAAGAAGGCTGTGCCTCTCGGGCGCCAGAGATCACTGTCGCTTCAGCGCTCCCTGGCTCCAGCCGTAGAGGAGCCCCAGAAACAGGATCAGCAGGAACACCCCCATATCCAGGAGCGCCTTGAGCCCCAATTCTCTGTAGACGACGGCCCACGGGTACATGTAAGCCATCTCCATGTCGAAGGCCAGAAAGAGCAGGGCGAGCCCGTAGTAGCGCACGTGATAGCGCGCCCAGGCGGGCTCCTCCTTGAGCTCACCGGAGGCGGCCGGTATGTCCTTGCCCGGCTCCTCCTTGGTTCGACCAAGCGCCCTCGATGCGAAAACAGGCTCGCCACGAGGCTAATAGCTCCTACCGCCAGACCCGACAGGATCGCGTACTGCTGCAAAAGGCTCATGATCTTCCTTTCGGTCTCGCCCGCTCCGCCACACAGAACCCTTGATTCGATGCATTGCGCTTGAAGGCGCGGACTATAGAATGGGGCCCGCCGCTCCTAGACGGCCTCCTTAATACGCCTAACTAAAACCCTCCGATCGAGTACGATGCGTAGATGGCTAAACTACTGCTGAGCGACGAACTATGGGAAGTGATCGAACCGCTGTTGGCCGAGGAGCCACCCAAGCCCAAAGGAGGCA
>JAABVA010005667.1_pt1 | contig 11254 bp, 10 predicted proteins | sample 5560331 | NCBI WGS metagenome assembly JAABVA01 (sample SAMN12812661, study PRJNA571458) | rock metagenome | isolation source: Antarctica rocks | place: Antarctica: Victoria Land, Mt New Zealand sud | collected 2016-01-07
GCTACAAATACAATCGAGCCCGGAATCGTTCCCGACGCATCCTTAGCATACATCACCGACGCGGCCGCGCGTCTTGCCGTGGACAAACAGGCGACGATAGACACATCGAGTGACAGCGACGATAGACCACGTCGAGTGACAGCGACGATAGACACGTCGAGTGACAGCGACGATAGACACGTCGAGTGACAGCGACGATAGACACGTCGAGTGACAGCGACGATAGACAACGTGACAGGAGGGTACGCGTGATGCAGCAATCCGATGGCGGGGACCGGCGGGAGGAGTGGTTTCGCGCCATGCTTCTGATCCGCCTCTTCGAGGACAAGGTGCAGCAACTCTTCGCGCAAGGGCTCGTGCTCGGCACGACGCACCTGAGCCAAGGCCAGGAGGCGGTCGCGGTCGGTGCCGTCAGCGCCCTGAGCCCCGACGACTACTTGACCATCACCTACCGTGGGCACGGCCACGCCCTCGCGCGCGGGGTCGACGTCGAGGCGGCCTTCGCCGAGTTGATGGGCCGCGAGACCGGACTGTGCAAGGGGCGCGGCGGCTCGATGCACTTCACGGACTTCTCGCGCGGCCTCATCGGCGCCTTCGCCATCGTCGGGGCCGGTCTGCCCGTCGCGCTCGGCGCCGCCATGTCGTCGAAACTGCAAGGCAACGGGCGGGTCGCGCTGACCTTCTTCGGTGACGGCGCCACCAACATCGGCTCGTTCCACGAGGCCCTCAATATGGCCAGCGTGTGGAAGGCGCCCGTGGTCTTCGTGTGCGAGAACAACCTGTACGGCGAGTACAGCCCTATCCGCGCCACCACCCCGCTCGACGACCTGGCGGCGCGCGCCGCCGCCTACGCCATGCCCGGCGAGGTGGTCGACGGCAACGACATCGCCGCGGTCCACGCGCGCACGGCGGCCGCGGTCGCCCGCGCGCGGGGCGGGGAGGGGCCGACGCTGCTGGAGTGCAAAACGTACCGCTACAGCGGCCACTCACGCACCGACCCCGGCGCGTACCGCCGGCCGGGCGAGCTCGACGCCTGGAAGGCGAAAGATCCGATTGAGCGCCTGGGGCAGGCGCTCGTGTCCGAAGGTGTGCTGGGCGCCGACGCGCAAGCGCGGCTGCGCGCCGAGGTGCAGCAACAGGTCGACGCGGCGGCCGCGCGCGCGGCCGCCGCGCCCTGGCCCGCGATAGAGGAGATGGGGCGCTATGTCTACGCAGCAGAGTGAGGCCGTGAGAGCGGGGACGGCGACCGGCCAGGGCGCGCCGGCGCCGGGCGTTGAAGAGATGACCTACCGCGCGGCGATTCGCGCCGCGCTGGCCGACGAATTGGGCGCGGACGCGCGCGTCATTTTCATGGGCGAGGACATCGGGGCGGCCGGGGGCTCCTTCAAGACGAGCGAGGGCTTGCTCGACCAGTTCGGCCCCACGCGCGTGATCGACACGCCGATCTCGGAGAACGGCTTCGTCGGCGCGGCGCTCGGCATGGCCGTCACCGGGATGCGACCGGTCGTCGAGATCATGTTCGCCGACTTCCTGCCGAGCGCGGGCGACGCCATGATCAACGAGGTACCCAAGTTCCGCTTCATGTCGGGGGGCCAGACGGATGTGCCACTCACCATCAGGGCCATCGGCGGCGCGACGGGCCACTTCGGCACGCAGCACTCGGCCACGGGGGAGTCGTGGTTTATGCAGATGCCGGGGCTGCGCGTGGTGACGGCGGGCTCGCCCGCGTCCGCCTACGGGCTGCTGCGCGCCGCTATCCGCCTGGACGACCCCGTGCTCTTCCTCGAACACAAGGGTATGTACACCCAGAAAGGGCCGGTCGACCGCGCCGCGCCGCTGCCGGTGGTGGGCAAGGCGGAGGTGGTGCGGCCGGGGCGTGACGTGACGGTCGCGGCCACGCTGCTGATGGTGCCACGGGCGCTCGCGGCCGCGGAGGTCCTGGCCGGCGAGGGCATCGAGGCTGAGGTGATCGACCTGCGCTGGATCGCGCCCCTGGACAGCGCGACGGTGCGCGAGAGCGTGTACCGCACCGACCGGCTGGTCGTGGTCGAGGAACAGGTCCACCCCGGCGGCTGGGGCGCGACGCTGATCAGCCTACTAGCGCAGGAGGGGCTGCCGGAGAACAGCATGCCGCGCGCGGTCAGCCTGCCCACTATGCCGCTGGCCTTCAGCCAGCCGTTGGAGGACGCCGCGGTGCCCAGCGTCGAGCGTATCGCGGCGGCCCTGCGCGACGCGGTGCGGGAATGACGCCCCCGGACCCGGCCCCGCAGGTGATCCGGCCCACGGCACGCGCAGGGCGCGCCACGGGGTCGGTCCTGCGGCTCGATGACGCGGGGCTGACCATCGAGCGCGTGGAGACGATCGCGCTGCGCGTGCCGCTGAAAAAGCGCTACAGCGGCAGCGCCTATTCCATGGTCAACCGCTGCACCATCATCACGCGCCTGTACACGCGCGACGGGGTCGTGGGCGAGGTCTACACCGGCGACACCGACGCCGAGCAGGACGCGATCGTCCGCCTCATCCACGATGACCTGGCCCCCGCGATACTAGGGCGCAGCGTGGAAACGCCCGTACTCGTCGCGGGATGTCGCCGCTTGGGACATCTCCTAAGTGCGGGCTGAACTCCAGTACGACGTTCTCTTGACATGCGCGTGCCACGCCTGTACGTAACGCAGCGGATGCTGAAAACGATTGCGGCAACGCCGCCGAGAGGCGACGTGCGACAAGGAGGGACGTATGGCGAAGTTACGCTTGGGGGTGATCGGCGCCGGGTCGTGGGCCGTGGCCTCGCATCTACCGAATCTGGCCCGGCGCGCCGATGAGGTCGAGTTCGTCGCGGTCAGCCGCCTCGGGCGCGACATGCTGGAGAAGATCAAAGCGCGTTACGGCTTCGCCATCGCGAGCGAGGACTACCGCGACGTTATCGACGCGGGGATTGACATCTGCGTCGTCTCTGGCCCCTCGGGGCTGCACCACGAGCACGCCAAAGCCGCGCTGGAGGCTGGGGCGCACGTGCTGGTCGAGAAGCCGGTCACGATCGACCCGGCCCAAGCCTGGGACCTCGTGGAGACGGCGCGGCGCGTGGACCGCCACGTCGTCGTCGCCTTCGGATGGAATTACAAACCCATGGTCCGCGCGGCCAGACGACTGATGACGGACGGCCAGGGGATCGGCGAGATCGAGCAGGTCACCATCACCATGGCCTCGGTCACGCGCGAACTGCTGTCCAATACCGGCGCGTACCCCAAGGCCGATCCCGAAGCACTACCCGAGCAACGCACCTGGACTGATCCGGCGCTCTCGGGGGGCGGGTACGGGCAGGCCCAACTCTCGCACGCGCTTGGTCTGGCGCTGTGGTTGACCGGTCTGCGCGGCAAAGAGGTCTTCGCCTTCATGTCAACTCCGCTCTCGGCGCCGGTCGAGTTGCACGATGCCATCGCGCTGCGCTACGACAGCGGCGCTATCGGCACGTTGGCGGGTGGCGCGAACCACGAGGGGGCCGACGACAACCGTAACCAATTGGAGGTGCGCGCGATCGGGTCGGAGGGACAGTTCCACATCGACCTGGACCGTGAACGGGTATGGCGCTGGCACCGCCCCGACGACGACGTACGGCTGGACGTGGAGCGCGACGCCGGCGCCTACGACTGCGTGGGGCCGATTGACGCTTTGGTTGACCTCGCGCGCGGGCGACCAGTCGACAACTGCTCGCCCATCGAGCTGGGTGCGCGCACGGTCGAGATCCTCGCCGCCGCCTACCGTAGCGCGCGGAGCGGTGTGGTCGAGCGCGTGCACTGAGCCCGCGTCGTGCGGCATCAATCGGCCCAGGGCATGCCCTCGGACGATTGCAGGCCGCCCTCGATCCACAAGAATTGGCCATTTACTTCGGCGGCGGCGTCACTGACCAAGTAGAGCAGCAGATCGGCCGCCTTCTCCGGCGCGTCGCCGCCCGTCTGCTCGACCCACTCCGCCCACGCGCTGAGCGCCGCCCCCACTGGACCCAGCGCGGCCGCGCGGTCCCTGATCTCCCGCCACATCTCTGTCTTGACGTCGCCGGGGTGGATCATGTTGGCCGTCACCCCCATCCCGTCTAGTTCAGCCGCTAGCCCACGCGTCAGCGCGTTGAGCGCAACCTTGCTCGTCACATAAGCGCTATTGAGGGGTCCCGGCGGGTGCTCCGTGGCCGCCGAGGTGACATTGATAATGCGGCCCCAGCCTGAAGCGATCATCCCGCTGGCAAAGGCCCGGCAGCACAGGTACGTACCAACCGTATTGACCAGTATCGTACTCACCCACTCGGCGGGATCGCTGTCCTGCAGCAGGGCGATGGGCCCGTACATGCCCGCGCCGTTGACCAGGATCTGCGGCGGTCCCAGCGCCGCTTCGACGGTCGGCTTGAGGCGGTCGAGCACGTCCGCCTGGCTCGTCGTGTCGGTAGGGAACGCTTGGGCCGTGCCGCCTGCGGTCGCGATCATCCGCCGCGTTTCCTCCAACTGCGCCGCGCTCCGCGCCACCAGCGCCACCACCGCACCCCGCGACGCCAGCGCGAGGCTGATGGCGCGCCCGAGGCCGCGTCCGGCCCCGGTGACGACCGCGATCCGGCCCGTCAGATCAGGCACGTGTGTCATTGGCTCCTCCATAAGGTGTCAGGTCCCAGGTGATAGGTGTCAGCACGTCCGCCGAGCGCACACCTGACACCTGGGACCTGACGCCTGGCTACGTATCCAGGTGGAAGACCTCGTTCAGCGGCTTGGAATCGACGATGCCGTCGGGGCGGATCGCCATGAGCGGGTCCATGACCTTGGCCCAGCGCATGTGCACGTCGGAGTGCCACAACCGGTCCCAGGCGTCTTCGCTCTCGACCTCGGAGTAGAGCACCAGCATGTCGCCGTCCTGGACGGTTGTCATGCTCTTGATGCCACTGGCTTTGATCTCCTCAACCAACTCGGGCCAGATTTCGTCGTGGCGTTTCTTGTATTCTTCCAGCGCGCCAGGTTTGAGTCGCATCATAAAGGTCGTACGCATCGACTAATTCCTCCATTCACTCACTAATCATCGGTCACCTGTCACTTAACTTTTCATGTCCGCGCCGTGCGGCCGTGCAACGTACTGGCCCAGCGATCCAGCGCCACCGCAGCGATGGTCACAATGCCGACGGCAATCAGTTGCACGAACGGATCGACCAGGTTGAGGTTGAGGCCGTTGGCCAGCGTTCCCAGCAGCAGCGCCCCCGCCAGCGTCCCGATCACCGTGCCCCGTCCGCCGCTCAGGCTGGCCCCGCCGATGATCACGGCGGCGAACGTGGGGAAGGTGATGTTGTTGATGCCCGCATTCGGCGAGGTTGAGCTGATGAAAGAGAAGTCGAGGATGCCGCCGACGGCGGCGCATAGCCCGCTGATAGCGAAGACCCAGAATTTGTAGCTCTTGACCGGCAGGCCCACTAGCCGGGCAGCCTCAGGATTGCCGCCGAGCGCGGTGAGGCGGAAGCCGAATAGCGAGCGATGCAGCAGCAGGCCGATGATTACGGCGGCCACGACCAGCCACAGGATCTGTACGGGGATGTTGAACGGGAGCGTCGCGCCGGACAGTCCATGGAAGAAGGCGTATTGCCCCGCGTCCACCGGCGGGTTGGCGAACTGGGGGTTGATGCTCTGAGAGCCGCTGATCAGGTAGGTCAGCCCCTGCGCGAGGCTGAACATACCCAGGGTGACGATGAATGAGGGGATGCGCACGACGACGGTGAAGAACGCGTTGACGACGCCGATCAGCGCGCCGATGGCCAGGGTGGCCGGCAGCGCCACGTAGACCGGCACACCGTGGATCCACATTTCGCCCAACGCCATGGCGCAGAACCCGTAGACCGCGCCCACTGACAGGTCGATCTCGGCCGCGATGATGACGAGCATTTCGCCCAGGGCGACGATACCGAGGGTGCTCATCGAGCGTACCAACTCGAGCATATTGTTGCCCGTCAGGAAGAAAGAGTTCTGGATCTGGAACACGACCATGATGATCACGATCGTCGCCAGCAATCCTCCCACGCGCAGCAGCGACGGTGGCAGGCCGATCGCGCGCGTGTGACCGGCCCGTCCAGCAACGCCCGCGTCGGGCTCGATCGTCGCGGTCGGTCCTGGCGCCAGTGACCCTTTGGACATCCGTGTCTCCTCCTCCATCTCGCTCATCCAACGTCGGCACGCGCGTCCACGCGCGTGCGTCCAGACTGAGGTCGGGCTCCTCGACGCATCGGCTGGCGGCTTTCCAGCCGCGTAATGTCCGCCGCCAGCGCCTCGACTTTGTCGTACGACCGTACGTCGAGCGATGGAGAGAGATGCCCATTCTCTACGACGATCACCCGGTCGGCCATATCGAACACCTCGGACACTTCGGTACAGAACGCCAGGACGGCCTTGCCCTCGGCGGTGAAGGTGCGGAGCAACTGGTAGATTTCGGCCTTGGTGCTCACATCGACGCCGCGGGTCGGCTCCTCGAGCGCCACTAGCTGCGGACGCCGCGCGATCGACGCGGCGAGGGCGACCTTTTGCTGGTTGCCGCCGCTCAACGCGCGAATCGGCTGCGCGGCCGAATCCGCGCGGACGCGATACGCGGCGATTAGCTCGCGGGCCAGCCGCGTCGCCGCACGCCGGCGCAGCGTCCCGTAGGGCGACGCGATGTCTGGGACGCCCAGACGCGACACCAGGTTCTCCCCGACCGAAAAATTGGAGAAAAGGCTGATATTGCGGTCGGCCGCCAGGTACGTGACGAGCGCGCGTGCCGCCCGCCGGCCCGCGAACCCCGTGACCGCGATCTTGCCGCGTGCCGGCTCCAGCCCCGCCACCGAGCGCAGCAACTCGCGGGCGCCGGAGCCTTCCACGCCCACCAGCGCGACGATCTCACCCGCGTTGACCTGTAAGGCAACGTCGTCGAACGCGGCACGCGCATGTGTCCAGCCCGATAGCTGGACAATCGGGCAGTCCGCCTCCGCCATAGGGCGCACACGGCGTGCGCGTGCCGCGTGCTCACCGACGACGAGTTGCTCAGCCACGGCCTCCTGGGTCAATTCAGCGCCCTGAAGCGTGGCGGTACAGCGGCCCTCGCGGATAATGGCCACGCGATCGGCGTGCGCAACGATCTCGCCGAGGCGATGCGTCACCAGGATGATGATGTGGCCGTCATCCTTGAGCGCGTGCATGTACCCGAACAAGCGGTCCGACTCCTCCTCGGTCAGCGCGGAGTTTGGCTCGTCGAATAGGAAGATGCGCGCGTCGTGGATGAGCGCGCGCCCAATTTCCGTCAGCTGGCGTGTCACCAGCGAGCAGGCGTCCAGCGGCGCGGCGCGAAACTGGGAAATGCGCAAGCCGACCAGAACCTCGGTTTCGCGTACCGAAGCCTTGGGGCGCGCCGCGCGCCGGCCCTCGCGACCGACCAGCAGGTTCTCGGCGACCGTCATGGTAGGGAAAAGCTGCGGCTCCTGGTGCACCACGGCGATCCGGTGCCGCTGCTCGCCGGCCGACCACTCTTGTCCGTCGATCAGGATCTGGCCGGTGTCGATGGTCTCTTCGCCAGCCAGAACCCGGATCATGGTGCTCTTGCCGGCCCCATTAGGGCCAGCGACGGCTAGGATCTCACCGGAGGCCGCAGTGAGATCCAGACCCCGCAGCGCCTGTGTCTGGCCGTACCTCTTGGTTAAGCCGCGCAACTCAAGCAGCATAGTAGCTCCATCCCCTCGCCGTCGTCTTACCGCATTTATCCCTTGATCAAGAGATGAAATAGCTTGCGGTAGGCCACGACGTTGTCGTGCGTGACCATGAAAGGGCTAACGTACGAGACCGGGTACGACGGGAGCTTGTGCGCGTAGAGATAATTGGCGCAGCCTTGCACGAAGCCTGCGGACTGGTTATCGTAGCGCTGGTCCAGCGTGCCGATGATGCTGCCGTTCTGGACCTCGTTCAGAATGGCGTCATCGACGTTGTACCCGACCGCGAAGACCTTGTTCGTGAGCTTCAGATCGGAGATAGTCTGTGGCATGTACTGGATGCCCCAATCCGTGTGGAAGAGCAGGTTCACGTCGGGGCGCCCCGTCAGGACCGCCCGTACCTTAGAGTAGGTGACGGTGCCCTCATAATTGTCGCTGGGAGCCGTGGTTGGGGTGCCGTAGACCTTCAGGTGCGGATACGCGGCCTTCATGACATCCAACCAGCCTGTCATACGCCCTTGCGCCCAGGGCGCGGTTGTGTCGCCCGTAAACAGCGCCACAGCCTTCGGAGTGATATGGCGTCGTGTGAGCCATGTAATCGTGTTCCTGCCGACCACCTTGCCCCCCGCGACCTCATCGATGCCGTAATAGCTGAAGCGGTGCGCCTTGGGCGCATCGGTGTTCACCGCGAAGACCGGCACACCCGCCTTGAAGGCCACGTCGAAGATGTCGGCGAAGGCATCCGGCGTCGTCGGCTCGATGGCCAGGCAGTCGACCTGCCCGGAGTTGATCAGCGTTCTGATCTGCGAGATCTGGGCGTTCGGGTCGGTGTTCACCGGGCCGACGACCTTGGTGTTGATGGTCGCGCCGTATTGTGTTTTGGCGGCGTTGGCGGCACGCTTCATGCCCGCGTTCATCTCCGGAACGGCGAAGGGCACGCCCAGCGCCTGGAATGAGACGATGGCGTTAAGCGGTTGGTGGGCGGCGACCTTCGCCGCGATGCGGCTGTTCAAGGTGAATGTGCCCCATGGGAAGCGCGCCGTGGACGGCCCGCTCGCCGCGCGCGCGGCCCCAGGCAGGCCGGAAGCGCCAAGCAATACTGTGACCGCGATAATTGATGTTGCTAGAGTGGCTCTGGTGCGAACGCGCGTGGTAGTCACCTGTCCCTCCCCCTGTACCGCCATGACTGGAAGATAAGTAAAAATTGAATTCGTTTCCAGTTACGATACATGAAACGATTACATTATGCGCTCGCGCATCGCCGTTGTCAAGCGGCGGTCGGATGCGCGATGCGCGCCTATAGTAGAGTCAGGGCTGAGCGGCCTGGCGCGGGACGGCGTCGATGCGGGCGACGGCGTAGGGCAGTAACGACAGGGTCAGCACGCCGTCGTGGACCTCATGCGATGTGGCGGACGCGCGGAAGCGGTCTGGGCCGGTCATGGCCAGCGTCGCACTGTATTCGTCGAGCAGCCGTACCCCGGCGCGCACGGCGTTCAACGGACCAATCGTGACCGTCCGCGGGTTGCCGCCCAGGTTGGCGACGAGCGCGTGCAGCGCCCCGCCCAGGCGCACGGCCAGCCCATCCACGGCCAGAGGGTCGGCCGTCCGCAACTCGACCAGTTCACCCTCTTTCCACTCCGCCAGATCCGCGAAGACGTGGTAAAGCGGGAACACTGCGCCTGCGCTCGATGGGAAAAGGTCCGGCAGGGGCGACCCGGCATCGCGCTCGACCATGCCGAGCCACCCCGTGGTTTCGTAGTAGGTTAGCGCCGCCGCGCCGCTCTCGGCCAGGTATTTGATGCTGCCCACCGTCCAGCCCGCGCCAAATAACGACGCCTGGCGCACGTCGACGTTGCCCGGGAGCCCACCGGGTTCGGGCGGGCCCGCCGCGTAGGGGCCGGCGCGACCGATAAACGTGACCGGACCGACGGCGATGGGGCGGTCGCCACACAGAGTTTGCGCCATCCTGACGGTGTCCGCCTGCGCGGCCAGATTCTCGACCAGCGAGGTGTCGTCGCAGGCGTGCACCTGTGGATTGATCGCGTAGGCAGCCATATCCATCGTCGAAACGTCCGGTCGATCGCGGTTGAGTTCGGCAAAGAACAGGTTGGTCCCGCCAGCGAGAGGCACGGCGGGGATAACGTCCCCGAGCGCCGCCCGCGCCCGCCGCATCAGGCTCCCAGGAGTCGACCCGGCCGTCGCGCTGCGCTCCGTGGCATCGACGAAGACGAGTACGCGAGCCAGTGGAACCGGGAGCGACGGGAGTAGGGAGGCGAATGCGGCCAGTGCAAGGTCACCCTCACTATCGTCGCGGACCAGGAGGGCTACCTCGAGCGCCGCGCCGAGCGCCGCGGCTTCCGCGCCCGCGCGAACGAGCGTTTCCCCGCAGGAGGGATCGGCTAGGCGCAGGTCGACGCGCAGGTGATCGAGGCGGAGCCGGCGCAAGAGGTCCGTCTCTCGCGCGGAGAGGGGGTAGTCATGGCTGGCCATCATGACACCAACGGGCGGCAGCGCACGGCCAAGCGGGCGGCCAACCTCGGCGTGGACCTCGGGCGTCCGCGTGGCGTCCGGCGAGGGAACGCCCCACATGCGGGCGCCGCGCCCATCATCCACCGCCTGTCGTGTGTCCAGTGCATCCACGATAGACACGGTCACCATTTGCCGTAAAGCTTGCCCGTTGTACGCCTGGAGAGGCGTGGGGATCGAGAGGGGTGTTCCATAGGTCTTATAGTTGGCGTCGGTCCAGTTGCGGTGATCCTGCATCTCGAAGAGGTCGCCGTCGAAAGCGAACCGTACCGTTGGCCCCCCATCCATGTCGATGGAGAGCGCGTCGAAGGCGGGGAATAGGGCGGTGAGCAAGCCGTTCTCGACGCGCTGCGGCTCGATGAGGACCGGCAGCACTCCCGCGATCGGACCTGCGGGCGTATGCGCATGATACGGCCGGCCGGCCGAGCGATGGAGCGGATGGTGGATGTTGAATCCCATTTTGTTGTAGGGGAAGTCGGCGTGGGCCACGCCGTCCATGACGTAGCTGATGGCGCCGTCCGGGGCGCCGGTGATCAATCCGCGCCAGGAAACATGGAGGTCCTGGTAGTCGTGCCGCGCCATGAAATCGACCGTGAAATGGTCGTCCGCGACATTGAGGCGCAGGTCGGAGTAGGCTGCGGGGATACTGTTCCAGGCTCTGTCGCGTACGGCGACGTAGATACGCTGCACGGCCTCGACGGCGCCGATGCGGATGTGCCGTAGGTCGATGCCCACGAGGGTGACGGTGACGGGGCCGGCCCTCAGGTCATACGTTTCGACCGGCGCGGCGTCGCGCCCATACCACATTTGAAAGCGCGATGTAGACATCACCGTCCTCCTACGTTGTATGCTATGGCTGTTGCACCGATCCATGGTCCGCGCAGGACTATTGTAATCGATTTTAGCAGGACAATGAAACTGATGAGACCCCGAGACCCCGAGACCCCGAGACCCCGAGACCCCGAGACCCCGAGACCCCGAGACCCCGAGACCCCGAGACCCCGAGACCCCGAGACCCCGAGACCCCGAGACCCC
>JAABVA010005670.1_pt1 | contig 11252 bp, 9 predicted proteins | sample 5560331 | NCBI WGS metagenome assembly JAABVA01 (sample SAMN12812661, study PRJNA571458) | rock metagenome | isolation source: Antarctica rocks | place: Antarctica: Victoria Land, Mt New Zealand sud | collected 2016-01-07
CGCCGCGCCCGTCGCCGCAGCGGACGCACACCGCCCCACGCCCGCCGGCGCTACGCCCCTGGACGCCCTCGGCCTCTCCCCGCGCGCCTACAACGCCCTCCGTCGCGCCGGCCTGACCACCGTCAGCGACGTGCTCAACCGCCTCACGGATGACCTCTCCACTATCCGCAACGTCGGCCGCCACTCCGCCGCCGAGTTGCGCGACGCCCTCGTGCGCGCGGGTGCCCTCGACGCGGCGCGCGCCGCCACGCGCTTCGCGGACTTGATCGGTGAGGGGGACGCCGGCGCGGAGTAGCGCGTCGCGTCGAGAGCGCCGCGATTGAGGGGGCCGCGCAGCCTCCTTACGTCGGCGACAGCTCCATCATGCGATACTGAGGACAGGCGTTAGATACAGGCCTCGACTGTTGTGATTTAAAGGACGCTGGTTGATCACGTCGGCACCAGGCCCTGGTGTTTGGCAAACAAGGAGGTCACCACGTCTTCGATGGTGACCCCACTGCGGAGACGGTCATGCGTATAGAGCAGCAGTTTTTGGAGCAGGGCGACGGCTTGCTGGCGACACACCTCCCCGATGGTTCGGACGGGGGTTGTTCCGTGAGCCAGTGGCGGAGGGAGACAGGCCAGGTGCAGGAACGAGTACGCCACGAAGACCAGACACCAATGCTTTGCAATGGCTTCGGCGCTGCGCATGCGGTACGTGTCCAAGCCCAAGTGTCCCTTGCCGTCCTGGTAAAAGGTCTCGGTGGGCCAGCGCAACAAATACGTTGCGATGATCCGCTGGGCACTCCACGCGCACTGGTTGGTGACCAGCACGACGTAGGAACCGCTCAGATCAGCGTGCTGGAAACTGATGACCAGGCGCACCTTGCCCAGGCCCGGTATCCGTACGACCAGGGTGAAGCACCAATAGGTGTGCGCGCCGACCGTGACGGCCCGGTAGGCGTTCGCCGGGATGAGCGGCACCAGGTCCTTGACCGCGATGTGCGGTCCCGGCAGTGCGATGGCCGTCCCGCTAGCGTCCTTGAGCGTGAAGCTGGCCGTTTCCAGATTACGGTTCCGCTTGAGGATGCTGATCCAGGCCTTATGGCGACGCTCCGCCACCCGCACCACCTCCTCGGACAGGTACCATCCATCGAACAGGAGCATCCCAAAGGGCGTCTTGTGGCGGATGGCGGCCTCGATCAACTCAATCCCCAGGTCAATCTTGGTGGCGAACTGCGCATGCAGGGCCAGGAACTCCGGGTCCTGGCGCAGCACAGGGTCGGCCTCTTTGTGCAGCCGCGCCCGCTCCTTCTTCGTACGGGGGATGGCCCGCCCTGGGAAGTGCCGCGCCACGAAGGTCTCCCACTGGGTGACCTCCTCGTAGCGGCGGTACAGCCGCAGGTCCAGGGGAAAGCGCACCGCGCCGCTGACATAGAAGCTGGTCACCGGGTTGTGCGCCAGCGGATAGGTGCCCTCGCCATGGTTATAGTGCCGATCGACATGCTCAAACAGGCTGCCTCCATGCTCACACAAGGTGTCGTCAAGCACCAGCGCCGACACCTTCTTGGGCTGGCGCTGGGCACGCGTCTGCGCCAGCAGGTAGCGGATACGCCGGGTGTTGACGTGCTCCGGATCCCACTCAGCCTCCGCGAAGAAGCGCGCGAGGTTGGTTTTATCCGCGCTCTCCAGCAAACAGCGCGCGATGTTGGCCATGCTCTTGTTTTCCAACACCATCAGCCCCGTGAGATAATGCTCAAAGTGCGCGAACTGGCAGCGGTTCTCGAACAGATCCCGGAAGGCCGTAGCGTGCGTGCTCACCAGCGGTGCGGGAGCGACAAGGGGCAACTGCATCAGCGGGCCTCCCTTTCGTATTCACGCGGTTCTAGCCTTGGAGGGTAGCATGGCGCGCCTGCTATCGCAAATCACAACAGTCGAGTACAGGCGAGACGAGGGGGCAGGCGGGGTGATGGAGCCGATCCACCGACGATCCGTGGGCGTGCCAGGCTGGAATGACCGGGCCGCCGTGGCGCTCCTCGTCGTCGTCGCGCGCCATCGTCTCGCCGTCGAGGCCGGACCCCTGACCCCCGACCGCCTGGCCCGCTTCATCGACACCTACCAGGACGATCTGCCCGCGCTCGTCGCCGTGCTGGAGGACAGCCCCAGCGCTCCCGTGCGCCACGGTGCCCAGCAACTGCGCCGCCTCCTCCGCGCCGGTCAAGCCCAGGTCTACCGGCGCATCCTCCCCGGCCTCCACATCGCCCTCGCCGACCCTTTCTTTCGCCTCGGCCTCGCCAAAGCCGCCGCTCGCGCCGGCCTCGACCTCTTCCCGTTGGCGTCCTGAGAGCCGTCAGCGAGCCTCTGTCGGCGTGCACCATCGCCCGCTCGCGACGAGCCTACGACAGGCGTGATAGGCCCGATATTGCACATTTTACGGGCAAAATCGGGGGGATATTGCACCCGCCTAGCCTCCTTTACCCTGGGGTAGCGGCCCTCGCCCTCGCACCCTGACTAAATGGGTGCCCCGCCCCGCGCGGAGCGCACAGGGGCGCACGGGGCGCACGGGGAGGCCGCGCCCACGCTGACAGCCACGCCGGCGACCTGGGCGGGCAACGACGACCGCCGTGTCATGGCCGTGCTACAGCAAGGGACAGGAGAATACGACCGTGAAGATCACCGTCACCGGCCAGCCCGGCGCGGCCGTCGAGCAGGGCCAGGCGCGTGTCGATCGAACGGTGCCTCGCCGCGCGGGCGCGGCTGGCGGATATGCCGTTCCCTCCAGCGCCACGGAACGCGGCGGGGGCCGCCCGCGCCGCGCGCGTGTTTTCGGTCATGTCTCGTTTCCCTCTCGGTTCTCCCTCAATCCATAGTTGTCCGATCTTTCGTGGCATGGGGCCTATCGTCGCCTGACGTTGCCCGTGGGTGCCGGCGGGTGCTCGCAGCACAGCCTCCTGGTCACGGCGTATCGTGACCAGGAGGCTGTGCTGCGGCATAACCCCTAGATGACCGCGCTGCGGGCGTCGGGATAGCCGCCTATCGCGGCACCCGTCATCGAGCGGTCACCGCGCGGTCATGCTGCCGTCACCGGGCCATCACCAGGCCGTCATCTGTACGCCCTACGCTGAGAGTAGGTGATACGGGCGACGAACCGGCCCTATCAGATGGATCGAGATAGAGAGAAAGGACGGCAGCGCCATGACCACGCTTCCAACGGCACCCACGACGATGACACACGTGCACACAGACCTCTCCGTGACCGCCCGGCGGGCCAGCGCCCGGACGGCTGGGGAACGCGGCCACAACGCGTCGGTGAAGGCATGGCGGCAGCGGATCGTGTACGGCGCATGGCGGCATCTGCCCCACTGGCTCCAACGGCGGATCGTGCGCGCGACGGTCCCCTCCGTCACCATGGGCGTGTGCGCGGTCATCACCGACGCGCAGGGGCGCCTCCTGCTCGGCCACCACACCTACCGGCAACACCCCTGGGGTCTGCCGGGGGGCTTCACCCACGGGGGCGAGCAGCCGGCCGAGACGCTCGCACGGGAGTTGCGCGAGGAACTGGGCGACGCGGGTCGGGCCCTTGTTGGCTGCGGAGATGTCCCCAGACGGCGGCCATCTCACGCTCTATTATCGCGTCGCACCACTCCTGGGCAGGCCACGGCGCGATGGTGATGGTGTGGAGATCGACGCGTGGCGCTACGTGGCGCTGTCCGACGCCGAGGCGCTGCTGGGCACACCCCGGCCATCCTGGCTGGCGCACGTCCACGAGGCGCTCGGCGCCTCTCGCGCGTACGCCGCGTGAGGCATGCCCGTGGGCCGGACGAGTGGCCGGATACGCGCGCTCCGGGATCGACTACAGAGTTGGCACACCGCCGTCGTAGGACAAGGGAATGACGGCCCAATGATGGGGTGATGGTGGTCGATAACAGGGTGCGCAGCTCGCCTCCCTCCTGCACTCATCCCATCGCGGGGCGAAAAGCGTCGCGGGGCGGTTATCCCATTAGCCCAAAAGATCGCCTCCCCGCGAGGCGCGGGGCTCACGGATAGGTGATACAGCTGGGAGCGCCTACCTGGCCCCGGATACGCCCGATGGTACGCGCATTGCCCCCGCATGCTACCGCCTCACCGCGCGCGAGTAGTGACAAAATACGGCGTGTCGCCCACCAAAGTTGTACAGGTTGGTGGGGATTACCGACGACTACAGGAGTAGCCGGCCTGCAAGCCATGCATGGGGAGGCGTCGGGGCTCGGACGCGGGCGGTCGGCCACCGATGCACCCTGGCCGCTACGAGAAGGGGCGCATCGCCGTGGTCTCCACGTCCGAATTGATCCAGCGCCACGACAAAGCGGCTTTCAACACGCTGCATTCCGGACGCAATTGTGACGGATGCGGACGGCGGGTGGCGCGGCTGTGGGCGTCATACCCGCGTGCAGAGATCGCATCATGCCGTCGAGCCCATGCTCACAGTACCTTGCCTCGCATGGTACGACCGGATGGCGCATGGCCGGCTGCGGCTAGCCTCCACGCCTCACCGCGTCAGAGGGAAGCCGGGCGTCGTGCGGACGGTCCCGTCGGCGAGGATGGTCAGGGCCTCGTAGCCGCGGCCCAGGAGCCGAGCGGTCCACGCCGGGTCGTCCTGCCCCATCGCGCAGGCGGCCGTGGCGTAGGCGTCGGCCGCGGTCAGCTCCGGGCCCGCGACCGTGACGGAAAGGACACCCTTGGGGAGCCACACGGTGTGCGGGTCAACGATGTGCGTGCCGCGTTCGTACGCGCCCGACGTGGCGATCGCCACGTCGGTGGCCTCAAACACCGCCGCCACTTTGTCGCGCAGGAGCGGATGGAGGACCAGATCATAGGCCAGGCGCCCGTGGGGGGCAAGGTCAGCGCCCAGGGCGTCGGGCCGGGTGAGGTGATCCACGGCATAGCCTTCGTCGGCCAGGATCTCTCTCACGAGGTCGGCGACCGCCGCGTCGGGTTCTAACAGCAGCGGTGTGGCCCGCGCGCAGGCACAGGCCCGACGCGGCGGACCAGGGACGCGTTGATCCAGCGCCTGGAGGCATGGCGGCGTCGTGGGGGCCGATGGGCTGACGGACTCTTGTCTGGTGTGTGTGTGAGCGCGGTCATGGGAGTCTCCTTCTGGAGTCTCCTTCTCTCGACGGGGATGACGCCTCGTGTGGGCATGCGCGGCGTACACTGGCTGGCCCCCGGAGGGGGGACGGCGACGTCACCGTCCTGCCCCCCGAGGTGACGCCTGTCTTAGGAGGCATTGGCGGCGAGTTCGCCCAGGGTCACATGGACGCGCATGACGCTCCCGTTGCGGTTGAGGGTCAACGTCACCGTGGCGCCGGGCTTCTGCTGGGCCAGGGCCGTCAGCAAGTCGTTCTGGCCCGTGATCGCCGTGCCGTTGAGCGCCGTGATCACGTCGCCCTGCTGCACCCCCGCCTGCGCCGCAGGCCCGCTCGCGCTGGTCACCACCGCGCCCGCGACCGTCGTGGTCGCGCCGCCGCCTTGACTGAAGGGGTCCTGGACCTGGCTCTGTTGGGCGCTCGCGGCGTCGGTGGCGGCGACGCCCAAGTAGGCCCGGCCTGTATGGGCCACGGTACCCGTCGCGATGATCTGATGAGCGACGGCGGTGACGCGACTGCTCGGCACGGCGAAGCCAATGCCCTGTGCCGCCCCGCCGTTGTTGTTCTGCGGATCGGTCGCCTCCAGGGTGGGGATGCCCACGACGGCGCCACTCAGGTCGACCAGGGCGCCGCCCGAGTTGCCCGGGTTGATGGCCGCGGAGGTCTGGAGCGCGTTGGGCAGATAGGCGCTGGTGGACTCCTGCACGGTGCGGTCGAGCGCGCTGATCAACCCAGAGGTCACGGTTTGCTTGAGTCCGAGCGGGCTGCCGATAGCCAGGACGGTCTCAGCGACCTGATAGCTGGCCGCCGTGGCGAAGCGGGCGGCCGTCAGGCCGCTGGCGTTGATGTGGATGACGGCCAGGTCGTCGGCCGTGTCGGCGCCGACGATGCGGGCCGTGTAGGTCTTGCCGCTGTTGAGCGTGACGGTCACCTTGGTGGCGCCGGAGACGACATGAGCGTTGGTGACGATGTCGCCTGTGCTGTCGTAGATCACGCCTGAGCCCGAGCCGACGCCGACGTTGACCACGTAGACGACGGAGGGGCTTGCGATGGCGAAGGCACGCTCGGTCGCCGCGTCAAGCGCTGCACTCGTCGCGGTCGTTGCACTGGTGGCAGGGGACGTGGTGCTGGCAACGCTGGCGGCGGTCGCCACGCCGGCGGCAGCCACACTCCCTGCCGAGGTTGCGTTGGCCTGGAGGACGCGATCGCCCAGGACACCGGTCGTGATCAGGGCCGTCGCGGCGACCATGCGCAAACCCCGTCGCCACGGGACGATTCCTCCTGCCAGGGTGCGACGACCCGCACGTATGCTGGGGATAGGGTCAGGACGGTGCAGTGGTTCTGTCTGCGCGCCAGCGGGCGGTGCACCCGCGGGTGCTTCCAACGCGGCCGTGTGCGGTGACGCCGCACTAGAGACGCCGCGCGTGCGTCGTAGGAGCGCCACCATGTGGGCGCGGAGTTCCCCGACATGGATCGGCGCGATTAGATAGGCATCAGCCCCCGCCTCGAAGCCGGCGAGCACGTCCCCGTCCCGGGGAGGCCCTGCCGTCTGCAGGAGCACCAGGGGACGGTGCGCGTCGGCCGCGCGCAGGCGGCGACACAGGGCCAGGCCGTCGTCATGGCCCAGGGGCAACACCACCACGATCATGTCGTAGGACCCGGTCGCCAGGCGCGGCGCCGCAGCCTCCTCGTCCGCGACCCAGGCCATCTGGATGTCGAGCGTCTCTAGCGCGTCCGACAGCAGCGCGATATCCGCCTCTCGCGGGCCGATCACCAACAGGTGGGGCTGCGCTGTCCCCCGCGTCACCGCGGGTGGCGTGCCCGTCGCCTGAGCACGCGCCTGCAATGTCCTCATCTCGTTCAACTCGTTCATCTTGTTGTCCTCCGTCTGTCCGTGCGACCGGGTGGGCTCTCGCGTGGCCCGCGCTTCGGTCTATTCTCAGCCTAGGCGACCCTGATGACAGCCCCGTGATAACTTCCTAAGAGTTGCGATAGAAGATTCCTAGAAAAGGGTTAGAGCGGCGCCGGGTGCGGATGGTGACCCGCGCGGCGCGGGGCGCCATCCTCCCTCATACGGATGGCGCCCCGACAGCGGCCCCCGCGTGCTGACCAGAATCAACATCTGACCAAGAACGGGCGCCGCTGTGCCTGCGACGGATGGGTCCGGGGTGTGCGGGTATTCATCGAGGGCAAGGGTCGTGCGCCGTATCATGCGTGCCTCGTCCTTTCCTCATCCGTCGGTCCACATCATTTTGGTCTAGGCCCCAGCCGCTTGATCGCCATGCCAGTCGGGCGACCGGGGCGGGATTAATCGACCCTCGAGAGGGCGGTCGAAGAGTCACGGGATGGCGTCGGCTGCGGCCACACCACGCGGCGGCCGGGATGCGATACGCCTACCGGGGCCGGCCGCCCCAGGCGGATAACCCGGCCAGTCCTGGCTTATCCACCGGCGAGGCAGCCCGCTTGGCCATGGCCGTCCCGCGCGTGTTCACGAGGAGTTTGCCTGATCAAGGGCGGCCTGCAAGGACTGTTCGTAGGCATGGCTGGTGTAGGTGGCGCCGGAGACAATGTCGATCGTCGCGCTCTGGGCCTGCAGCGTCTCGCTCTGTAGGATCGGGATGGCCCGCGCGTTGATGGCTGCGGAGCGCGGGTTGCCCTTGGGGGCCGCGATCGCGACAGCGGTGATCGTCCTGCCGGCCACCGTGATCGTCGCCTGCACGGCGCCGGATCGGATGTACTCCAGCGGCCCGAGGTAGGTCCGTGAGGTGTCCGTCTCGGGGGCCGGCCCCCGAGACGGCGCGAGTGGGGCGGCCGATCCCGGCACCGGCCACACCGGGGCTAGGGCCGGTGTGGCGACCGGCCTGGCCGCCACGCGGGCAAGGATCTCGACGGTTGTCGTGAATGGAATGGCCGTCGCGGCGGCCATGAGCGCGCCCGGGACGGCCCGATGGATATGGATATGTACGCGTTTCATCTGAGCAGTCTCCTGTCTCCCTGTCTGCCCTCAGAAGGCGAAATCGTCTTTATGGATGCGCGCGCGCGGCACGCCGAGGCGCCGCGCGGTCGCCTCCGTCGCGCGCATCATCGCGTGCGGCCCGCAGAGGTAGACATCACGCTCCGCGAGATCGGGGAGGAGCGCGCGCAGGTGGTCAGCCGAGAACAGGTGCTCGTTGCCAGGCGTCCGGCGCTCCCCGACGACGTAGTGCAGGGCGACGCCGCGCGTGCGCGCCAGCAGTTCCAGCTCCTCCCGGAAGAGCACGTCCTCCGCGCGGGTGGCGCGGTAGATCAGCGCGAGGTCGCCGGGCCGGCCCGGCATCTCCTCGAGCAGGGCGCGGATCGGGGTGATGCCCACGCCGCCCGCGATCAGGGCCACCCGGTCGCGCGTGCGTGCCGCCTCAGTGAAGTGGCCGAAAGGCCCCTCGACGAGCACGCGCGTACCGGGCGTGACCGCGGCCAGGCCCCCGCTGAAGTCGCCCAGGGCCTTGACGGTGAGGCGTAGCGACTGGCCGTCGGGCGCGGCCGAGAGCGAGAACGGGTGCGCCTCGCGCCAGCGCGCGCGGTCGAGGAAGCGCCAGGTGAAGAACTGCCCCGCGCGGGCGTTGAGCGCGGCGAGGTGGCGACCGGTGAGGCGCAGCGAGACGACGCCGGGACCTTCCGGGATCACCTCGGCCACGCGCAGGCCGTGCCACAGGCCGCGCAGAGCGGGCTGCACGACGCGGAACAACAGGACGAGTTGCAGTGTGGCGACGTAGAGCGCGATCCAGAAGGCCGCGGCCCACGGGTTGGTCAGGAAGTCGTTGCCGGTCGGGAGCTGGTGGAACCAGGTCAGGAGCACGCCGGCGTAGGAGAGCAGGTGCACCAGGAACCACGTCTCGTACCGCAGACGCCGCCGTACGATGACGACGGACGTGACCACGACCAGGATCAGCAGGAGCGTCCCGATCAGCGCCGCGACCATGCCCGGATAACCGCCCAGGAGCGAGGCGACCTCGACGGGGAGGGCGATGCGGTCCGCCAGGGTGTAGCCAGCGACGATGGTGGCCCCGTGCGCCAGGACCAGGGCGAGGCAGAGCTTGCCGTTGAGGCGGTGCCAGCGGGTCAGCCGGTCGAACCCCGCGACCCACTCCAGGACGGGCAGGCGCGCGAGCAGCAGGATCTGCAGCAGCAACGAGTAGGCAGCGAAGAGGCCCGTGATGCGTCCGATGCTGGTCAGCAGGTCGGCCGGGGTGTGGGCGTCGGAGACGTTGCCGCCGCGCAGCCAGATCCAGACGATCACCAGCGCGATGCTGGCCAGGAGCGAGCGGAAGCCCCAGGTTGCCACGGCGTGCGCGGTCTGGCGTGGCGCATTGCGGCGTTCGGCGTGCGCGCGCGTCACCGGATCGGGCGCCTTCGGGGTGGGGAGCGTGGTGCGGCGGCGCGCGCCGGTAGCGGGCGGGGCTAGGCGCCCCGCCGCGCCCCGTCGCCCCGCCCGGACCCCGCCGGCGGGGTCGGTGACCAGATCAGTACTCATCGGATCGCCGTCCTTTCTATTAATTCTTTCCTATTCTCCCGCCCACATCGCCCCCTCGGCCCCCGCCGCCTCGGCCGCCCGCGCCGCTAGCCACGCCGAATCGGTTGTCCTCCACCGGTCCCACAGACGTCGGGGATGTGGCTGGTACCGTGGCTGCGGGCTGCGGAGCCGTGACCGGGGCCGGTGGGGTGGCTGACGCCACGGCTGACGTGGCCTGGGCCGTCGGGATGGTCGGCGCTGCCGAGGTGGGCGTGGCCGGCGCCAGGGCTGGTGCGGCCGGCGCGGGGGCTGCAGTGGCCGGCGCTACAGTCGTAGCCGGGGCTGCAGTGGCCGGCGCTACAGTCGTGGCCGGGGCTGGGGTGGCCAGCGCAGCGAACATGGCGGGGGCTGCGGTGGCCGGACCGGCCGACACATGGGCGAGGATCTCGACGGTCGTCGCGATCGGGATGGTCATCGCGGCAGCTATGAGCGCGGCGGGAACGACGCGATGGGCTCGTAAACGTTTCATAGGATCTGTCTCCTGTCTGTCGTTAGTAGGCGAAGTCATCTTTATGGATGCGCGCGCGTGGCGCATTGCGGCGTTCGGCGTGCGCGCCCCGCCGGATCGGGCGCCTCCGGGGGTGGGGGGTGGTGCGGCGGCGGTAGCGGGCGGGGCTAGGCGCCCCGCCGCGCCCCGTCGCCTCACCCGGACCCCGCTAGCGAGGCCGGTGACCAGGTCGGTACTCACTCGATCGCCCCCCTCTCGCCGCTCCGCTCCGCATCCGCCTCATCGAGACGCTCTCCGGTCGTCTGTTCACGTCCCTTTATCCTTCCTCATCGTCCTCAGCGTGCGCGGACCGCTGATCGCGGACGGCATGGAGGCGCGTTCCGCCTCCGCAGCATCGACCTAGGGTCGTCTGGTCTCGGACCGGACTCGGCGGTGGGGTGCGATCACCCCCGCTATCGCCGCGCTCGTCCAGCGCCGCGATCCACCTATCCGCAGCGTAGAGGCCGAAGCCTAGAGCTTCCTTGGAGTACCCTTAGAGTTTCGCTAGAAGATCCCTAGAATTCGGTTAGAGCGGCGCCGGGCGCTGCGAGCCACCCGTGCGGCGCGGGTGGCCAGCAGCATGAGGTCGGGTAGCGCCACGCTCCGGCGCCGGGGCGCGGCGCTACCCGCAGCGGCGCCCGCGTGCGGACCGGGCCACCACATCCAGACCAGGAACGGAGCGGCGGCGCTGTCCCGGTGACCGCCACGATGACCGCGCCTACGGGTGGGGGCGGGCGTGGGAGGAAGGGGGCGAAGGGGGTGATCGGCGCCAGATCGTCGGGCGCCCCGCACGATAGGGCGCCTCCTGCACTGATCGCCTCGGTCATCGACTGGTGCGCCGGACCGTGTGCTCCGCACGCCGCGCCACCCCTCTGTCGTACAGATCATGTCCGCCCCAACGCTCCTATCGGCGTGGGCCGCCACACAGTGGATCTGTCCGGCGGCGGCTTGCCTGCGGGTGCGGCGACCAGGTCTGAGGCGGTGTTAGGGACGCCGAAAAACTACCATATCCCGCACGGCGTATACTTCTCTCATAAGGGCGGCGCCTGACGTCGCAGCACGAGGGAAGGAAGCAATGGACCTGACGGACGATCTCAAGGTGTTTTTGAAC
>JAABVA010005671.1_pt1 | contig 11251 bp, 8 predicted proteins | sample 5560331 | NCBI WGS metagenome assembly JAABVA01 (sample SAMN12812661, study PRJNA571458) | rock metagenome | isolation source: Antarctica rocks | place: Antarctica: Victoria Land, Mt New Zealand sud | collected 2016-01-07
AGCGGCGGCAACGCGACGAGGTCGGCGTGGGCGGCAACGGCCAGATCGGTCAGCGCAGCCGCCGGGGACTCCCCCACCCGCCCCACCTCCTCGTGCCTGTGAACCCGGTCGGTGCAGCTCAGCACCGGTGCGCCGGCAGCGCAACGACCCGCTAAAAGATCTTCAGGGAGAAACCGTCGCTGCACCCAGCCAGTTACATGCTACCGGGGATAGGTCACGATAATAGAACATTATGCTAGTAGAATGCTGGCGAATAGCTTTTCCGATGCGATCCGCATCGGTGCGTGGCTGGGAGGGCCGTGGAGCGCCCAGCGCACCTCGGCCGGGGTGATTCCTTGCTGGTCCATGGCTTGAGGCGTCGAACTGCCCCGGTGCTGCGAGTAGCTGTCCGGGGCGGGTCTGCTGGTGCCCCGACGGGGCGTCGACGCTGATCACCCTGATGCCGCCGATCAGCCCCATTGACTGAATCACGCATTAGATGCGAGAATCACGCAATGAGCGGGACCGTCCGTAAGTGTGGCGAGTGATGGAAAAGTTGCCTGAGCCGGGAAAGACCGGTTCTGCACCTGGTCAGCGGCGCGGTGGCGCACCCGGCCGAGCAGATGCTGCAGGCGATGCTCGAGGGGTGGCGGAGCCAGCAGTTGTCGCGGGGCTTGAACGTGACCACGATCGACAGCGGCGAGAGCGTGGTCCGCCGGTTCCACGCCCACAACAACGAGTGGCCGTGGTTGTGGACGCCGCAGATGCTGGACGACTGGGTCAGTGACCTGCGGATGCGGCGCAGCAGTTGGTCCACCGTCCGCGGCTACCAGGGCGCGGTCCGCCGCTTCTGCTGGTTCATTACCGACCCGGCGTACTCCTGGTCGGTGGACTGCGAACGGTTCTTCGGCACGCACCCGGTGCAGATCTGCCAGGACAACAACATGATGGTGCACGTCGCCGAGGCCGAATCGGTGCCGGCCAAGAGGGCGTTCACCGCGCAGGAGCTGCAGACGTTCCTGGACTATGCCGACGCTCAGGTGCAAAGCGCCCGCACCGCCGGCCGGAAGGGGTGGCTGGGGGCCTTCCGCGACGCGGTGCTGTTCAAGGTCACCTACGCCTGGGGGTTGCGCCGCAACGAGACTCGCATGCTGGACGTCGCGGACTTCGGGTCGAACCCGAAGGCGGCGGAGTTCGGCCGCTACGGCGTCTGTTACGTCCGGCACGGCAAAGCCAGTCGCGGGTCACCCCCGAAACGGCGGGGCGTGCTGACGGTCTGGGATTGGGCGCCGGAGATCGTCGAGGAGTGGATCACCCAGGTCCGCGGCTGTTACGACCGGCCACGGAGTTCGGCGTTGTTCCCGTCCGAGCGGGCCGACCGGGTCGATCTGTCCCAAATTCAACCGGACCTTCTCCCGGTATCGGACGGAACTAGGGCTGGATCCGGGGTTGGACTTCCACTCGCTGCGCCGCTCCTACGCCACCCACCTGATCGAGGCCGGGTTCGATGCGCTGTTCGTGCAGCAGCAGGTCGGTCACGAGCACGCCTCGCCCACCTCGATCTACACCTGCGTGTCCTCGGACTACCGGACCGCGACGCTGCGGCAGGCGCTGGACAAGACCCTCGCTCAGCTCCCCGCTTTGAAAGGACAGAGTTGATGCCCCGCAACGCCTCCTACCGTTGGTTGCTGCGCAACATGATGGCCCAGCACGGCCTGTACGCCACCACCGCGTTGGTGCCGCTGCTCGCCGACCGTGGTATTGACCTGTCCCCCTCGCAGGTCCACCGCCTGGTCACCCAGGAACCGGAGCGACTGTCCATGCCGATCCTGGCCGCGCTGTGCGACATCTTCACCTGCACCCCCAGTGACCTCATCGAAATCACCGCCGCCGCCGCGCAGAGCGCCGCAGCCGCCGGCGGCGACAACAACGTCGTCGACCTGGCCGCGACCATCAAACCGACCCGGGCCCGCATCCGCCCCGCACCATGACCGCCGCCGCCGACGTGCGGTGCCCACGCTGCCAGGGGCACGTCGCCCCGGGCCGCGGGACCAAGTGGCCAGAAGGGATTCTGTGCCACCGCTGCTACCAGCAGTCCACCGGCCGACACGGCCGCTGCCCACGCTGCCTGGCCGACCGGTTGCTACCGGGCCTGTCCCCCACCGGAGCCCCGATCTGCAGCGACTGCGCCGCACTGGGCACTGATTTCCACTGCCAACGATGCGCCACCGAAGCCGCCTCCTACCGGCATGGGCTCTGCGTCCGATGCTGCTTGGGTGATGATCTGGGCGTCGCGCTGGATGACGGCACCGACCAGATCAACCCGGCACTGATACCGCTGTACAACGCAGTCACCGCCCAACCCAACCCCGTCAGCGGCATCCTGTGGCTCCGCAACCCCGGCGTGGGCGACCTGCTCCACCAGCTCGCCACCGGGACCATTCCGCTGGCTCACCACAGTTTCCGAACCACCTCCACCCACTGATGGCCATCCACCTGCGGGACCTGCTGGTCACTTGCGGCATCCTGCCCCCGATCGACCGGGACACCGCCGCGTTCGAAGACTGGCTCGCCGGGCATCTACCCCGCTAACCAGCAGAAACGCAGCAGCTGCTGCACGGTTTCGCCACCTGGCACCACCTGCGGCGGATCAGGCAGTTAGCCGCCGCCGGCACCCTGACGCCCGGCACCATCCGCACCGCCAAACAGGAAATCACCGTCGCTGCGCAGCTTCTCACCCACCTGCACACCAACAGCATCACTACCGGCGCCCTTGCGCAGGCCGACCTGGACGCGTGGCTGGCGAGCGGGCCATCGACCCGGTACACCGCCCGGACGTTCGTCCGCTGGGCCGAAGCCACCCGGCGGCTACCGGCCCTGACGTTCCCGCACCGGCAAACCCGATCCAGCGCCACCCTCGACCAGCAGCAGCGGCTCCGACTGCTCAACAGCTGCTTCCAACAGGCCACCGCGCCGGTCGCCCACCGCGTCGCCGCGATCCTGCTGCTGCTCTACGCCCAACCCGTCACCCGCATCAGCAGACTGCGCACCACCGACATCAGCGACAACGGCAACGACATGGCCATCACCTTCGACACCGACGCCGTGCCCGTCCCCCCACCGATCGCCCAGCTGCTGCGCCAACACCTCGGCGACCGGCCGAACATGCAGACAGCGGCCAACCCGACCTCGCCGTGGCTGGTCCCCGGCCTGCGAGCCGGGCAACCACTCACCGCCGACCGAATGAACCACCAACTCCGCAACCTCGGCATACCGCTGCGCCAGGCCCGCAACAGCGCACTACGCCAACTGGTCCAGGACATGCCACCCGCCGTCGCGGCCAGAACCCTGGGGTACAGCCAACGCATCGCCGAACACCACGCCGAACAGGCAGCGGTCTTCTTCAACAGCTACGCCACTGTTCACCGCCAGCCCAGGAACGCACCCTAACCTGGTGCGGTCGGAGCAACCCAAGGGCAGGTCGGCGATGAGGCGTCAACCGCGGTGGTGGTCTGTGGTGCATCGGCGGCAGCCAGGTGGCTGCCGCTCGCCGCCTGCGCCACAACTTCAACGCGTAAAGCCCCTTTTGCCTCATCGCGTTCATGCCATCAACGAGCCTGGCCAGGCGGATAGCACTGTTTCAACGTGCCGGCATCATCTGGGTAGCCATTAGATAGCTATCCGCTAGCTGCTCCCCCGCGTGCGTCAAAGCAGTTCATCATGCAGGCCGCCTGCTCGATGTCTCGCGAGAGGCCGAGCAGGCACTCGTCTGTCACACTGCAGGCGCGCCCGCGTGACTTGGCGCGACTGCCCAGCTATCGGATCGCGGGCTTACTCGCGACGGAGCTGCTGCCGGGCATGCAACTGCCACAGCGGGCAATCAGCAGTCTCCGTGCATCCCCGCTATGTGTCGGCCTGCAGTTACAGTCGCGAACCCATAGCAACCAAACAGCGCGCAACGGGCATTCCGCTCGCTAGCGGCCCACCATGGACTCTGCTTCCGAACAGCACCTCGATAGCACCAGCGCATTCATGCGGGTAGCACCTACTAGGCCAGCGGATCGCTGCCCGATCGCGACACGGCAAGCACACTCGTCGTACGGTCCCGCAATCTGGGCGCTTCCCGACCTACCCTGAACCTGTGCATGAGACCCCGAATGGCCAGCCCGCAGACCAGGGGATGACCCGATGACGAGCCCCGTAATCAACCGCGCCGCGTTGCGAAGAACGGTCGCGATCCTTAACGGCAAAGGGGGAGTGGGGAAGACCAGCCTGACCGCCAACCTGAGCGGCCTGTTCGCCGACGCCGGCTATCGGGTACTCGCCATCGACCTGGATCCGCAGGGCAATCTTGGCAACGACCTCGGCTATCTCGGCGCCGGACTGGGCGATGGGGGAGCGGCGATGGTTACTGCCGGAACCACCGGAACGGCGCCCGCCCTTCTCAAGGACGTTCGACCACGTTTGGATGTCGTTGTTGGCGGGGAATCGCTGCACGATCTGGCTGCCGTACTGCAGTCCCGCCGCAACAGCGCCCGCGGTGGGGGAGTGGGCTCTCTCGCGGCCGCCGTCGCCGCCGCCGCCGGGGACTACGACCTCACCTTCATCGACTGCCCGCCCGGCAGCGACGTTCTGCAGGCCGGAGCGCTCGAGGCCGCCCGCTGGGTGCTGGTGCCAACCAAGACCGACGACGCTAGTCGCGCCGGGCTCCGCGAGGTCGCCCGCCGGTTTACGGAGGCCAGGAAGTCCAATCCGGACCTGACCCTGCTCGGCGTTGCCTTGTTTGGCGTGAACTCCACCGCGAAGCGGGTTATCGCACAGGCCCGTGAAGCGCTTGGCTCCGAACTCGGCGGTCAGGACCTGATCTTCCGGTCGACGATTCGGCACGTCGAGGCTGCGGCAGTCGACGCCCGTAACCGCGGCCAGCTCGTGCATGAACTCGAACGCGATGTCGTCTCGCGCCCTAAATGGTTCGAGAGGCTCCGCAACCCCGATTCACGCGCAGAGCCACTGGCCTCCAGCGCCGGCGTCCTCGCCGAGGATTATCAAGCCATCGCAGAAGAAGTCATCGGCCGGATCCTGGCGGCCGAGGCCGAGCTTGAAACGAGTGAGCAGGTGCACGCATGACCGTCCCGCAGCCGTCCCTGGGGGACAAGCCAAGCCGCATGCCGCCTGCCGATCTGGGAAGCGCGTTCAGCGGGAAGTCCCGGAGCGACGGGCTCGGGGGCCGGCTCGCTCCCATGAAGCTCGCGCCGACGCTTCCGGTGCAATTACCGCAAGCGCCCGAGGTCAGCACACCAGAACCCAAGGCCGCCAGAGCCATCACGCCCCGCCCGGTTAAAGCGCCAGCCGCGCCTGCAGTCCGTTCCGACGCCTCCTCGGGTCTTCAGCCGATCGTGGTCTACGTCAGCGCGTCGATCCGCGAACGATTGCGAAACGGAGCGGGGGAGTGGACCTTCACCGACATCGTCCTGATGGCACTCGATGCCACCCATGCGAATCTGCAGACTAGGTTCGTCGAGCAGCCCGCGCCAGGCAAAAGCATGTTCGCCGGCCGGGGCAGAGCGACGACACGTCGACATACCGAACCGCACGTTCAGATCTCCCTGCGCCCGCTTCGTGACGACTTAGCTGTCATCGACCGGCTCAGTTCAGAACTGAACGCGCCAAGTCGGAGCGCTCTCATCAACGCGGCTCTGGACGAGTATCTGCCACGAGATCAATAGTGATCCGACTGCTATCCGACTGCTATCGGGATAGCTGCACGATAGAAGGTGGGTGAGGTGAAGGAAGTTGTCGTCACCCATCTCGGAGAGCGATTCCTAGGTGGGCTGTTCGGAGTTATCCCAACGCAACCCATAGGCTCTAGCAGAAGTGTTCGTACGAACTGCGCTCAGGACTCCGTGCGCTGCTGCGGCCAGGAGCGCCCGCGGGGATTCCAGTCAGCCGCATCGCAGGCACGTGTCGGCGTTGCCGAGTCGATCCTGGTTGTCAGTTGATCGAACAGGGCGTCAATCTCCTGTTCGGTTCTGGGGTCACTGTGGCGGTGGTGCGACATGGCGACCCCCTGCGCGGCAGGTGTGGGTGGCACAGCAGCCGAAGATTGCTTCGATCGGAGCTGTCACAGTCGACCTGGTCGATTTCGGTGCTGGGGGAGTTGCACCACACGCACCGGCCGCCGTCGCGTTCGATGATCGCTTCGCGGGCCGCCCGTGACAGATTCCTCGCGGTGGAGTCATAGCCGCCCGCCAGGGTCTGCGCCATCTTGACGCGCAGGCCCTGCTCGACTTCCGTCGGCAACGAGTCCCGTCCATACATGGCGAACGCTAACCTAAACGCGCGGACCAGCCTGGCTTGCGAATTGCAGGCCAGCGAGCAGAACGCAGTGAATTCGGACCCGAATTGAAATTGAGCGTCGCAATTCGCACAAGGGCGAGTCGTCCTTGCGGCCGTCATGCAGTTCGCGCGGTTCGTGATCATCGACTCGTCGGACTCAGGCACCATTGGCGCGGAATCTCTGCTGGGGGAGTGGAAAGGCCGAGCAAGCGCGCTCGATCACGGTGACGAGGCGGCACAATTTGTGCACGGGTTGAGCCCCGCGCGCATAACTTCCGGGGTCAGATCAGATCTCAGAAAGGATCTCGGCGCGCTTCCGGTCGTACTCCTGTTGAGAGATGAAGCAGGAATTGAGTAACCGCTGAGTTCGCGCCAGGCGCTCGCCGATTGTGGGCTTTTGCGTCTCGACCTGAGCCGCGATGGCCCGGGCAGCGATCATCTCCGCTTGCGCACGCTGACGCTCGATGGATAAGCGCGTCTGGTCCGCTGCAATCGCCGCTTTCGAGTCGGCCTCGGTTACCTTTAACTTCCGCTCACTTTTCGAGCGGTACTTCACGGCCGTGCCCAGCGTCGCAACACTCAGGCTTTTACGAATGAACCCCACAGCTGTACCCCCAGGACGCGTCGCATCGTTTGAACGTCTTGGGCAGTACGCCACCCCAGGACCATGAGGATCATTGGGTCGGCGAACCTCCCCCGAGGTAGTCGGCAGGCACCGCCGGCCCCCGACCCCCCTCGCGTGTGTTCGGCGGCGCCCCCCGTCAGTAACGACCCGCGCCCGATGAACTCCCCGGAGTTTGGGGTGCGCGTGCAGAGTCGTCACGACCTGGTCGTTGGTGACCGCGGACCCGCTGCCTGACCATGTCAGGTCGGGCCAACTCTTCATACAGCCATCCGGTGCGCACCATCGCGGCCAGCATCGTGACTGCCCTTTCCTCTCCAGGGCCAGAACATCGGCTGCGTCGCGGCGCTTTTCGATGTCCAGGACGTCGAAGGTCACTTCGCTGACGTCGGTAAACACGGTCATTTTCACGGGGATTCTTACTCGACGATCGCCGCCAGCAGGTGTTGACCGTCCACTAGCACCCGGCGGCGCTGAACGCGATTCCTGGTGAGTCACCATCTAGTCGCCGCGAGCCATGGCCTCAGCGAAGCTCGTGACCGTCGCGCTGGACAAAGGCCGGTTGGAAGTGCTCGCCTCCAGGTGCTCCGCGGTCTTCTTGGGTCTGGGCCTTGTTCCAGCGACCGAAACGCTGGAGGAGGCAACGATATTCAGTCGCGGTGGATAACTCTTGCCCGTCAGCGACCTCGCCGAGTATAGGAAGAGATTTCTAAAGGAAAGGCAACTACAGGGGAACGCCCGAACAGCTGTCTGACCTGCGACGATGGTTGGGTCGGTGCGACCAACTATGCGGATGCGGCGGCGACCGGCTATGCGTGGACGAATCGACCAGCTGGCGACCCCGACACCGACCGGAGTTCCACCCGAATGCCCCTGACCTGGCCTGATCCGCCTGCGGTGCGACCGCTTATGCGCAGATTCGGTCGCTCGGCACTCCCGCGACAACCCATGCGCGTCATTGACGGGGTCGCGAGCCGTTATGCGTGAACAACCCGCCCCGCTGTGGATGAGGACCCGGCCGTCGACCGCGACCGCTTATGCTCACAAACCGCGAGCTCCGGGGCAGTTCGCGCTGTCTGCATGCCATTTCGGACCCGGGCCACGGCTCCCGGCCGAGGAGACCGGCGTCCCTGTCGGCCCGAGAAGTAGCGGTCCTGATTGCGGGTGCGACCGTTTATGCGCACGAGCGCCGATTCGGCGGCGGACCGGCTGCCATTTACGAGGAGACCACCACGTTCGAGGCCCCACGTCGCTAGGCCGGGCAGAGTGCGCGCGACTGCCTATGCGTGGACAACCACCTGGGACGGTTCGTCTGGGCTGTCGGCGCGACCGGTTATGCGTGGACAAAGCTGCAGGTCACAGTAGGTACCGCTGCCCCCGGCGTGTCGTCGCCACGCCAGCTGAATGCTCGTGTCAGCCTTGGTCGCACCAGATCGCCGGGACTGCCATCCCGGCGCGACGCCGATCGGTCAGAGGAGATTTGCGATGAGCACGGTAGCCAGGCGTCCCGCCGACGAGCCGTCGCTGTTCGGCCCGCCGGCCGAGCTGGTCATCAGCTCCCGCACCCGCGACCTGCTCGATGCAGCGACTGCGATCGAGATGGAAGATGCACGCGAGGTCGGCGCCGTCGGCTACGCCGCCCGTCTGTGGGCCCAGTTAAGTCTGCCGTACAAAGAACCGCCGCGCGATGCCCGCCTGTGGGTGCGCCGCAACGGGTCACTCACCTTGCGCGTCCTGCCCGGCATGGTGGGGGCGAAGGGTACCGAAACGGCCGCCTACCCGTATGGCGTGCTGCCCCGGTACATCCTGACGTGGCTGTCCACCGAAGCGGTGCGAACGCAGTCGCCGACCCTGCAGCTGGGCAGCAGCCTGTCGGACTTCATGAAGCGGCTCGGCATGACCGCGACCGGCGGGAAGAACGGCACCATCACCCGGCTCAACGAGCAGATGCGGCGGCTGCTCACCTCATCGATGTACGTCGAGGATAGCCGTGAGGGCGAATCGCGGTGGGGGATAGCCGGTGCCCACTTCAGCGTCGCCAGTGGCTACCAACTCTGGTACGACCACAACGATCCTCACGGTGAAAACCCGCTGTGGGGATCGACCATTACCTTGGGCACCGCCTTCTACGAGAGCATCATCAGCTCCCCGGTGCCGGTCGACACCCGGGCACTGGCAGCCCTGTCCGGATCGCCGTTGAAGATCGACCTGCTGGTCTGGCTGAGCCACCGGCTCGGATACGTCCGCAAGACCCAGCTGGTCCCATGGTTGTCACTTTCCGATCAGTTCGGATCCGACTACGCCCGCCTCCGGGACTTCAAGGCCGTCATTATCCGGCAGCTCGGCGACGTACTGGCCGTCTACCCGGGCGCCAACGTCACCGTCACCGTCGATGGGCTGCTGCTCTCGCCGTCACGGACGTCGATCCCGCGGCGCGCTTAGCGCAGGTCCGTCTGCGCACAAGCGGCGGCGCCTCTCCGGAGGACGAGCACCTGGAACTATCAGACTCCGGATCGACCAGACTTCCGATGTACCGGACTTGCGAACTTACGGACGCACGTACCTCGCCTTCCAGTGCCGAGATCAGAACTCGCGGGCGACCAACTCTGGATGTGGCGCATCGGATGGCTCGGTCACGGCTGGTTTTGAATTCGTCATGCCGTACTCGCCAGCGGCGACATCCGACACCGACCGGTGTGATCGCCGATCGCCTCGGCCGCTCGCCTGCGCAGCCGGGCAGTCAACCGGGCCGGGCGGGGATGCCCGGCAGCGACTCGGTGAAGGAATTGCCTGACCACCTGTCAAACGTCGACCAGCCATCTCTAGCTGAGTCTAAAGAATCTAAAGCACTCTAAAGCCCGGGGGGTACGATTGCATGATGCCGAATCCTTTCCACGCCAGCTTCGGGGTGAGCCCCCCGCTGCTGGTCGGGCGCGAGTCTGTGCTGGAGAACTTTGTTGAGGCGCTGGAGGACGGACCTGGCTCCTCCGGTCGCGCCACGCTGTACACCGGCTCCCGAGGCGCCGGAAAGACAGTCATGCTCAACGCGGTCGAAGACCGCGCGCGGGAGCGGGGATGGTTGGTCGTCAGCGAAACCGCGACCCCGGGCTTCGTCGACCGAATCACCCGGCAGCATCTACCGAAACTCTTGCGCGAATTCGACCCAGCGACCGTGCGGCGGCGGATGAAGGGGTTCACCGCGCCGCTGAGCATCGGTCGCGTCGACTGGGACACCGTCGAAACGCATGTGGTGCAGGCCGGATTGCGCAGTCAGCTCGAGGTGCTCACGGACCTGCTCGTGGATCACGGCACGGGCGTACTGGTGACGCTCGACGAGATCCATCACAAGCAGTTGGACGAGCTGCGTGAACTCGCCACTACCGTGCAGCACGCATTTCGCGAGGGCCGCGAGCTTGCCTTCGCCGGAGCGGGTCTGGCCGCCAGCGTCAGCGACGTCGTCAACGACGACGTGCTGACCTTCCTGCGTCGGGCAGAGCGACATTCACTGGGATCGGTTGCGCGCGAAGATGTCGAGCGCGGTTTCCGGGAACCCATCGAGGCCGCCGGCCGCCGCATCGGCGACGACGCCCTGCAGGTCATGGTCGATGGGGCGAGCGGCTATCCGTTCCTGCTGCAGCTTGTCGGCGCACAGACCTGGCGACTGAACCCGGACGAGGAAGACATCACCGCGACAGACGCGCTGGAGGGGGTCGCCAGGGCACGACGGCGGCTGGGGTCGCTGATCCATGAGCCGGCACTGAGCGCCGCCTCCGACATCGACAAGTCGTTCCTGCTGGCGATGGCCCACGACGACGGTCCTTCTCGTATGGCCGACTTGCAGCGAAGGCTCAATGTCGACGTCAATTACGTGAGCCAGTACCGGTTGCGTTTGATCGCGGCCGAGCTGATCTACTCCTCGCGACGTGGCTACGTCGACTTCGCTTTGCCGTACCTGCGCGAATACCTGCGGGAACATGCGGCGTCGGACCTGCAGCTCGGGCACTAGTGGTCCGTCTGTGAATTGATTTGGTTGAGGGTTGCGCGTCCTCGTCGGACTTTGGTGATGATGTCCTGGGCGGCGGCTTTCCAGATGAAGGGTTTCGGGTTTTCGTTCCAGTGGGCGGCCCAGGTGGTGATTGCGGTGCTCAGGTCGGCGACGCTGTTGAAGGTGCCGCGGCGGAGTCGTTTGTCGGTGAGTTCTTTGAACCACCGTTCGATGAGGTTGAGCCAGGAGCTGGAGGTGGGGGTGAAGTGCAGGTGCCATCGGCGACGGTCTTTGTGGGCCAACCACTTCGTGATCTGTGGGGTGGAGTG
>JAABVA010005672.1_pt1 | contig 11250 bp, 7 predicted proteins | sample 5560331 | NCBI WGS metagenome assembly JAABVA01 (sample SAMN12812661, study PRJNA571458) | rock metagenome | isolation source: Antarctica rocks | place: Antarctica: Victoria Land, Mt New Zealand sud | collected 2016-01-07
GGCCTCCGCTCCCCAGCCTCCCTCACCCACGTCACTGGACCGCTCGGAGCGTCTCTCATACAGTCGGAAGAACGCGTCGGCCTCCTGAGAGAGCGTCCAACCGATCAGTCATACACACAGCAAGGGTCCACCACCATGACAACACCGCAATCGACCTCAGCCCCGAGATCGCAAGCTCCTCGCCTCCATCGCCTCCTCCTCGCAAGCCTGACGTTTGCCGTCACCATCGCCGCATCCCCCCTGCACGCCCAGGCACCCCCGCCCGCCCAGCCTCCGAAGTTCACCATCGAGCCCTTTGGCAAGTCCTCCGGCGCCAACAACCCGCTCACCCAGCCGACCCTTTCCCCCGGAGTCCTCACCCTGCTCGAGCTCGAAGACCGCTTCTCCAAAGATGTAGCCGCAGGCGGCGGAAGGGCCTTCAGCAGATGGTTCGCCGACGACGCCGTCACCCTCAACAACGGCCTGCCCGCCGTCCTCGGCCGCGCCTCCATCGCCGCCAATGCCCAGTGGGACCCCAAGCAATATCAGCTCACCTGGGTTCCCCAAGGAGCCCAGATGGGCCCCTCCAACGACATGGGCTTCACCTGGGGACACTACGAGGGCCACTCCACTGACAAGGCTGGCCAGCCCGTCACCAAAACCGGCCGCTACATCACCATCTGGCGCAAACAGCACAACGGCGAGTGGAAAGTCGCCATGGACGCCAGCGCCGACGAGCCCGCCGGTGCCGGAGAGTGCTGCACCCTACCAAAACCCTGAGATCGTAAACGTCTGCCCCAAAAGTGGCAGTGCAGGCCCCCCCCGCCTCCCCTAATCTTAAAACGCCGATGAATGCACTGCTGGTCAAAGACGAAGCGCTCAGGATCGAAGCCCTCAATCAGTACGAGGTGCTCAACCCGACCCCGGATCCCGTCCTCGACGACATCACCCGGCTCGCCGCGCAGATCTGCGACGCCCCTGTCGCCGCCATCTCGCTCATCGGCCCGGATCGCATCTGGCTCAAGTCCCGCTGCGGCGTGCACGTCACCGAACTCTCACTCGGTAGCACCCCCTGCGAGACCACCATCCTCGGCGACACCCTTTACGAGCTCACCGACGCCCGCCAGGACCCCGACTTCTCCCCCAATGGCATCCAGATCGATGGCCGCGACATGCGCTTCTACGCCGGCGCTCCCCTCACCACGCCCGGCGGCATCAGCATCGGCGCCCTCCTCGTGCTCGACACCCACCCGCGCCGGCTCACGCTGCAGGAGTCCGACGGCCTCGCCGTCCTCAGCCGTCTCGCCATCAATCGCCTCGAACTCAACGGCCGCGTCCGCCAGATCGATCGCTCCGCCCGCGCTCGCCAGCGCGTCGAAAACGCGCTCACTGTCGAACGCAACTTCGTCTCCGCCGTGCTTGACACCGTCGGCGCGCTTGTCGTCGTCTACGACACGGCCGGACGCATCGTGCGCTTCAACCGCGCCTGCGAAATCGCCTCCGGATACGCCTTCAATATCCTCGTCGGCCGCTACGCCTGGGACAAGCTCATCCCCGAAAAAGACTTCACCGAGGCCATCGAAACCTTCGAGCAGATCCGTTCCGGCAGCTCCCCCGCCACCTTTGAAAACCACTGGCTCAATCGCGACGGCACCCTTCGCCGTATCGCCTGGTCCGCGACCGCGCTCGCCGATGCCCAGGGTCAAGTTGCCTTCGTCATCGCCACCGGCATCGATGTCACCGTGCAGCGCGCCGCCGAGGACACCCTCCGCGAAAGCGAAGCGCGCTACCGCCAGATCGTCGAAGGTTCCCTCGGCATGGTCTGCATGCACGACCTCAACGGCGTCCTCCTTTCCGTCAACAAGCACAGCGCCGAAAGCATCGGCCGCACCGTCGACGAGATGATCGGCCGGCCCCTCACCGACTTCATTCCGGAAGATAAAAAGAAAGCCCTCAAGCCCTACCTCAAGCAGGTCAGCACCGTCGGCGAAGCGCAGGGCCTCCTTCACCTCTGCCACACCGACAACGAGGTTCGCGTCATCGCCTTCCGCAACAAGCTCATCGACGTCCCCGGCCGTGAAAAGTACATCCTTGGCTTCGGCGTCGACATCAGCGAACAGATCCGCGCCGAAGGCCGCCTTCGCGCACTCACCCGCCAGTCCGACTCCATCCTCGAGTCCGTCGGTGACGGCATCTTCGGCATCGACCTCGACGGCCGCATCACCGTCGTCAACTCCGCCGCCCTCCAGATGCTCGGGTACAAGCGCGGAGACGTGCTCGAAAAGAGCATGCATGAACTCATCCATCACACCCGCGCCGACGGCTCACTCTATCCGAAGACCGACTGCCCCATCGAGAACACCCTCGAGAAACGCACCTCCGTGCGCGTCAGCGATGAGGTCTTCTGGCGCAAGGATGGCACCAGCTTCCCGGTCGAATACATCGCCCGCCCGCAGATCGAGACCTCCGCCGACGGCAGCTCCGAAGACGGCAAGCCCATCGGCGTCGTCGTCGCTTTCACCGACACCACCGAACGCCGCGCCCTCGACCGCATGAAGGACGAGTTCATCTCCACCGTCTCGCACGAGCTCCGCACGCCGCTCACCTCGCTTCGCGCAGCCCTCGGTCTGGTCACCGGCGGCGCCCTGCGCGCGCGGCCCGAAAAACAGCACCAGATGCTCGAGATCGCGCTCGGCAACACCGACCGCCTCGTCCGCCTCGTCAACGACATCCTCGACCTCGAACGCATCTCGAGCGGCAAGTCCGAGCTTCAGCTCACCATGTGCAGCGCCGGAGATCTCCTCGAGCGCGCCGCCGGTCTCCAGCAGGCGGCCGCCGCCAAGGCCGAGATCCGCATCTCCACCTCCGCCGACGATGTTAGCGTCTGGGCCGATGCGGACCGCATCCTCCAAACCCTCACCAACCTCATCTCAAACGCGATCAAGTTCTCCCCCGCCGGCAGCGAGATCCATCTCACCGCCAGAAACCTCGACGAAAACGAGGCCATCCTCGAGGTCAAGGATCAGGGCCGCGGCATCCCTCAGGACAAACTCGAACATATCTTCGAGCGCTTCCAGCAGGTCGACGCCTCCGACTCCCGAGCCATGGGCGGAACCGGCCTCGGCCTCGCCATCTGCCGCAGCATCATCACCCAGCACACCGGCCGCATCTGGGCCACCAGCGAGCCCGGCAACGGAACCACCTTCCACCTCACTCTGCCCATCAAGCCCAGCGTCAAACTCCGCTGAAACGTCGCACCACTGCAATTGTTCGATATCGGGTACTCTGCTGCAGGAATGAACTTGCTATTCATATGCAGCAGGAATCGGCGCCGCAGTCCGACGGCCGAAGCCATCTTTTCGGATCATCCGCTTCACCAAGCGCTGTCTGCCGGAACCAGCCCTGATGCTGAGACGCCCGTGTGTGCAGACATGATCGATTGGGCCGACATCATTTTCTCCGTGGAGCCCGTGCACCAGCGAAAGTTGAACCGTAGGTTTGCCAAACTGATGCGAACCAAACGAGCGGTCGTTCTTCGCATACCAGATGATTATTCATATATGGATCCTGCACTCGTGGATCTCCTTCGATCGCAAAATCGCAAGGCACGTAGCATTCTGAGCTGCCAATGTCGAGCTGTATTCGGCTCGTCGTTTACTCCTCATTCTCCCGCAGCTTCGCGATCACCCCAAAGTCCTCAAGCGTCGTCGTATCCCCCTTCACCTCGCCCGTCGCCGCCAGCTCCCGCAGCAGTCGCCGCATAATCTTCCCCGAACGCGTCTTCGGAAGCCCGTCCGCAAAGCGCACATCGTCCGGCCGCGCCAGCGCCCCGATCTCCTTCGCCACCCACTGCCGCAGCTCCTGCCGCAGCTCTTCGCTTGCCTCGTGCCCGCCCTCAAGCGTCACAAACGCCGCGATCGCCTGCCCCTTCATCGCATCCGGCCGACCCACCACCGCCGCTTCCGCAACCTTCGGATGCGCCACCAGCGCCGACTCCACCTCCATCGTGCCCAGCCGATGCCCGCTCACGTTGATGACGTCGTCTACCCGCCCCATCAGCCAGAAGTACCCGTCCGCATCCATCCGTGCACCGTCGCCCGTAAAGTAGCTCCCCGGAATCTCGCTCCAGTACGTCTCCTTGTACCGCTCGTGATCGCCATAGATCGTCCGCGCCATCGACGGCCACGGCTTCCGAATCACCAGCAGACCTCCATGCCCCGCCGGCACCGGCTCACCCTCTTTCGTAACCACCTCCGGCACAATCCCGAAGAACGGCCGAGTCGCCGACCCCGGCTTCGTCGCCACCGCACCCGGCATCGGCGCAATCATGATCGCGCCCGTCTCCGTCTGCCACCACGTATCCACAATCGGGCACCGATTCTTACCAATCTCCCGCCGATACCACATCCAGCTCTCCGGATTGATCGGCTCGCCCACCGTCCCGAGCAGCCGCAGCGATGCAAGCGAATACTGCCGCACCCACGTGTCGCCCCACTTGATAAACGCTCGAATCGCCGTCGGCGCCGTGTAAAACACCGTTACCTGGTGCGCGTCCACAATCTTCCAGAACCGGTCAGGCTCCGGCCAGTTCGGCGCTCCCTCATACATCACCACCGTCACCCCGTTCTGCATCGGCCCGTACACCACATAGCTGTGCCCCGTCACCCAACCAACATCCGCCGTGCACCAGTACACATCGTCCTCACGCAGATCGAAGATGTACTTGCTCGTCAGATACGTCCCTACCGCATATCCACCCGTCGTGTGCAGCAGCCCCTTTGGCTTTCCCGTCGTCCCCGACGTGTACAGCAGGTACAGCGGATCCTCCGCCTCCATCCACTCCGGCGCGCACTCCGCCTCCACCCCCTCCACCGCGTCGTGCCACCAAACGTCGCGACCCTCCTTCATCGCGACCTCCGTTCCTGACCGCCGATACACCACCACGCTCTTCACCGTCGGACACCGCTCAAGCGCCTCGTCCACAATCGCCTTCAGCTTCACCTCGCCGCCCCGCCGGTAGCTCGTATCCTGCGTCAACACTGCAACGCAACCGGCATCATTGATCCGGTCCACCAGCGCCTGCGCCGCAAACCCACCGAAGATGACCGAGTGCACCGCCCCGATCCGCGCGCACGCCAGCAGCGCAATGGCCAACTCCGGACACATCCCCATGTACACCGCAACCCGGTCCCCGCGCTTGACCCCCAGCCGCTTCAGCGCATTCGCAAACCCCTGGACCTCGACGTGGAGCTCACCGTACGTGATCCGCCGCACCTCACCCGGCTCCCCCTCCCACAGCAAAGCCACCTTGTCCCGTTTGCTGCCCAGCGCATGACGGTCCACACAGTTGTGGCACAGGTTCAGCTTGCCACCCGTGAACCATTTCGCCTCCGGCCCCGAGCCCTCGAGCACCGTCTCCCACGGCCGAAACCACTCCAGCTCCCCCGCCGCCTCCGCCCAAAACGCCTCCGGCTCCTCCACGCTCCGGCGATACATCCGCTCGTACTCCTCAAGCGTCCCGACGTGCGCCTTCGCGGCAAACTCCGCCGCCGGCGGAAAGACCCGGCTCTCCTGCAAACTGGAACTAAGATTCTCGTGTGGCGTCAACGTCGTCCTCCGGTCACCGCATTCAACCAACCGCATGCTCAGGAAACGCTACCCTACGCACACGCTCGCGGCAAACGCACTATTCCGCGGGGTGGTGCCCTATCTGGGTCCCCGCTAGGTCGCTCCTGACATTCTCGACTTCTCGTTTCAGGATTCCGAATGACTTGTAGTTACAAGTAGGGATCCTGAGTAGGTCTGGCATGGCGAAGCTTTTGGCCTAAAAGTGGAATTTGACTTCGCAAGTGGTCGTCTCTAAAATTTTTGTAGGCAACATGGTGTCTCGTGAGACCTTTGGTGTGCCAATCTCATCACATCACTGATTGACCGACCGTTATGCTGAAAAGGGTACAATCCGATTTTTTGTTCGCTCAGCCCTCCTTTGCGTCTGGTGTAGCCAGCGCTCTGGATCTGTGGGTCAACTAAGCGACTACAACACCAGTCAAACGGGAGCAGAGGCTGACGCTGATGCGATCGCTGCTGATTGGTACCTCGTGGGGCAAGACATCTTTGATGCCATGCAGCAGTACTCCTCAAAGGAGTAACGGTGAATTGCCTTGGCTACTGGGAAGCGTAGAGGCGGCGAGCAGCAACTTCCACCACAACCATCAGACCCTCGTGCTGGTGAGCTCGTAGAAATTCAAGCATCAGTGTTTTCTGGACCTCTGCCTCTTCCCAACCTAATCGCAAGATATAACGAGATCATCCCTAACGGCGCAGAACGCATAATGGCCATGGCGGAAAGGCAAAGTGCTCATCGTGAACAGATGGAGTCTCGCGTTGTAAATGGTAACGTTGCGAGTCAGACCCGGGATCATATTTTGCGTTCATCTTGGCTCTGATTTCCATCATGGGTGGTTTTTTTCTGATCTACGCTGGGAAAAATGCACAGGTTTAGTAGCAATCATAGTTAGCGTGGGCAGCCTTGCGGGAGTATTCATCTACTCCAAATACGAGCAACGGAAAGAGCGGGAAAGGAAATCTGAGACCCTCCAGTCTCGCCGCTCGAAGCACTCACAACCAGCAACGCACTTCTAGGCACTCCCCGCCAGTAACCTATCCGCACGCGCACGCTCCACGATATGCTTGGCCGCGCTCTGAGCAAAGATTCAGCCAACCCCCAAACACCGATACTCGGGCCCTTCCCCTCATGGGTTACCCAGGAGCACCATGGCACTCAGCTTCCTCGATCGTGATCGTTCCGTTGCACCCGCCGGCTACAGCCGCTGGCTCGTCCCTCCCGCCGCCCTCGCCATCCATCTCTCCATCGGTCAGGTCTACGCCTTCTCTGTCTTCAAAAATCCCCTGCTCGCCCTCCACGCCGCCGACGGCAGCGCTTGGAACCTTAAAGAGATCGGCTACATCTTCTCCATCGCCATCGCCTTCCTCGGCATCTCCGCCGCGCTCTTCGGCGCTTGGCTTGAAAAGGCCGGCCCACGCCGCGCCATGTTCTACGCCGCCATCTGCTTCAGCGCAGGCTTCTTCGTCGCCTCCCTTGGCGCCAGCACGCACCAGCTCGCGCTCCTCTACCTCGGCTACGGCGTCATCGGCGGAGTCGGCCTAGGCCTCGGCTACATCTCTCCCGTCTCCACCTTGATCAAGTGGTTCCCCGATCGCCCCGGCCTCGCCACCGGCCTTGCCATCATGGGCTTCGGCGGTGGCGCCATGATCGGCGGCCCACTCGCCAACAACCTCATGGCCTTCTACAAGGCGCACGGACAGCCCTCCATTCCATTCACCTTCATGACCATGGGCGCGCTCTACTTCGCCTTCATGATGTTCGGTGTCTTCACCATCCGCGTCCCGCAGGAAGGCTGGAAACCCGAGGGCTACGTGCCCGCTACCAAGCAGTCCGCCCTCATCTCCACTCACAACGTTGCCGTCACCGAGGCCTGGCGCACACCGCAGTTCTGGCTCCTCTGGGTCGTCCTCTTCACCAACGTCACTGCCGGCATCGGCATCCTCGAGCAGGCCGCGCCCATGATCCAGGACTTCTTCAAGGGTCATATCGGCGCCGCAGCCGCCGTCGGCTTCGTCGGCCTCCTCAGCCTGCTCAACATGGCCGGCCGCTTCTTCTGGGCCTCCACCTCGGATTTCATCGGCCGCAAAGGCACCTACGCCATCTTCTTCGTCCTCGGCGCCCTCCTCTTCTTCTTCCTCCCGCTCACCCGCCAGGACCACCTCAACTCCGTCCCCCTCTTCGTCATGGTCGCCGCCATCATCATCTCCATGTACGGCGGCGGATTCGCCACCATCCCTGCCTACCTCAAGGACCTCTTCGGCGGCTTCAACGTCTCCGCCATCCACGGACGTCTGCTCACCGCCTGGTCCGCCGCCGGCATCATCGGCCCGCTCATCGTCAACGGCATCCTCGACCACTACGTCGCCAACAAGATGCCCAAGCAAGAGGCCTACCCCGTCATTCTCCACATCATGTGCGGCCTGCTCGTCGTCGGCTTCATCGCTAATCTGCTCGTCCGTCCTGTCAGCGAGAGGTTCTGGCTCAAAGGCGCTCCCCAACCCGAGACCGTCGGCGCCGCCCACTAGACCGCGCAGCTACCTACCGACCCGCTACCCACCGAAGCGATCAGACCCACCCGCAGCCCGGCCCGCAGCCAAAAAGGACCCACCCATGGCAAGCCCCGTCACCACCAGACAAACCTCACCGCTCCTGATCGCCGCAGCCTGGATCGTCGTGATCCTCCCCGCAACCTGGGGCCTCCGCTACACCGTCCAGAACGCGCTCAAACTCTTCACCACCCCCGCCGCATCCACCCCCGCCCCCGCCCCCGCCACAGGGACGCCCGCGCAACCGTCGCCCACCACCCCCGCAGCGCACTAAACCACCATGAGCTTCACCGCCACTGCAGCCATCGGCTTCTTCCTCGGCTTTGCCTTTGGTGTCGGCTGCGCCCTCGCCGTCATGTACTCCATCTACATGGGCGGATACCGCGCCGCCGTCAAAGACTCCGTCCTTTCAGACCCACCCGAGCGCTTCCGCACCGCCGTCCAGAAAGCCCTCGCTCCCTGAGTCCCTACCCCTGCCCCGCCAGCCTCGCCCGCAGCTCCCGTACCTCGATCGTCAACGCCCGCACCGCTTCGGCAATATCCGCACGCTGCTTGTCTTCCACGCTCGGCTTGATCGGCTCGACGTAGAACGTTCCGTTCGGCTCCAGCACACACCGCTCTACCTGCTCAAACGAGTCGAGACCCTGCTTGTGCAGCACCGACAACAACTCCAGCTCCGTCAGCGTCTCCTTCTTCATCGCCTGGGCGTCCATCTTCCCATGCCGGATCAGCACCGTCTCCGTCCCCTCCAGCGCCGCATTGATCCTCGGAACGCGATACAGAAGCCGCATCAGCAGCCAGTTGATCGCCAGCAGCGAAAACGCCCCAATCACGCCCCCCGTGATGGAGTTATCATCCCCAATAATCGCGTTCTGCACCGTGTTCGACAGGCTCAGCAGAACCACCAGGTCAAACGGATTCAGCTGCGCCAGCTCACGCTTTCCAAACAGTCGCAAAAAAAAGATCAGGCACAGATACACAATCATCGGCCGCAGGATCTTCTCGATCACCGGCAGCGAGAGGTGAAACATGCTCTGCGCCATGGACATCGGGCCCTCACCCGCCGGCAACATCATCGCGATCACGCCGCGTACCTCTGCTGGTGCCACGCCCACGCGCTCGCGACGATCGCATCCAGATCCGCAAACCTGGGCTTCCATCCAAGCTCCGTCTTGATCTTGTCCGATCCCGCCACCAGCACCGCTGGATCGCCCGCCCGCGCCGGGCACTCCTCGACCGGGATCGGCCTGCCCGTCACCCGCTTCACCGACTCGATCACCTCGCGCACCGTAAACCCCTGCCCATTGCCGATGTTGTAGATCAGCCGCGTCTCCTTCTCAAGCGCATGGAGCGCCAGAAAGTGCGCGTTCGCCAGGTCCTCGACGTGGATATAATCCCGCACGCACGTGCCGTCCTTGGTCGGGTAATCCTTCCCGAAGATCTTGATGCTCGCCCGCCGCCCCAGCGCCACATCCAGCACCAGCGGAATCAGGTGCGACTCCGGCTCGTGCGCCTCGCCATATCCCTCAATCGCACCGGCCACATTGAAGTACCGCAGGCTCGCATACCGAAACCCATGGCTGCGATTCATCCATGTCAGCATCTGCTCCACCAGCAGCTTGCTCTGCCCATACGGGTTCGTCGGTTGGAGCTTCGCATCCTCCAGGATCGGCACCGTCTCCGGCTCTCCATAGCACGCCGCCGTCGAGCTGAACACCAGCTTGTTGTGCCCCGTCGCCAGCATCGCCTCCAGCAGCGTCAGCGTCGTCGCGGAGTTGTTACGAAAGTAAGCCTCCGGGCACTTCATGCTCTCCCCAGCCTCAATCAACGCCGCGAAGTGCATCACACCGTCAAAGGCGTTCCCGCTCAGTGTCTCCTCAATGAGCGCGCGATCCGCAAGCTCCCCCTTGACCAGCGTCACACCCTTCGCCACCGCGCTCTCCTTCGAGTGGCAAAAGTTGTCAAACACTGTCACATCATGACCTTGCGCCAGCAGCAGACGCGAAACCGTGCCGCCGATATACCCCGCTCCACCTGTGATCAAAACGTTCATGTATCCCCCGTAAGCACCGCTACCACCAAAGTACCAGTGTCAAGCCCGACCGCCTACGGCACACTGATTGCACGTTGATCCACTTTTGGCGAGGACAGGAAGTCGCCAGGTACCTAGGAATCGTTTGCAAGACTTGCTCCCGGCACCAACCTTTTTCAAGGCTCCGCCCGTCTCTTTCTATATCCTTGAGACTGGTAGAGCAGTATCCAGCGAACGTAAAAACCAGCTCGGACTGCATCTTGCACCACCTTTCGGAGTCTGATCCCTAGCCTCCCTTATCGCACTCGTCCCGCCTCAGCAGGAGCTAGTGCACATTCGCCTCCCTGGACGGGGCACCTCAAGGAAACCTCAATTATGCCTAAGCCGCTTCGCAGTGAAGATCCCGCCTCGCAGAAAAGTATGCAGTTCGCTCACTTCGGTGTGCTCAACGACGGCCAGCAGAGCAAGACGTCCCTGTTCACCTCCATCTCCCTCAACATCATCATCGCGCTCGTCGTCATCATCATCGGCGCGGCCGCCAAGAAGACCATGGATCACCGGGTCAAGCTCACCAGCCTGACCGAGCCCATCCCGGTCAAGCCGCTCGAGCCCGAGAAGCCCAAGATCATCCCCAAGCCCCTCCCCCCAACCCCCAAAATCAAGATCGATCCCCCAAAGATCAAGGTAGCCGAGGTCAAGCTCCCCGATCTCCCCAAGCCGCCTGAGATCAAAATGAACCAGCCGACGCCGGTCATCGCGCCCGCTCCCCCCAAGCTCGTCACCCCGCCGCCCGCGCCCAAGGTCGTCAACCTCGGGCAAGCTGCTCCAGCCTCCGTGATGGCCAATAACCACCCCTCGGCCGTCGCCCTGGGCCAGCAGAACAACCCCATCGCCCCCTCGAATCGCCCAGCTACCTCCGCCATCAACCTGGGCAACCGCGGCATGGCCGGCATGCCCGCCTCCAACACCGGCGCCGGCGCCACCAAAGTCTCGCTCGGCAACGGTTCGCCCACCGGCACCAACATGGCCGGCAACGGAACGCACGCCGTCCAGGGTGTCAAACTCGG
>JAABVA010005673.1_pt1 | contig 11249 bp, 10 predicted proteins | sample 5560331 | NCBI WGS metagenome assembly JAABVA01 (sample SAMN12812661, study PRJNA571458) | rock metagenome | isolation source: Antarctica rocks | place: Antarctica: Victoria Land, Mt New Zealand sud | collected 2016-01-07
TAATAATGTACCCATCTGCATTCCAGATGATGCCCGTTCCCGCACCACGACCCTCTGTATGCACCTGGACGATACTCGGTTGGGCCATTGTGAAAATCTCGGTTAACTCCGATGAAAAGACATCGGGCAACGGGAATGAAGATTTTGTTGTATATGTCTCTGCCTGTGTCATAATCTTCCTGCCTGTATGCGACTATTGCCTCTGCTCGACGGTGACTTGCAGTGTCTGGAAAGCGTTGCCGCGAATGACTTCTACAGGAATTGTTTTTCCTACGGAATCGCCAGCAAGCACGATATGCAGATCCTCGGAGTCTTTAATGGCGTGACCCGCGAGTGTAACGAGAATATCGCCAAGCAGCACACCGCCTTTTTGCGCTGGACTATTCTCCTCCACTTTCACAATCAGGAGTCCGTGTTCCTGCTCACGCCCCCCACGTTGCCCAGTTGGTAGATCTACCAACTGACTGCTGATACCCAGATAGCCACGTTTGATGTAGCCCTGCTTTGCCAGTGTCTCAGCGATACTTTTAGCTATAGTCGTGGGAACAGCAAGGGCAACACCACTTGCCAATCCAGTCGTCAAAATACCAACGACGGTGCCATTCAAGTCAATAAGCGCACCACCGGAGAAACCAGGGTAGGGCGTGGCATCGGTACGAATGTAACGCTCAAGTGCTATCCCTTGATTAGTGCGTAACGGACCACCAACCGCGCTAACAATACCAACGCTTGCCATCGGACCTTCGCTATTAGAGCGACCAACCGTCATAATCAATTGTCCGACGCGGGCGTCTTCGTTCACCCCTAGTGCAGGTGTACCATTGAGGTCTTTCACGCGCAATAGTGCCAGATCGCTCGCGAGATCACGGCCTACAAATTGAGCAGGTAGAGTACGTTTATCGTGTGCCTGTATCGTAATGTCTGCCTCGCGCTCCAAAACGTGGGCGGCGGTCAGTATAAGGTCATGTGCATAGATAACTCCGCTTCCAGGTTGGCGTGGGCGACCATCGACCAATACCAGCGCGGGACTTACTTGCTCGACAGCATCAGCCATTTGATTTGAAAGTGAGCGGAGTGGGGAGGTCGTTGTCTGTTCCATAGTTTCCTCTTATCCTTTATGCGTTTCTTTGTCCGTAGGGTGCATTTCCCCTTTGAGGCATACTATACTCCGCTCTCTATTTCGACCACATCGACAATTTCACTAGTTTGTTACCTGTAAAAATTGCTAGGGTGAATTCTATAACTTATTGTGCTGAAAGGTGATGAGGAAGAAATAGTTCTTTATACTTTCACCGGTGGTTGGTGGGGATTCCAGAGAGGGTAGGGAATACCTGCCAGCCGATTAATCGTGAATGCTTGCACCGTAAGCAAGAGAACAGCGACCATCAGTAAAAGAAGTTGCCAGGGTTTGGTGAGGATGCCGAGCGAGATAATCAGCGTAGTCGCTCCTGCTGGCGGATGAGGTGATTTGAGTAGCACCATCAGACCCGACGTGAGGCCAAGCGAGAGCGCGGCTGCTATCACGCGCGGCCAGCTAACACCCACCGCCAGTGCTGGACCCGCTGTTGTCAGTCCAGTGATAACAAGGCTACCATAGCCTGCTAAGACACCGATAGTGTGACCTACGATTGTATTACGTGGCGATGCCGAAGGCGCTGTCGGTGTATAGAAAAAGAGAAACGCTGTCGGTCCAAGCGAGGGGAAGACGAAGGGAGATTGAGTGATGAGAGCGAGTACGGACATCAGACCGATGCTGATACAGCCGTTGATAAAGCTGAAAAGTGCCAGAATAGGTATGCGTGCATAATGTTGCGTGAGCCAGGGGAGACGCATCCGTGTGTTCAGACCACGTACAATATCAGACATCTCACCGCCGATAGGGTGTTCGCGGTTAATACGCTGATAGGAACGTGGTGGTTGTGGTTGCGTTGTCTGCGGACTTGCATCTATCTGGGCATGCTCTAACCTATCGGAACGATGTTCGACATCATTTCTCTCTTTTTCCGTGGGTATCTCTGGTTCCATCGTATGCTCCTCTTGATTATAAGGCACTATCTCTATCTGCTTAGGATTCCTCAATACGTTTGTGAGGCCAAAGCGTTACGACCAGTGCAACGACAAAGCTGATGCCACTGGCAAGTGCCAGCCAGCCCAGGCTTGCCGAACGCCCGGAGAGCAGTTCGTAGAGGGCATAGGTGATAAGCCAGAGCTGTGCAACGAGAATGAGGGCGAGCAGAAACACTTGTCCTTGCACAATCGCAATGCGCCCCTCCAGACCAAGGAAATTTGGTCCTGGTCTGGGGCCGTTAGGTCCTTGGGGTGGTGGTTGCACCGCTGGATCATCAGGGTTGGCTTTGCGGCGATAGGTTCTGCCATTATTGGTGTTCATCTCGCAATCTCCTTAACGGCATAGACGGTGCCATTATGGATGGCAAGCTGTATCAATGGAAGTGGACGTATCGGCGGTCCCGCAATTGCAGCACCCGTAGCAGCGTCAAACAGACCATCATGACAGGGACAATGCAGCTTGCCATCGCCCTGATAGAGGACTGCACACGAGAGATGAGTGCAGACATCACTATAGGCGACCAGACCATGATTAGGCAAGTGAATCAAGATGCCCTGTGCATACTCATCGGGATAGTTAAAGACCTTCCACTGGTTTTCGGCAAGTTCGCCCTCGTGTGCAATAGGAATGACCGTTGCGTTGGGATTGTTCGGCAGCGAACCAAGAATAGCCAGCACGCCTGTAGCGAGGAAGAGCGTGCCCGAACCGGCCAGCAGGAAGCGCAACGTATCGCGCCGCGTCACAAGCTCATCCTCATTCCAAGGATAGGGAAACTCTTTGCGCCACTCATCCTGGGTACTTGCTGGTGGTATATCCATCTTACTGATCGGTTGCGGAACCATTTTTGACTCTTCCTTCGGGTTGGTCTCTTGTACCATCGCTTGCTCCTCTTATTTTGTGCTGTGAGTTGGTGTGGGTACAGGTTCCAGTGGCTTGCGCGGTGTCCATGGTTCCGGGGGTGCCATGCGCTCTGGAATGCCTGCTGTTTCAGCATCGACCCAGGCAACAGTCTGTGTGTTCGCCGTTGCCGCCGGAAGGTTGGCGTGCCAGCCCAACGCGGCGTCTTCAACCAATGCCATCAGGTCCAGTTCCTCATCCTGTTCGCGCATCGTCACATAGTTGCGTGTGCGTATTTGTTGCCTTCCAAAGTAAAAGGTGTTGACAGGCTTTGCCCCCTGCTGACCACGACCCGCCGTGATCCATTCCTCGTAGGTTCCATAGAAGATCGCCTGAGTCGGACAGACAGTCGCGCACATTGGCCCCTTACCTTGACTTGTGCGATCATAGCAGAGATTGCACTTCTGCATGTAGTGACCAGCGATGTTGAACTTGGGGACGCCGAAGGGACAGGCGTACCCACAATTCTCGCAATAGATGCAGCGTGTCTCGTCTGCCGATTGCACTACACCATCAGGACTGACCAGGATTGCCTGTGCAGGGCAAACCTGAGCGCAAGGAGCGAGCGGGTCCTCGCAATGCATACAGAGCGTCGGCGACGAAGCTACCGTTTGCTGACGCTCGATATAGTCGATATAGATCATGCTCTCGCCTTTGTGTGTATCGCATTCGCGACATGCTGCAACACAGGAGCGGCAACCAATGCAGCGTGAAGGATCGAGAAAAATCTTCTTTACAAGATCAGCCATCTCAGGTACTCTCCTCTAGCGTAGCGTCGGATTCGGGTGTGTATGTGCGCTGGGCAGCTCACGTCGATGCTTTTGCGCTTCAAGCAGAGCAGAGGCATCCTCATCTTTCGCCCACTCAGGCTTCTGGGCGGCGCGTGTAGCAACGGCAGCGCAAACTTTGTATTCTGGTATCTTCAACATCGGCTCCAACACTGGATTCGTCAACTGGTTCACCGCCTGTGTATGTCCATAGTGATAGGGAATGAAGAGCGTGTCAGGGCGAATCGAGCGCACAACCAGTGCTGGCGCGGTCATCTCGCCACGCCGCGTGCGTACTGTCACCCAGTCACCATCTTGAATGCCCAGACGCGCCGCTGCTTGCTCGTGCATCTCAACCCAGGGATAAGGAGCCTGCTCTTTCAGGAACGGCACACGACGTGTCTGGTTGCCCGAAAGGTAGTGGTAGATAACACGACCCGTAGTAAGCACGAAAGGAAACTCGGCATCTGGCTCTTCTGCTGGTGGAATGTAAGCAATGGGGTGCAAACGCGCCTTGCCATCGGGAAAGCCAAAACGCTGCTCATAAAGTCTTGGCGTGCCTGGGTGGTCTTCGCTGGGACAGGGCCAGAAGACGCCGTTCTGCGCCTCGATCTTCTCGTAGGTAATACCCCAATAGTCGGATTTCGCGCCCCTGGTGCAGAGCCGTAACTCATCGAAGATTTCGCGTGTCGCGTGGAAATCAAAGTATTGACCCTTACCCAGGCGTCGCGCCAATTCACAGACAATCTCCCTATCAAGTCGCGCCTCACCAGGAGGATCAACGGCCTTGTTGTATTTGATGACACGCCCCTCCAGACTCGTTGTCGTTCCCTCCTCCTCGGCCCACACGTTCCCGGGAAGCACAATATCTGCCAGTTCTGCCGTCTCTGAGAGGAAAAAATCGGTGACGACGAAAAGGTCAAGCGAGCGCAAAGCACGTTCAACCGTATGCTGGTCGGGCAATGAGACCATCGGATTCGAGCAAATCATGAAGCAGGCGCGTATCTCTTGGCGCAGCATAGCGGGAATCATCAGTGTTGCCGGATAGCCGGAATGAGGTAGCTCCTGTTCATCAATACCCCATACCGAGCAGATATAGGCACGGTCCTTTGGGTCTTCAACATCGCGGCAGCCAGGAAGTTGCGAGGCTTTCTGACCCATTTCGCGCCCGCCCTGTCCATTGCCCTGACCTGTCAACGTGCCATAGCCCGCACCAGGTCGCCCAAAGTTGCCCGTTGCCAGTGCCAGATTCGCCGCCGTGACTCCGTTGTCCACGCCTTTGCTTTGATGTTCCAACCCACGAGCTGCGTAAATCAATGCCGCATTTGCTCGCCCAAACATGCGTGCCGCCTCAATAATCGCTTCGGGACGCAGGCCGCACACCCTTGCCACACGCTCCGGGGGATACTGAGCAACCATCGCTTTTGTCTCTTCCCATCCAACCGTGCGTTCACGGATAAACTCTTCGTCCACCAGCCCCTCGTTGATGATCACATGCAGCATACCATTGAGCAAGGCGGAGTCCGTGCCAGAGCGCAACGGCAAGAAGATGTCTGCGGTCCGCGCAATAGGCGTTTGGCGTGGGTCGGCTACGATCAGTTTGCAGCCACGATCACGGGCTTGCCATAGATAGCTGGTGATAATCGGGAAGCACTCGCCGACGTTGGCTCCAATGACAAAGATGCAGTCCGCATGCAGCATATCACTGATGGGGTTAGCGGCACGATCCAGGCCGAGCGAACGCTCGTTTGCCCCTGTTGCCGAAGACATGCACAGACGCCCGTTGTAGTCAGTGTGGCGTGTTCCCAGCGCGACACGCGCGAACTTGCCCATCAGATAACACTTCTCATTCGTCATGGATGAGCCACTGTAGACCGACACGGCATCCTTCCCGTGTTCAGCCTGAATGCTGCGAAAACGGCTCGCAATGGTATCTAGCACTTCATCCCAACTGGCATGCTCCAGTGGACTTTGTTTGCCATTACGTCGCATGAGAGGATACGTCAAGCGATCAGGATGGTTGACCGTCTGGTACGCAGTGGCACCCTTTGGACAGAGCATCCCATGATTGAGCGGAAAGTCCGCGCGTGGCTCGACACCCACAACTTTGCTATTGCTGACCTTGAGGTACATTCCACACTGCACACCACAATAACAGCAGTGTGTCGGTACATAGCGATCAATCGTCTCGTCCGATTTCCACGGCGTCGGAGGTTGTAGACCGGAATGATAATCAAATGTCTCTCCCTGACGCTGGCGACGATGAAAAATACCTTTATCAACACTCATTGTATAAATTCCCCTTGCTTGTGAATGTGATATATCAATCTTTACAGGTTTTACAAAAATTGATTGCCATCTCGCCCAAGCGCGGCAAGATTAGCCTGCCCTCGCATCACCCGCTTACAAGTTGGGCAAAGGTCTTGCCACCAGAGCATCCTGGTCGCTTGCTCTTCTTCCGCGCTACTCCTCCTGATAGGTGGCCCATCGGCGGATATATCAGGTAGGGATGGCGGCGTATTACGAATCGTGTAGTTCTCACCCACTTCATAGAGTGTATGTTTGAGATCTTGGATAAAGCGTACCGGAGCAAACTCCTCGTTACAGCGCGCACATCGCTGTTGCTGGGTCTGCTCACCTGTACGCCAGTAGAGTTCGATACCCACAGTGGCAGGTCGCTCGATCAGATGGAAGAATTTGCCAAAAGGGAGAGAGAGCAGCCAGAGAACAACCACTGTTTCATGCGTGAGCGAAACATACCAGTAATAGATTCCTCCAAGCCATGTGCTATCAGCAGTCAACGCAAAGCCCGTTACAACAATCGCCATGAGGAGCGCGAGCGGCATAATGTCGAAACCGAAACGCTGCACACTAATCAAGGCCAGATCATGAAATCGACGGTGAAAGGCCAGTACCAGGCCAATAAGGAGGAGTGCTGCGGTGAAGTCAAGCGCGTGAATGATGACGAAGGCAAAAAGTGTGTTCGTGGCAAAGGCGAAGAGTGGGAAGCCAAAGAACCAGATACGGTAAAGCCCAACATCGTTTTGTGTAAAGCGCAACCAGCCGAACGTCAGCGGAAACGTAATCAGGCAGGAGAGTAACACTCCCCAGAAGATGCATTGATGCGTCAGCCAACGATAGAGACCACGTCGCCGAATAAAATTTTGAGCAAAGAGATTGGCAATAGCGGCAGGAATGAGGGCTGTATACTGCCGAAAGTTGGCATAGGAGAGAAAAAGCTGCCAGCTTCTCCACCAATAGCGGCCTGTTGGTGGGCGCGACAACCAGAAGGTGTATTTATAGGTGACAGCCGCTGTCGCGAAGACCGCTGCCACCGCATAGCCGATCAAGGCCGAGTCAAACCAGTGGAAGCCGCGCGAGCCAAGCGCGATGAGTAGCAGCAATACTCCTGCGGCCACAATGCCAGCGAACAATGAGCGCACATGCAACCTCTGTAATGGTTGGCGTCCGCGCAAAGAAGACCGATGCTGTTGAGATGCTGCACGAACAGAAGTAGATGACTGTTCCATGCGGTTTAATCCTTTCACCAAATACATAGAAGGGATGAATGAGCAATGTGAAATGGAATAACAGTATGATCTGTGTACTTTTTATTGTAACATATTTTTCCAGCGATATTTTGTGACTTCTGTCACAGACAAGGGTAGGCACTTTTCGGATGCACAGTTACGTTATGTATCACCATTCAGCAAAAACTGACAAAAGCGATGAACTTATCGTTTCAGGATAATATCCTCATTCGCAATTTGCATCTCACCATAATAACGGGCTACCATCGCTGAGTTTCCCTTCCAGCCGCCCGCTTTGGTCACTGCGATAGGATCGCTGCCTCCGCGGATGGAGTTGCGCGTGAACTCATGGCGTCCATCATAACTGGTAAGATTGATGCGCTCCTCGGGATGACGAGTATCACCATAGAGTTTCTCCTCTACCCCCAGGCCAATCTCATGAAGCCGCTTTGCCAAGGCACGGGTGGTCATCGACGGTGTCCACGTCTTCCTGCGCTTCTCCTCTGTGCTACTGTTCTGTTCGGAAACAAGAGTGTTTTGCTGTCGCTCTACATAGAGTGTTCGGTTCGGGGAAGTAGGACGTCGTCCGCCGCGCCGAGCCACCTCGACCTCTGGGTCTTCTCGCTTGATATCTTCCACGAGCTGCTCGTTCTTCAGGCTGCGTACTAGCAGAGGGGCCTGTGGATCGCGATCCTTCCGTAGGCTGAGATAGTGCGTGAGCGTGAGTTGCAGGCGTTGTGTGACACGTAGGGTTTGCTGATCGTTCGTTTTATGTCGCGTGATCCGTAGCGTTCCTGCATTCATGTTTACATCCTTCAATTGTAGTGTGACCGCTTCACTCGGACGCAAGGACAGGTCATACATCAGCAGAATCGCAACTCGATCACGCCATCCCTGAGGTGTGTCTGGGCGATTCAATAAGACCTGGAATTCCTCCCTTCGCTCCAGAAAGGTCGGCTCGGCCTTCTTTTCGCCGATACGGGTCTTGGCGCGGGCGTTGTCGATACGCGACGCTTCGGCACCACGGATGGTGGGGAGTCCTGTAATGGCGAGCAACTGGTCGGCGGTCTGGAATCCAGCACTGTGGGCGAGTTTCGCGTAGACCTTGATGATGGAGAGGTGGTCGTTAATCGTTTTTATGGCATAGCCCTGTTTGCGCTCCCACAGGAGAAAAAATTTGACGAGTCCGAAGGTGATGCCTGTCCAGAGACGGGGTTCCTCGGCGAGGTGGAAGGAGAGGGGGACATTGGCCTGCTCAAGGAAAACCATGAAGGTATGTAGTGCCGCGATCTCTTTGCGTACCGTGTTCCAGGCTTTGGACTCCTGCCGCTCGACGAAGATATTGTGGCGGGCAACTGAATCGGCAGCGTGAGACAAATCGGTGAGTAACTGCGTATCGATGGAGAGCAGACTCTTTCTGACTGTTTGATCCACCTGAACTGCCATGTCTGCCGGGGGAGTGGAAGCGTCGCTTTCGGAGAGCATGATTTTTTGCGCGTGTCTCTTGCGGTCGATTGGTGCCATGAGCGCATCCTCCTAATCAATAAGATTGTACGTACAAGACCGCGTTTGTAGAGGAACGAAGTCAGGGAGCGCATGCGTAACTCTGCCTCTCACGTGTTTTCGAGTATGGTGGTCGGAGTACGAGCGTTCACCCTATTGTATGATAGCATACTGGTCGTTCAAAAGTCTGAATCATTTCTTCCGTAGCCGGATTGATTGATTGAATACTCATGAGTATAGAATTATCCTGATTTGAGGTGTATTTATCGTACCATCTAAGTATTCTAATGTCAGGCTTAGCAGAGCAAAACATAAAAGGAATGATGAGCTATCTTTGTTTAAATGATGGGATGGGAGAGCCTATAAAGTCGTTTCATGGCATGTAGATCGCATGTTTATTCTACTGGTTTTTCGCTAATTCTTGAAATGGAAGCGTAAATACTTGACTTATGTAAAGATATTTGGTATGATGATTAGACAATCATATTAGGTATTTGTGTGTCAAGCATTGTTGAGAATAGAGTAAAGTGACGGTAGGGGAAAAGTAAATAGATGAATGCTCCAGTTCAGTTCGCTAAAGTTTTTGAGCGTGTAGCTGAGCAAATTGAAAAACGTATTTTGGAAGGTGAACTGCGTAAGGGTGATCGTTTACCTACTGAACGTGAACTTGCTGAACAATTTCAGGTTAGCCGAACAGCGGTGCGAGAAGCGATGAAAATTCTAGCTCAGAAAGGGCTGATCAACATGCGACCCGGTAGAGGGACGATTGTCATCGATGGCGCACGCGAGGCTATGCAAAATTCGATTAGCCTGATGATGAAATTGAAGTTAGGTGAGGTAGGGGGTTCAGATAATCTTGTTGAATTTCGTGGAATCCTTGAGACCGAAATAGCGGCTCTTGCGGCAGCGCGTGCGACAGAAAAAGAGATTTCAGCGATGCGCGAGGCGATACGTGTGATGGATGAAAGCTTGAATGACGCGGATGCATTCATTGGTGCTGATAACGCGTTTCATGAGGCATTGGCGCAAGCGACTCAAAATGCTCTTATTCTTATCCTGATAAATTCCATCGTCCATTTACTGAGTGAACAGCGCAAACAAATTTTTGAAACGGAGGGCGGTCCCCAGCGAGGGCAAATTCATCACAGACGTATTCTTGAAAGCGTTATTAGACGTGATCCAGAAGCCGCGCGTGCTGCAATGCGTTCGCATTTGCAACAGGTTCGCGAGGACGTAAGTGCAGCTACCAGGCAAAAAGAGTAGTTGTTCGATATTTGATTTGTCGGTTGATCCAACTGGAGGTAGTTATGGCTAATCTAGGCTTTGTCGGATTAGGAGCTATGGGTGGTCGCATAACAAAACGACTACTTGATGCTGGTCACACCGTTACTGGATTTAATCGTACCAAATCTAAGGCTCAGTGGCTTTTAGATACTGGCATGCATTGGGGCGAATCCCCACGAGCTGTTGCAGAGGCTGTCGATGTGGTGTTCACAATGGTTACAAACACAGCAGCTTTGCACGAGGTATGTAATGGCCCTGACGGAATATTGGCGGGCTTAAACAAAAACAGCGTGTATGTTGATATGAGTACGATCAGTTCTACCACCTCTCGCCATCTTGCTTCTCAGGTAGCCACAAAGGGCGCACATATGCTTGACTCGCCCGTATCAGGCAGTGTTATCACGCTCGAACAGGGCAAACTCTCCTTAATGGTAGGCGGTGACGAATCCGTTTTTGAGCAGGTCAAACCTATTTTGCTGTCTATTGGCCCAACAGTGAATTATGTTGGCAAAAACGGTCAGGCTGTTTTGATGAAAATTGCGATCAACCTTAATTTGCAAGTGCAATTTATGGGCTTTTGCGAGGGGCTACTCTTGGCAGTTAAAGGAGGTGTTCCAGTTGAGACCGCGCTTGAAGTCATGCTTAATAGTGTTATCGCCTCACCTTCTCTGAAGTATCGTACCCCGTTCATTCTCAATATGCCAGAAGAAGCCTGGTTTAATGTGAACATGATGCAGAAGGATATGCTTCTTGCAGAAGAACTGGGTAGGGAACTTGATGTCGCACTTCCAACCGTTGCTATAAGCAATCAGATGCTCACCGCGGCCCGCGCTATGGGGCTGGCAAAGCAAGATTTCGCTATTGTATACAAGGTTCTCGCCCACATGTCCGGTGTAGATTTGTAACGCGCCAGGAGAAGAACATGGTTCAATCTGAAACATCTAAATCTGCCAAGACAGAAACATCCGTCGAAGATACAGAGCAAGTCCGTTGGTTACACATGTATGAGCAGATGCTCAAAATTCGCGTCTTTGAAGAACACGTCAATATCCTGTATACCACCGCGAAAATGCCTGGTCTTGCTCACCTATACGTTGGTGAGGAAGCTATCGCGGTAGGAGTGTGTGAAGCCTTACGCCGTGATGACTATATCACGAGTACACATCGAGGACATGGACATTGTCTTGCAAAAGGAGCCTC
>JAABVA010005676.1_pt1 | contig 11245 bp, 10 predicted proteins | sample 5560331 | NCBI WGS metagenome assembly JAABVA01 (sample SAMN12812661, study PRJNA571458) | rock metagenome | isolation source: Antarctica rocks | place: Antarctica: Victoria Land, Mt New Zealand sud | collected 2016-01-07
CGTCCTGGTCGACTCCCCCCAGGAGGCAGCAGACTGGCACGCAAGGGGAGCAAAGATCATGTTGTTCAACTCCAGTGCAATCCATACGCGCGAACTGCGGGCGATCACCACCGCCGTTCGATCGATCGGGACGCCAGTCCGGGTCGAAGGACGCCACTAACAAGGCCCAAGTTGCTGTTCACTGCGCTCCTTCGGCTGGTCTGGCTTCGCTTTGGAAGGTCTCGAACGGCACCGTCCAGCACAGCCACAGCGGCTCGGCACAGCCGGAACGTCGAGACCCACGTAGGTCAGGTCGCCCGCCTCCGCAGCAGGCGCCGCTGTGCGACCCACCGCCCGCCCAACAAACCGGCCACTCAGCAACTCCAACCATCCGCACGACGTGGCCCACCGCAATGAGAAAGACCGACGGATGGCCCAGACACGCTGAAAATGGCCCGGACCAACTGAGAGAAGACAAGCAGCAACCCCTCCCCCATCGGGACGCCGACCCGTCCTCCGGCGCAAGCCGCCGAGATTACCCATTATCAGCGCACAAAGCCCTCGCTCCGCCACGTGGCGCCCTGGGGCCGCGTCCAGCCATGGTTGTGCTCTGGGAGCATCTCGTCGTCGTCCTGGTAGCTTAGCTGGTGCCAGCAGCGGTTTGCGCCTACCTGCGTTGCACGCCCAGAGTTGGGCTAGTCATTGCCGTCATTGGCGTCGGCGCCTCCGTGAGAGCCAACAACACTGTTTACTGAAGCCTTCGCCGTGTCTGCGCAGAGCGGAGACTTCATCACGCCATCTGTGCCTCGCGGTCCGGTCAGTCCGCAATCGCCTCGCTGGCGGAACGGATGGGCAGCATCAGCCGGTCTCGGAGGCGGTCGACGACGCGGCCCGTGGAGGCGCGGGTGGTGGCCAGGCCGGCGCCGAGGATGTCTTCGTCAGTGAATCCCTGTCCGCGCAGATGCTCGGTCGGGGTGGTCCACCCGGGCAGGGCGTACCCGAAACAGCGCACGACTGCCAGCTGTGCAGCCAGAAACGCCTTACCGATACTGGGCGGCGGGGGCGTCGATCGGCGTGCCGAGCCCTCGTTCCTCTGCCCGTTGGACCAACAGAGAAGCGACCGCTTGGTCTCCCATTCCCCAAAAGGCGCAATTCTTAAATACCGTGATCTCTTCATCCGAAGAACGACCCGGCACGTCACCGCGGATAATCTCTCCTAGATCTACAAGTTTATCGCGCGATAGCACTCCACTTTCCACAGTATCCCAAAGATCCGCTCCCTGATCGGCCTCCACTTGCTGGAGTGAGTTGGTCGCCACCACCGCAGCTCGTCTGAGTGTGGTGTCATCGAGTTCTCGCCGTTTTTGCAACGGACTGCTACTCCAGACGATAGACGTCACGTGCGCGCCTTCGGCCAACCATTCCCCGTCGAGTACCGGCGTATTGGTGTTAGTTGCAAGCAGCACGATGTCCGCGTCTTTTACGGCCTCAGCAGGGTGATCGACAGCTTGAACGTCAATCCCCAGGACCGTCTGCATTTCGCTTGCAAACCCCTCGCGACTCGCCTGGGTAGGGCTGTACACGCGCACTCTCTCGAGCGGGCGTATGTAATTCGAAGCGACGAGGTGATAGCGTGCCTGCGTACCCGCGCCGAGGAGTCCTAGCGTTGTGGCATCCGGGCGAGCTAGTAATTTAGTCCCGACTGCACTGGCGGCAGCCGTAGGAAGACCGACTACGGCGTGGCTGCTCGGCAACTCTTCCGGGTACAACTCGCCAATTAGAATGGCGCGCAAGCGCGCCGTATCCGCATCGTAGATCACCCGAACCGGGCTGCCCATCGTTGAAAAGCGCTGGCGACCATCGTCCGCCACGTGTACCATTTCGCAGTGAACCGCGATCCCAAGCGCATCTGCTGAGTACGCTAGCCCCTGGTGTAGGAGAATACGGGCGCCAGACGGTGCGTGCACTCGCTGGCGAAGTCCGCCCGGAGGCTGGTTGCGCGCCCAGTCATTGAAGGCAGACTCGAAAGCGTCGATGGCTTCCCCTATACTCACCAACCCTCGCATATCATCCGGCGTCAAAATGAATACCACGCTATCCTCCTGGTACATCATTGATGAAAAGCATTCGCAGCGGATTCGCCCGTAGAAGCACCTCGGAAGCCGCGGGCCACTCTAAAGCCGCGCCCGTAGGGCGGAGCGCTGTAATTTACCGGATGCGGTCCGTGGAAGGCTTGCCACGAACTCCACCACGCGTGGGTACAGATAGGGGGCTGCGCGGGACTTGACGAAGGCTTGCAACTCAGCTTTCAGCTCGTCCGTCGCGAGGTACGTGCGCCTCAGCACGATGAATGCCTTGATAATCTCGGGACGGATTCCCTCTGGGTCTCGCGCTCCAACACACGCGCACTCCGAGACCGCCTGGTGGCGTTCCAGAACCTCTTCTACTTGCGTCGGAGACACGCGAAACCCCGCAGACTTAATCATGTCGCCCTGGCGATCAACAAAGTGGACGAGGCCATCCTTCATGAAGACCACGTCGGGTACGACGTTCCAGCCACGCCGAACAGCCTCGCACTGTTTCTCCAGTCGCCTCCAGTACTTGGTGCTGGTCGGGCCGCGAACGGTCAGCACCCCATGATCACCGTCGCTCACCGGCTCGAACGTCTCAGGATCCCGAACTACTACCTCATAGCCGTGCACGGGCGGACCAATGGCGCTCGGCGTCACTCCAGCACCAGGCGAACTTCCTATAAAGCAGCCAAGCATTTCCGTGGTCCCAAGAAATTGGGTCAGAACCATGCCCGTTTGCCTCCGCCAACTCTGGGCGAGCGTCTCGGTTACCCGCTCACCACCGGTGAGGCACCCCCGAAGACCACTGAGGTCGGGTACCGTCCCATCTTCCAAGCGTCTGAGCAACATGGCGTAGTAGGTTGCCACCCCAACGATAAGAGTGGGTCTATGGTGCTTGACCAGTTCCAGACAGCGATTCGCTGACTTGTCGGCGTCTAGCACGGCTAAACAGCCAAAGCGTAGTGGATAGAGGAAGAACAGGGCGAACCCAAGTGCAAACGGCATAGCTGCTGCGCCGACGATGACGTCGGTGTTTCCCAAACCTAAACACGCTGCTCCATAAGCGTTGCAGACGGCGAGGAGGTCGGCATGGGTGTGACAGGTCCCCTTGGGATGTCCAGTGCTGCCAGACGTGTAGAGGATCAGGGCGAGGTCGTCGGTGTGAGTATCAACCGGACAAAGCACGGGCGCCTCATCAGGATACCCATCAATGGCGCCCCGACCGCCCGGATCCATGACAAGGACCGCGACGGACAACGAACCCACTGCCTCACGGACTATATCTGCCGAAGGCCTCTCAACGAGGACAGCGCTGACATCAGCGTCTACCACGCGGTAACGAATCTCCTCGGAACCGTATTGCATGAAGGTGGGGATCGCGATCGCCCCCAGAGAAAAGATGGCCAACATCGAGCCCGCCAACTCGGGCGAGTCGGGCAGACGTAGAAGCACCCGGGCCCCCGCCCGAATACCCCCAGCGGCGAGCGCACTCGCCACCCGTGCCGCGATAGCCCGGACGTCCGAAAGCGACACACGCTGATTGTCTACGACGTAGACGGGGCGGCCGGGTAACCCATTCAACAGAAGGTCCGCGATGTTGCGTACGGGCGCCGCTTCCGGCCAGGTGTCGCCTCCCGCCAGATCGGCGGGTGGGCCGGGATCGTCGGCATGCTCAACCCAGCGCATGTCAGACGGCCTTCGGCGTGGACCTGAGTAGAGGCAACACGCGCTCGGCTAGGAGTTTCATCTGAACGTGCTGGTCCTGCGAGCCGATAACCAGCTGGAAGACCGAGGCCCCAGCATCGATGTACTGCTGCATGCGCGCGGCAATCTTCTCCGGCGGCCCGGCGAGCGCCCAACGGTCAACGACGTCGTCGCCCACGGGCGGACCATGGAACCGTTCCAGGTGATCCCGGACCTCCGTCCAGCCCTGCGTCGCGTTGTCATTCACGTTCACGAAGGCATTGAAGGCCTTGACGAATCCCCCTCGTTGCTCCTGGCTCAATGTCTGCTCGATCTTCGTCCATGCTTCCGAGTACTCGTCTGGCGTTGCATGCGGAGTGATCCAGCCCTCCCCCAACCGCCTAATGCGCTTGTACGGTCCGAGGCGGTATGTACCGGCCTTCTCCGTCTGCCAGTCATGATGCACGGGACCGCCGACGGCGCGAGGGTAGTAATTACCCGCGCCGATCAGGATTGGCGGTGGCGTGGCCGGTCTGGCATCCCCAAGGGTGACGTCAGCGAAGGAGTAGTAACGCCCGTCGTAAGATACTTTGTCTTCCCGCCACAGAAGTCGGATGATCTCTAGGCACTCTTCGAAGACCCGTCCGCGGGCTTCATAGAGTTGTTCGCCAAGCGCGGCGTGTCCCGAGTTGAGCGCAGCCGCGGCCTGGAACTGGCGGCGAACGAGCGTCGGCTTCCCCGCCCCCGTCCCGACGCCCATGACGCTGCGTCCCCCTGAAATTTCATCCATTGCCGCCCAGGTCGCGGCGAGCGAGACGGGGTTGCGCAGATGTGGTGCAATGATTCCGGTGCAGAGTAGGACACGCTTCGTGACCGAGGCGATAGCCGAGAGCACCGGGATGGGGTCAAACGCCGCTACAGTGCGTCGTCCTTGCGGAGCGTCATGCACCCATATTGCGCCGAAGCCCATGGCCTCAGCCTCGCGGGCCTCTTTTATGACATCCCCTACGGAATATTTTTGACCAGTAATGCCCGACAGATTGTTGAGAGATACACCCACGATAAGTTCTTGCTTCAACCGGTCCACATTATCCCTTCCAACGTCCCGCCCGCCGGTGGTCATGATCGGAGATCAGCGTCGCCGCCGGAAATGCCGAGCAACCTTTCGAGAACGCTCTGATCGGCGCGCGCCTCCGCGGCAGACATTGAATGAACGATCATTCCCTTGTCTACCACGTACATACGGTCACCCACCGATAATGCCAAGGCCAAGTTCTGCTCGACCAGCAGAACACTCAGGCCTTCGTCCCGCATCTTCGCGATGACGTCCGCGACCAGCTCGATTATTCTGGGAGCCAGGCCATCCGAGGGCTCATCGAGGAGCAAGAGATGCGGATTGCCCATGAGCGCTCGTCCGATAGCAAGCATCTGTTGCTCGCCGCCGGAAAGCTGGTGTCCTCTATTGCCACGTCGTGCGTGAAGCCCCGGGAACAGTTCGAACACACGCTCGATTGTCCAACCTGCCGAACCGGAGGCCTTACTCACCTGCAAATTTTCGACGACCGTAAGGGAGGAGAAGATGCGGCGACCTTGTGGCACCAAGCCCACTCCGGCACGCTGGACTACGTACGGTGGTCTGCCGGTCAAGTCGTTTCCCGCGATGGCGACAGAACCCTCGGTCGGCCGGAGAAGTCCGCATATCGCCTTGATTAACGTCGTCTTACCGACGCCGTTCCTTCCGAGCACAACCGCTGACTCTCCCTCCGAGATGCCTAGATCGATCCCTCGTAGCACACTTCCGCTCCCATAACCGGCGCGAAGGCCCCGTACGTCCAGTAGGGGCGTCACGCGGAATCGCCCCCGCTCGTGTGCGTCGCCCCGAACGCCGTTCCGAGGTACGCACTCCGGACGGCGGGAGACGACGTCACTTGGGCGGGCGGTCCGTCGGCGATCACCCGACCCGCGTCGAGCACTGTAATCGTGTCCGCGAGTCGGAGGACCACATCGAGGTCGTGCTCCACGAGCAGAATCGTAACGTCCTCCGACAGGGACTCGATGAGGTAGACAAAGCCGGAAGTCTCAGCGGGCGACATGCCGGCCACGGGCTCGTCGAGCATCAGCAGCTGCGGCTGCATGCACAACGCAAGCGCCAACTCCAATTGGCGGCATTCACCATGCGACAGGTCACCTGCCCGCATTGAGCGGTCACGTTTGAGACCCACCCGCTCAAGCGATTCTGTAACACGCCCCAAGACGTTGGCGTAGGAGTGCGTTGAGCGCAAAAACCGAGAGCCGGATCGCTGATGGCAGTGGACCGCAATGGAGACGTTCTCCTCGATTGTGAGTGTCGTAAATAGACTCGAGTGTTGAAACGTTTTCGCAATGCCCGCCCGCGACCGACGCTGCGGACTCCAACGCGTGATGTCCCGGGCATCCAGTCGGATCGCGCCGGTCGTTGGCTTCTCCACGCCTCCGATTAGATTGAATAACGTCGACTTCCCTGCCCCGTTCGGCCCGATAACTGCATGTCGACTACCGCGCGCAACAGAGAAGGACACGCCCGTGAGGGCCGCTAAAGACCCATAAGACCGCCCGATATCTTCAAGCTCCAGAACGTTTGGTGAGTCACTGTTCGTCATACGAACCCTCGATGTTAACGGCGTGACCCCGACCGAGGAGGGCACGTCGTGTTTGGCGTGCGGCTGCTGTTATGCGCTTTATGGCACCCTCGATACCGGTCGGCATAAAGAGGATAATAACCACAAAGGCGGCTCCGAGCAGAAGGTCGCCGTAGCCAGCGATGTATGCGGACAACTGATTCTGCACGAGCACAATAACTGCCGCGCCAGCAAACGCGCCAAGCAAACTTCGTCGGCCCCCGATAATGACAGCCAGCAGCAACAACACCGAAAGTTGGTAGCCAATGTCGTCCGGCGACACGAAGCGCTGCTGCGTAACGTTCAATGCCCCAGCAAAACCGGCGACAACTCCCGCAACGCAGAAGGCGGCGTACTTATAGAAGCCCGTGCGGTAGCCAAGAGCTATCATGCGACGTTCATTGTCTCGGATACCATTGAGCACAAGCCCGAACGGGGACCTGATCAGAGTGCGCAAGAATAAGTATCCCAGTAGTGTCGCGCCAAGCACGTACCAGTAAACGACAACTGGTGCATCGAGGGTGGGCAGGCCAAGCGGAAGCATCCCAGATGGCACCCCGGCCAGTCCGTTGGCTCCGCCGGTGACAGAGCTGAGGCTCCCCACTAGGTAGAAAGCCAACTGCCCGATCGTGAGCGTCAGGAGCAGAAAGTAAATCCCGCCTGCCCGCACCGCCACCCAGCCAACAGCTGCGGCCACGACAAGAGACGCTAAGATGGCAACTGCGATCTGCAAGAGTGCACCCGAGGTCCAATGGACCGCGACGAGAGCAGAAGTATATCCACCTACGCCGGCGAAGGTGCCGTGGCCAAGTGAGGGCAAACCCGCTGCCCCTAACAAGAGACTAAGGCTGGCGGACATGAGGCCGACTACCAATATCCGGTTCATCAGGACCAACGATTGGACGCTAGCGACAAAAGGCAGCAGCGCGAGGATCACGACTACCAGCATCAAACCGACCGCACGAGGAAGCGACCTCGGAGACCGTGGCGAATCCTGTGCCCTGTTACGGGCCGATGTGGCCGGTGTGCCGACGGCGGTCACGAGTGTGTCACCACACCCGGCTTGCCGGCGATCCCGGTTGGCCGTACGACGAGTACGATCGCTAGGATCAAGAACAGCAAGACCGACGCTGCCTGCGGCAGGATGACGACTCCGAGTGATCGGACCTGCCCGACAATCAACGCTCCGATGAGCGCCCCCTTGGCCGAGCCAAGGCCTCCGACGATGACCACGATCAGAGCCAAGATCAGTACGTCGTTGTCTAGACCCCGATAGGCGCCGAGCACCGGTCCCGCTAATACACCACCGACCGCCGCTAATGCCGTGCCCACTGAAAACGTCCCGAAGAGCAGGAGACGGGTATTGACACCGCATGCCGCTGTCATGCCCTGATCTGCCACCGCTGCCCGGACGATGACCCCGAAGCGTGTTCGTTCAATGAAAAAATAGACGCCGATCGCCAGCGCGAGACCCATCCCGATCACTGCCAGGCGATACGTGGGGTAGACCGCGCCGAAGAGCACGGTACTTCCGTCAAGCCATGCCGGTGCGTGCACCGACTTGACATCGCTACCCCAGATCGCCGCTAGACCCTGTCCCGCAAGCAGCGCGATACCCAACGTCAGCACCGCCTGATCTAAATGCCCGCGCCGTGCGACCAACGAAGTTGCGGCAGACAGCACTAACCCGGCTACCGCCCCAGTGATCAGAGCCACGAGGATCGCGAGAAGGAAGCCACCCGGGTGACTCGCCAGCGAGTAGGCGACGTAGGCACCCAACAGAAAGACCGATCCGTGAGCGAGGTTGAGCACGTCCATCATCCCGAAGACGAGGGACAGTCCTACCGCCATCGTGTAAATGAGGAATCCGATAGCTACACCGTTAAGCAGCGTGACGAAGTTTCCGGCGATCCAGGCAACCATAGGTTCGGGACTCCATTCCGAGAGACCGGTGCTGGCTTGATAGTGCTAGGAAGCGGGCACCGATCCCAAGTCGGCCAAAACCTTGTTTACGAGCGTACCGCCAGAAGAAGCGACCTCCAGAAGGTAGAAGTTCTGGACCGGGTTATGGTTGCGGTCAAAAGTAAAACGCCCGCGCGGACTGTCGAGCTCATTAACCGTGTTGAGTCCTTTACTTAATGTCTCGCCAGTGAGTGCCCCGTTAACAGCTTTCGCGCCGGTGTCGAGGAGTTTGGCAGAGTCATATGATTGCACTGAGTAGCCAGACGGTACGGTGTTGTACTGCTGGCTGTAAGCCTTAACGAAGGCGTCGTCGGCGGGGTTGTGTAGCTCGGTCGAGTAGTTGTCGGCGGTGCGAACGCCCAACGCAGAGGCACCCTCGGCCTTAATGACGTCGCTTTCGGTCAAGAAACCGGCACCGTACAGCGGGATCGACTTCTTGAGACCGAAGGCATCGTATTGCTTTACGAAGCGGGAGGCCTCAGACCCGGCGTAGAACGCGTACACCGCAGAGGCTCCAGATTGCTGAATCGAGGCAAGGTAGGGCTGCCAGTCCTGGGTTTGCTGGAAAGGCGTGAATGATTGACCGGCGATCTTGCCGCCAGCCTTGGTATACGCGTTGACGAATGCACCAACATTATCGCGGCCCGCGACGTAGTCAGCACCGATAACGTAAATGGAACCGACTTTCTGCTGAGCAAGGTATGGTCCTAACGCCCCGCCCGGCTGCCCAGTGGTCTGCGAAGTCCGCCAAACATAGTCGGACGGCGCTCCGCTCGTGGCTGCGACGGACAGCAGCAGCGGAACCTTCGCTGCGTCAAAGATGTCGCGCACACCGCTGGCAACGGCCGAACTGACAACACCGCTGACAACTGAAACCTGGTCCACGTTGAGCAGACGCTGAGCCGCAGGGATGCCAGTTGCAGGAACTCCTGCGGTGTCGGCAACGACGAGCGTCGCTGCCCGGTCGCCCAGCTTCTGATCGTGCTGCTGAAGGTACAGCTCGAAGCCCTGCTTCACATCCGTGCCAATAGAGGCGTACGGGCCCGACAGAGGGAGAAGGAGGCCCACCTTGATTGCACCTGAGTTGGCCGCGCCTCCGGTCGGACCATTAATTGCTGCGCCACCACAACCGCTAATGAACAGAGCCAGCACGCCAAGCGCAGCAAGCGCACGAGCGTGAGGCCATCGGAGCAGCCGACGCCGCCCGCTCGATGTGGCGGTTGTTTCACTAGCTCGCATCGCGTTTCTCCCTTGAGGCGATGGAGGCGGCCCAATCGTCAGGCACCTGCTCTGCCACAGGACTATCTACGTAATCGGCACGCGCGTCAAGGCCTACGTAGAACGTACGGCGCACGAGTCGACAACGGGCCTGGTATGCCCGAGGCCTCCGCGCGGTATAGCGGCACCTCACGACAGTGCCGCTCGAAGAGTTTTGTGGCGAATCCGAAGAAGGAATTCCCCCATGATCAGCATGCCAACAGCTACCTCGGGGGACGCTGGCCCGCTCCGAGGACGAGTGCATCGCCCTGCTCGACGCCGTCACCGGCGAGCCCGCTACCCGTATCTCCTCGCAGCCGCTGGACTACGCGCAGGTACTCGGCTACGCCCGCACCGTCGGTGATCCCGCGCTACGCGAGCTGCTCACCGACTCCGAGATCTTGACGAGGGCGCACGGCAGCTGGTGGGCGCGCAGCCCGACGGTCTCCTCGAGCTGCTCACTGGCCAGGACTGGTTGTCTGTCACCGGTTCCTGGGAGACCGCGTACGCCCTTCGTCGCCACCCTGTGGTAGCGATCAACGCCATTCGCTTCACTGCGGAGGCCGACTCTCTCAACGCTGTCATCCGGGGAGAGGACGTCACCCCTGACGATCCGGAGTTCGCCATCTTCGTCAAGTGCCTCGTCGCCGAGATGACCCAGAAGGCGGGCCAGAAGTGCACCGCCATTTGCCGCGTCTTCGTCCCTTGCAAGCTACTCAATGACGTGGAGGCCGTCGTCTCCGAGCGGCTTGCGAAGATCATCGTCTGGAACCCCTCCGACGAGTCCGTGCGAGTGGGTCCGCTGGCCAACCTGCGGCAACGCGAGGACGTCCGCGCCTCGATCGCCAAGCTCGAGGCTGGGGGCGCCGGGTGTTCGGCGATCCGGAGTCAGTCCCGAGAAACTTGGCCCCCGGTGCCGACTTCGACCGGGGTGCGTTCCTCTCGCCCGTGCTGCTGGCCGAAGACCCTGACCGGGCCGAGCCGGCACACCATCGAGGTCTTCGAACCGGTCGCCACGCTGCTGCCTCACAAAGGCATCGAGGCGGCCATCGGCTACGTAGCATTGGGTGAGGGCAGTCTCTTTGCCTGCATCGTCACCGCCGACGAGGACCTGGCCCGCAGGCCACGCTCGGTATCGCACCGTGGCACGGCGAGTGCTGGAGCTGAACCGGGGCAACGCCGCCGTGAGCACCGGCCACCGGCACGGCGAGTCCCACGCGGTGCACAGCGGTCCTGGCCGTGCCGGTGGCGGCGAGGAACCAGCTGAGCTGCGCAGCATCCAGCACTATCTGCAGCGCACGGCCATTCAGGGTTAGCCAGCTTTCCTCGCGCAGTGGTGGGAGAGCAGTGACCATGGACAGCGGACTCGTTATCGACGCTATCAGTGAATCTTGCCAGCGGTTTGACCAGCGTTACGCTACATACTACTAGACGGGACGCGTCGGACCTGTAGACTATGAGCATTCGTCTATAGCCGGGCACGTCGTTCCGTCTGACAAGGAGCACAGCATGACCACCCAGGAACGAACCGGAGCCGCACCGAGGCCGACGGGCCCGGTCAGCACCATCGACTACAACGAACGCATCCCCAACAACGTCAACCTCGCGGGCGACCGTCGTCTGCAACGGGCGCTG
>JAABVA010005677.1_pt1 | contig 11245 bp, 14 predicted proteins | sample 5560331 | NCBI WGS metagenome assembly JAABVA01 (sample SAMN12812661, study PRJNA571458) | rock metagenome | isolation source: Antarctica rocks | place: Antarctica: Victoria Land, Mt New Zealand sud | collected 2016-01-07
GTTGCCACCTGTCCGACACGCACGCCGGACCCGGCCCGCAACATCAGGAGGATGGTGGCTGCATTGTCGACCGACTCAATGGGGTAGCTGGCGGGTGCATTCACGTGGCATCTCCGATTCTGGTGAGCAGAACTGAGGCTAACAGGATCACGTCTGCACGCCGCGGTCCGGTGACCAGCCCGCTGCCTGAGGGGGCACTGAGAGGCCTAGGCCGCTTCCCGCCGCTATGCGGTCGGCTGCCCTCGATCAGCCACCCACCCCACAGGCACGACATTTCCTGCTCTTCCCGGCAAGAGGAGAACAGCGGGCGCTGGAGCCCCCGGAGGGCAAGATGGAGCGCCGGGAGCGAAGCGAGGACGAACGACCTTGCGTGCCGCGGACGAGCCTGCAGGCTCGCGCGCCGGCAGGCTCGCCATGCCGGGAGGGGACCAACGCTTCCTCAGCGACCCGCTTGTCACCGGCGCCCAGGCGCTCCCCGCCCCCCGCGGCCACTATCGCCCCGCCCTCGATCTTGCCGTCTCGGTCATTACCCAGCGCGCGATCGTGCTGGGCGAGGGCGGCGGCCCGGTGTGGCCTCGGTGGTGCTAAACATGGACGCCCTGTTCGAGGCTTACGTCCGGCGCTCACTCGAGCGGTCCGCCGAGCTGGAGAACTGGGCGGTGCAGGTCCTCGATGGCAACAAGCCCTTCGGGCGGCGATACTTGTTCAGCGATAACACCGCCCACATCGCGCAGCCCGATGTCGTGCTTCGCGTAGCGGACGGGACGACACCGCTGGCCAATTTTGAACCTGAGTCCCAGGACCATCCGGGTGCCCGGGTCTGCACCGCCACTGTCCCCGAGGGAACCTGGTCAGCGTCGTGGGCCGGCCGAGCGGTGACACCCTAGTCCCGATCACGACGTGGAGGCACTGATGAAGGTCAAATCGATCTGGTCGCCGATGCTGTGGCGTTTGTGTGGGGTGAGCGCACGAAAGGCGCCAGCACGACCGCGGAGGTGTCCGGCCGCGGGGTGCGGCTGATGCTGTCGGTGGCCGGCGATGTGGTCGGCATCGAGGTGCTGGGCTGGAACGATCCTGGATCACCCGCCAGCTGCACGCCGGCGCACTACGCGGACGCAAGATCGGCAACGAGTGGTGGACAACCCGCGACCGGGACCCTTCAGTACCGGCACACCCACCACCACCCAGCCAAGAGCAACTGGGCAGCGCCACCGCCCCCCACCGACGCCGCGCTGTTGCTTAACGCAGGTCCAGATCACGACGGGTTGACGGTGGGGGGATGCGTGCGTATTGACACACTCACCATGACCACCCCCAGCCGGTTGAGCCGGGCACACGGCTGACATTGTGGTGAGGGTTAGCCGAGGCCGCCTGACCTGCCCTTGTGTACCTGGTCCGTCGGTTCAAGCCCTTCGGCACCCGTAAGCTCTTGCCACGCTTCGAAACCGGCCTGAAAGGCGACGACGCCAGCCTCTGGTAGAGCGATTTCGATGGCCTCGAGAATTTCCTCCGGCGAGAGTCCGAGGTCAAGCGCGACGCGGATGTGGCTTTGGATGTGCCCCTTGGATGCGCGCATGACAGTCAAGCTGACGATGAATATGAGTTCCTTGGTCTTGCGATCGAGCCGCCGTTGGTCGAGATAGGCCCGGCTCACCAGATCGTTGGCTGCTTGAGCACCGTGTAGTCCTGCTTTGCCATACCTTTGTGGTAGTCGAGTACGTAGCCCCGGCTGCGAGCCATGTCGTCGATGTAGTGCTGCTGTTCGCTAGTCAACAAGATCCCTCATTAGGTAGGCCAAATGAATGAGACGGCGCCATTGAGTGCTTACGACGCCGCTCGTGACGCCGGGTTCTACCTAGCGACCAAGAGTCGCTAGTCATGTGCACCTGGGTGCGCGGCAGGGGTATCGCTGAGCCAGTCCCGCAGCACTTCGTGTTCGTGCTCGTTGAGGGTCGGGGGTGTGGTGAACTGCCCGCTGCGGTCGGTGCCGTCAAATTTGATGGGTGCGCCGAGCAGACGCAGGGGTCCGCGATGCTCATCCTGGACCTCGACGACCATGTTGCGGTGCTGCACTTGCGGGTCGTTGAGGGCTTGGGCTACCGAGTTGACGCGGGCGGCGGGCACGCCGACCGTGTTGAGTGTGGTGATCCAACTGTCTGCCGTAGCGCCGAGAAACGCTTTCTCGAGTTGCGGCGCCAGCTCGTCGCGGTTGTGTTGCCGCAAGCGCCCGTCGCGGAACCGCTCATCGTCGGCGAGTTCGTCGGTGCCGAGCGCGGCGCAGAGCCTGCGCCACATCGTCTCGGTGTTGGCGGTGACCATGACGTCCTCGCCGTCGCTCGCGGTGAATGCGCGGTAGGTGGGGATCGAGTCGTGCATTCGCCCCTGCCTGCCGGGGTTCGCCCCCGCCAGGAGGTGGTAGGAGCCTTGGTAGCTCAGCATGGAGATCTGGCAGTCCAGCATCGCCACGTCCACTCGCCGGCCGACTCCGGTCTCGGCCCGCTGTGTGAGCGCGGCGAGTGTTCCGATGACGGCGTACATCCCGGCGCAGAGGTCACCGATGGGGATGGCGGAGCGCACTGCTTCGCCGTCGGGCATCCCGGTCATGCTCATGCCTCCGGACAGCGCCTGCACGACCATGTCGTAGGCAGGACGATCCCGATAGGGTCCGTCCTGCCCGAAGCCGCTGATCGAGCACCAGATGACACCGTGGTTGGTGGCGCGTATGGCGTCGTAGGTGAGGCCGAGCCGGTCGAGCACGCCAGGACGGAAGTTTTCGATGACGACGTCGGCGCGTTCGGCGAGTGCGACCAGCCGCGCCACAGCGTCGGCCGTTTTCAGGTCGAGGACGATGCTCCGTTTGTTGCGGTTGACGCTGAGGAAGTAGGCACTGTCACCACCGAGGAAGTGCGGCGGGATCGACCGGCTTGAGTCCCCGGCCGGTGGCTCCACCTTGACGACGTCCGCCCCGAGATCTGCGAAGATCTGGGTAGCGTAGGGCCCGGAGAGAAAGCTTGTCAGGTCGAGCACCTTGACACCGGTGAGAGGTGCGCGCGGCTCGCCCGCCTCCATCATGTCGATGCCCCCGCTGTCGTGCGCTCGAAGATGTGGATTGCGCACGCGCCGTGGTCGACGCCCGCCATTCCGCCGCCGGTGGCGTGAGTGAGACCGAACCTTGCTCCGGCGACTTGGCGGCCCTCGGCTTGACCGCGCAGCTGCCATACGATCTCGACGGCCTGGGCGGCGCCGGTCGCACCGACGGGATGGCCTTTGGCGAGGAGCCCGCCGCTGGGGTTGACGACGGTTTTCCCGCCCCTTCAACCCCCACGAACCGACGTACGTCAACTAGACAGCGGGGCCGAAACTGTGTCAGTTGGGGTCTTGACCACCACGCAGGCATCTCCCGGAATCTGACTGCGCGCGCCCCCACCTCGACGTCCGAACGGTTGCTACCTGACGTCAAGCTGAGCTGTACCCCAACCCGACGGTTGCGCTGTCCCGTAAGACGCACCTGAGCGAGAATCTTCACCGGGCGGGTCTACTGCGAATGCGCAGGTCCAGGTCGCGACGTAGACGACGGGGATTTGGGCATGTGCGGTGGTGGTTCCCCTACCGTCACACCACCGGGGTGCTGACCTTGCGAAGCCGGAGCGCTTCGGCAGAGCGGTATTTCGAGGACGAGCAGCCGTCCACTCTGAAGACGTGGCCCCACGGGTCCAGCACCTGGCAGATGCTCCGGCCGTCGGAGACGACGAGCGGGCCGCGATGGCTACTGGCGCCCACGTCGTCAATCGGGCAAGGTCCGCCCTGAGGTCCGCGGACTGCCAGTAGGCGACCGTGCTGGCGCCGTGCTGGTTCGTCACCGCGTCCGCAGGGTGATGACGAGTTCGACGGCACCGGCGTTGACGATCGCCGCGCCGCCTCGCATGAGCTCGGCGGGGCCAAGACCCAGCGCCCCGGCGTACCACGGCGCCATCTCGTCAGGCCGCGCTGCAAAGACCATGACCGCCCGAACAGCCCTTATGTCGTGACATGAGAACCGGCCGGCGTGCAGGACGACAGGTTCCGGGTGTGACCCACGGATGTCGCGAGAGAACATTGACATCCAACGTGACCGTTGGACAGGGTGTACCGTAAGTCCAACGGATTCGTTGGATGAAGGGTAGGAAGAAGATGACGGCACGGCAGGGCAGCCCCACAGCGCTCATCGTTGGGGCCTCGAGAACCATCGGGTTGGAGCTTGTCCGCGAGCTGTACCACCGGGGGTGGCAGGTCATTGGAACCGTGCGGGGCTCAGCGAGGACCGCCCTGCACGATCTCGCGGACGCATCAGAGGGTGCGGTGACGGTCGACGTGCTGGACATGACCGACGACGGGCAGCTCAGTGAGCTCCGGTGCCGCCTCGGAGGTCGCCGCTTGGACCTGGTATTCGTCAACGGTGCGATCACGAACGGCGATGAGCCGGTTGGTGACGTGTCCCGGGCGACGTTCGTCGAGGTCCTGGTAACCAACGCCCTTGCCCCGATGCGGGTGGTCGAGGCATTCCACGATCTCGTGCCGGACACCGGAACGCTGGGAGTGATGTCGTCATCGCAGGGCAGCGTTTCGCTGAACACTAACGGTGGCCACGAGGTTTACCGCGCCAGCAAGTCCGCCCTGAACCAGCTGATGCGCAGCTTCGCCGCCCGGCACACTGATAGTCCCCGGACCCTGTTGCTGGTCAACCCCGGTTGGGTGCAAACCGAGCTCGGCGGAGACGGGGCGGTATTGACCCTGCAACAGAGTGCGCCTGGGGTCGTGGACACCATCCTCGCGCACCAGGGCGAAGGTGGTCTGCACTTCGTCGACTACCGGAACCAGGTCGTTGCGTGGTGATACCTAAGCCGGTATCGCGACACCGCACCGCATCGAGACCAGATTCGTAGACTCTGGCGATGGCCTGGGACGTTGAGAGAACCAAGCTCCGCATCCGCGAGGCCGCCCTCGCGGAATTCGTCGGCGGCGGTGAGCATGGGACGACCATCGAACGTATCGCGCGCCGCGCCGGGGTCAACAAAGAGCGCATCTACAACTACTACGGGGATAAGGCAGCACTGTTCACCGCCGTCGCGAGTGCCCAGCTGGAGAAGGTCGCCGCCGCCGTCCCTCTGGTGGTGGCCACCCTGGCCGACGTGGGTGTCTTTGCCGGCGGCGCGTTCGACTACCAACAGGACTACCCCGATCTCGCCCGGCTGCTCTTGTGGGAGGGCCTGTCGTCCACGCACCTGGACTGGAATGCGCGGATACCGCTCTACCAGGCAAAGGTCACAAATATGGCTGCCGCCCAGCAGGCCGGGATCGTCACCTCCGAATACACACCAGCACACCTAGTCGGTCTCCTGCTCGGTCTCGCCAGCTGGTGGACCTCCACGCCCCAGCTCGCGCAGGTCCTCACCGACACAAACCCCGACGACGACCGTGCTGCACGCCGTACCGCGGTTGTTCGTTCAGCACTACGCGTCGCCGCGCCCTGACAAAACACCGCGCCCAACCAGCGGTAACGGCTCAGCGGTGAACGGCTCGGTACGGCCGATGAGCCTCGGCAGGGTTGTCACCATCGCCCCCGCATGCAGGACACCGCCGTGTTCACCGCGGACCTCGCCGCCTTCGACGGGGGGTGTCCGGTCTCTCTACCAGGACTGGAGTCAAAGTTGGTGTGACACCCAGGGCTCAAGGCCCCAATGCGAGGGTGATGGTCGGCGGGTGCGACTGGACGAGGCGGTTAAAGAAGGTAACGTTGGGACGGCAGTATGGCGCTTCCTTCACCGGATCGTCGGCTACTCCATCGATGCGCGGATGAAGTCCCGCCTGGCCGTCGCAGCCCTGGACAACGCCGTCGCCCGCCGCGCCACCGACGGTCTGACAGCTGCTGGCTGCGTGGTCCACAGCGACCGCGGGTCGCAGTTTCGATCACGGAGGATGCATCGCGCGCTGACTCGCCACGACATGGTCGGATCGATGGGCCAGGTCGGCTCCGCCGCGGACAACGCCACGATGGAGAGCTTCTTCTCGCTGCTGCAACACAACGTCCTGGACCGCCGCCACTGGGCCACCCGCGACCAGCTGCGCATCGCGATCGTCACCTGGATCGAACGCACCTACCACCGCCGACGACGCCAAGCCCCACTCGGCCGATTGACCCCGATCGAGTGGGAGACGATCATGACCCACACCGCCGCCCACGCGGCATAACCGAACTGTCACCTAGCCTGCGAGCTGCCCAGCGCCGACCTGGTGTGAGACCAGGCGGACACGTCACCGCCACGGTTCAGGCGTACCTGGCCGCAGGTGCGGACCACGTACTCGCAGGCGCCCCACTCGCCGACTTCCGAACGAGCGTCACCCGCCTCGAACAGCTCGCGCCTGCACTCATTCCGCTGACCTGACCGCCCGATCGGCCGAACGGTCAGCGGCACATCGGCCGTCCGGTGGCCGACGTGGCTCGAGACGGCTTCCAGGTGGTTGACGAAGGGGTTCACGCGGTCGATGCATGCAAGCCAGCTCACTATCCGGTCCTTGCGGCTGAAGATGGCGGTGATCGGCGGTCGTATGGGGTCGGATTCGTCGCCGGTCTGCGTTGCTTCAGCGATGCGCGCGGAGGCTGCCGCGCCGATGTGATCCGCCGCGACGGTCCAGCGTGCCCCGCCCAGCGTCGGGCTTGCAATGGTGATCAGCCGCTCGACCTGCTCGGGCAGGCGACGGGCCACCTCTCGACCGATCGATCCGCCGAGACTCCAGCCGATAAGTGTCACAGGGTGGCCAGTTCGATCGGCAAGCGATTTCACAAGGGGAACGAATCTCTCGACGTCGTCGAGCGGCGCGTTGGTTGGTCTGCCGAGTCCCCAATCGTGCGTCTCGTAGCCGAGCCTGCGGAGATAACAGCGCAGCGGTGTCAGTACCAGACTCGGCGTGCGCCAACCAGGGACACACAACACGTGGTGTGCGCGTGCTGCGTCCGAGGCCGGAGCAAGTGCTGGACTTGGGAGCGTGTGGCGCAGTAGTTGACGCAGTGCGTCCAACTCGCTGAGAAGTGCTCGTTGCGGCGCGGATGTCGGCGTCGGGAGGTTGCTGGCGTCGACTAGCGGGCGAAGAGTCACGACTGGGCTTTTGCGGACGTCCCGCGAATTATCACCCGTGCTCCTGAGGTTGCTTCTGCTTGAAAGCCACCTGAGCCGAGAAGAGCAATGTTGTGGCGTTCAAGTGGTCAGGGAATGCGGTCATCATGCGGTGGCACAGTTCCTCGGCGCTGTGAGAACTGAGGAATGCTTCACCGAACAGGTCGAGGTAACGCGCAGTGTCGTCTATGACGCGGTCGGCGCTGTCGTCGAGGATCGCGTTCTTGTGGCCCGCGATGACGTTGCGTGCGTGGTAGCCGCGTAGGCCTCGCACGTTGTCGGCCCAGTCGGCCCACTGAGCCGGCCGGCTATAGCCGAGCATTTGATGAACGCCGTTGTATGCGAGGTCACCAGCTATGAGCAGGCTCGCGCTGGGGACGTGCACGACGGAGGCGGGGGCGATATCGGCTTGGCCGACGTCGATCACGCCGATCTCGTAGCCCTCGAGGACGATCGTGGCGTTGTGGAGAGGCTCGGGCATGTTCCGCAGCTCGACGACGCGGTTGCCGAACAGGTGTCTCGCTGCGGCGGTCTCGCGTTCCAGATTTTCTGCGAGGTAGGCGACGACGTCTGGACTGGCGACGAAGCGGGCCTGCGGAAACCGCTCGATGAGGCGCGACGAGCCGAAGCAATGGTCCGGATGCCCATGGGTGGTCACGATCGTTGTCAACCGTTTGCCAAGGGCCGCTACCGTCTCGACGAGCGCCTCGACGTCGACATCTATGAATTGCGCGTCGATGAGAACAGCGTCGTGATCGCCGAAGACGATTGTCGACGTGGTCGGCGAGAACGTGCCGCCCTTCGGCATGTCCCGGGTGGGACTGACGAACACGTGGTGCTTCAGTCCGGCCGGTCTTCCCGGTGGGTCGTCACTGGAGGTGCGCTGCTCTGAGGCCATCACGCGTTCGATACCGCCGGCGCTGCGGCAGCGTGGTCGTCTTGAAGCTTGTTCCATCGGGCGACGGCGAGCTTGCCGAAGCCGGGCGCGACGTAGTCGATGATGCCCTCCAGGTGCATCTGTCGGCCGCCGGCGCCCCAGTGCCCGTCGGGGATCTCGTGCACGTGGACCCACACCCGTGCCGCCAAATGCGGCCAGCGTCGTGCCTCGGCTTCCTGGACGGCGCTCATGATGTCGCGGTTGATGGCTGGGATGAACTCGTCGTCGATTTGGCCTTCGGGGATGCTCACCACGAACTTGTAGGCCGGACCGGTCGGCGTGTCCGGGCCGACCGGTTGGCCGGCGATGTAGGTGCCGGTCCGATGCACGAACATCCATGCGATTGATTTGGCCTGCGTGGTACTGGCCTGCACGGTCGATGGGTCATCGACTAGGTCGACAATGCGCCGCATCTCGTGTTCGACCAGTAGGTCACTGACCCGGCTGACGAGCGCTGCCTCGGCTGCGGCTTCGAGCGCGCCTTCTTGGATATAGAGATCACACATGGGCATTGTGTTCACCTTTCGGTTGGTGTCTGGGCCTTAACGGTGTGGGAGGCGGAGCCGGTGAGCGTTCGGGTGTCGGGCGTGATCAGATGGCGATCGAACCAGTCGATAGCCGCACGTGCGGTTTGTTCGAAATGCTCGTTGTAGGTGTCGAAGTGGCCGCCGGGATGGCGTACAAGTTGCTTCGGTTCGGTGGCGCGTTCATAGGCGTCGAGCTGTAGGTGAGTGACGGTGCAGGTGTCCCGGTCGCCGACGATCATCAGAAACGGTGTCGGACCGAGGTAGGGCACCACCCCGGCCGGCTCGAACGCCAGGACGTTCTCGATCGAGCGCAGGGTCACCTCGTTGCTCCAGGTCGGTGCAGATTCTTGGACTGCTTTCAGATATCGCGGGCTCACCGCAGGCGGCAGTGCGCACAACTCGTCCTCGGACACGGTGAATACCGGCAGATGGTGGGCCTCGCCGCCGTGCAGCCGGTTCACCCGGTCAGCGCGCATCTTGTCGCGAAGCGCGGCAAGCTGGTGCGGTGAATAGAGCTCGGAGGCGTTCCGGTAGCCGCTGACGTGTGGGATCTGGGCTACGACGCACCCGACCCGGTCGTCCTCGGCGCCCACCGCGATGGCGACTCCGCCAGCCAAACTCGAACCCCAGATACCGACGCGGCCTGACAAGTCAAGGTCGGGATGGCCCAACATCCATGTGATCGCCGCCTTCCAATCCTGACCCTGCCGATGCGGATCCATCTCGTGTCGAGGCGCGCCATCTGAGGTCCCGAAGCTGCGGTGATCAAACAGCAGCACCGTGTATCCGCGGTCGGCGAAAGCCACGGCGTAGTGCTCGATCTGCGAACGGACGCCCGAGAAACCGTGAGCCATCACCAGCGCCGTGCGATTCGGTTGCTCGGGGACATGCAGCGAGCCACGCAACGTGGTCGCATCCTCAGCGTCGAACGCGATCTCAGATCGTATAGGCGGCACACTTAGGACCCTAAGCCATTTTGGTCTCTTGATGCAACCAGTCTAGGGATAGGATCTGTGCATGCTCTACAGCGATTACGCGACGCAGAACTGCTCGGTCGCACGTGCCCTTGAAGCCGTGGGCGAGCGCTGGACCCTTCTGATCATCCGCGAACTTCTTCGTGGGCCCCGTCGCTTCTCCCAGCTCGAGCGGGACCTTCAGGTGTCCAAGAACGTCCTGGCCTCCCGCCTCGAGAAGCTGATCGTCTTCGGTATAGCGGACAAGCCCATGGGCTCAGACGAGCGGCCCGCATCACGTTACGAGCTGACCCCGAAAGGCCGCGACCTGTTCCCGGTGATCACGGCATTGATGGCCTGGGGCGATGCCTATGAGGCGCCGGACGGCCCGCCTGCAGTTTTCGTGCACTCCTGCGGCCAGCCGGCAGGCCATCACCTTGTGTGCGACCACTGCGGCGACACGGTCGACGTCGACACCATCACCGTCGAGGCGGGCCCGGGCCTGCAATGTTGACAGCGCGACCGACAGCCCAATGAGCGGCAGACTGCGACGGCTTCACCTCTTCACGACACCAGTAGTTGCAAGAATCAACTGCGACCGCCGTCGACACCGTCCGAGAGTGTCGCGTTCGGGTCTGTCTCGCCAACGGCACCTCTCTGTCGCCCGTCGCTTGACGACTAACAGTCCCGTAAGCACGCTCGGAGGGCTTTCCCTGGGGTGCCTCCTCTGAGACAGCACAGCAGCTCTGCGGCGAGAGACGAAGTGGCCAAGTTGGTCGGGACCTGCGAGCGCAGAACGAACCACTCGACATGGCCGAAGACCGGTGGAGCGCGACGGCGAGGCCAGCTATAACAGGAACCGACATTCTGGGCGGCGGTGCGGTAACAGCGACCTGGACGATCCGGGGTCGAAGGTTGTAGGAGTGAGATGCGGCGAGCGCTGGAGGCGAGCGCTAACCGCGCCCAGCAGAACGCGGTGTGACTGGCAACGCTGACCCGCGAGATCGCACCGACGCGCGGACTCGCTGGGCCGTCCGGCACGATGATGCGATGTCAGCCCATAGCTTTCTAGACTTTGGCGGGCGGCTCTTCCACGCCTGTCGCGAGGGTTACAGGTTCCGGCCGACTCGATCCTGTGTCACAGAGGATCCCCAAGTGACACAGCTGCAACTGCCTAGCACCTAAGAATCCTCCGACCTCCAGCGTCCCTTGACACACCCTCTTGCACACGGTGTCTTACACCCCGGTTTGGCCCGCACGGATGCAACAGGCGGGCGTGGTAACCGGGACAGCCACGGTGCTCCGAGGCTCGCCGACGAGGTACCACAAGTGCCCTCCGGGCCCAGCAGCCGGCCGACAGTCAGGGAGAGATCGCCAGGTGGCCGAGCGGCTGCGGGATCAACATCGTCTGCACGTCAGCGAACTGCGCTACTCAGACTTCAAACGGCACCTAGTTTAACTACTGGGTGCTGTTGGTTAATTTTGGCTGCATCTCGACAAACAAGTGGGCAATGCAAGGGAGCGGGCGGACCCGCTGAAATCGGCCCCGTCATGAACCTCTTCGAGAACCCTTCGGGGCCGATTTTAGGGGGGGCGTCAAGCGAGCACCTGGACCCAACCACCACCCATCCATGGGTCATACCGGGATCACGCAGTTCCCAGGCCGCTGTCACACGG
>JAABVA010005678.1_pt1 | contig 11245 bp, 11 predicted proteins | sample 5560331 | NCBI WGS metagenome assembly JAABVA01 (sample SAMN12812661, study PRJNA571458) | rock metagenome | isolation source: Antarctica rocks | place: Antarctica: Victoria Land, Mt New Zealand sud | collected 2016-01-07
ACCAAGGTCGAGCGCGAGCGCTTCGCGGTGCTGGTGCGTGACCTGGTGGCCCGGGGCCGTGCCGCGGGGATCATCGTCATCGCCGCGACTCAGCGCCCGTCCTCGGACATCATCCCGACGTCGCTGCGGGACCTGTTCGGATACCGATGGGCGTTCCGCTGCACCACCGACAGCAGCTCCGACATCGTGCTCGGGGCCGGCTGGGCCACCCGCGGACACAGCGCCGCCGCGATCGCCCCCGAGGACAAGGGCGTCGGCCTGCTCCTGGCCGAGGGCGGCGAACCCCGCCGGATCAAGTCCGCGTACCTCTCCGACGAGCAGGTCTACGCCCTCGCCGACCACGCCGCGCTTCTTCGCTCCGGGCGGGACGTCGCATGAGCGCCTCGGACTCAGACCGCCTGATCGTGCGTCTGTGCGCGGCGAACATCGCCCCGGTGATCGACGCCGCCGCCGTCGTCGTCCTGGTCGTGCGCCTCGCCCTGACCCCGGACCTCACCGCCGAGGTGCTCCTCTCCCCCGCCGAGGCCGACCCCCTCGGCCGCGACCTGCGGGCCAACGCCCGCTACCTCGCCAGCCACGACCGGCGCCCCGCATGACCACCGCCACCCGCCCGCGTATCCGGACCGGTGTCACGGTCGACGAGCTCGGCGCTCGCCGTCACGCCCACCTCGCCCGAACAACGGCCCTGGACGCGTTCGCCCGCTCGATGCGCGACGACCCTGACCGCTGGCTCTCCCACGTCGCCGGCGCGGCCGGCTGCGCCCACCCGATCCGCCTCTCCGGGGTCGTGCACCACGTCGAGGCGTCCACCGGGCGGATCACCCGCGAAGCACCGACGTCGGAGATGCCCGACGGGGTCATCTACACCAACTGCGGCAACCGCCGCGCCAACGTCTGCGCTGGGTGCGCGGAGACCTACCGCGCCGACACCTACCAGCTCGTCACCGCCGGCCTCGTCGGCGGCAAAGGCGTCCCCACCTCGGTGGCCGGCCATCCGTGCGTGTTCCTGACCGTCACCGCCCCCTCGTTCGGGCCGGTCCACGCCCACCGCACCGACACCAAGGGCCGCACCCTGCCCTGCCGCCCTCGCCGCGCGGTCGAGCACTGCCCGCACGGGCTCCCGCGGGCCTGCTTCGACCGCCACGGCGACGACGACCCGGCGCTGGGGCGCCCGCTGTGTCTGGACTGCTACGACCACCCCGCCCAGGCCGTCTGGAACCTGCACGCCGGGGAGCTGTGGCGCCGCACGATGATCGCCGCGCACCGGGCGCTGCGCCGCCTCGAGCGCACCTACGGCGTCAAGCTCCGGCTGTCCTACACCAAGGTCGCCGAGTTCCAGGCCCGCGGCGCCGTGCACCTGCACGCCCTGGTCCGCCTCGACGGACGCGACCCCCTCGACGTCGAGGCCATCCCCGCCCCCGACCCGGGCGTCACCGCCGGCCACGTCGCCCACGTCCTGCGCGAGGCGGTCACCGAGACCCGGTTCACCACCGAGGCGCACCCGGCCCGCTCGCAGGGCTGGGACGTCACCTGGGGCGAGCAGGTCGACCCCCGCCCTGTCCGGCTCTCGCCCCTGGACCTCGACGACGACGGCGAGATCAGTACCACCGCGGTCGCCGGCTACCTCGCCAAGTACGCCACCAAGGCCACCGAGATGGCCGGGCACACCTCCGCGCGGCTGCGTCCGGACACCGTCCGGGACTTCGCCCGCCTCGACACCCACCCCGGCCGCCAGATCGACACCTGCTGGCACCTCGGCACCCGACCCGCCACCGCCGACTCCAGGACCTGGACCGAGGGCTGGGGCCGGCTGCGGAAGTGGGCCCACATGCTCGGATTCGGCGGCCATTTCTCCACCCGCTCCCGGCGCTACTCGACCACCATGCGCGCGCTGCGCCAGGCCCGGCGGGACTGGCACCGCCAACAGGCCACCGCCGGCCCCGAGGCCGACGACGTTGAGGGCCTGGCCGACGAGGACACGACCGAGATCGTCGTGGCCTCGCTGGCCTTCGCCGGCATCGGCTGGCACACCGGCGCCGACGCCCTGCTGGCCAACACCGCCGCCGCCAACGCCCGCGAGCGACGCCGGGTCGCCCGCGAAGAGCTGACCACCGCTGCCTGACCAGGAGAACCGATGTATCCGCGAGAGCGACTGTGGTCCGTCCAGGACCTCGCCGAGTTCCTCGGCGTCCCCGTCATGACCGTCTATCACTGGCGCCGGACCGGCTACGGGCCGCGCGGCAGCAAGGTCGGCCGCTACGTCCGCTACCGCGAGGCGGACATCGAGCGGTGGATCGACGAGCAGGTCGAGAAGGTGAGCTGAGATGCCCCGCCCACCGCTGCCGATCGGCACCCACAGCAACATCACCACCCACGCCGTCGCGGTCGGCGGGTTCTGTGCGGTGGCCCGCTTCCGTGATCACGACGGGGTGACGCGGAAGGTCAAGCGAGTCGGATCGACGGCTGCCGTTGCCAAGAACCGACTGCTCGAAGACCTCCGAGACCGGGCCCGCCAAGGGCCGGGCAACGCGCTCGGCGGAGACTCGCGGTTCTCCGTCGCGGCAGAGCAGTGGATGGCCGCGGTCACGCTGCTGGTCGAGCAGGGTCTCCGGTCACCGAGCACCGCCGGCATCTACCGGTCGACACTCGATGTGCACGTGCTGCCGGCACTCGGGGCGCTCCGACTGCGCGAGATGGCCGTCCCCCGTGTCGACCACTTCGTGCAGACGGTCAACCTGCACAAGGGCGCGGCCACGGCCAAGCTCGCCCGGTCTGTCGTGTCTGGCGCTCTGGGTCTCGCCGTCCGCCACGGCGCGCTGACCACCAATCCGGTGCGCGACATCGCTCCGATTGGCGGTCAGGTCCGGCGGCCGGCACGGGCCCTGTCGACGCAGGAACGTCGAGCCTGGATCGCGCGCCTGGCCGGCGACGAGGACGCCCGGCGCAAGGACCTTCCGGACCTGTGCGCGTTCATGCTCGCGACCGGCGTGCGGATCGGCGAGGCCCTGGCGGTGAGCTGGGAGGAGATCGACCCCGAGGCGGGCACGGTCGCGGTCGACTGGACGGTGATCCGGGTCAAGGGCGTCGGCCTGGTCCGCAAGTCGACCAAGACCGCAGCCGGCGAGCGCACCCTGAGCCTGCCCGGCTTCGCCCGCTCGATCCTGCGGCGCCGACACCTCGCGGCCGGCGGTCGTGGCCCGGTGTTCCCGGACAGTCTGGGCGGATGGCGCGACCCGTCGAACACGCTGAAGGCGCTGCGCGCGGCCCGTGGTTCGGAGGACTTCGCCTGGGTCACCTCGCACGTGTTCCGCAAGACGGCGGCGACCGAGCTGGACGTGGCCGGCCTATCGGCGCGGGTGATTGCCGACCAGCTCGGACACGCTCAGGTGTCGATGACACAGAACCGGTATCTGGGTCGCGGGGTGGTGTCGAGCGCGGCGGCCGAGGCCCTGGACCGAGCGTACCGGGACGACGATTCCGGTGGGGCCTGCAGCGTTTCCGGTCCCTAAGCGGTACCACGATCTTGGACAACTACACAGTGGAACGCTCTGAGCTGGGGTGACGGTGGGCCCCGTGGGACTCGAACCCACAACCAACGGATTAAAAGTCCGATGCTCTGCCCATTGAGCTAGAGGCCCCGCCGGGCGGCCGACGTGGCGCCACCCTAACCGGCGGAACTCCCGTGCACCGATGAACACCTTCGTCCCAACGACTCTCAGCCACTCCACCGCCCGGCGCCAACCCGAGGCCGTTGGGCGCGCCGGGAGTACCGCCGGGCCACATCACTCACAGCCGGGCGTCGGTGGTGTCCGTCGCCCGGACGCCGTCCCGCGCCCGCCACCCGCGCAGGGCGCGCACAATGCGCAACAACGCCCCACCGACCGCCCCGACGATCACGCAGGACATTGGCGCCACCGGCCGCCCACCTTGATCGGGCCAGACACGGAGCGTGAGTGTTCCACTCGACCGTCGGCGCCTCCGGCGACACTCGACCGTGCAGCTATCTTCCGGGGACGCCGACCGTCGGAGAACGTCGCGAGGCCCGAGGAAATCGAGGAGACTCCCAGATGTCGATGGCCGCGGTCATGTCGCAGATGCCCGACGTGTGGCGGAGAGTCCTCGCCGAGCACGTGGCCGACCAGACGGGTCGCTGCCTCGCCTGCAGTGCGACCCCGGGCGAGGCCGCGTCGTGGCCGTGCCAGACGTACAAGGTGGCCCATCACGCGCGGGGGATCGCGACGGGCGAGTTGCCGATCCCGACCCTGCAGCCCTCCCCGTCGCGGGCGCACTCGGCCTGGCCGCTTGAGCAGCCGTCTCCTCGCGGCAACGAATGGAACGACGACCGCTGGAGCCACGACGGTCCGGCCCGGGGCAGCTGGTCGGACAGCGGGTGGCGGGACTCGACGTTCCGCGCCGAGCCCTCCCTTGACTCCTGGCACCACCCGCTCGAGCAGCGGGACGGTGGGTCGGTGGCGCGCACGTTCGACCGCTCGTACGGGTCGACCGTCGACGCCCCGTACGGCTCGTCGTTCGGTATCGACGACCGGGTTCGCCACTCGTGGTGAGACGGGAAGACCCCCGGAGCATGCTTCCCGCGTCATGACGCGGACCCCGAGTGGACCGGGTTCGGGGGCTCCGGGGGCCTGGTGTCCTGCCTTGGATTCGCTGACCGACACCCCGATCGGTGCGGGACGGCCACTCCACGGCCTGCGTCGACTAGCTGACGGACACCTCACGAGTCCTGTCGTTCATCAACGTTGGACCACCTCCTCTCCCGTGTGCCACCACGCTAAGCGCGCGGCGATCACCCCGCAAACGGGTTCGCGCGGAGGGGCCAGCGGAGCTCAGCGGGTCCGCCAGGCCATCAGCTCGTCGACGCCCCTCGTGTTCACCACCCGGTCCACCGGCACCTCGCACTCCTCGGCGCGCTCGCAGCCGTAGGGCTGCCAGTCGAGCTGGCCGGGGGCGTGGGCGTCGGTGTCGACGACGATGGCGCAGCCCGCGGCCAGGGCCTGGCGCAGCAGCATCCGTGGCGGGTCGAGGCGCTCCGGCCGCGAGTTGATCTCCACCGCCACGCCGTTCTCCACGCACGCGTCGAACACGGCCTCGGCGTCGAACGTCGACGGCGGCCGCGTGCCGTCCCTCCGGGGTCCCCCTCCGCTGCGCTGCGGGTCGTCCCTCCGGGGTCCAGCTCCGCTGCGCTGCGTGTCGTCCCTCCGGGGTCCAGCTCCGCTGCGCTGCGTGTCGTCCCTCCGGGGTCCAGCTCCGCTGCGCTGCGTGTCCCGTCTCCCGGTGACGAGCCGCCCGGTGCAGTGCCCGAGCACGTCGACGTAGGGGTTCGACACCCCCAGAACCATGCGCGCCGTCATCTCCGCGCTCGGCGCGCGCAGCTTGGAGTGCACGCTGGCGACGACGAGGTCCAGCTCGGCGAGGAGGTCGTCGGGGGCGTCGATCTCGCCGTCCTCGAGGATGTCGACCTCGATGCCGCGCAGCAGCCGGAAGGGTGCGAGCTCGGCGTTGACGTCGGCGATGACGTCGAACTGCCGTCGCCGACGCTCGGGCGACAGCCCGTTGGCGACGGTGAGATTCTGCGAGTGGTCGGTGAGCACCAGCCACTCGTGCCCGAGGTCGCGGGCGGTGCGGGCCATCTCACGGATACCGCTGCCGCCGTCGGACCAGTCGGAGTGGGAGTGGCAGTCACCGCGCAGGGCCGCTCGCAGGGTCGCGCCGCCGGCGACGGGCGCGGCGTCACCGCGCAGCTCGGCGAGGTAGGCGGGCTCCGCGCCGCGCGCCGCCTCCGTGGCCACCGCCGCCGTCTTGGCGCCGACGCCCTTGAGCTCGCGCAGGGTGCCGCGCTCCGCCCGCCTGGCCACCTCGTCGGGACCGAGGGCCGCCAGGACGTCGGCCGCCGTGCGGTAGGCCTTGACGCGGTAGGTCTCGGCGCGAGCGCGCTCGAGGAAGAAGGCGACCGCACGCAGGGCACCCACCGGATCCGTGTCGCTCACGCCGACAGGGATACCCCACCGTGGCGGTCGGAGGACCGGACGCCGGACAATCAGCCCGGACGTCAACGGTGGGAGGTACCAGGGTGCGGGTGACGGGAGTCGGACACGCGGGCATGCGGTTCGAGACCGGGGGCGGCAGCGTCCTGTGTGACCCGTGGACCAACCCGGCGTTCTTCGCCTCGTGGGTACCGTTCCCGGACAACACGACGCTGGACTGGCACACACTCGGGGCCTGCGACTACCTCTACGTCTCCCATCTGCACCGCGACCACTTCGACGCCGCCCTGTTGCGCGAGCACGTGGCGAAGGATGCCCGCGTCCTGCTGCCCGACTACCCGACCGACGAGCTCGAGAACGAGCTGCGCAGCCTCGGCTTCCGTCACTTCGTGCGCACCGAGTCGGGTGTGCCCCAGGAGCTCGACGACGGCCTGCGCTTCATGATCACCTCGTTGCGGGGCCCGGGTGACGGCCCGATCGGCGACTCGGCGATCTCCCTCGACGACGGCACGGCCCGCATCGTCAACCAGAACGACGCGCACCCGCTCGACATCCCGCAGCTGCGGGAGTTCGGCGACTACGACGCGCACTTCACCCAGTTCTCCGGCGCCATCTGGTGGCCGATGGTCTACGACCTGCCGCAGGCGGCGAAGCGCGAGTTCGCCCGCCGCAAGCGCATCGGCCAGGAGGACCGGGCCATGCGCTACATCCGTGAGGTGGGCGCCCCGAACGTCTTCCCCACCGCGGGCCCGCCGTGCTTCCTCGACGACGACCTCTTCCACTGGAACGGCCTCGGCTACGACGACGTCGAAGGCCAGTCGATCTTCACCGACCAGTGGGAGTTCCTCGGGCGGATGCGCGAGCTCGGCCACGCCGGCGGGCACCTGCTACTGCCCGGGACGACGGCGGAGATCACCGGCGGCACCGTCTCCGGTCTGACCCACCCGATGCCCGACGCCGAGGTCTCCGCGATCTTCGAGGACAAGGCGTCCTACCTGCGCGACTTCGCGGTCCGCGCGAAGCCCGCCCTCGCGGCCGAGAAGGCCGCCTGGGCGACGCCGCCGTCCGATCTCCTGCCGCAGCTCAAGGCCCGGATCGAGCCGCTGATGGCGCGCTCCGAGCACATGTGCACCGGCATCGGCGGTCCGGTGCGGATGGACCTCACCGGCGCCCGCGGCGTCGACGGCGTCGACGCCGACGGCGTCCTGTCCCTCGTCTTCGACTTCACCGACCGCGACATCCGGCCCTACGAGGGGGAGAACTGCCGCTACCGCTGGACGATCCCAGCGACGCTCGTCGCCACCAACGTCGCGCGCGGCGAGGTCGACTGGTCGAACTCGCTGTTCCTGTCGGTGCGCTTCGCCGCCACGCGCGTCGGCCAGTACAACGAGTACCTCTACACGTTCTTCAAGTGTCTGTCCGAGGAGCGGATGGACTATGTGGAGAACTGGTACGACGAGCAGAACGACGACGGCCGCGACATCACCCTCGGCGGCTGGCAGGTGCAGTCGCGGTGCCCGCACCTGCGCGCGGACCTGGCGAAGTTCGGCGAGGTCGACGGCGACGTCCTGACCTGCACGCTGCACAACTGGAAGTTCAACCTCGCGACCGGACGCTGCCTCACCTCCGCGGGGCACGAGATCCGCGCCAGCCGGCTCGAGGACGCCCCCACCGCCCGGGCCTGAGCACCGCGCACAATGGGTCCGTGAGACCGCTGCGCATCGGGCCGATCGAGCTCGCGACCCCGGTCGTGCTCGCGCCGATGGCCGGCATCACGAACGTCGCCTTCCGGCGCCTGTGCCGCGAGCAGGGTGCGGGCCTGTACGTCTGCGAGATGATCACCTCGCGGGCGTTGGTGGAGCGCCATCCCGGCACCGCCGAGATGATCACCTTCGACGCCGACGAGACGCCGCGCTCGATGCAGCTCTACGGCGTCGACCCGGTGACCATCGGGCGCGCGGTCGATCGCGTCGTCGACGAGGACCTCGCCGACCACGTCGACCTCAACTTCGGCTGCCCGGTGCCCAAGGTGACGCGCCGCGGTGGGGGTGCGGCGCTGCCGTACAAGCGCAGGCTCTTCGCCGGCATCGTGCGCACCGCGGTCGGCGCGGCCGCCCGCGGCCGCCTCCCCCTCACGGTGAAGATGCGCGTCGGGATCGACGACGAGCACGTCACGTTCCTCGACGCCGGACGCATCGCCGCGGCGGAGGGCGCCGCCGCCGTCGCGCTGCACGCCCGCACCGCTGCGCAGCGCTACTCCGGGCAGGCCGACTGGGGACGGGTCGCCGAGCTCCGCGACGCGCTGCCCGCCGAAGTCCCCGTCCTCGGCAACGGCGACGTCTTCGCCGCCGACGACGCCCTGGCCATGCTCGGGAAGACCGGATGCGACGGCGTCGTCGTCGGTCGGGGCTGCCTGGGGCGTCCGTGGCTCTTCGGCGAGCTTGAGGCCGCCCTTGCCGGCCGTCCCGCACCGACGCCACCCACCCTCGGCGAGGTCGCGGCGATCTTGCGTCGGCACGTCGAGCTGCTCGTGGACCACCACGGTGCCCACAAGGGCATCCGCGACGCGCGCAAGCACATGTCCTGGTATCTGCACGGGTTCGCCGTCGGCCCCGAGCTGCGCCGGGAGCTCGGAATGATCTCCGACCTCGACGGGCTCGACGCCCTGCTCGCCCGACTCGACCCCGACCTGCCCTTCCCCGCGGACGCCGACGGTCCGCGCGGCCGCCAGGGATCGCCGGGGCACGTGACGCTGCCCGAGGGCTGGCTCGACGACCCCGAGGACTCGACGGTCCCCGCGGGCGCCGAGGTGCTCCACTCGGGCGGCTGACGGTGCGCCCACACCGGCCTGTCGTGCGCACCGCGATCCTGGTCCTGCTCGGCGCGCTCGCCCTGTCCGGCTGCGGGAGCAGCGTGGCGGGGAACGCCGTCGTCGACCCCGTGTCCGACGCCGATCGCACCCTCGTCGACGCCTACGTCGCGGCCTCCAACCGCGCGGGCGACGCCGGCCCCGAGGAGCAGCTCCGCTTCCTGCGCGCGAACCAGGAACCGGGCGTCCCACCGCCGCCCGACCGCTGCTTCGAGGCGATCACCGTCCGGACCCGTGTCGTCGAGCGCACGCTGCGGCCCGCCACACCCGACTGGCGGCCGTCGACGGCGACCGCCACCCGCCCGCGGCCGCAGGGTGCGGTGTACGTGGTGGCGGCATCGGCGAGCGTCATGGCCGGCGGGGTCCTGGTGCGCGAGGACGTCGAATCCGACTTCCTCGTGATCCGTGACGGTCGGGTCTACGGCTACGCGATGTGCCGCGCCTGACCGACGACCCCTCCGGCACGGCCCTGCTCCGTCACGCGTGTCCGTCACGCCTCGCGCGAGGTCCCGGACTTGAGTCCCCGGACCGGCGACACCGCCTGCTCCAAATGGGGCGGCACCCGATCCTGTACGCAGAGTCACCTGGACCGGACGGTGGAAAAGGTGCGCGAGGAGTGGATCCCCCCTTACAGCGGCGCGTCGCTCCCGCACACTTGACGCAGGTCCGGAGGTGGTCGGAGTGCGCGAGCAGGGCGTCGAGCACGAGCTCGAGGGTGGTGACACCGCCGTCACGGCGGTCGTCGGCGACCTGCTCCCGACGCGCGCCTCCCACCGGACGGACCGCGCGCCCACCGCTCTCAGCAGCGAGTTCCCCACCAGCCCGATTCTCGGGCTCGACCTCCCGGTCAGCTCGGACACCGAAGCGCCGAGCCGCGCGGACCAGGCGCGGGCGCACGAGGCCGCCGCGGAAGTGCTCGCCGACCGCGGCGACTGGCGCCGCGCCTACCACCACCTCCGTGCCGCGATGGCCCTCGTCCACGTCGAGCGGTCGCAGCCGGTGCGCGTCCCCGACCAGCTACAGAACGAAGTCGTCCGTCTGCGCCGCGAGCGAGCCGAGGCGCGCGAGCAGAGTCGCCGCGACAGCCTCACCGCGACCTGGAACCGGCGCTACCTCGACGAGCAGCTCGTCGCTCTGGCGGCGGGTGGGGCCGGGCGCTCCACGATCTGCGTCGCCCTCGCCGACATCGACCACTTCAAGCAGGTGAACGACACCCACGGGCACGCCGTGGGGGACCGGGTGCTCCGCCTCCTCGTGTCGCTCATGAGCCAGGGACTCCCGGACGACGCCTTCTGCGCACGCTACGGCGGCGAGGAGTTCGCCCTCGTCCTGCCCGGCGTCGCGCAGGACGAGGCGGTCCGTCTCTGCGAGGCCGCCCGCGACCGCGTCGAGCAGCACTCGTGGGACGAGGTGGCCCCCGGGCTGCGGATCACGGTGAGCATCGGCGTGTCCGCGCTCGCCTCCCGCCGCCGGCTCGGCTCCGGCCCGAGCGGGTACGTCGCCGACATCTCCCGTCCCGACGACGGCGCCGTCCTCGGCGCGACGGACGCGCTGCTCTACGTGGCGAAGCGGGCCGGTCGCAACGCCGTCGCGCACCGCGACGCCGCGAGCGGGCGCGTCCGCCTGGCCGGTGCGGCCTCCGCGCGCCGCGGGCTCGAGGCCGCCGCCCGCGCCCTCTTCCCCTCCGCCTGACCCGGGCCGCCCGCCCGCGCGCGGAGTCCCGACGGGCTCGAGCCGCGCGGCCGTCGGCACCGGCCACAACACGTCTCTCCCCGTAGCAGCCCGCGCGTGCGCCCCGCACATTCGCCCGTACCATTCACCTGCTCGGCCGCGGCCGAGGGCCGGCGGGGCGGCCACCGTGTCACGACGGCGGTGCGTACGAGGAGTCGAGTGGCCGACGTTCCCGGCGAGCGCGCTGCCCGCGCCCACGGGACGACCGCCGACGCTCCCGCCCCTGCCGCCCCCCAGACGCGGGGTCCGAGTCCGGGTCCGCGTCCGGCCCCGGTCGAGCCGCCGGAGGTGGGCGTCCGTCGCGTGGCCCTCACCCCGACCATGGTCCCGCTGCACCGCCGGAGCGGGCTGCGCCGCAGTCTGCGGGCCACCCCCACCGGGTCGGTCGCGCCGGACGGGGACGAGCGGCCGACGGTCCTCGCGGAGAGCGGCGTCGCGGACGCCGCCGGGAACCACACGCCGCCCGCCGAGCCCGTCGCCGCACCGTTGATCGTGCCCCCGCGGGCCCCGCTCCCGCCGCGGGACCGGTGGCCCGACGGTCTGCGGGCCGCCGACGACCCCGACCTCGCGTGGGCGGCGACGTCCACCGTGCTCGCCGCGCTCGGCGCCCGCATGGACGCGTGGCGGCGGTCGTGGACCTGGG
>JAABVA010005679.1_pt1 | contig 11243 bp, 8 predicted proteins | sample 5560331 | NCBI WGS metagenome assembly JAABVA01 (sample SAMN12812661, study PRJNA571458) | rock metagenome | isolation source: Antarctica rocks | place: Antarctica: Victoria Land, Mt New Zealand sud | collected 2016-01-07
TGACCCGCGACGATCTGACCGCATTTCTCGCGACACGGTACGCGCCGGAACGACTGGTAATCTCGGCGGCGGGGAAAGTCGCGCATGATGCGGTTGTCGCGTTGGCGGAAGCCACCTTCGGCGATCTCGCGAAGAGCGCCGTGCGGCCCGACGCGCCATTCGTCGCGCCGATGCAGACAAAGCCCCGCGTCGCGCTCGTTGGGCGGGAGATCGAGCAGGCAAACCTGAGCCTCGCGGTGCAGGCGATTTCCTACTCAGACCCGCGTAAATACGCGCAATATCTCTTGCACATCATCCTCGGTGGCACGATGAGCAGCCGTCTCTTCTTGCGTATCCGCGAAGACCTCGGCCTCGCCTACAACGTCGGCACCTACTTCCCGACGCTCGTGGATGTCGGGTGGGGGACTGTCTATGCGGGCGTGGACTCTGATCGCGCCGAGCAGACGGTCAGCGCGATTCTCGATGAACTCGCTCGCTTGCGGACAGAGCCAGTGACGCGGACGGAGTTCGAGCGGGCACGCCGCTACGTGACTGGCAGCCTGTTGATGGGATTGGAAGGCAGTGCGTCGGTCGCATCGTGGATCGGCATGCGTGAGTTGCTGCTCGGGGACATCCTGACGCCGGAAGATGTCGTCGCGCATTACAACGCCGTGACAATCGAAGATGTACAGGCGCTCGCCAGCGATCTCTTCCTGCCCGAACGTCTCAACCTCGCCATCGTCGGCCCCTATGAGGACGACAGCCGCTTCCGCACGCTCCTCGGCGCGTAGCCTGAAATGCTCAGTGAAAAAGTGCTGAGTAGGACTCGTTCCTTCTCAGCACTCAGCACTTTCCCCTCAGTACTCGTCTAGAGCCATCCTCTTTGCGAGAGCCATTCGGCGCCGAGGCGACCGAGGGTAACTGTGCCATTTGTGTCCATCTCGATGCGGGCACGCTCGAAGAGTTGCGCGGTGACTTTGCGACCATCCGTTGTCGTGTACGGACCTTCTTCGGTAATCGGGGCCCCAAAGACCTCGCTATCGCCGTTCGCGGCATACCACTGAAAGATACCGCCGACGATGCCATGACCAGTCGCGGCGACGTACCGACTCTTCGCAGTATTGTCGAAGGCGGCGACCTTGTCATAGGGGCCGCTAGCTTCCGCAAACCATGAACCGAGCGGCGCGAGTGTGACGCTGTTACTGTCCGCCAGATACTCGACGAGCACGCGCTCGAAGTATTGATAGATATGCTGCCCATCGTCCGCCTTGCGCACAAACACCTCGGAGAGCGGATAGCCGAGCGCCGGGACACCGCCCTTGGCGGTCCAGTATTTGGCGATCACGTCGGGCATGTTGTGGCCCGTCTGCGTCACGAAGGTGTAGCCATGTCCATGGTCGGTCACACGGTCGAGCGGCGGTGCGGAGGAGCCATCGAGGATGGGCGCATTACTGAGATCAATGCTGCCCTTCGACACACTGCTGGCCTTTGGCGCCGGTGCGGACGTTGGTACGGCGATGCCGGTCGATCCGTCAGCCATGAGCCAGAGAAACGTGACGTCAACGTAATCGGAATCCCGTAACCCAAGGTCTGCGTACGTCCCGTCGCCGATATCAATACCGTTCGGCGCGGTAACGTGCAGGCCCATGCCGCTCTTGCCGCCATTGTTGCCACTCTCGTATGCCGCTTTGGCCTGCGGAACGCCGCGCGGGATGCCCTTGTAGGTACGAACATCGCTCGGATTCCAGTAGTCGTCGTCGTTATTCCACGGCCCGATGTCGAGGACGGGTGCGGTCGCGCTCTTCCCCTTGTAGGTGATTTTGACGCTCTTGTTGAGGGCTTTCGTGGAGGGGAGAGCAACGAAATGGTCGTTTGGGGTAATGATGTGCCCCGATGAAGTTCTTCCGCCAACGAGACCCTCGCGCGTAGCATACACACGGAAGGTCACGCTCGACGCGCTCTCGTCTACGACCGTGGACGATGCGCTCGATGGGTACGGCGCAGGCGCTGCCGTAACAGAGGGCACCATGAGAAAAGGAACGCTGCTGGCGACGGACGCGAGGGTCATGAGCACCAGGCGAACGATGCTGCGTCCGGATTCGCGCCTCATGCGGGCAATCCGCATCTTTACCTCCCCAACGCGCACCACCACACCGACAGTTAGTGTGGCAGCGCTCCCCACATCTCGACTAGCGCACTCACCTCGGTCTTCCCAGACCAGTTCCGCGAGCGCGCAACGTTGCGCACGGTAACATGCACACGCATCTAATGCAAATTATGGCTATTTCGCACACGCTCACGCGTCACGTCTGCGCGCCGACCATCATGTATGCATGCACAATCTGACGTACTGGAAGATTCGTCGGCGGTGAACGAAACCTGGTTGCATCTTCTGGTACAGACGACAGCGCGCGCTGATGCCGGATAGAATGGGGAACGGGACCCAAACTCCTCCCCCTTCTGTTCCCCGGCGCGGGAAAGGGGTGACTCGCTGCGATACCGTGATGCTTGGCGCAGTAACCGAATCTCAGGATGGAGTGATCCCTTCCTCGCGAGAGGGGGTGGGGGGGTAGGTAAACCGTATGGTGGCAACACGTTCGACTGCATCGCCAACGAGACGGCAGGTGAACCGTGTGATGGCGATCTATGTTTGTTACCAGTTCTTCAGTAACTTCGGCCTCGGTGTCTTTACCCTGCTGTTCAACCTCTATTTGCGGAAACTTGGGTTGCGCGAGGATTTCATCGGCCTTTTCAACGCACTCTCGACGTTGACGTGGGCGGCGGGCGCGCTGATTGTCGGGCCATTGAGCAGGCGGATCGGTGCGCGGGCGATCCTGATCAGTGGCGTCTTTCTCTTTACGATTGTCGCGACGCTGCAAGTGATGACGACCGCGCCGTTCGCCCTGCTCACTATCGCCTTTGCGCTGGGTTTCTCGAACGCGGCGATGATGGTGCCATCCACGCCGTATGTCTTCACGCTTATCCCACCGGAGCGACGCACGCAGGCTCAGGCATTTGTCTTCTCGGCAATCGCGCTCTCGACGGCGGCGGGTGCGTTCATGGGCGGCGGATTGCCCGCGCTGCTTGGTGGGGACACATTGCGGAACTTCCGCATTACGATGGCGGTCAGCATCGCCCTCACGCTGTGCAGCATCGTGCCGCTGTTCATACTTCGCACCGCGCGCGAGCAACCGGATGCGCCGAACCGGAGTGTGCGGACACCGATGATGCCAACGGAGCGGCGGCAATGCCGACGGGATAATATGGCGTTCGCGCTCGTTGGCGGCTTCATGGCGATTGGTACGGGAATGTTGATTCCGTTCTACAATCTCTATCTGACGTCGCTCGGCGCGTCGCCGGGAGCGGTCGGGACGCTCTTCTCGGTCAGTTCGCTGATCGGTGGCGTGGCCTCGCTCGGCGCGCCGATGATCGCGCGCCGCTTGCCGCCACTGCCCGCCGTCGCTGTCCTCCGTTCGATTTCCGTGCCGATGGCGCTGATCGTTGGCCTGGGATTCTCCGGTTTGCCGTTCGCGGGCGCGCTCTACGCGATTCGCACGATTGGCACGAGCCTCTCGTGGCCCATCGAATCCAGTACGATCGGAAACATTATTGATCCGCGCAACCGCGTATCGCTGTTTGGGATGCGCTCCGCAGCATGGAACGGCGGTCTCGCATTTTCGTCATGGGTCGGCGGGGCGATCATCGTCCACTTTGGTTATCGCCCCGTCCATATTTTATATGTGTTCGCATATGCGATAGCGATGGCGATTTTCCTGATCTACTGGCCGCGCCGCGTTCGCCGGGCGCACGAAGAACGGCAGGCATCAGCAGAGAGCGGCGCATTGCAGCCGGTGTAGGGGCTTATCCCCCACGTTTTCCACGCGGATCGAGGGCATCGCGCAGGCCATCGCCAAGGAAGGTAAAGGAGAGCATCGTGATCGCAATGGCGATACCAGGGAAGAGTACCTGCGTCGGTGCGAAGAAGATCGCCTGTTGCCCCTCGTTGATCATCGCGCCCCATGACGGCGTCGGCGGGATCACGCCGATACCGAGATAGGAGAGTGCCGCTTCGGCAAAAATCGCGCCAGGGATGCCGAACGTGACTGAAACGAGAATCGGGCCGAGCGCGTTCGGGATCAGGTGTTTCATGAGGATGCGGCTCGATGTCGCCCCCATGGCACGGGCCGCTTCGACATACTCTCGGCCTTTCAGACTAATGATCTGCCCGCGCATCAGACGCGCGTCGCCGACCCACGAGGAGATTCCGATGGCGATGAATATGATGAAGAGGCCGCCGAGCACCTGCTTGAGCGGGCTTTCGCGGAGCGCGGAGGAGAGCAACACGATGAGGAGTAGGGTCGGGAAAGCGTACATGATATCAATCAAACGGCTGATGAGCGTATCCACCCAACCGCCAAAGTAGCCGGCGATCGCGCCGAGTGGAATGCCGATACCGACGACCACAAGTTGGACGACAAACCCGACGGAGAGCGAAATGCGGGCGCCGTACAACAATCGCGACAGCACATCGCGGCCAAGGTTGTCCGCGCCGAGCAGTCCGGCCGCGCCAGGCCCGGCATTCGTGTGGCCGCTATGGACGACATCGCGATAGTTGTCCGGTGCAAGGAGGGGGGCGAAAATCGCGATCAGTGCGAGGATGCTAATGACAATGAGGCCGACGACCGCCAGTTTATTCTTCCGTAGCCGTCGCCACGCATCACTCCACAACCCACGGCTGCGACGCGGCGCTGCAAGCATGTTGACCCGGGTCCCTTGCCCATCCGCCGCGATCGTGCCGACCGCGTCTCCAATGGTCTGTACGCTGTTACTTCGCCGTCGTCCTACCACGCTTGTACCGCCCCTAACTGTATCGCACGCGTGGATCAATCACGCCATAAAGCAGATCAACGGTGAGATTCGCAAGGACGAGAATGAAGGCATACAGCAGCGTCGTCGCCATGATCACTGGATAATCGCGCTGCTGAATTGCCTCGACGTACAGGCGACCGACCCCGGGTATGCTGAAAACATTTTCGATAATGAATGACCCAACGAGCAGCCCGGCGGTAAGGGGTCCGGCGATCGTCGCGACGGGGATAAGTGCGTTCCGCAGCATATGGCGAACGACGACCGCCCGCTCAGGTAACCCCTTCGACCGTGCCGTCTGCACGTATTCCTGGTTGATTGCATCGAGCATCGAGGAGCGCGTGATGCGCGTCAGAAAGGCCATCGGCGTGAACGCCAGCGTGATGACCGGCAGGATCGCTTGTTTCGGCGTTCCCCAGCCCTGTGTCGGTATCCAGTGAAGTTTCACCGAGAAGATGATGACGAGAATGATCGCGAGTACGAAATTCGGCACGCTTGCCCCGGTAGTCGCAAAAATGAGGGAAACGTAATCCGCGAGCCGGTTCTGGCGCAGAGCGGCAATTACGCCGAGTGGAATCGCCAGGACAAGAATGACGACGAGTGAGAGGAGACCGAGCATCACAGTCTTGCCGAATCCCTGCTTGATGATCGTTGCGACGGACGTACCCTGCTGGAGCGATACTGAGACGCCGAAATCGCCGCGGAGCGCATGCCCCACATACCGCACGAACTGGACGGGCAGCGGATCATTGAAGCCATATTTCGCGTTGAGTCGTGCGACGACTTCCGGCGAGACACGTTTGCCAAGCGCCGCGTCATCGAACGGCCCACCTGGCGTCGCCTTCATAACGACAAACGTGATCACCGCGACGCCGAGCAGCGTGGGGATCATCTGGAGGATACGGCGAACCACGTACCGGTACACATGCGCTCCTCACATAATTTAGTAGCGTCGGCTTTCGCCTACGGACCCGTTTCGCAGGCTGAAGCCAACGCTACCAGTCTCACTTTCTTTGTGCGCACCGATAAACGGTGAGGGGCGGCCAGAAAACCGCCCCGTGCCCTTGCCAATGCTATTTCTTGATGAACTGGAAGCCACGGAAGGCGAACTGATCGCCGAGATACGCAGCATCCATTGGGTTCTTGACAATGCCGGTGAGAGTCGTCTTGTGGACCGCGAAGGTTTCCGAGTTGTACAACGGTCCGACGGCGCAGTCATCATCAATGATAATCTTCTGCGCCTGATCGTAGAGATCGAGCCGCTTCTTGTTATCCTGCTCAACCGCTGCCTGCTTGAAGAGCGCGTCCACCTTCGGATTCGAGTAGTTGTAGTTGTTATTACCGCCGGTCGTCCCAAAGAGATCCGGCAGCCAGTCCTGCGGGTCCGGGTAGTCTGCGCCCCAGCCGCCGGTCGTCAACTGGAAGTCTTTCTTGTCGGACACCAGTTGCTTGTAGACCTTTGACTCCTGCGGATCGAGTTGGATCTCCACGCCGAGGTTCTGACGGAGTTGTGCCTGGAAGAACTGCGCGATCGTGGGGCCATCACCCGCGTTAACGAACGTCACCTTGACATTCAAGCTCTTCGGGTCAATGTTCGCGTCGCTGAGGACTTTCTTCGCCTTCACCGCGTCGAACTTATATTGCGCGCCGATGCTTTCGTTATAGCCCGGCTCACCCGGTGCGATCCACGTTTGCGTTGGCTTGCCGACGCCCTTGAGGACATCTCTGATAAAGGCATCTCGATCAATCGCAGTGGCAAAGGCTTTGCGCACCTCAGGCCGATCGAACGGCGCGCGCTTGTTGTTGTACGAGAGGGCGAACGTCGAGAGATTCGGCCCGCGGATGATCTGGTCCTTGTACGTTGGATCACTGAGGACCTGCTGCCGGTTGGCGGTCGGTACGCCGATCAGGTCGAGTTCGTTGTTCTGATAGGCGTTCCAGATCTGCGCCGAATCCTTGATGATCTTGAACTCGGCCTGTGTCAGATAGGGCTTCTCACCAGTGTAGTTCGCGTTCGGCTTGAAAACAAGATTCTGGTTGCTGGTAAACGAATCGAGCACCCAGGCACCATTCGTAACGTGGTTCTTCGGATCCTTCCACCAGTCCGCGCCGCCCTTCTCAATCACGCTCTGCTTCAATGGAGAGAAGCCCCATAAGGAGAGGATCTGCGTGAAGACCGGCTGTGGGCTTGCGAGCTGAAAGATAACCGTGTTGTCGTCTTTCATTGAGACGCCGATTTTGTCCACGAGCCCTTTACTGTCCTGCGGCGTCGGCGTGGGCCCTTTTTCCGGGTAGAGCGCGGCGTATCCCACGATGTCGGACGCGAAGGACGCATAGTTCGAGGCGGTTGCCGGATCGAGGAAACGCTTCGCCGCGTAGACATAGTCCTTCGCCGTAACGGGTGAGCCATCGGAGAACTTCTGACCGGGCTTGAGTTTGACCGTGTACGTCTTGCCGTCGGCGGAAACACCGCCATTTTGTTGCGTGGGAATTTCGGCCGCCGCTCGCGGAATCAAGTTGCCCTTCTCGTCGAACGAGAAGAGTGCATCGTACAGGAGATGGACCAATGCGATATCCGTGCTATACTGGCCGACGGCGGGATCGAGCGTTTTGGGATCACCACTCAACGCGAGCCGCAGCATTTGCGTGGAGGCGAAGTTCGGTGACTTCGTGCCCTGCGGCGAATAGGCTGCCGCGCTCGTCGTCCCCGCCGTCGTCGAAGCGGCGGCGGTTGTTCCAGCGGGCGCGCTGCTCGCGGCCGCTGGCGCGGTACTGACCGCGACAGCGCTGCTTGCGGGGCGCGTCGCCACTGCCGAACTCGCCGCAGTCGTCGGGCTGGTCGTACTCCCCGCTGTCGTAGCGGCGGTCGTCGGCTTGCTTGCCGGAGTATCCGTCGCTGTGCTACCACCGCACGCGGCGAGAATGGCGGCCGCCGCACTCCCAGCGATACTACCGACCATCGCGCGGCGGCTCAGTCGTTTCGTCCAGATGCCACGTTCCACAGACATTGCTCCTTTACTCCTCGGCGCGGCACATCATCCGCCCCGGCAACCATTGCGAGCGCACTTCCCTCGCTCAACCGCTAGAAAGGTCACACAGCACGAGCAGAGTCATTTTTGCATCCCACTGATGGCTCAAAGATCATCGCATATGACATTGCGTTGCGTTTACCTTCCGTAATCGCTTTTCATCATATCTGCATATCATCGGGCAGTCTCGTGAAGCTGTCAAGAAATGACGAATGACACACTCCATGACACGAAAGAAACCGAATTACTCCAATACTCTTATAGTCGTTGCAGGAACGATGGCGACAGTGATAGCAGGCGATATACTGCGGCATAATGGCCACCGAGCGGGGAGCGAAAGCCGGAAGCATGGACACGCATCGCACCGAAAACGCGCCGACTCACGAGCGGATTACCGTTGGTCCGATCGCGCTGCATGTTGCGCGGTGGCAGTCGGATAAACCACCGTTGCTGCTTCTGTCCGCGATGACGCAGAGATGGGATGCGTGGCTGCCGGTCATCCCTGCGCTTGTGGAACACTTTTCTGTCGCTGCTGTTGATTTGCGCGGTCACGGCGCATCAGATCATCCTGATACGGGATACAACCTCTCTGATTATGCATCGGATATCGTCGCCCTAACGGTGCGCCTTGGTTGGCGGCAGCCAAACGTCATCGGTCACTCGCTCGGCGGCTCCGTCGCACGGATCGCGGAAGCGCACCACCCGGGTTGGGCGCGCCGGATTGTCATCGAAGATACGCCGCCACGCCTCGATCGGGCCGATTCCCGCGTTGTGCTGCTGGCGAAAGGGTATCTGAAGATGCTCGCCATGCCGATGGCGGCAGTCGAGGCGCACTTCCAGCGCGTCAATCGCGGCTGGAGCGATGCGCGGATTCGAGAGGCAGCCGAGGCCTCGCGTCAGACGGCGCCGGGCGTCCTCGACGCCTACCTCGCACAGGAGGAGCCAATCACGCTCGGCGCATCGGTCGCGGCGCTACACTGCCCGGTCCTGCTCGTCTACGGTGACACGGCCTCCGGCGGCTTCGTCTCCGATGCCGATGCCGCCCTCTACCTCGATACGCTGCCGGACGGCCGCGCCATCCAAATCCCCGGCGCGGGCCATAGCCTTCACGCCCGCAAACCGGACATCTTCGTGCAGGCCGTGGTCCCATTCCTGCTCAATGAGAAGAAATCCGTATGAACCATGAAGACACAAAGAGCACGAAGAAAAGAGGAGAATTGGAAAGGAATTGTTTCTCTCTCTTTCCCCTTCATGCTCTTTGTGTCTTCGTGGTTCAATTCCCTTCTTTGCATCTCTTCGGTTCGATTGCTTTCGATTTGTGTTTTGTATAAGGAGTGTGAGCATGATCGGGCAAGCGTTGGTGAACGATTGGGTGGAGCGGCGGACATGGGCGGTCGTGGGAGCGAGTGATAACCGAGCGAAATTTGGCAACCGCATTTATCGGGTGCTGCGCGAGCGCGGGTACACGGTCTATCCGGTGAACCCGACACTGGCGACGGTGGAGGGCGATCCAGCATACCCCGATATTGCGTCGCTGCCGGATGGTGTTGAGGTTCTGGACATCGTCATCCCGCCGCAGCGTGTGCCGCCGGTGCTCGATCAGGCGAAGGCGGCGGGGATCACACGTATCTGGCTGCAACCCGACGCGGAATCGCCGGAGGTCATCGCGCACGCGGCGGCCCTCGGCCTCGACGTGATTGCCGGTGGCCCGTGCGGGATGGTCGAGGCACGCTCCTGGCCCCGCGTGGCATCCGATACTGCGGCGTCATGACCCGAAGCGACGTATCCACCGACGCCGCGCGGCACACGCTGCACGGTGAGCGCGTCGTTTTACGCCCAACAGTGGACACGGATTATCGGCACGGCTATCGGTGGGAACTCGACGCGGAAGTCCAGTATTGGGCGCAGGGGGACTACGCGCCGCCAAATCTGACCTTTGCGCAGTACGAAGCGCACTACGCGCCGCCAATCGGTAAGCCGGGCGAGGCGGATCATTTCACGATTGTCTCGCGGCCGGAGACAGTGATCGGCTTCATTGGCTACTTCAATGCGGACCGGCGCGTCGGCAAGGTCGAAGTCGGCATCGGTATCGGTGAAAAAGCATACTGGAGTAAGGGATACGGGCGTGAAGCGATGCGTCTCCTGCTCGCGTATCTGTTTACCGAGGGCGGTTTCCAGCGGGTCGAACTCGATACGTGGAGCGGCAATACGCGCGCGATCCGCTCGTACATGTCGTGCGGCTTCCAGATCGAGGGGCGCTTACGCCGCGCCGAACTCGTCGAGGGCACGTATTACGAGACGATCATCATGGGCCTGTTGCGTGAGGAGTGGCAGGGGAGGCAGCAACGGGCAGAGAGATGATGTGGTTCCGTTACTGCCTGCACGGCTTTGGTCAGTCGTCGCTAGATTGTCCGCCCGTCCTCGCGCCGCGTCGCATGGTACGATAGCGCATGAGGTGGGTCGTTGCGTGTTGGCACGATCGAGCGGGACAGATTGTATCAGTGATACCGGAACCAGATATCTCTATCATCATTGTCAGCCGCAACACACGGGAGTTGCTGCGCGCCTGCTTGCGCTCGATCCATGAACACCGCAATGGCTACACAGTCGAGACAATTGTCGTGGAGAGCGATTCGCATGACGGTACCGCCGCGATGGTGCGTGCGGCATTTCCGGAGGTCATCCTGCTCGAACCGGGGGAGAATACCGGATTCGCGCGAGGCAACAATCTCGGCATCAAGCGGGCCTGCGGCGATGCCGTCCTGCTCTTAAATCCCGATACGGAACTGACTGCCGGTACGCTCGCCGCGCTCCATCATGCACTCCTTGCCGATCCAACGGTCGGGGTCGTCGGCCCGCTCCTGCGCTACCCCGACGGTACGGTTCAGCCGTCGCGCCGCCGTTTTCCGACGCTCGCGACAGCGCTCGTCGAAAGCACAGTCATGCAGGAGTGGTGGCCGAATCATCCCGCCCTCGCGCGCTATTATCGCGCCGACATGCCGGACGATGTCGCGCAGGATGTGGACTGGCTCGTCGGCGCCTGCCTGCTCGCGCGGCGTGTGGTATTCACGGCGGTAGGACTGCTCGATGAACGGCTCTTTCTCTACGCGGAGGAGCCGGAGTGGTGCTGGCGCGTGCAGCAGGCCGGGTGGCGCGTCCGCTTCGTGCCGGAGGCCGAGCTGCGGCATCACGAAGGGACGAGCACCAGTCAGAACGTCATCGCGCGGCAGCGGGCGTTCGCCGTCAGCAAGACGCACCTGATGGGTGTACTCTACGGGCCGACTGCCGGATGGGTGACGCGCGGCGTGCTCGTCGGCGATCAGATCATGCGGCTCATTCGTGAGGCGGCGAAATGGTCGCTCGGCCACA
>JAABVA010005680.1_pt1 | contig 11242 bp, 9 predicted proteins | sample 5560331 | NCBI WGS metagenome assembly JAABVA01 (sample SAMN12812661, study PRJNA571458) | rock metagenome | isolation source: Antarctica rocks | place: Antarctica: Victoria Land, Mt New Zealand sud | collected 2016-01-07
TGTAATCGGCGCCGTAGTGGGCCAGCACCGGGGCGAAGGACGCGGACAGCCGGCCCGACCCGGGGTCGCACACGGTGGACATGCGGTCGAAGCGCCAGTAGTCGCTGACCCCGCCGAGGCGGCGCACCACCCCGTCGAGGGCCTCGACCAGATACGGCTGCTCCTCGCTCGAGGCGAGCACGGCCCGCCACTGCGATGAGTGCGCCAACGACCCGACCAGTAGGTGCGCCTCCTTGCCCCACCCCCACGCCGGAGGTGGGTCGGGCAGCTCCACCCAGTCCCACTGGGTTTCCTCGCCCGCCGGGTGCTCGATGATCGCCCGGTCCCGACCCTTGACCGCGTGGCAGGGCTCGCAGTGCGGGCGCAACTTCCGCGCCCGCAGCGCCCGGGTCAGCGACGGATACGACCCCTCGTAGCCCAGCGCGACCAGCTCATCGTGCAGCGTCGACGCCCACAGGTGCGGATCGTCGGCCAGCCGCAGCCGGGCGTACTCGGCGAACCGCTCGAACGGATCCTCCGCCGCGGGCGAGCGCCGCCGGCCGACCTCGGCCTCCCCGGACAGATGCCGGGTCACCGTGCGCCTGTTGATCTGCAGGTGCCGGGCGATCGCGCTGATCGACCAGCCCCGCGCGTGTAGTGCCTTCGCTTCCACGTACGGCTCCCATGCCAGCATCGTCGGCGGGCTCCCTCGACTCGTGACCATCAGCAAGTGATCACAGAGTCGGGGGAGCCCCCGACATCGACGGGGCCGTCCCGCCGACGGCACGAGCTGTGCAGTTTCAGTGAGCAGGTCTGTGCACTACCGCCTGAGCGTCATCAGCGGAGCTGAGCGCGGCGCGTCCACCGGTGCACCCGGCCCGCACGGGCCGCCACGATCGTCTGTGCGTCACGTAGGGCGCTGCCCTCGCGGCGGTGCCGTCGGGTTCGAAGAGTTGTTGCCCCTCTACCGAGGGCCGGCCCGCTCACTGGGCACCACCAGCGGTGAGGGCCGGCGCTGACGCGCCGGTGCCCGGCCCTTCCGGGCCGGGCACGCTCGCGCTCCTGCCTCCGGCCCGCGCGGCGCACCCGACCCGCCAGAGGGACGCCTCCGGCGGTCAGGCGCTCCGCCCCGGGCACCAGCCTCGGGAGAGCCGGCCACGCTGACAGCGGGGGCGGCGGTGACGGGGGTGGGGTGGTCGGGGCGGGGTCTCACCCACGACGACGCGCCCGAGGGCTGCCAGACCGCCCGCACGGCCGCAAGCGCCACAAGGAGCCACAGCCGGCGGTCCTCGACGAGGGAGGCGCTTGCCCCCGCACGAGCGCCCCGGCAGGGGCAAGCCCGCGCCGCCGAGGGAGAGACCCCGGAGCCGGACCGCGGGGCAGTTGCAAATGACAACTGGCCTGATACGTTCCGCTTTAGGATCGAAGAGCGCAAAGATAGGAGCATGTATCGATGGCGACGGTGACGTTGATCCACGGGGCCGGAGACAGCGGCTGGGCCTGGCACCGCGTGGCCGATGAGCTGCACAGCAGGGGGCACACGGTGGTCGCCCCCGACCTGCCGAGCGAGCAGGACGACGCTGGACTGTCCGAGTACGCCTCGACCGTTGGCGAGGCGCTGCGGTCGGCAGGCACGCCGTACCCGTCGCCGCTGGTGGTCGTCGGTCACTCGCTCGGAGCGTTCACCGCGCCGGTCGTGGCCGAGCAGCAGAAGGCTGACCGGCTGGTGCTGATCGCGCCGATGATCCCGCTGCCGGGCGAGACGGTGAACCAGTGGTGGAGCGCTACCGGATACACCGATGCGGCCCGTGAGCAGGGCGAGGCCGACGGAGGGCTGACCAACAACGCGGACCCAATCGTCAGCTTCTACAACGAGGTTCCGCGGGACATCGCCGAGGAGGCGACGCGCCGAGCCAGGACGCAGTCCGCCGGCCCCATGGACGAGCCGTTGCCGCTCGGGGCATGGCCGGACGTCCCGACCCGAGTCTTGCTGTTCCGGGATGATCGCTTCCTGCCGGCCGCGTTCGGCCGGCGCCTGGCCGACAATCGATTGGGCGTGGTCGCGGAAGAGCTGCCCGGGGGCCACTGCTCCCCGCTGAGCCATCCCGCCGAACTGGCGTACGCACTGCTCCGCGACGTGGACTGACGAGCGCGAAGGGCGTGGGCGATTCTGACAGCGGCAGGTGACAGCAGCACCGCTGTCACCGAGGGCGGTTGAGGCCCATCCCTCATACGGACTTCCGCACGTCAGACAGAGCCGAGGCGTCTTGAAAGCGGACGTACTGCAAGGTAGCCGGGGGTTCGAATCCCCCCGCTTCCGCCAACCAGACCAGGCACCTTGTCGGGAACCCACCAGCTCCGCGAGGGCTGTCGAACGCGTGGTCTCAGCCCACCGACCCGGCTGGCGATGTCGGTCGGATCGGCTCGGTCATGTGCTTGTGCACATGGCCATGGCTGTGTGCGACCACCCCATCGTGGCCATGACCGCGCTCCGGGACGCCAAGGAGGAGCAGCATCGTCGCGGCGGTGTGCCGAGCATCGTGCAGCCGCGCGTCTCGGACGCCGGCCTTGCGCAGGAGCGCCTTCCAGCGGTTGTGAGCCGTGCGCGGGTTGATCGGCCGCCCGTCGTGCTTCGCGAACACCCAGTCGCCTTCCTCCCAGATTTTGGCCGCCACATCCCCTTCGGCGGCCTGGGCAATGCGGTGCTGGCGCTCCACGGACGGATCAGGGAGGCCGAGACCGCGACGGCCGGCGCGACTTCGTCTCGACGACCACGAGTCCGCCGGCCGCCCGCCCTCTCGGGGCAGTCTCGGGCGCGCCTCCATCCGCATGAATTGATCGCGAGAGCGGAACGCCAGCAGTACGCATCCTACGACGCTCATGGCGCACTCTGTGGTGAGTGTTCCTCGGGCCGTGGAGGAGCTCGGGGCGGCGGTGCACTCAAGGCCTAGCTAGGCCTGCACCGTCTCGTTCTCCTCGATCTCGGCCTGGGCCGCACCGACGTCGAACGGGGGGTCCGGTTCGCCACCCTCGGCCTCGGTGTCCGGGTCGAGCTTGTCGAGCGGTACGTCCTTGAACACCGCGAAGCTTGAGGGCTGCTCGGTCAGGTAGGGGAAGTGGAACCCGCACTTGGGGCACTGCTCGCGCAGGACCGCCTGCTCCTGGGCGAGCTCGTAGCTCTTGTCCTGCAATTCGTTACAGCACGGACAGATGCGCAGGAGCCGGGTTCCTACGAGCTCGAAGTTGGTGATGATGTCTTCCATGATCGCGCCATTGGCGGCCCACGCCTTCGCATGCTTGTGGTACGTGTCCATGTGCCAGTCGTAGAGTGCCTCCTTGCTCGTCCAGAAGCTGCACTCGTTGAACCAGGTCGGGTCGTCCGGGTGCTCCCACCAGGTCAGGTGCAGGAAGCCGGGCAGCTGCATCAAGTGATGGCGGGTGTCACCGAAGACGACCTTGAACTTCTCGTAGGCGTCCGGGCTGGAGAACCGCACGCGTTGCATGCTCAGGTAGATGGGCACCGAAATCCTCCTGGTGGTGGTGAGCACCGGGTAGGAAGGAACTGTCCGACCTGTGGCGACGCTGCGAAGGTCTATCCTGCTTCCGGCCTGTTGGCTCTAGAGATTAGCCGCGGAGCATGGGTCCACCAGGGCCAATGGGGAAGCGACTGGAGGAACCACGTGTCACCTGACCGCAACATCGCGGGGGGAGACAGAGGCGGCGCGGCGCGCTCGGGCGTTCCCGCCTACAAGGCGCACTACGAGCAGTTGCGGACCAGCATCCTGAGCGGACAGCTCGGCGCTGGGACGAGGTTGCCGCCCAGCCGTGAGCTCGCCGCCGAGACCGGACTCTCGCGCAACACGGTGCTCGCCGCCTTCGAGCAACTCCAGTCGGAGAGCTACATCACCGGGCGCCAGGGATCGGGCACCTACGTCGCGAGGGTCCTGCCCGAAGAGATGCTCGAAGTGCAGGGAAGCGCCCCGTCGTCACCTGCGGCCTCGACCGGGACCACGGCGAAGCTCTCGGCACGCGGTGAGCGCCTGGCCCGGACCCAGCGGGTCCCCCTACCCTCCGTCCTGGGGCGCAAGCCACGCGGCACGGCGTTCCTCATCGGGCTGCCCGCCCTCGACGCCTTCCCCTTCGAGACCTGGAAGAAGCTCTACACGGCACGCTTCGACCGGTCCGCGCCACAGCTGATGCGCTACGACGACGCGGCCGGCTACCGGCCGCTACGAGAATCGATCGCCTCCTACATCAGCACCGCACGCGGCATCCACTGCACCGCGGACCAAGTGATCGTGATGACCGGCTCCCAGCAGGCTCTGGAGTTCTGCGCCCGAATCCTGCTCGACCCCGGAGAGGCCGCCTGGCTGGAGGACCCGGGCTACCTTGGCGCCCGCGCCGCCCTGACGGCCGCGAGCGCCCGCATCGTCCCGGTGCCGGTCGATGAATTAGGACTCGACGTCGCGGCAGGGATCAACCTCGAACCGAGTACGCGGCTCGCCGTGGTCACCCCGTCCCACCAGTTCCCGCTCGGGCACACCATGTCCCTGGAACGCCGGCTCGCCCTCATCGACTGGGCGGCCCACAACGACGCGTGGATCGTCGAGGACGACTACGACGCCGAGTTCCGCTACGTCGGGAAACCCCATGCCGCGCTCATGGCCATCGACGCCCACCAGCGGGTCATCTACGTCGGGACCTTCAGCAAGTCCCTCTTCCCGGGCCTGCGGCTCGGCTACGTCATCGCCCCTCCCGACCTGGTCGACGGGTTCGTCGCCGCACACCTGAGCACGGACATGCACGCGCACCTGATCGACCAGGCCGTCGTCGCCGACTTCATTGACCAAGGCCACTTCGCCCGCCACCTACGCCGCGTGCGCGTACTCCACCTCGAACGCTAGCACTCGCTGATCCGAGAAGCCGAGCGCATCGTCGACACAATCGAACTGACCCCCTCCGACGGAGGTCTCCACCTGGTCGGGCGGCTCGCCGACAACCGCGACGACCGGGCGATCGCCAAACGCGCACTACGACACGGCGTGCACGTCTGGCCACTGTCGACGCATTATGTCCACCCCCAGCACGGCGCAGCTCTCCTCCTCGGCTACGCGGGCACCACCAAGGACGACATGCGCTACGGAGTCGACGTCCTCGACAAGGTGCTCAAGTAGGAGACGAGGAGGAGACACACGCCAGCCATCTGCGGTGGATCGTCGGCGTCGACCGCAGCACGCTGGGGCGCTGGCTCTCAGCTCAGCTCAGCTCGGGGGCTGTAGGTGGAGCTTGGCTCGCGTGGTCTCACTCAGTCGCCCGCGTGCGGAGGCGTTCGTGCAGGTCGCCGCAGGCGGCGGAGACCACGTCGACCCCATCCCGACTCCTGCCGAACCGCCCAGGCCTACAGCGTGAAAGCGGACGTACCGCAAGGTACCGGGGGTTCGAATCCCCCCGCTTCCGCCGGCCGTGGACCTCACCCGCGCGACGGCGCCACCACCACGTCGCGGCTCCCGATCGGGTCGGGGGTGGGGAGGTCGTATCCCGCCATGGCGCGCGCGACGAGCCGCTCGAGTTTCTTGACCGCGGCGCGGTAGAAGCGCCACTGCGTCCACCGTCCGAAGAAGGTGAAGCCCACGGCGATGATCGGGTTCGAAATCTTCCCGCGCCGCGAGACGCCGGTGATGACGAACTCCACCGTGCCGGTGTCGAGGTTCTTCACCACCTCGTAGACGAGGCGTCCGCGCTCGAGGTGGTGCTCGAGTGTCCGGTAGCTCCATCCCCAGGACCGCTCGCTCGTCCCGTCGGCCCGCATGCGCGTCTCGTCCACCTCGGCGTCCACCCGCACACCCATCGGGAAGCGCAGGACGAGGAAGTGGCCCTCCAGCAGCATGTTCCGCCCCACCAGCTCGCCGTCGCGGTGGAAGTAGGCGTGCATGATCGCCGGGTCGGCGAACTCATAGTCGCGGACGAGCCGGCACGCGACCTCGAAGACCCCGCCGGGCACCGCGTCGCCCGGCGTCTCGGCGCCGAGGGGATGTCGAAGGCGGTCGTGGTGCCAGCCCGGCTCGTCGGTCTCGGCGGGGTCGTAGTTCAGGCCCAGAGGCGCGATCTCGCGCAGCCCGCCCTCGGGGTCGGAGTACGGGGAGAACCTCAGGATGCGCATCGGCCCGCTTCCCCGACCGTCACTGGGGCTCCCGAGGACACCGACGCATCGTGTCACCGTCGGTGGGGAACCCGCTGAGTCGCCCGACCGGGCGATCAGCGAGGTCTCAGACACCTCACATATTGTGCTGGACGATGACTCCGCCCGCGACGCCGGCCTCGCGCTCGCTGAGCTGGGACGTCGTGCGCGTCGTGGCCGTCCTCAGCGTCGTCGTCCAGCACGCGACCTACACGGTGTCCGGGGTGCTGCCCTTCCTCGCGCCCCCGCCGTTCGTCTGGCCGGTCGAGGCCGGCGCCAACGTCCTCATGGTCGTCTCCGGCTTCTTCCTCTGCGTCACCCTGGCCAAGCGACGCGCGGGGGGCTGGTGGTGGCACCGCATGGCCCGGCTGATCCCGGCCTACCTCGTCGCCGTCGTGCTGACCTACCTTGCCACCCTGGTCGCCGCCGGCTACGGCTACGGGTGGCGTCCGGGTCTGCGCGACCTCGTCGGGAACCTGCTGCTCGTGCAGTCGTGGGACCCGCGCGTCACCCCGTTGGACGGCTCCTACTGGACGTTGGCGCTGCAGGTGGGCGTGTTCACCCTCGCCGCGCTCGCGGTCGCCGCCTCCGGCCTCGCGTTCTGGCGTCGACCCGGCGTGCTCCCCGCCACCGCGTGGACGGGCATCGCGCTCGCGCTGGTGCTGGGTGTGTTCGCGACCGACCGACTGCGGGTCCTGGTCGACCGCTGGCAGCTCTTCGTCATCGGGCTCGCGATGTGGCTGGCGCCCGCCGCATCTCGGTGCCCCACCTGCTCACCCTCACCACGGCCGGGGTCGCCACGGAGTACGTGCTCACGCCCGACCCCGTCGCCACCGCCGCGCTCGCCCTCGGCTGCGTCGCGATTGGATGCGCCGCCCTCGGCCCGGAGTGGACGCTGTTGCGCGTCGGGCCGCTGCCGCGGATCCTCTCCTGGATGGCCGGGATCTCGTTCGGGATCTACCTGCTCAACCAGCAGATCGGCCACTTCGCCGCGTGGGCGCTGCAGGCCGGCGCCGGGTTCACCGGATAGGTCCGCATCGCCGTCGTCGTCGGACTGGCCATCGGACTCGGCTGGGCGCTGACGGTGCTGGCCGAGCGCCCCCTCCACCGCCTGCTCACCCGGGATGATCGGGCGGGCGGTCAGCGGGGGAACGAGGCCGCCGCGGCGAGAAAGAGGTCGTTCTCCTGCGGGGTGCCGGTGGAGACGCGGACCCCGTCCCCCGCGAACGCCCGCACGACGACCTTGTTGTCCAGCGCGTGCGACGCGAACGGCGCGGCCTCGTCGCCCAGCGGCAGCCAGACGAAGTTCGCCGCCGACACCGGCACCCGGTAGCCGAGCCCGAGCAGCGCGTCGCGCACCCGGGTCCGTTCCTCCACCACGGCCACGCAGTCGGCCAGCAGCTCGTCGAGCCCGTCCAGGGCGGCGATCGCGGCCGCCTGGGCGGGGGCGTTGACCGAGAACGGCACCGACACCGCTCGCAGTGTCGCCGCCAGCGGCACCGGGGCCACGGCGAACCCGACCCGCAGGCCGGCGAGCCGGTGGGCCTTCGAGAAGGTGCGGAGCACGACGAGGTTGGGGTGCGCGTCGAGCAGGGTCAGGGCGTCGGGCACGTCGGGGTCGTTCACGAACTCCCGGTATGCCTCGTCGATCACGACGACGACATCGTCGGGCACCCGCGCGAGGAACCCCTCGAGCGGCCCGCGGTGCACCGCGGTACTCGTCGGGTTGTTGGGGTTGCAGACGAACACCATCCGCGTCGACGCTGTGATCGCGTCGGCCATCGCGTCGAGGTCGTGGACGTGGTCGGCGTCGAGCCCGACGGCGACCGCCTCGGCGTGCCCGATGAGGGAGACGATCGGGTAGGCCTCGAACGACCGCCACGCGAACAGGACCTCGTCGCCGGGCGAGCACACGGCCTGGACGAGCTGCTGGCACAGCGCCACCGACCCGCACCCGACGGCGATCCGCTCCGCGTCCAGGCCGTAGCTCTCGGCGAGGCGCGCGGTCAGCAGCGAGACTCCGATGTCGGGGTAGCGGTTGCCGTCCGCGGCGGCCCGCGCGATCGCGTCGAGCACCGCGGGCAGGGGCGGGGCGGGCATCTCGTTGCTGGCCAGCTTGACCGCTCCGGGGACGGTGCGCCCGGCGACGTAGGCGGGGAGTGCGGCGAGGTCGGGACGGAGCGGGACGGACACGACATCCACGGTAATCCGCAGGTCACGCGCCCGGTGAACCCGGACGGGAGAGAGCGGGTTCACCCCACGCGCGTCGTCACCGCAACATGCAAAGGTGACGCCATGACGGGGACGCGCACCGAAACCATCCCGCTCGTGGACGACAGCGAGCTGCCGCTGGTCGTCTCCGAGCCCGCGGGGGCCGTGCGCGGCGGCATCGTCATCCTCCACGCCGCCCGCGGCGTCACCGACCGCACCACCCGCATCATCGAGGGACTCGCCGCGGAGGGGTGGCTCGCCGTCGCCCCCCACCTCCACCATCGGGAGGGTGACGCTCCGGACACCGACGACCCGGGGGCCTCCGCCCGCGGTGTCTCCGGCGAGTCCGTGCTCGCCGACGCCGACGCCAGTTTCGGCTGGCTCGCCGACCACGGTGTCTCCTCCGACCTCATGGGCGTGCTCGGGTTCGACCTCGGCGCGACCGCCGCCCTCGTCGTCGCCTCGCAGCGCTCCCTCGGCGCGGCGGTCACCGTCGCCGCCGCGGGGGTCACCGAGCCCCTGGCCACCGGGCTGCCGGCGCTGATGGACGTGGTCGGCGAGCTCACCTGCCCGTGGCTCGGGCTCTACGGCGAGAACGGTGACGCGGTGGACCCCGCGGACGTCGACCGGCTGAGAGAGGCCGCGCACGCGTCGGATCGCGTCGTCGACGTCGTCGTCTACCCCGACGGCGAGCACCGGTTCGACGCCGCCGAGTCGCGCGGCGGCGTCTCCGGGGACGACCTCCTCGCCGGCCCCTCGGGGGAGGCGTCGATGGTCGAGGCCCGCAGCCGCGTCCTGAACTGGTTCGACGCGCACCTGCGGTGAGAGACGAGGAGGAGGACGTGCGTGGTCGCGCGTGAGGCCGGTCCCGAGTCCTCGGGAGGCACCACGGACCCGGTCGACACCACGGACCCGGTCGGCACCGGGCGCGCCCGACGCCAGGCGGCCCGCACCGCTCGCATGATCACGTGGGCGGCCCGGATCGCGGGCGTGCTCACCGTCCTCTCCGTGGTGGCGCCGCTGCTGCGACGGCGCCTGCAGCCCGCGACGTGGTTCGGCCTGCCCGTCGAGGCCTCGCTGGTGGGGACGGTGCTGCTCGCGACCGCCGGCGTCGGTCTCGTCCTGCTCGCGACCGGGCTACGGCGGCGCAAGCGGCGCGCGTGGCAGCTCGGCGTCGCCCTTTGCATCCTCATCGCGGCGTCGCACCTGGTGGGGCGGCATCCGCCGCTCCCGCTGGTGGTCGCGGTGGTGTTGTTCGTCGCGCTGCTCGCGACGCGGCGCGAGTTCACGGCGCTCCCCGACCCCGTCGGCCGCCTCGCTGCCCTCCGCGTCGTCGTGCAGCTGCTGGTCGCGGGGTTCGGGATCGTCACCGTGCTCCTGCTCGTGCGGCCCTCGGCGCTCGAGGGCTCGCCCTCGCTCGGGGCGCGGCTGGCCCAGGCGGCGCTGTCGTTGATCGGGGTCAGCGGGCCGGTGGCGTTCCGCGCGGACTGGCTCGACGACCTCACCGCCGGGATCGGCCTCACCTTCGGCGTCGGCGCCCTGATCCTGGGGGGCTACTTCCTGCTCCGCTCGGCCGAGCCGCGCCTGGCCCTGACGGACGACGACGCCGCGGGCATCCGCGGGCTGCTCGGTCGCCACGGCGCCGCCGACTCGCTCGGGTACTTCGCGCTGCGCTCGGACAAGTCGGTGGTGTTCTCCCCGACGGGCAAGGCGGCCGTCGCCTACCGCGTCGTCGCCTCGGTGGCCCTCGCCTCCGGCGACCCGCTCGGCGACACGGAGGCCTGGCCGGGCGCGATCACGGAGTTCCTCGCGGCGTGCCGGCGCTACGGCTGGGTGACCGCGGTCCTCGGGTGCTCCGAGGCGGGGGCGAAGGTCTGGGCGCGCGAAGGCGGCCTCAACGCGCTCGAGCTCGGGGACGAGGCCGTCGTCGACGCGGCGACCTTCTCGCTGCAGGGCCGGTCCATGCGCACCGTCCGCCAGGCCGTCTCCCGGATCCGTCGCGCGGGCTACGAGACCGACGTCCGGCGCCTGCGGGACCACTCCGCGGCCGACCTCACCGAGCTCCGGACCGCGGTGCAGCGCTGGCGGGGAGGGCCCGACGAGCGCGGATTCTCCATGGCGCTCTCCCGCGTCGCCGACGCCGAGGCCGACCCCGACGCCGTCGTCGTCGCCGCCCGGCACGAGGGCCAGCTGCGGGGGCTGCTCCAGTTCGTGCCGTGGGGCACGGAGGGGCTCTCGCTCGACCTCATGGTGCGCGACCCAGCCGTCGGCGAGAACGGGCTCAACGAGCTGCTCATCTGCGACCTGCTCGCCGCGTGCCGTGCGCTGGGCGTCGATCGGGTGTCGCTGAACTTCGCGGTCTTCCGGTCGGCGCTGGCCGCTGGCGAGCGGATCGGTGCGGGCCCGGTGGCCCGGCTGTGGGCGCGGCTGCTGCGGATGGCGTCACGCTGGTGGCAGATCGAGACGCTCTACCGGTTCAACGCCCGCTTCGGCCCGGAATGGGTGCCGCGCTACCTGGTGTTCGACGCCGTCCGCGACCTGCCCCGCATCGCCGTCGCCGCCTTCGAGGCCGAGGGGTACGGCGGGCGCCCCCCCGCCGTCCTGCGCCTGCTCCGGCGCTGAGCCCCGCGAACGAACGGCGCGTTCGTTCCGTACTTCCGGAACGAACGCGCCGTTCGGACCGCCTCAGGGCCGAGCACCTCAGTGCCTCGGGGTGGTTCATCGCGCGCTAGCCCAGCGCTAGCCCAGCGCTAGTGGTCCTGCCGATTAGTTCGTCGGTGTGTCGGGGGTCCAGGCGGTGGGGTCGTTGAGGTAGAGGCCGCAGGCGCAGTCGAGGGCTTGTTCGGGGGTGCCGATCGGGAGTCCGGTGGGCAG
>JAABVA010005681.1_pt1 | contig 11240 bp, 11 predicted proteins | sample 5560331 | NCBI WGS metagenome assembly JAABVA01 (sample SAMN12812661, study PRJNA571458) | rock metagenome | isolation source: Antarctica rocks | place: Antarctica: Victoria Land, Mt New Zealand sud | collected 2016-01-07
ACCGCTGGACCTCCCAGAATTACAACGCCTCTACCCCCACGCCTGAGCTAGAGCTAATTCCCCGCGACCTCTGGCAGCGTGTGTACGACGCCGCCTGCTATGCGGCCTACATCGCCAAAGTCCACTGAAGACGAATCCCTCCTTATATAAGGTATGGCACCGACGGGGAGTGCAGCCGACTATCCCGGCGGCGGGGACGAATCGCCGCCTGACGGTGTTCGGGAGCGTCGAGGCGCGGGGGCGGGGGCGCGTCGAGGTCATCTGCCCGGCGCAGGACTCAGCCTGCTTCGCCCGCTACCTCGCCGCGCTCGACACGCGCCATGTAGCGACCGGCAAGGAGGTCTATCTGGTTCTCGACAACGGACCATGCCACAAGAGCAAGGCGACCAAAGCGGCGCTGGCGGCGCGGTCCGCGTGGTTACATGTGCTCTGGCTGGCCCCCTACAGCCCGCAGCTCAACCCCAAGGAGCGTGAGTGGAAACGGCTCAAGCGCGACGCCCGCAGCCACCTGGCCCTGACCCTACGGGCGTTCGTCGACGAGATCGCCGCCGGCCTACGTCACCTGGGCGGCGACCGCCTCGATATCGTCGATCAGGTGCCGGACTGGTTCAGCGCCGGCCACCGCAAGGAGCCCACCGGCCGCCCGGCGGGACGCCCGCTGGGAGCCACGGATTCCTACAAGCGGGCACCCTATCGCACGAAGACGAACAATTCACGGAAGGAGTCGCCGTTGCTCCTGGCTGCCTAGCACGAATTTACCAGCACCTACTTAGAGATGGTGCGCGACGGACGCATCGTGGACAGCATGACCATCATCGCCGTGCTCCGCGTCGCTCTGGGGCGCTAGCGGCATGATTGGGATGCGGCGCTAGTGGTCGTGATGGACGCGGAAACAGCAATGACGTCGTGATTGAAGACGCATGCCTTCATCCGACGCTCCTGTCCAACTCTTAGTCTGGATTTCGCACGGTGGCGCGCCCATCACATTGTCTCTCCTGTCCTGAGGTCCGCGTACGCGGGGGACGCGAGGAAGGCGGTGAGAATGGTCGTTGCTGCGGGATGCTGGTTGAGCTGAGGGATGTCCTCAGCCGGGACGAAGCGGAGAGCCTGTCCCTCACCGAGAACCAGGTTCTCTTCGCTCGCCTCGGTCGGGGCATAGAGGATGTACCAGAGGAGGCGCTGATCCTCGGTGGATGTCCAGGGGAAGCGCATGAACAGTGTGAGCTCGGCCGTTATCATCAGTCCAGTCTCCTCCCCGATCTCGCGGTGCGCGGCCTGTTCAGGGGTCTCGCCATCCTCGATGCTACCGCCAACGAAACCCCATGTGTTGGGAAAGTGCGCGGCGTGAGCGTCGCGGTGTTGCAGCAGGATACGCCGCTGGGCGTCCACCAGGAGCACAAGCGCGGAATCATGGGGACGGGCCATCGCCCCATCCCTGGCAAGCTGTTCGTCCACAGGTCCCCCTCATTGCGTTCGTCGGCGTCTAGTATGGTTGTGTGGTCGGGCTGATAACGTCACATCATGATATAAGGTCAACCACTCGTGCGAGGCCGCCATGCAGGCCGGGGAGCACGCGGCCGCGCACCAGAGCGTCGAGCCCGATATAGCGGCCGGCCGCCGTGGCGAGGAAAATGCCATTGAGCAGCACCAGCATCAGGTAGGTCCAATACCACTCCCCCGGCACGTCCCACAACCCGACCGCCAGGTTGAGCGCCCAGAGCGTCCCGGCCAGGGCTCCCAAGCGACCGAAAAGTCCGAGGATGAGCGAGAGCGCGATGGCCGCCTCGGTCAGGAAGGTGATCCAGCCGAACAGATGGTAGTGCGTGAGCGCCACGTCTCTGACGAAGACGCCGTAGAGCGGGACGAGCGGATGCGCCACCTCGCGCAGCATCCACTGTCTTAACCCGTTATTGCCGCTGAAGTTCGGCGGCAGTTTCCAGAGGATCTGTTGGTACCACAAGTACCCGACGAGGATGCGGGCGATGCCCAGACCCCACCAGCCGAGCGGGCGGACCACGGCCGCCGTGGTCCGCCCCGTCGCCTCGGCGTTCGTCGCCATCCGCGATGAAACTCTCGTCGCCATCGTACGTCTCCTATCGCTCTGCCGCTCTCATGATCGGGCCGCCCGATAGCCTGGGCATGCCCGTCGCCGTCGTCATACACCTACGCTACAACAAAGGTCTTACGTTCCTATTACGGGTGGAGTGACGGGCGGTACGGGAGCGGCAGCGTCGCGTTGTCTGCGTTGCGACGCCCGCCGCTCATCAGCGGATCAAACACCGCCGCATCCGTTTCCGAGACACCCTAGCCTCGCACACCCCACCACACGTAGACATCACTGACGTGCTCGGGCTCCCGCCGCAGCAGGAATCTGAACACGCGCAGCATCTCCCGCTGGTGGTCCATCGGCCCCACGATCACGGTCCGCACCTGCCAATCGCGCAGATCGCGCGTGATACGTTCGCGCAGCGTCGCGGTTAGATCGGGGGAGCGTTCCCCCGCCTGGATGCGCAGCATCACACTCTGTGTTGTCGACGGCCAGGGCCGCATGCTCGCGTCGCCCGAGGGGTTCGGCACGAACGCGTAGCCCTCCGGCATGCGGAAGCGCAACCGGGCGACACCCTGCCACAGCATCGGCGCGCTGTACGTCCGAGCCTCGAGCGCGGCGAAGGGCGCGAGCAGGGCGACGCTGCCCTCCGATAGACGACGCGCGCCGGCGCCGCCAAAGAAAGTGGGGATCGCGTTGGAACTGCTTGGGTACGGGATGCGCGGCAGCACTGGCAAGAGCGCCACCGCCACCACAACGATGCCGGCGAGGCGCCGCCGTGGCTCCTGCTCACGCAGGCGGTCCAGGAAGAAGGCCAGCAAGAGCCCCGCGGCAAGGATGACGAACACCGCGAGGCGGGACGGCATCACGTAGCGCATCAGTGGAAGCCGCGCGACCACCAGCCACGGTAGGGGGATGGTCGTTACATGCCCGTCCACTTGGAGGTGTCCCCCCAGCGAGAAGACCGCCGCGATCGCGGCCAGGAGACCGGCCCACCGGACGAGCGGCCGCTGCCGCCAGCGTATGGCAATGTAGACGAGCAAGGCAAGCAGGGGCAGGCCCAGATAAGCGTTCGCCTCCGGCACATTGGCGGCGAAACGCGCGCTTAACCGCGTGGCGAACGGGGGCGTCAGGAGCTGCACCGATGTCGGCACGATAAAGTTGAGTAAGTCCGCGGCTAGGGGCGCGCCCTGGTGCAGCAGTCCCTGAATGCGTTGGGGCCCGCGGAACTCCACGAATAGGGGGACGCCCGCGATGGGCAGGAACATCACGAGCACGGCGAGGGCGCCACGACGTACGACGCCGACGTCCGGCGTGATGTGCGGCCGTCCTCGTTGCAGCGCCACGGCCAGGACCACGCCGACCGCAGCCATGAACGCCGTGGTCGCCAGGAGTTCGCTCCAGGTCAACACCTGCGCGGCGGCGACCACCCCCAAGGCGCCGCCGCTGACGATGGCCGGCCAGCGCCGCTGTACCAGGAGATCGGTCAGGAGCAGCAGGACGAGGGGTGGGGTCAGCGCCAACACGACAGGGGCGTGGACGAGTCCCTGCGCCGCCATCTGGGGGGAGAAAGCGAACAGCAAGCCGCCGACGGTGGCGGCGGCGCGGCTGGTCCAGCGCCGTATGGCCAGGTAGGCGCACCACCCCGAGAGGGGCAGGGCCAAGGTGACGAGCAGGTTGTAGGCAAAGACCGGACCTAGCAGGGCCGTGACCGGCGTGAGGAAAGCGCCGGGCCAGAGCAGCGCGGCGTTCCACATTAGGTTGACGCCCCTGGGGTAGTCGAGGTACGTGGAGACCAGCGGGGAGAGGTGGTGGCTCAACGCGAACGCCGTCCAGGACAGGAACCACATGAACTGTGGCGGGTCGCCAGGGTAGCCGATGTTGCGGCGCGTGGGCGCCTCCCACGTCCGTGCGAAGAGCAGGAACGCCAGCGCGAGGTACAGCGCCAGGGGCGCGACGGACCAGAGCCGGCCGCGCCCGCCCTCGATGCAGTGGGGGGAGGGTGATGTTCGCTTCACCATTCTCGAAGCGCTCATACGACGCGCTTGTCGCAGAGGGCATAGTGATAGCGCGTATCGTGCCAGTATCGCACGCGCGCCCAGGGTTGCGACGCCAGCAACTCCTCGAATTCGTCGCCCGTGAAGACGGCCACCCTGACGGGCTCGCGATAGCGACCGTGGCGCCCGGCGGATCGCAGGTCCGCGAGCCGGGCCAGGAGCCACATGGCGTGCAGGGGCGCCCCCGCTCGGCGCGCCGAACGCGGCTCGGCGATGAAGAGACGTCCGCCCGGGCGGAGGACCCGGTGCAACTCCGCGAGCACCCGCTCGCGCTCCCGTAGGATAGTAAAGAGCCGCGCGCTGATCGCGGCGTCGAACGTCGCGGCCGGACACGTCAGGGCGCGCCCGTCTCCGACGACAAAGCGGCAATTCGCCAACCGGCGCGCCGCTGCCTGCCCCCGCGCGCGCTGCAATTGGCGCGCTGAGCGGTCGACACCTGTCATACGGAGGTGGGCGAAGCGCGCGGCCAAACGACAGGCGTAGAAGCCCGGCCCGCAGCCCAACTCGAGGACGTGGGCGCCTTTCGAAGGGCTGCCGGCGCCCCAGAGCGCGTGGACGATCCGTTCGGTGTCGTCGCGAAAGAGATGCTCGCGGCAAACGGTATAAAGCCAGGGGAAGCGCTCGAACAGGCTCTCTCCTTCTACGACGGGCGGATGATCCGTGCGGCGCACCGACGAGACAAGAAAATCGCCGTTCTTGACGGGGTCCATCACCCTTGACATCAGGCCTGCTCCCGCGCGCCCGCGACGGCGGCGATCCGCTGGACAATGCGCTTCTCACGCAGCGTCGCCTCGGCGGCCGCGAAGTAGTCGCGTATAGCGCCCTGGCCCGCGATCCACTCCAGGTAGCGCGCGATGCCGGTCTCCAGCTCAACGCGCGGCTCATAACCGACCGTTCGTATCCGCGTGATGTCCGGCGTGAGGTGGCGGATCTCACCGGGCCTGAATTCGCCCCGCGCCACCGGCTCGATCGCGGGCAAACCCGTGTAGGCGTGAACCGCCTCGGCCACCGCCTCGGCCACCGCGCGGATCGTCGTGGGCCGCCCGCTGCCGATGTTGACGGGTAGCCCGTCGAGCGTCGCGGTCGTCGCCGCGAGCACGTTGGCGTGAGCGATGTCTTCGACGAAGCAGAAGTCGCGCGTCTGCTCACCGTCCTCGTAGAGTATCGGCGGCTGTCCGGCGAGCAGGCGCGTGGCGAAGATGGCGATTACGCCGGTGTAGGGGTTGAAGACCGATTGGCGCGGCCCGTAGGTGCAGGGGTAGCGCAGCGCCACCGTGGGGGTGCCGGTCTGTCGCCCCCAGGTCAGGACCAGACGCTCCTGGTCGACCTTGGTGATGGCGTAGACCGTCTCGCCGCCGATAGGCGCCTCTTCGGGCGTCACGGTCGATGTCGTCGCGCGGTCACACACTGGGCAATGCGCCGCGAAGTCGCCTGCGGCGAGCCGTGCGGCTGACCGCGCCGGAGGGAAGACGCGTCCATGCGCGGGACAGAGCGCCGCGCCTTCGCTATAGACCACCTGCGACGAGGCCACGACGACCTTCCTGACCGGCAGGTTTTCGTCGCGGATGATCTCCAGCAGTTGGGCGGTTCCCACGCTGTTGACCTCCACGAACTTAGCGATCTCGGGCATGTAGCCGCCGTAGGCCGCCTGGTGGAACACGACGTCGACATCCTCCAGCGCCGCTGTCACGGCGGCGCGGTCGCGGATGTCAGCGTGGCAAAACTGGGCCTCCGGCGATACCCAGGCCGGCTTACCGTGGCGGTGCGTTTGTGGCTCAAGGTTGTCGAGGATGCGCATCGCCCAACCCTCGCTCAAGAGAAGATCGACCAGGTGCGACCCGATCAAGCCGGCCCCGCCGGTCACCAAGGCTCGTCGTCCGCGCTGCGCGCTCCATGTCATATCTCTGTGGGGTCCTTTCTATAGTCGGAAGTTGGAAGTCGCCTATTATGCATGAAACGCTCGACTATCGACTATCGACTATCGACTATCGACTATCGACTTACGCTTCGACGCGCACACTGACGCGCTGGTAGCCGGACGAGCCCTGGGGCGGCGCGATGCGCATGGTGGTCTCCTGAAGCGTGCCCTGGCCATCGGTCGCGCGCACCAACAGGTGGTAGGCGCCGGAACCGCCGGGGCGCCAATCGTAGCGCCAGAGCGCCCAGGCCAGGCGCGACGGATGATACGTAATTTCCGCCTCGCGCCAGGTGTGGCCGCCGTCGACGCTGACCTCGACCTTGGAGATACCGCGGTCGCCGGCGAACGCCGTCCCGTGGACGGACGCCATCGTTGTCCCGGCCAGCTTGATGGTGTCCCCCATCCGCGGATAATCGAAGCGCGACCAGGTGTGGACGTGGCGGTCCCGCCATCCTTGCTGGCCGTAATAGTCTTCGGTGTATTCGACGCTGTGGTCGAGCAACTCGACGCGCGTGATCCACTTCACGCTACCCTCACCGTAGTAGCCGGGGACGAGCAGGCGGACGGGATAGCCGTGGCGTTGTGGAAGCGTGACGCCATTCATCTCGTAGGCCAGCACCGTCGTCGGCTCCATGGCCTTGTCGAAGGCGACGGTGTGGTTGTAGCCGTCGGCGGCGTGCAGGAGCACCTCAACGACGCCCGCCTTCGGGCCGGCCGCTTCGATCACGGCGCGTAGCGGCACGCCCTTCCAGACCGCGTTGCCCATCAGTCCGCCGCCGACCGGGTTGCTGATGCACTCCAGCGTCATCATCTGCGTCACCGAGGGCAGCGCGGCGATGCCCGCGAAGTCGTAGCTATGAGGTCGATCGACCAGCCCGTCCACGTCCAGCCGCCAAACGTCCTTCGTCACGGCGGGGTCGACAAGGTTCTTGGTGACGGCATAGAAGTGCTCGATGGGCGTGATCGGCTGCATGGCAGGGCTGATATATTGGATGCCGTCGTAGCCGAACGTCCCGCGCTGAAAGAGCGCGTGCACCAGCCCGCCCGAGGCCAGCGCCGCGACCACCCCAACGCCGCCGGCCAGAATAGCGCGCCGTCCAAGTATGGGTCCGACCGACGCCGGCTGCCGTAGCGGGGCACGGTTCGTCATGGTGCGATAGATGAGGACGAGGGCCAGCCCGTAGCTGGCGTACGACACGAGTAACCCGACCACCGTCGTCACGGTGGTCCAGGCCGCCGCCACGCCCTTGAAGTTGGCGGCGAGCACCGGCCAGAACGCGGCCAGCGTGACGACCCAGAGGACAGCGACGACCACCGCCACGAAGGTCGCGCCGCGCCGGTTGACGCCGAAGGCCCAGCGCCGTTCGGGCGCCCGGCTACGTTCGCGCTCCACGATGGCCGCGTAGACCACGCCAAGCGCGGCGCCTAGGGCGACCTGCCCCGCGAAACCAGACCAGAAGGCGAGTTCCTTGGCGTGGACGTTGCCGCCGAAGCGGCCGATCGTGTTGAGGAACGTGAAGACGGGCAGCAGGGGCAGGAAGCGGTCCGCGCCCAGTTCGCCCGGCAGCGGCACGCCCGCCAGCAGGCGCAGCAGCGTCATCACCACCGTCATCACGAACCCCGCGCCGAGGCCGGCGAGCAGGCCGGCGCCCAGCGCCGCCAGCCAGCGCGCCAAGCCGGATGGGTGGGTCGGCGCGCGTTCGCCGGCCGTCGATGTCGTGCTCATAGGGTCTTACTCCTTTGCCGTTGTCGCAGACACGTTGTACGTCTGCTGCTTACAGGCTGTAGGCCGCGAATGTCGCGCGCGTCGCCGGTAAATCGGCGCGCGTGGCGAGTATGTGTCGCAGCCGCGGTAGGTCCGCGGCTTCATCGACGTCGAACATGGTCTCGACCCGTCCGACCGACAGGTCGGACGCCACGGCCCGCGCGACGATGTCGTCCAGCACGGTACCCGTACTCATGGGAACACCGTGCAGGACATCGTGCCAGCCGCGCAGGCCAATGAGATAGTAGCCGCCGTCGTAGGTCGGCCCGACGACCACCTCGTGTTGATCGAGCGCGCGAAAGGCGGCGGTCACGGTCTCGACCGTGAGGTGCGGGGAGTCCGAGGCAATCAGGATAACCCGATCTTCTCCCCGCCCAGCCGCGCCGCGAAAGAGGGCACGCTGCCGCGCGGTCCAGTCGCCCTCACCTTGGGCCAGCACCCGCGCCCCCCCGGCGGCGCCGACGAGCGGCGCGAGCTCGGGCCAGGCGTCGGGCGGCGTCACATACCAGCCCAGGGCGAACGGCGCGCCCGCGAAGCGCGCCGCCAGGTCGCGCAGGAACGAGGCATAGAGGGCCACGGCCTGCTCGTGGCCGATAGCATGCCCCAACCTGGTCTTGACCAAGCCAGCGCGGGGCGCTTTGGCGGCAATATAGAGGATGTCCGTCATCGGCCCGTGTCCAGCGACGGCGTTACTCTAGACGGCGGAGTCCAGCGCGCGTAGCGTAACGTCGTCGACAGGATGCGCCAACCGGCGCGCACGCTCCCGATGAGGGTACCGCTCACCTTGGACACGCCGACACGGCACCGATAGTGGACGGGCGCCTCGCGGTAGCGATAGCCGGCGCGCAAGGCTTTGACGGTCATCTCAACCGTCCAGCCGTACGTCATCTCCCGCATCTCAAGGGCAAGCAGATCGCCGCGGCGGATCGCGCGCAACGGCCCCAGGTCGCTGACGCGCACCCCATACAGAGCATGTATCAACCAGGTCGCCAGGCGGTTACCGAACACCTGTTGGGGGGGCATCGCCCCGGCTTCGCGAGAGCCGAGGGTGCGTGACCCGACCACGAGATCGGCCTCGCCACTGAAGATGGGTTCGAGTGCCCACGGCAGGTCGGCGGGATCGTCGGCGGCGTCGCCGTCGAGTAGCACGATGATGTCGGCGTCATGCGCGGCGAGGACCCCGGCGCGACAGGCGTAGCCGTAGCCGCGCCGCTCCTCGCGCACGACGGTCGCGCCGGCTCGACGGGCGATGTCGCCGGTTCCGTCGCGCGAGCCGTTGTCGACGACGATGATGCGGTCGATGGTCACGCCCGTCTGCGCGCGCAGCCCCTCAACGACCCGCGCGATAGAGGGCGCCTCGTCGAGGGCGGGGATGACGGCGACGATGCGCGGCATGAATGGCGCGGCGTCCTCGCCGGCACGGCCGTCGCTATGCTTTATCGCCACGATGCTCCTCCTCTGCGATGACAATGGGCCGATAGGGCCACGCAACGTTCAAGGGTAGGTGGCACTTTCGAGCGTAACAAAACAATCTTACGTACGCCTGACAAAGATTACGAAACGGTTACAAGTTTCCGCCCCGTGTATCATCGTGACGTGGTAACCCCAATGAACGTCCCAATGATGAGGCCGGCCAGGGCTCCCGCGCCCGCGCCGCCAATCGCGATCAGGACGGGCGCGTCCAACCCGGCCACGCCCATGCCGGCCATCGTCGGGACGAGGCCAACCAGCGCGCCGGCCCCCGCGCCCAACGCCAGGCCCAGGGCCATGTCGCGCTCCACGCGTGTCGCGGTCGTGGCTCGCGCGCTCCCCACCCCGCCTGGGACGCCAGCGCCATCCGCGAGGGCATACGTCGTCCCCAACATCAGACCGTAGACCGTGTGTAGCAACACCACGCCGAGCGCCGGTAGGGGTCCGGCGCCGGCCGCCACACCTAGAGGCCCGGCGCCCACCAGCGGCAGGACGACGAACAGGGAAAGCAGGCCAGGCAGGGGAGCGAAGAGTAAGCCCTTGCGCCATCCCGGACCGCGCAGTGCGGGCTCGACCAGCGCGCCATAGATGGCTGCCCAGATCAGTCCCACCGCCACATGCGCCCCGACCAGCGTCACCAGGGGTAGGTGTGTCATCATCGCGGTGGCGTGGTTGGTGGTCAGAGCCCGCGCCCAGGCGGCGGCGACGCCCGCGTTGGGGTTCGATGAACCGACCGCGGCAGCGACACCGTAGGCGAGCACGAGCAGCGGTAGGGCCACGACACTGGCCAGAAAGCCGGAAACAACGGCGCGCATGGCCCATCCCCCGTGGCGCGGATGGGTGATAGAGTAGGCGACAGGGTGTATCATCGAACAATCCTCCCGAACGAACACGACTAGTGGGTCACGCCGCAAACAACTGGAATTGAAGGGGCGATGTGAGAGACTGGGAGGAGGAGGGAAGCAGAGACAGGTATGGCACGAGCACAGAAAGAACCGTTGCGCCCGCTCACCCCAGGGGAGGACCAGGCGTTAGAGGGGGTGAGCAAGGCTAGCAGCGAACGGGTGGATACCGTACGCCGGGCACGCGCGCTCCAGGCGGTGGCGCAGGGGCACACGGTCGCCCACGCCGCGCGGGAGGCGGGCTTCGGGAGTGTGACGACGGTGGCGAACCTGGTCGGCCGCTTCAACCAGCGGGGGCTGGGGGCGCTGCGGATTGCGGCGGGGCGCGGGCGGCGCGTCACCTATGGGACGGAGGCGCGGGCGCGGATCGTGGCCGTGGCGCAGCAGGAACCACAGCGGCGCGCGGATCAGACGGCGACGTGGTCCCTCTCGACGCTGCACCGGCGGTTGCGGCGGGACGGGTTGCCACGCGTCGGAGCGACGACGATCCGGCGGGTGCTCCACGATGCGGGCAGGTCGTACCAGCGCACGCGGACGTGGTGCCCGACCGGGACCGCCGTGCGTAAGCGCACGGACGGCCCCGTCCGGGTCATCGACCCCCAGACGGAGGAAAAAAAAGCCTGATCGACCTGGCCTATCGGCTGGGCGAGGAGGGAAGCGTGCCGGTGTGGTGTCAGGATGAGGCGGGTCCCTATCAGGCGATCCCGCAGGCTGGGGCGAGGTGGCAACCGGAGGAACGCCCCGCCTGCCAGCCGCATGAGTACATCCGGGGCGGGACGGCCACGGTGCTCACGTTGTTCCACCCCGCGACGGGCCTGGTGCGCGTGACAGGCGTGACCAGTGCCCCCAACGTGGTGCTGCACCCCTGGCTCCAAGCGGAACTGGAGGACATCCTGCAGACGCTCCCGCCGTCACCGCCTCCGCTGCCCGCGGATCATCCCCTCCTGCAGTACTGGCGGCACTGGCTGGGACGACCCGCTGACGCGCCACTCCCGCCGGTGCGGCTGATCGTGATCTGGGACACCCTGGTCGGCCACACGAGCGCCGACCTGATGCGCTGGCTCGCGCGCCACGGGGTCCT
>JAABVA010005682.1_pt1 | contig 11240 bp, 7 predicted proteins | sample 5560331 | NCBI WGS metagenome assembly JAABVA01 (sample SAMN12812661, study PRJNA571458) | rock metagenome | isolation source: Antarctica rocks | place: Antarctica: Victoria Land, Mt New Zealand sud | collected 2016-01-07
CCGTCACCCACCTGTCCGGCGGTGAGAAGCGCCGCGTCGCGTTGTGCAAGCTCCTGCTGAGCAAGCCCGACCTGCTGCTGCTCGACGAGCCCACCAACCACCTCGACGCCGAGAGCGTGCTCTGGCTCGAGCAGCACCTGTCCGCCTACGCCGGCGCGATCTTGGCCGTGACCCACGACCGGTACTTCCTCGACCACGTCGCCCAGTGGATCGCCGAGGTCGACCGCGGCCACCTCTACCCGTACGAGGGCAACTACTCGACCTACCTGGAGAAGAAAGCGGCCCGCCTGGAGGTGTCGGGCAAGAAGGACCAGAAGCTGCAGAAGCGGCTCAAGGACGAGCTGGCCTGGGTGCGCTCCGGCGCCAAGGCGCGTCAGACCAAGGGCAAGGCGCGGTTGGCTCGGTACGAGGAGATGGCGATCGAGGCGGAGAAGACCCGCAAGCTCGACTTCGACGAAATCCAGATCCCCGCCCCGCCGCGGCTGGGCAACGTAGTGGTCGAGGTGAGCCACCTGGACAAGGGCTTCGACAACCGCCTGCTCATCAAGGACCTCTCGTTCACCCTGCCCCGCAACGGCATCGTCGGCGTCATCGGCCCAAACGGCGTCGGCAAGACCACGCTGTTCAAGACCATCGTCGGTCTGGAGTCACCGGACTCCGGCGAGGTAAAGGTCGGTGACACGGTGCAACTGTCCTACGTGGACCAGAACCGTTCCGGCATCGACCCCGCCAAGAGCGTGTGGGAGGTCGTCTCGGATGGGCTCGACTACATCGTCGTCGGACAGACCGAGATGCCCTCGCGTGCCTACATCAGCGCCTTCGGCTTCAAGGGCCACGACCAGCAGAAGAAGGCTGAGGTGCTCTCCGGTGGCGAGCGCAACCGGTTGAATCTGGCCATGACGCTGAAACAGGGCGGCAACCTGATTCTGCTCGACGAGCCGACCAACGACCTCGACGTCGAGACCCTCGGCTCGCTGGAGAACGCGCTGGAGCAATTCCCCGGCTGCGCCGTGGTCATCTCGCACGACCGGTGGTTTCTCGACCGCACCTGCACCCACATTCTTGCCTGGGAAGGCGGACTGTCCGACAACGAAGCGGGTTGGTACTGGTTCGAGGGCAACTTCGAGGGTTACGAGGCCAACAAGATCGAGCGCTACGGAGCCGACGCGGCCCGCCCCCATCGGGTGACGCACCGCAAGCTCACCAGGGACTGACCAGGTGGGCACGGGCCGACCGGCCAAGTGCTACGAGTTCACGCTGCAGCCACGCTGGGGCGACATGGACGCTCTGAACCACGTGAACAACACCCGCTACCTCGACTACGCGCAGGAGGCCCGCGTTGGCTTCTTCCTGGAGCTGATCGGGCCAGTGCGGGCTCCGCTCGTGGTCGCCCGCCAGGAGATCGACTACCTCCGCCCGCTGGTGTACCGCAATCAGCCCGTGGCGGTGCAGGTACAGGTGCAGGCGGTGGGCAACAGCTCGTTCACCCTCCTACAGACCGTGCAGGAGCCGGGAGAAGGCGGCGAGGTTTACGCGAGGGTGTTGGCGATCATGGTCGGATTCGATCGCACCCGCGGTGGTTCGCGACCACTCAGCGATGGTGAGCGGGCCGCACTGACGGCGTTGCTCCCCACGGAGTGAGCCGATCGGCGGTCGTTAGGGTGGGCGGCATCACGCAAATCCCCACAAAGGAGTGACACCCGCCGATGACCACACCGACGCCGCCCGCACACGACACACGCGAGCCGTCGGCGCTGGCCGATCGCTATTTTGAGCATGTTCCCGCCGAGCAGCTGCGCGAGATCGACACGGCGGCGGTGCTGGCCGCGCACTGCGAGCTGGCAGAGTCTCGCCCGGTCGGGCGGGCGGTGTCGCGCGTGCACCCTCCCGCGCCGCGGTGGCCAGGGGCGACACCGGTGTTGCAGGTGGTCACCGACGACATGCCTTACCTGGTGGAGTCGCTCACCTCGGTCTTGACGGAGTCCGGCATGGCGCTGCGCCAGGTCATCCACCCCGTGCTGGTGGTGCGCCGCGATCTTGCCGGCGAGCTGCTGGAAGTACTCGCCGACGCGCAGGCCCACGAGCCTCCCGCTGGCGCGGTCGCCGAGTCCTGGATGCACTTCGAGATCGAGCCGGGCGCACAGGATCGCGCCTTGGCCGACCTCCAGGCGCACGCGCTGGCTCTGCTCAGCGACGTCCGCGACGTCATGGAGGACACCGAGAAGATGCGTGCCGCGCAGCTGCAGCTGGCCACCGATCTCGACAACGCGGTCAACTCGGGGACTTACCCCGAGCGGGAGGTGCGCGAGGCCGCCGAGCTGCTGCGGTGGTTGGCCGACGGACACTTCACGATGTTGGGCTACCGCCGCTACGACGTCAGTCGACGCAGCACCGCCGAGAACGCCGCCGGCCTGGTGCAGCGCGCCGTGCTCGGCAGCGGGCTGGGGGTACTGCGCAACGACGAGCTGGAGGAACGCACCCTTGAGGAAGGGGTCGGGTCCGCGCGACGTAACCTGCTGGTGCTCACCCAGTCGTCCACGCCGACCCGGGTGCTGCGGCCGGTCTACCCCTACTTCGTCGGGGTCGTCACCTTCGACGAAGTAGGAGCCATCACCGGAGAGCACCGCTTTTTGGGTGTCTTCACCATCTCGGCGCTCAACGACAACGTGCTGGGCATCCCGGTGCTCGGCCGCCGTACCCGAGCCGTCATCGAGCGCGCGGGCTATGACCTCAGCTCCTACTCCGGTCAGGCCATGCTGGAGGTCGCGCAGACCTACCCGCGTACCGAGCTGTTCTCCACCGACACCGACACTCTGTTCGACATCGCGACAGCGGTGGTAGCGCTGGGTCAGCAGCGCTCGGTGCGGTTGTTCCTGCGCGAGGATCCTTACGGTCGCTTTGTGTCCTGCATGGTGTACCTACCGCGGGACCGTTACACCACCCGCGCACGCACGCAGATCCAGGACGTGCTGCTGCGCGAGCTCGGCGGCTCCGGTCTGGACTACACCGCGAGGGTCAGCGAGTCACCGCTGGCGCTGGTGCACTTCACCGTGCAGACCCCGCACCCACGCGCCTTGGACGTCGAGCTGAGAGGTCGGCTGCAAGAGCAGGTGGCGGCAGCGTGTCGCACCTGGGACGACCGACTGTTCGCGGAGCTGGAGACGCGCTCACGCCGGGCGGTGCCGCGGGGCGAGCTCAGCGCGGCGGTGCTGCAGCGGTACGCCCAGGCGTTGCCGGAGAGCTACAAGGAGGACTTCGGCGCGAGCCACGCGATCACCGACGTCCTGCGGCTGCAGGCCCTCGCCGAGGGGCAAATTGATGTGACGTTGTACCGCGCCGACCCGGAGTCTGCGCACGAGCTGCGGTTCGCGCTCTACCTGGCCGGAAGGAGTGTGTCGTTGACCCGCGTGCTCCCCGTGCTGCAGAGCATGGACGTGGAGGTCCTCGACGAGCGCCCGTACCTGGTGGTCCGCCCGGACGGACAGCGGTGCTGGGTCTACGACTTCGGCCTCAAGGTTCACCCGACGTTGATCGCGGAAGCCCCTGGCGGCCTGGACGGGGTGCGCCACCGCTTCATCGACACCTTCACCGCCGCGTGGCGGGGCGCGGCCGAGGTTGACGGGTTCAACGCCCTCGTGCTGCGCGCTGGACTGGACTGGCGTCAGTCGATGCTGTTACGTGCCTACGCCAAGTACCTCCGCCAGGTCGGACTGCCGTACAGCCAGTCCTATGTGGAGAGTGTGCTGGCCGACAACCCCCGAGTCTGCGCCGGCTTGCTGCGCCTGTTCGCCGCCCGGCTCGACCCTGCCGAGGCGGCGATGGAGGAGCAGGCGACGGTGAACTCCGCCGAACAGGTGCACGACTACGTCGCCGACGTCGCCGCGCTGATCGATGACGTCACCAGCTTGGACGCCGACCGGATCCTGCGGGCGTACCTGTCGCTGGTGCAAGCCACCCTGCGCACCAACTACTACTGCACCAACGACGATCGCGACACCGAGAACTGCGACAAAGAAGGCCACCGGCCATATCTGTCGGTCAAGCTCGATCCCCATTCCATCGCCGAGCTCCCCAAGCCGCGGCCCCGTTTCGAGATCTTCGTCTACTCGCCGCGGGTGGAAGGTGTGCATCTGCGGTTCGGGGCGGTCGCGCGGGGCGGCCTGCGGTGGTCGGACCGCCGGGAGGACTTCCGCACCGAGGTTCTGGGACTGGTGAAGGCGCAGGCGGTGAAGAACGCGGTGATCGTGCCGGTCGGCGCCAAGGGCGGCTTCGTGGTGAAGCAACCACCAGTGCCCACCGGTGATCCGGCGGCCGACCGCGAGGCCTTCCAGGCCGAGGGCATCGCCTGCTATCGCACCTTCATCGCCGGGCTGTTGGATCTCACCGACAACCTCGATCCGGTGGCGGACACCGTCCTGCCGCCCGCGCAGGTGCTGCGGCACGACGGCGACGACACCTACTTGGTGGTGGCCGCCGATAAGGGCACAGCGTCGTTCTCCGACATCGCCAACGAGGTGGCCGGTGACTACGGGTACTGGCTCGGTGACGCCTTCGCATCGGGAGGGTCGGCCGGCTATGACCACAAGGAGATGGGCATCACCGCGAAAGGCGCTTGGGAGAGCGTGAAGCGGCACTTCCGCGAGCTCGGCGTGGACACCCAGAGCCAGGAGTTCACCGTCGTCGGCATCGGCGACATGAGCGGGGATGTGTTCGGCAACGGGATGCTGCTGGCCGAGCACATCCGGCTGGTGGCCGCGTTCGACCACCGGCACGTGTTCATCGACCCGAATCCGGTGGCGGACAAATCTTTTGCCGAGCGTAAGCGAATGTTCGTCCTGGATCGATCATCGTGGGCCGACTACGACACCCGCCTGATCAGCGAGGGGGGAGGGATTTGGTCTCGTACCCTGAAGTCGGTGCCGATCAGCGAGCAGATGCGCACCGCGCTGGGCCTTTCGGCCGACGTGCACAAGCTCTCGCCTGCGGAGCTCGTGCACGCCATTCTCCTGGCGCCGGTGGACCTGTTGTGGAATGGCGGCATCGGAACCTATGTCAAGGCGGGCGGGGAGACCCACGCCGAGGTGGGCGACAAGGCGAACGATGGGCTGCGGGTCAACGGTTCTCAGCTGCGGGTGAAGGTGGTGGGCGAGGGCGGCAACCTCGGGGTGACCCAGCGCGGACGCATCGAGTTCGCTCGAGCGGGTGGTCGGATCAACACCGACGCACTGGACAATTCCGCGGGGGTCGACTGCTCCGATCACGAGGTGAACATCAAGATCTTGCTCGACGCTCTGGTCACTGACGGCCACTTGCCGGCCGGCGAGCGAAACCCCCTGCTGGCGTCGATGACCGACGAGGTGGCACGGCTCGTGCTCACCGATAATGACGGCCAGAACGAGCTGATGGGCTTGAGCCGGGCCAACGCCGCGGTGATGGTGGGTGTGCATGCGCGGCTGGTGTCGCACCTGGAGCGCACAGCAGCATTGGACCGCAAGCTGGAAGCTCTCCCCAGCAAGGCAGCCTTCCGCGGCCTGGAGCAGTCCGGCACCGGGCTGTCCTCGCCGGAGCTGGCCACCTTGATGGCGCAGGTGAAGCTGGCACTGAAAAGTGAGGTGCTCGACAGCGAGCTGCCTGAGGCCCCGGCTTTCACCCAGCGGTTGCCGCACTACTTCCCCGACCCGCTCGCGAGACGCTTTCGCGCGGCCATCGACGCCCACCCCCTGCGCCGTGAGATTGTCACCACCATGGTCGTCAACGACGTCATCGCGACCGGTGGCATCTCCTACGCGTTTCGCCTCGGCGAGGAGACCGGAGCATCGAGTACCGATGCGGTCCGCGCGCACGCCGCGGCGACCGGGATCTTCGATCTGGCGGGCTTGTGGGCAGCGATCCGGTCCTCGGGCGAGCAGCGGCCGACCGAGGTCACCGATGAGCTCGCGCACCACACCCGCAGGCTGCTCGACCGAGCGTCCCGTTGGTTGCTCAGCAACCGTCCGCAACCGCTCGTCGTGGGCGCCGACATCGCCCGGTTCCGCGAACACGTCTCAGCCATGACACCGGACGTCGCCTCATGGCTGCGCGGCGCACAGGCCGACGCAGCTCGTGAGCAGACTGAACATTATGTCGCGCAAGGCGTTCCGGAGGTGCTGGCGGCACGGGTGGCGGGGCTGTTGCACGCATACGGTCTGCTGGACATCGTCGACGTCGCCGACATCGCTGAGCGGGAACCGGCCGAGGTCGCAGAGCTGTACTACGCCATCTCTGCCCATCTGGACATCGACCACATGCTCACCGCGGTGTCCCAGCTCGAGCGAGGCGACCGCTGGCACTCGCTGGCCCGGCTGGCGCTGCGCGATGATCTCTACAGCTCGCTGCGCTCGCTGACCTTCGACGTCCTGGGTGGAAGCGAACCCGACGAGTCCGCGGATGAGAAGATCGACCAGTGGGAGCAGACCAACTCCTCCCGTTTGGCGCGGGCACGTTCCTCGCTGATGGAGATTGCGATGGACGGAACACTCGACCTGGCGACACTGTCGGTTGCGGTACGTCAGGTGCGGAGCATGGTGCGCACCGCGGGCGGCGGGTCGGTCACCGCCCGGTGAGCGTGCAGGTGGTGGAGTGTGCAGACGGGGGATTGCGTGGACACAGTGGAGGTAGCACCATAAATGCCCCGTCGATCGGCGAGCGAGTGACCAACGGGGTGCGGACCAACGTGATGGTGCGTTGGTCGGACATGGACGCCTACGGGCACATCAACCATAGCCGGACGGTCACCCTACTCGAGGAGGCCCGAGTGGAGACGGTGTTCAAGCCGGGTTCGCCGACCGGCACCCTGGGCGCCGGCGCCGTGGTGGCTGCGCTGCAGGTCACCTTCGCCCGCCAGCTGGTGCACGACGATTCGCCGCTGCAGGTGCTGATGTGGGTCTCGAGGCTGCGCGGGGCCGACTTTACCTTGAGCTACGAGCTGCGTCCCCGTGGCGAGGACGAGTCGATTCGCCCCGCGGTGACCGCCAGCACCCAGATCGTCGCCTTCGACATCGCAGCGCAACGCCCCCGGCGGCTTACCGCTGGCGAGCGCGAAGCTTTGCAGCAGTGGCAACGTGACTGAGCTGCGCATTGCCGACGCGGCCGAGCGCGAGGACCTCGCCAACTTCGTCGGTCGCGCGGTGCGCCTGTCCTCCTCCGCCATCGTTCGTTTGCGTGCGTACGAGGACGGCACCGTGGGTGTCTGGGCATCCACCGGTTTCGACGTGATCGTGGCCCGCAGTGTGCGGGGGGCGATGAACCCGTCGGACACCACCGTGAAGGCCCGCGAGCTGTTGACCGCACTGGCGGTGGTGCGCGCGGACACCGTGGATCCGGGCCGGGCCATCGACTCCGAGTGGCGCGCGGCGTTGCCACCGAACAGCGGGTTCGTCCACGTCGACGACGTGCCTGCCGCGGTGCTCACCGAGCTGGTCGAGCAGGGAGTGGCCGTGGCCCGCGAACAGCCCGCACCCCACGGTGGACCCTCGAACGACTTGCTCGACCAGGAGGTGCTCACCGTGTCCGGCGGCGGTGAGGAGCTGCCGGTTGCGCTGCGCTGCCTCTTCGCGCTGAGCGGAATGGGTTTCGTGGGCGAGGGCGAGCAGGAGCCGGTGCGGGTGCGAGCGACCCGCGGCTGGCTGCGCCTGGACGCGCGCTACGGCTCGGTGCTGCGCCGACGCCACCCACAGGTTCCGCTGCTGCTCAGCTGAGCCACACCGCAGCGTCGGGTGGCAGCTGACCGTCGGCCAGCGCCACGCTGGCCAGCAACACCGTCCCCGGAGGGACAGGGACGGCGACCTGCGAGGTGTTCAGCGCGCACACCATGCGGCCACCGCGGCGACGGAAGGCGATGCATCCCGGTGGCGCGCCGTACCACTCCAGCTCGGTGCCTGTTTCGCTGCGCCCGGCGCGGAGCTCCAACGCGTGCCGGTACAACGAGAGCATCGACTTCGCATCCTCCAGCTGGACGTCGACCGTCCGATCGGCCCACTGAGCGGGTATCGGCAGCCACGTGTCAGCGGCGGCGCTGAAGCCGAACGGTGGCTGCTCGCCCTCCCACGGCAGCGGCACCCGGCAGCCGTCGCGCCCGCGCTCTCGGTGCCCGGAGGCCTCCCACACCGGGTCTTGCAATGCCTCGTCCGGCAGCACAACCTCAGGCAGGCCCAGCTCCTCGCCGTTGTACAGGAAGACCACGCCCGGCAACGCCAGCTCGACCAGGGCCATCGCCCGCGCCCGCCGGTAGCCCCGCTCGCCCCCGCCGTATCGGCTGACCTGACGCGGCACGTCGTGGTTGGACAGCGTCCAGGTGGCGGGCGCGCCTACCCCCGCGACGGCCGCCAACGAGTGCTCGATGGCCTCGCGAACCGCCCCTGCGTCGAAACCAGCCTGCAGTAACCGGAAGTTGAAGCCCAGGTGCAGCTCGTCGGAGCGCAGGTACCGGGCAAAGCGCTTGTCGTCGCGGACCCAGATCTCACCGATCGCCACCGCGGCCGGGTACTCGTCGAGCACCGAGCGGATCATCCGGTGGATCTGGTGCACGCCGTCGTTGTCGAAACGCAGGTCGCTGTCGGTGTTGTGCAGCAGGCGGTTGTCGGTGATCTCCATGTCGGGCAGTCCGGCAGGCTTGGCCATGCCGTGCGCCACGTCGATGCGGAACCCGTCGACGCCGCGGTCCAGCCAGAACCGCAAGGTCGTGCTCAGGTCCTCGCGCACCTGCGGATTGGTCCAGTCCAGGTCGGGCTGCGCGGTGGCGAAGGTGTGCAGGTACCACTGGCCGGGCGACCCGTCGGTCTCGGTGATGCGCGTCCACGCCGGGCCGCCGAAAACACTGGGCCAGTTGTTCGGCGGCCTCGCACCGTCGGCACCCTGCCCGTCGCGGAACAGGTAGCGGGCACGCTCCGCGCTGCCCGGCGCAGCCGCGCGGGCGGCGGTGAACCACTCGTGCTGGTCGCTGGTGTGGTTGGGCACCAGATCCATGGTGATCTTGATACCGTGCTGGTGCGCGTCGCCGATCAGCGCGTCCATCGCGGCCAGGTCGCCGTACAGCGGGTCGATGTCGCGCGGGTGGGAGACGTCGTAACCGTGGTCGACCATGGGTGAGCGGGTCACCGGCCCCAGCCACAGCGCGTCGACGCCGAGCAGCTCCAGATAGCCCAACCTGCTACGGATCCCCTCCAGATCGCCGACCCCGTCGCCGTCGGAGTCGGCGAACGAGCGCGGATACACCTGGTAGAACACCGCATCCCGCCACCATGGTGGTGCGTCGGCACGCCTGGGTCCAGCGATCGGGTTACGGCGCACGGTGGTTCATCTTGCCAAAGATCTGCTCAGGAGGAAGGCGGTACCGCATCGACCGAGTTCACCAAGCTGTCGGCGGCGGCATAGAGGTAGTCCAACAGCGCGCGGCGGTGTGCGTCGTCCATCCGGTCGGCGCTGATGGAGTCGACGGCCTGCTGCATGCAGCGCAGCCACGCGTCCCGTTCGAAGGTGCCAATCACATACGGTACGTGCCGCATCCGCAGGCGGGGATGTCCCCGCTGCTCGGAGTACGTGCGGGGTCCGCCCCAGTACTGCTCGAGGAACATCCGGAACCGCACCTCGGCAGGCCCGAGGTCCTCCTCCGGGTAGAGCGGCCGCACGATGGGGTCGACCGCGACCAGCGCGTAAAACCTCGCCACGAGGTCACGAAACGTTTCGTGGCCGCCGATCTCTGCGTAGAAGCTCGGCGGTTCAACTGCGTCGGGGGCGTCGGCGGGATCGGGCATGGTTTCCATTCTGCCCGCCTCAGGCGGAAGCCTGGACGATCGCACCGTTCGGGTAGGGAGCGCGGATGCCGTGCTCGTCGAACTTCTCCAGAATGTGCTGGTTGAGTGCGCGTTCCACGCCCCACTGTCGACCGGGGCGCACGGTGACGGTGACGCGCAGGGTCACGGTATCGGCGGTCACCTTGCTCACCCCGGCCACCTCGGGAGCGCCGAGCACCTCCGCGTGCAGTGCGCCTTCCGCCAGGGATTGCTGGGCCGCTTGCAAGGCCACGCCGGACGCGAGGTCGACGTCGGCACTGTGCGCCAGCGGCAGCTCGACGACCGCGACGGCAAAGTCCTGGCTCTTGTTTCCGACCCGAGCCACCGCACCGTTGCGGAAGTACCAGACGGTGCCCTGGTAGTCGCGCAGCGTGGTCACCCGCAGGCCGACCGCCTCGACGGTGCCACTGGCCTCGCCGAGATCGATGATGTCGCCGACGCCGTACTGGTCCTCCAAAATCATGAAGATTCCGGACAGGAAGTCTTTGACCAGGTTCTGCGCACCGAAGCCCAGCGCCACGCCCACAATGCCGGCCGAGGCCAGTATTGGCGCGATGTTCACCCCGAGCTGGGCGAGGACCTCCACGGCGCCGATCGTGAGAATGGTCATCGAGGTAGAGGACTTGAGCACTGAGCCGATGGTCCTGGCACGCTGGTTGCGCCGCTCCCGCATCGTCGCGTTGCTGAGGCTGCGCACCTTCTCCGGCGCGCGCTCACGCAGTGGGCGTAGCAGCATCGGCGGCTTCTCCGGGTCGGGCTCGCGGGTGAGCCGGTCGATGGCCCGGTGGATGAGCAGGCGAAGCCCGACGGCAAGGACGACGATCACCGCGATGGCAATCGGCTTGTGGATCAGCCACGTTGCTGAGAAGTCGGACAGGGCGAGGTTGTCTACGAGAGGTAACACACGAACACCCTACGTGCGTCCAATGTGGACAAAATAGGCGCAGACGCATGAGTTCTGGAGAAAATGCGTGCACAGCCTGGCCAAACGTGGTCGACTGTTTGCACCTGCGTTGTGTTATTTCTCATGATCTTTTGCACGGTTCTTCTGCCCGGAGGTGGTGACTTGGCCGATCGACCTCGCAGAGCTTCGGGCGTCCGGCGGGACCGGGCGCCGCACTCTGCTGCCTTGGTGGCCGCCGGACCGCACTCCGTGGGGATCCGGCCGCTGGGCCGCCGTCAGTCGGAGCAGCCGCCCGTCGTGGACGAGACCGCGGTGCCGGCGTGGGTACGGCGACGCGTGCTGCTGCTGAATGCGACGTATGAGCCGTTGACCGCTCTGCCGATGCGGCGCGCGGTGGTGCTGCTGATGTGCGGCCGGGCGGTGGTGGTTGACGATGACCCGAACGGGATCGTGCTGCACTCCGCGGCGGCAGCTGTGCAGGTGCCATCGGTGATCCGGCTGCGCAC
>JAABVA010005683.1_pt1 | contig 11239 bp, 6 predicted proteins | sample 5560331 | NCBI WGS metagenome assembly JAABVA01 (sample SAMN12812661, study PRJNA571458) | rock metagenome | isolation source: Antarctica rocks | place: Antarctica: Victoria Land, Mt New Zealand sud | collected 2016-01-07
AGACATTATTTAAAAATTATTATGTATAGCAAATATTAAGTATCAATAAAGAGATTTCTCATTGAAAAATCTTTAATTAATAATTAAAAATCTATTTAATTATTCTTTATCTTATATCTTTAATCTCTGAAGATCAGCTTTCTATTTAATTAATAATGATTACTTATTATTTTTCTTATTACTCTCTTTATCATTAATAAATTCAACATTCTTCTCATTATCTTTACTGTCATCAATCAAGTCACTAAGAACAAATTCATCAATGAAATCATCATTTAAAAATTTCTTATCTTCAGACATCATCATACAAGCTTCATCAACATCTTTAATTATACTCTTTTCATCTTCTTTCTTCTGATCAAATACAGGCTCTTAGATATAACTAGTTAATGTTAAAGTTAAGAAGTGTTATAATTGAGTAATATAATATTTATATATAATTGAAGTCATTGATGTGTTTAAAATCAAGAACTTCATTATAAAAATAATATATGATCTTAATAAAATCAGAATCTTCAGCATTGTATAGCTTCTATTCTTTTGTATTGTTAAGAACTCTTTCTCAGTGCTTAATTACAACTGTTAGATGCTTCTCAATTTAATAATTAATGTTAATGCATTTCTGCTGAATAACTTCATCTTTATTGATATTTTAAAGAATGTCAAAGAGTCTATAAAAAATACAAATGTAACATATCTCTTTACTTTACTTCTATGAACTTCTGCTCTTCTTTTAATGCAAAAGCTTCAACAAATAACATTTTCTTCTTAATCTTCTTTTTAAATTAAGCTTAATTTTTATTCTTCATTAACTTGTTTTTCAACTCATCTTCATAATAGACATCTGCAGATAGTTAAAAGCAATATAATTGAGCATAATAATTTTAAAGAAGTCTTATAAGAAATTTTACAATTATATTACTTTTTCAAGATCTCATTTTTAATCTTCTCTGTCATGATCTTCTTCAATGCTGAGTTCATAATCTAATATGCATTAATCTTCTTCAATGCATCTCTTTTTTATTTTACAGCTTTGCAGTTTATCATCTTTGTATTTTTAATTTATTTAAAGTTCTTATTCTTCATACATTTCTGTCATTTCTCTCTTGCATATACAATCTTTAAGTTGTTCAAGTATTTATTAAATGTCTTCTTTAAATCATATATAGATTTCTGTAAATGATTACAGCAGTTAAATCTTTCTTTAAAGACTGAGAATGAATTAAAAGTTAAATATTTTGCAGTCTACAGTAAAAGCTTAATGTCTAAATTCATTATGATGAAAGTCTAGAATATGTAGTTAGCTGCTGAGTTCTATATTGAGTGATATAATTAAGCATTATATGTGTGCATCACAGCTACACATCAGAGTGAAGTACAAAAGCAATGTATAAGATTAAATCTTAAGAAATGAGCAGTAAAACAAGTAATAGCATTGAGTAATATATTTAATGAGTGTAGAAACTGAGTATAGAGATTGAGTAGAGACAGAGTGAGTGTAGTAGATTGAGTGATAAAGATGAAGATAAGAAAGTGTTAGATTGAGTGTTAGAAGTAAATGTGTTGATATATTTACTCATAATATTGATGTATATATCATAAGTAAATGTATTATTTGTCAACAATTTAACATCTAAATATTATTAACATCTAAAAGATCTCAACACATCTTCTAACTACACACTTTTAAACTACAACATACTTTCAAACTACAATGCATCTTTAAACTACAAGATCACTCTAGAACTCATTATCATTCAAAGATGCATTTAAATTGTTTTTTTATAATGTTTTTGTTAACTTAATCTTAAAGCATCATTGTATCATCATATTATGTCATAATACATATTAAGAAAACTTCAAAATGCAGTATTATGAAGACTGTATTAGGCAGAGAGAAGACAGCAGTAGTAGAAAGAACATTTAGAAAGACATTTAAAAAAGAAAAAACTGATGTTGATGAAAAGAAAAAAAAAATAATGTTATAAATATAAAAGAAGACACTGAAGCATTTAAGTCAGCTCATCACTGAAAGTTAGGCAGTAAGCTTAATTCTAATATATAATATAATGTTTAATAATAATATTTCATTCTACAGCTGTCACTCTTCATAAAATATGTCACTATCAAAAACTAACAGATTTTCTAATAGCAAAACTATTCTTTCAAAGACTTTGCTGCAAAATAACTTAAAATTATTTAAAAAGAGTTTTCTCTTAATATAAAATGTTCTGCTTTTAAAGCTCAGTCATTAACAGTCTATAGAAGACAGTAAAAGCATATATTGTTGTTTTCTTTAAAAGTATATTTAATGAACTGTACAGTAATTATCATTTATCAGTTAACAGAATGTAGATGTCAATCTGACTGCAATTTATACAAAGTAAGTTATCATTCAGTACAAGAATATGTCTCTTATTAAGAGATACATGCATAACTGAAATATCATATTTAAAGATGTAGATTGAAGCAATCATTACTAGACTATATTGAGAATATCTGACTCTCAATATAGTAAATAAATAGACTAAATTGAAAGCTGTTTAACTGTGTATATATAATGCTCATTTATAATACTCATATATTAATAATCTTTAAGCTCATAATCTTTATTCTTAAGTCAAGTCTCAAGAGCTCACTTACTAATCAGTCTCAGAATTCTTAAAATCTGAACAGAGCTTTTAAATTAAATTAAGCTTTAATGTTTAAGTTTAATCTGAATTCTCAGACTAACAATTAAAGCTCAACTCAATCTGACTTAAAAGCTCTGTTCAGGTCAGGCTGAGTTAACCTGACTTGATGATTACTTTAGTTATGAAGTTAGCTGCTTATAATTTTATAATCATACATTAATCAGAAAAAACAAACTCTGCTGATGTGCTGTTGAGACACTTTAACTACAAAGTTAAGAAAAACATAAACAGATTGCTGTTAACATTGCAATGAAAGCTGATTACATTACTTTAAGAATTAAAATTAAGCATTACTGCTTTAGTTAGTCAGATCAACACTTAAAGCTTAAATCTGCAAATTATGCTGATCATTTTATTAAAAAGATATTGATTAAGTACTTAGACTGAAGATTATAACTGTTAAGAATAAATTAATGAAAGATTTAGAAAGTCTTCATTCAGAAATGAACTGAAGAACAATGATTATATATTTAATTTATCTATACACAATGTAGCAGAAGAGCTGCTTAACTTTGTTGCTGAAACTACTGATTGTAAACAGTTTATTTTATATGTATTGATTCAGAAAGTGATTAATGATGAAATAATATATAATAAAAAGTAATCATTCTTTCTTAAACTTATTTATCTCTTGCAGAACACTGATGTTTTAACAGTAAAAATACAATAAAATTTGAAATTATAAAATAACTACAGTCATCAAGACACTGATGACAGTCTATAAATGTTTGATTTTACTGAATTACTTCATTATAAAAACAAAATATATATATTATTTGACAAAGTCATTAAGAATAAGCTCATGAAGCTGCATTATGATGATGTTCTAGCAGAACATTATGAAGTAGATAAAATAATTAATTTATTATTTAAAAAGTATTACTGAGTCAATATGATGAATAACATTCAAGAATATGTTGCTTCATGTACTGTATATTTAAGAATTTAAGTATCAAGACACTATTTATATAATGAATTACAGTTGTTGTCACTATCTACTTAATCATAAAAAAAGATAACAATAAACATAATTACTGACTTGCTGTCTAGCAGATGAGAAATTAATGTTTATAACTTTATATTGATAATTGTAAATCATTTTATGAAGATGATTTGATATATTTCTGTCACTAAAAAATTCACTGCAATCAAGTTAGCTGATATATATATTGAACAGATCATATACTGTTATAAAGAACTTAAAGATATTGTTTTAAACTGAAAGTCAATCTTCATTAATATATATTGATCTAAATTTTGTTATTAACTTTAAATGAAATAAAAATTAAGCATTATCTTTTATTTATAAATTGATGATTAAATCAAAAGACAAAATCAAATTCTAAAACATTATTTATATTATTATTATTATGAAGAACAAGATGACTGAGTATTCTTTTTATTAATGACAGAGTTTATGTATGCAAACAGAAAACATATAACAATTAATTAAATACTGTTTAAGACATTAATGAGCTATTACTTAAGAATTGCTCAACATGTTAAGAATAACATCTGTAAAGAAGAAATGTCAGCAGCAAAAGACTGAATACAGTAAATAAAGAAAATCTGTATTATAATAATAAAGTAATGACAAGCTGCTGTAAAAGTGCAAGTCAAGTATTTTGATAAAAATCATGTTTAAAAAAGCTACAACATTGACAATTTAATGTCATTGTTCATTGAAAACTTAAAGCAACACAGATTAAGCAAGAAATTGTTGTATAAATTCATTGAGTCTTTTTAAATTATTAATCTTATTAATAAACAAGTATATTAACTGACTCTGTCTGCTTATTACAGAGTTCATAATGTATTCTATGTCTTATATTTAAAATTTTATAAATGTCATTTAAATAATAATTCTTTGTCAGAACTGCTCTTTCTGAATTTCATAAATAATATGAAAGAATACAAGATTAAAGAGATCTTGAGTAAGAGATGAAGAAAAGAACAATTATAATATGAAGTTAAGTGAGTAGAATATTTGACAGAATATAATGAGTGATTTTGAGTAAAGAATATAAGAAGTGTGAAAGTGTTGCAATAAGAATACAACATAAGAACAGAGAAGAAGTGTAAGTATAAATAAAGTTTAAGAAATTAAAAATTTTTATTGAAAATTTTTTACATAGTATCATTTAAAAGAAGTGAAGTCAAAACACAATTAATACATTAACAAAATGCTATCAAATCACTTTGTTATCTCTGCATCTGCATTGCTATCAAAAACAGAAGATAAGAACAGTAACTATTTATTAATGTTATAATCACTGTTAAAGTGATTAAGTCATAGCATTGAGTCATAAAAGCTTTTTAAGATGTTGTTATTTAACTGAAGAGAGAGAAGTTCATATTTGAAGTGAAGTAAGCAACATGATGATGATAGTAAAGCATAAGAAAATTAAGAAAATGAATTATAAAGTAAAAGATATTTAACATAAATGTCTGCACTGCAGTAACTGTCTGCTGCTCTTAAATTATGAACAACAATAAATTACAGATCTCTACAGACTTATAATGATTACTGTGATGCTCTGTAACATAAATAATATAGATGATGACATGCTTAATAAATGATATCTGTATATAATTGAGATGATGCTGAAGTCAAGATTAATAGACATCATTGACTGTCATAATGATGATATGATTAATAAGTGCATGCAAGTTGTTAACTTGATGATTAAAGAATGTAAAAATCTATTATTATTAATGCATTACAAGATGACAAGAGACTTTCTGTTGAACTGAATTGCACAGCTTTTAAAGTATCTTATAATAGTTGCAATTCTGATTCTTAACAATATTGCACTGACTGATGTTGTCACTGATATGCTTTGAACAGTGAAGACAATAAAGAGAATTTAATTTGTTGTTGATGTAATAATTATGATGTGACATTGAGATAATGTCAATGTGAATGAATAAGAAGATAAAGAAATTGCTGAAAATATAATATTATGAAGTGATGATATTTTTAAGAACTGAGATAAAAACAGAATTGAGATGCAATGTATATGATGACATTATTGCAGAAGAAGAATGTTGTGTATGATGCAGAGCAGAAAGATATTTATTAATTATAATTTTAAATTTAATACTCTTCTGATCAGCAAATTTCTTGCAGACTGATTATGCTCTAAAGACAGTGTTTTATGATGTTAATGATGCAGTAATAGTCATTAAGTAAGCATTCTTAATTAAATTTGTCAACAATGATTTATCTGTGACTTGAGAAAGTAAAGATGAGGTGTAAAAAGACAGCACTTCATCATTAAAAAGATTAAATAAAAATAACTACATTTATATACAGTGACAGAGTCTCTGCTGCTGTTTTTTTTGCACAACAACATTATTTAAAGCATGCATCTCATCATTATTGTGCAGACATTTTGTCAGTAAGTTTGTCTTAATATGCTTACATTTTTTATGCTTAATATTTTTCTTTATTATGTTCTGTTTCTACATTCTGTTTCAGCAAAGCAAGTATGTCAACAGTGTTATTTATAATATTCATTACATTCTTAACTAACTTAGCTCTTACAGACTTAATCTTCAGAACTGATTCTGATGAGTTTGTTAACTTATTAATGTTTAAAATAATGTTGATGAACAGTATCTGATAATGAGAACAATAGAGACTTAAAGATTTCTTGTTGTATTTCTTTATATTTATATGAGTGCATTTCTTAAACTGCAACATTATTAAAACACATTGATGTTTTAAATGCTATATATACAGAAATTACTGACAATCTCATTGAATTCTTAATGAAAGACACAGTAGAGAGAATATCTCTCTTATTTTTCTTAATGATTATGATGTTACTGTTGTTATGCTGTTGCTATTGTGTCATTTACAAAGTGTTACAAAAGAGAAACATCATTCAAAGATATGAAGTTGCTATAACTTTAATATATTAAGATGTTGAAGATGAAATGAATGTAAGTTATATATGAGAAAGAGTTTCTTATATATTGTAACTGAATAAAGAGATCATTGATTTAACTGATTTAAAAATAAAGAAAAGTTGATCTCATTTATATTTTATATATTATTCATTGTTGAACAAAGCTGAATCATTATCTATCTGAATGCAGCAAACTTAAAGTATTACATAAGATCATCAATTTAGCTGAGATAAACAACAAGCAAAATACATAAGAATGTTAAGCAAATCATTACTTACATCTTGCTGACTTGATTTCACAGAATTATAATGTATTTATAATATCAGTAATATGTTAATGTGTTGAAGAATCAGTGCATAAAAGAAAAGATAATTGTCATAATATTACTATGCATTCATATTAAATCATAGCTGAATTTCTCACACAATGATTAATAAGCAAAGTACTATATAGACAGTCTTTACATACAAATCTTTTAAGTTTCTTAGTTGTTAATCTTTATCAATACAAGACTTTAACATCAGAACTTCATTGAATAGCTATCATAACATAATGTCTTACATTGTTACATATCTTACTTATCAGTCTCTTATAAATAAGAGACTCATGAGTTCACATTAAATCAAGAAGAGATGAATTAAGTTGTTTATTTATCTTTATTGTGTCAATTATGTTGAAGAAATGCTGTTAAGATTCTTGTCTAACTAATTTTTGCAACTTTGTCTTTACACATTTAAGAACAGCATCAATCTTCTTATACATTTAATATATCTTAGTTTCTTCTGCTTGCACATTCTTTATAGTGTCAGACTCTTTACAAACTTTATAAATTAAATAATCTTGTAGCTGTTAAAGCTGTATAATTTCTGAATCTGTCTTAAGAGCATTGATTTGTGTAAGAATAAGCTTTGTTAAGATTCATAAATCAACATAGTGACTCATATGTGTCACTGCTTTAAAGAAAGTAAAGAAAGAAGAGTGCTTAAGAAAAGCTGCTTGTACATTACACTGAACTTACTCATTAATATATACTTAATAGATCTCAACATCTCTATAAGTCATAATCTGCTAAAGCTAACTCTGAGTTGCAATAGCTGATGCATATTAATATAAAGTATTTAGAAAAAGTGTTGAGAAGTGATGTTCTAGCTGCTTCTATGAAGTAAGATAGAACTAGCATTAAAGACTAAATAAAGACTCTATTTACATTAATTGCAGTCAACATTCTTTTTACTTCTTCTGTAACTCTCTCAATTAAGATATGCTCATAGACAACACAGTTTAAAAATTTCACTAAACAACATAGTATAGCATGAGTATTTAATTCTTTCAATAAATTATGAGCTCAAATTAGCAAAAAGCTTCTTAAAGAAAGTGCATACTTTTAGTGTGACAACAGCTGAGTATGTTGATTTTTAAGATTTATAAAAGATTCATAATAAATTCAGCTTTAGCAGAATCAGCACATTGATGATAGCTATATACATCAGCTATTGAGGTTCACAGTTAATTCAGCTTTAATAGTATCACTAATTATTAAGATTTATAATAAATTTAGCTTTAGCAGAATCAGCATTTTGCAGCAGCTGAGTATGTTTAATTCAAAAGATTTGTAAAGAATCAGTCTCAACAAAAATTAATATTTACAGTTACTCAGAAAGCATTGTTCTGCAACAGCTGAGTATGTTTAATTTGAAAGATTTACAGAGAATTGATCTCAGCAAAAATTAACATTTATAATTATTCAGAAAGCACTGTTCTTTGACAGCTTAATATGAGTTATTGAGATGAATAAACATTATTATCTTATAAAATAAGAGACACAAAAGCTTTCTATTTGTTTTAATTATATTATCTTCAATGTATACATTGTTATTTTACTTTATTTACTTCTTATACTACATATCAACTATTATCATCATAAACATTAACAACTTCTTTACAAAATAATAATCTATCTTAATTCTTACTTGCAAGAACTGCAATCAATAATTTATTCTTATGAAAAGATAACTGATAAAAGAAGATCTATAAAATGTTGTTGAAGTCTTAATAATTAACATATTAATTAATAAATTTTCAGACTCATTTTTTCTCAGCAGTCTCAACTTTAGAAATTAGAAAATTAATATAAAGATTTTATATTGACTTATTATTTATATAAATGTAGATGATCAAGAATATCTGATGAACAAAATTAGCACAAAGAATATTTAAAATATATTAAAGTTTAAGTATAAAGAGAAGCTGTAGATGACTGAAAAACAATATTTGATGAAGTTTGTTGAGTATAGAATGTCAGAAAATGTATTCATTAAAAAAGTATAAATTTATCTGAGTAAACTCAGCAGAAAGATTGCTGCAACTCAGTCTGACATAATTAGATTGTTTAAATTAAAATGATGATTTTAAATGCTGCTTTAAGTGTTATTAATTGAATATATTGTGATTTGCAATGCCATCAACACTCAGAACAATTCAGACATCAAAAGAAATTTATAAAAGCTTTAAAAGAAAGAGATACAGTTTAAGATTAATGAGATTGTCATTGTCTTGTAAATAAATAAACAGAAAGAAAATTAATGTTTAATAAATTAGAACTGCAGTTCATCAAATTAATGCATAATTAATATTAAGTAACATTATTGCAGATCATTTAGCTCAGACAGTAATCATTTTTCTTGTTGCTTTATTAAATACTTTCTTTGCAACAGCTTTTACTTCATTAAAGATTGTAAATTTCTTTTTAATGTTAAATAAAATATTCAAAAAAAAAATAAGCAGATCAACTGCAGTCAAGCTGCATAGATTGACTGCAGTTAAATTATATTAGAAGTCAGTCTATAAAGAAAAAGAAAAGAGACACAGAGTCTTTGATATAAAAGTTAATAATAATGATGATGATGATTTCTTCTTTAAATTTAAAGAAAAAAAGAAAATTAACAATGAAATTACTGTTCTATTTAAAAAGACTGTCAGTAAGATGCTTAAATCTGAATGAATTGCAGACTTTAAATTCTTTTTATACATAATTAATTAACTTTAACTCTTTAATGACTTTCTTATACAAATGAGACATCAGCAAATTAAAGTTAAAAGAGAACATTTATATTCTTATTATTATGAAGTAATCATTATGCAAATTAAGTCAGAAAATTCTGTAAGACTGAGTTCAATACTTTATGTGTCTAAACTTGAGATCAATCTTTTATTAAGAAAGTGAATGTGTAAAATAAGACTGCATAAAAGCTTTAATTAACACTGTCTTTAAATGTATAATAAGCACAGCAAGACTATAATAGAAACATTAAAGCAAGATAAAGTTTATATAATTAAATATATTATAAAGAATTTTAATAAATTTGCTTTAATATCTACAATATACATATTACATTCAGAGATCATCTTCTCTGCTGCTGCTTCAGATGCAAGCTTATATGTTTAAATTTATAAATATAATTTTATGATTAACTTCTTAGATGTTGACACTGCATTATTGAATGAAAAGATCAAGACTTATAGACTTTAATATTGATGATTTGTTCATCTTAATTCTGTAAAGTTGCATGATCTTTACAAGATGACAATTCTTAAAAAGTCAATTCTTATTATTAAGAACAATGAGAATATGTATGAGATTTATGTTCTGATTAAGTTCATCAACAAATGAGATTACACTGTAAGCAAAAGAAAGATTAACATTCTTGTTTTTGTTTTTATTGATATATGTAACTCATTACTCTTATTATTTAACAAATATCAGTACTTTCTGAAGATAGTAGATAATTACTCTTAAAAGATGTAAACAATACTGCTGAAACAACATGATGAAACTTTACAGACATTATAAGAATGATGACTGAAGACTGAACTTCAGATTGATGTAAAGATTCTTGCTGTACAAAGTAACAATAAAATGAAGTTAAAGTTCATTTTAAATGACTGATGCAAGTCTTTTAACATTACATTGCAATACACAGTGCTCTACATGTCAATTTAGAATGACATTGTCAAAAGAGTCATTTAAATTACTGAGAACTCAGTATGCATCATAATTAAAGAGACATAACTGTCAATAAAGTTCTGAGTGCAGACAGTATAAACAGATGTTTATCTTTATAATTAAACAGCAATTAATTTCTTAATTAATGATAAATATTATTATTATTATTATTTGTTCTATTAACTCCCTATTCAGTCCCTATCTAGGTCTATGAGGGCGAATCGCCTTTGCAAAGGAAAAACCAAAATGGAAAACCTTAGTTCTGCCTCGCGGGCGCCCCGCAGGCAAGGCACTGACTTATTGCCACTGCCTTCTGTGTGTGCTGATGCACCTGTGGTTAGTCTGCCTCTTGAACATTTGCTTCCACTAATCAGTGAGTGATCTCTCTGCATTCATTGAACCTACTCTGGTTCAATGAACTTCCGTCCAGGCATCCAGGTATGCAAGGCCACCATAGCCTGAGGTATGGTTTGGTGTGTGTCCGCACATATGCTGCACTTTGCCGTCTTTCCACAGGCGGACTGGGTGTGGCCCCACTGCCCACAATTGAAGCACTGTCGGATCTGTGTGCCATGATCATGAAGGTGAGCATCATATAGCTGGGAGTTAATGACGAGTCCTTTCTGAA
>JAABVA010005684.1_pt1 | contig 11239 bp, 9 predicted proteins | sample 5560331 | NCBI WGS metagenome assembly JAABVA01 (sample SAMN12812661, study PRJNA571458) | rock metagenome | isolation source: Antarctica rocks | place: Antarctica: Victoria Land, Mt New Zealand sud | collected 2016-01-07
CGGCCGCGGCTTTCTGGGTGGTCGTAAGGCTGTGGCCGGCGATCTTCTCGGCGAGAACCGCGGGCGGCTCTGGTTGGCCGTGGGTGCGCGGCGGAAAGAAGCGCTCGCCCGCGCTTTTGGCGGCGGTTGCCACGATGCCGCCAATCAAGCCCGCGAGCATGCCCTTTGCCAGCGAGCGCTCGCCCTCCCGTGCAACGTGCGGGGGTTGCGACAGCCCCAGTCTTCCCTTTATTTCGTCAACCTTTTTAATGATCTCGTCAGTCGTTGCCATCTCGTGTCAGACCTCATCCAGGAGTTTGTTCGCCACTTACTCGCTTCCGTAGGATGCGGTTTACGTCAGCCGCGTCCTCCGCTTAGCTGCCGTACGCAGCGGGGTCGGTAACGTCGAGCCGAGCGCGGGACGAGATTGCGGAGAAGAGCGGTGTCAGGGCGATCGAAACAGCGAGGTTCAGCAGCAGCGACGGGACGGCGGCGTACATGGCGTAGGTCTGGCCGAAGAGATGGAAGGGGTAGACGGAGCTTTTGAGGCCGAGTGAGACGGCCATGGCCGATCCGCTGAGCATGCCGGCGAGCCAGCCGGCGAGCAGCGCCCAGGGGTGAAACCAGCGCGTGAAGACGCCGCCGACGACCGCGGGGAAGATTTGCGCGATCCAAATACCGCCGAGCAGCTGGATCTCGATGGCGTAGGGCGCGGGCAGGCGGAGGACGAAGAGGAGAGCGCCGAACTTGACGAAAACGCTGACCAGCTTGGCCATGCGGGACTCTTCCGCGGGGGTCATGGCGGTTCGCCGGAAAGCTCCGTAGAGGTTGCGGGTGAAGAGGTTCGAGGCGGCGATCGACATGATGGCCGCTGGAACCAGGGCGCCGATGGCGATGGCGGAGAGGCAGAAGCCGGCAAACCACTCCGGAAACTGCTGGAGAAAGAGCAGGGGGACGGCGAGCGAGGTGTCGCGGGTGTGGATGCCGGCGGCGAGCGCCATGTAGCCGAGCAGAGCGATGAGCCCGAGCAGAAAGCTGTAGGCCGGGAGCAAGGCGGCGTTGCGACGGATAGTGTTGGCGCTCTTAGCGCTCATGACAGCAGTTGCGGTGTGCGGGTAGAGCATAAGCGCGATGGCCGAGCCGAAGGCCAGGGTCGAGTAGGGAAGGAACTGGCCGGGGCGGAGCGCGATCGTCGAGGCTGGCGTGTGGGTGGAGAGCGACTGGTTGGCGACGGCGAAGATGTGGGCGTAGCCGCCGAGTTTGAGCGGAAGGACGATGACGGCCGCGATGACCATGATGTAGAGCATCACGTCATTGACGATGGCGATAACGGCGGGTGCGCGAAGGCCGCTTGAGTAGGTGTAGGCGGCGAGGATGACGAAGGCAGCGGCAAGCGGCCACTCTCCCTGGATGCCCATGGCCGCGATGACGACGCGCATCCCGACCAGTTGCAGCGCGATGTACGGCATGAGGGAAAGGATGCCGGTGACGGCGATGGCGAGGGTAAGCGGAGGGAAGCAGAAGCGGCCGCCGACAAAGTCGGCAAAGGTGACGTATCCGTGGCGGTGGCAGACGCGCCACAGCCGCGGCATCACGACCATCATGTAGGGGTAGGCGACGATGGCGTAGGGCAGGGCAAAGAAGCCCATGGCGCCGGCTCCGAAAAGTGCTGCGGGAACGGCGATGACGGTGTACGCGGTGTATAGATCACCGCCGATGAGGAACCACGTGACCAGCGTACCGAAGCTGCGGCCGGCGAGACCCCACTCTTCGAGTGAGGCGATACCGGCGGCGGGCCTACGCCAGCGGGCGGCCCAAAAGCCGGCCAGCGTGACCACCAGGAAGAAGAAGCAGAAGACCGCCAGCGCTGTTGTATGCAACGGTCTTTCTCCTCCGGGACTTGCCTCGGACGCGACCCTCTCGACGAAGCGGAAGTTCGCGTTGGGGTACGGCTACAACGTATCAAAGTGTGCGGATGCTTGGGTATGCGGTGCCGGCGGGCCTGGGGTACGCGGACTTTGGGGCGGAGCTCCGTTTAGCGCAGGCCTGCTCCACCGTCGGTCCACTCATAGACGACGACGCCGAGATCGCCGAGCGATCGCATAACGATCTCCAGGTTGCGGCGAATTTGCGGACGCGCGGTCGCGGGCGCCTCGTGCGCCTCTTCGACGGCGATCACGCGGCCGTAGGGCCAGGCGCTCTGGGGAATGGCGTTGAGCGCGGCTGGGAGCTCGCCGGCGCGGATATCGAGGTTCTGCCGGCGGGCGCCGACCGGCCGCAGCATGCCGCCCTGACCCAGGGCGCTGGTGTTGGCGTCCGCCAGGGTGACGTGGACGGTGACCATCCCGCCCTGGACGGTGATGTAAGGGTTCTCCCAGTTGGCGAGGTTGCGGACGGCGAGGTAGCGGGTCTTCGAGGGGGGCGGGATGAGCTCGAGCTCCTTGCGAACCTCGTCGTTGAGCTGCTGCTGCTGCGCGACGACGGCCCGCTCGACCGGTGGGCCGGAGGTCGCCGAACGATTACAGCCGGAGACGCCGAGGGTGAAAAGGGCGCCAGCCGTGATCAGCGGTGAACGGAGCTTCGGGAGCGGTGCACGAAACGGAGATCGGGTGGCCGGGTGGTTGGGCATAGGCGCTTCGATCAGCATAGCAAGAGGGGAGGGCAGCCGATGACGGCCGAGTGACGCACTGTGCGGTCCACGGATAATGTCCGGTCCCGACCTACCGTCACGTCCAGAGTCAACGTCCGGTCCAGACGGGCGGGCGCTTTTCGAGGAAGGCGCGGGTTCCCTCGGCCTTGTCGGAGGTGCCGCAGAGCCGGCCGAAGATGCCGGCCTCGATAGCGCTGGCCTGCTCGATGGGCAGGCCAGCACCATGATGGACGGCCTCGAGGCAGCCGGCGATGGCGAGCGGGGCCATGGCGGCGATTGACACGGCGAGCTCTTGACCGCGGGCGAGCAGGCGTTCGGGCGGGTGGACCTCGTCGACGAGCCCGAGGCGCAGCGCCTCGACCGCGCCGACCATCTCTCCGGTGAGCAGCAGTTTCAGCGCAGCAGAGGTTCCCAGGAGGCGCGGAAGGCGCTGCGAACCGCCGTATCCGGGGATGAGGCCGAGCTTGACCTCGGGCTGGCCGAGGCGGGCGGTCTCGCTCGCGAGGCGCATGGTGCAGGCGAGGGCGAGCTCGCAGCCGCCGCCGAGGGCGAAGCCGTTGACGAGCGCGATGACGGGCTTGCCGCAGGTCTCGATGAGGCGGAATACGGCCTGTCCGCGCAGCGACTTCTGCTCGCCCGAGACGGCGTCGGTCCGGGCGAGCTCGTTGATGTCGGCGCCGGCGGCGAAGGCCTTTTCACCCGCGCCGGTGACCAGGATCACGCGGACGGAGGTATCGGCGGCGAGTGCCTGGAAGACGTGTTCGAGCTCGTCGAAGACCTGCGCGTTGAGGGCGTTGAGAACCTTGGCGCGGTTGAGGGTGAGGAGCGCGACGCCACCTTGCACGTCAGAAAGCAGTGTCTCATAGAGCATCCTGGCCTCCATCGCAGCGTGCCGAGCACGTGCGACTCCTGACGATACAATCGAAGCCATGATCAAGGGAATTACGCTTGTGAGCAGCGTCTCCGCGGGAGACGTGTTCGACCGGCTTTCGAGCCTGTTTGCTGCTCTGGGATTTGAGCCGGGACGTGGGTGGACGGAGGTTGACGGGCGCGGCGCGGCGTTTCTGGCGCCGGTTGGGAACCTGGAGCTGGTAACGGGCCGGACGCCGGCGACGCCTTCGCTGCTGGTCGAGGTGACGCAGCTTGACCAGGTGCACGCGGCGGTGCGGGATTGGATGCTGGCGCGCATGCGGACGGAGCAGGTGGGCGAGCAGCTGAGCGGGCCGGAGTCGACGCACTGGAACTCGCGCCTGTTTACGGTGCAGCTAACGCCGGAGCTGCAGCTTGGCTTCTGGGAGTCGGAGAACCCGCTGCACGGCAGGCCGGTTGCGATTGAGGGAGATCTTTCGGCAAAGGGGATGCGCTTCGCCGTGGTGGTTGCGCGCTGGAATGCGGTGATCACGGACCGCCTGCTGCAGGGCACGCTCGATGCGCTCCACCGAAGCGGAGCGGCGAGGGATGCGATCGAGATTGTGCGGGTGCCGGGTGCGTGGGAGATACCGTCGGCGGCGCGAACGCTAGCCGAGACGAAGCGCTTTGACGCGGTGGTGACGCTGGGCGTTCTCCTGCGCGGGGAGACGGCGCATTACGAGGCCATCTATACCGAGGTAGCTCGCGGGATCGGGCAGTCGCAGCAGGAAACGGGGGTGCCGCACGCGTTTGGCGTGCTGACCTGCGAGACGCTGGAGCAGGCGCTCGATCGGGCCGGCTTGAAGGCGGGCAACAAGGGCTTCGAGGCGGCGGTGGCGGCGATCGAGATGGCGTCGATCCAGCGCAAGATACGGCAGGCGAGTTCAGCGTCCGAAGCGGAGCAGAGCTGATGGGAACCAGGCGGAAGTCCCGCGAGCTGACGATGCAGATGCTGTTTCAGGGGGATCTGGGCAAGCAGACGCCGGACGAGGTCCGGAAGCTCTTCTGGAGCTCGCGCGACGATGTGGATGACGAGACGCGGAGCTTTGCGGAGGATCTTTACCGCGTGGCGACCGCGCGTGGGGCCGAGATCGACGCGCTGATCGAGGGGCACGCGCAGAACTGGCGGCTGGAGCGGATGGCGGTCGTCGATCGCAACCTGCTGCGAGGGGCGGTCGCGGAGATGATGGGATTTCCGAATACGCCGGCGGCCATCATTATCAATGAGGCGCTCGAGGTGGCGAGACGGTATGCGGCGCCCGAGTCGGTCAACTTCCTCAACGGTGTTCTGGATGCGATTGCGCGATATCTGTTGAAGCAGCGGCTGGGCTGAACGGCGCTGCCGGTCAATGGCTATCTCCAGACCCACGCTTCCACCTTAAACTCAGACGGCCCTCTTCATCGGAGAGGGCCGTCTGAGTATCGGCGACCGGCCTACTTGGATCGTTGAAGACCTTAGGTGGTCTTTCGGGGTCTTTGGACGATGAGGTCGGGGGTGACGGTGTTGCCGGCGGCATCCGGCAGCTTGGGTGCGATCGTGCTCGAATCGGTGAAGCCGCTGGCGGTTCGAGTGATCAGGTGAACGAGGTTATCACCGGAGGTGCCGACGAAGAAGGTGGCATTGTCGGAGCTGAAGACGCCGTTCACCGGAGCAAGGGCGGAGCCGGAGAGCTTGACGCTTGTGAGGGTGCCGGGGCCGGATGCGGCCGGCTGGTACAGGGGCAGAACGCCTCCGGCGCCGGTGTAGGTGATGAAGGAGAAGGCCGAGTCCGAGGTGGGGTCAACGCCGGTGATGGCGGTGGCGGTCACGTTCGGAATATTGGATGTCTTCACGGGCGTGGCGACGAAGACCGGTGCGGTGCCGTCGAGCGGGCACTGCCCGATGGGAAGACCGTTTGCCTGAGCTCCGCCGCCGGTGGTGTGCGACAGGAGGAGATCGTTGAGGGTCGGACCGGTGGCCGTGGCTCCGAGGATGTGGAGGCCGTCGTTGGTGGCGGCGATGCGGTCGGTCTGGGGAGCGGTAACCCGCGCGTCAGGGTAGTAGACGACCGGCCCGGGGTTGGTTGCGGGGCAGTAGCTGCGCGCGGTCGTTGTCGGTCCGGCGAAGAAGGCTCCCACCGAGGGAACAGTCACAGTAACGTCCGTCGCAGGCGTGGAGGCGTTGATCGCGCTCCAACCGGTAAAGGTGGAGTGCACGAGAATCTGGCTGCCGGCAGTGATGTAGACGGTGGTGCTGTCCGGGCTGAACTGCGCGCGCGTACCGACGCCGCCGTAGGTCGTCTGCACGCCGCCGGTTGCGTTTGCGAGGGATACGGTCTGCCGAACCGGGTCTGTGATGACCAGGGTTGTATTGTCGGGCGAGACCGCGAGAACGGTCCCGGGAAGGGTGAGGTCTTCACGACTGAGAGTGCTCGAGGTTGCGCTGACAATCATCAACTCGGCCGCGCTGCCCAGGTAGAGGGTGCTGCCGTCGTTCGAGATCACCATCGAGTTCGGAATATAAGGTAGCCGGACGGGAGTCCCGATGTTGTTGTTGGTGAAGTCGACCGAGACCAGGTAGAGCGACTGGGTGCTTGCCGTGTACAGGATGGAGCTGTTGGTTCCGGGGGTATTGACGACGATGTTGTTCGAGGTAACTGGCTTGCCGTTGCCAAACTGCCCGATTGAGTTGAGCGAAGACGGATTGCAGGTGGGTGGCTGGCAGATGGCGGTCACCGATCCCGAGCCGGGAAAGATGGGCGTGACGGTGCCTGCGCCGCCGCTGGGCAGCGTCGTCGGCGTGGTGGAAACATAGGTGAGGGCGAGACCGGTGAGCTGCGCTCCCTTGGTATCGGTGATCACGGCGGTGATTGGAAGCGTATTGTTCTGATTGACGACGACGGTCGGCACGCCATCGGGCGCGACTGTGGTGTTGGGTGCGGTGAGCGTGATGCTCTGGGGCGGGCAGGTGGAGAAAAAGCCCGCGGTACTGCCGGTGTTGGAGAGCGAGGAGCTGATGATGGTCGACCCCGGCTGCTGCGCGGTGGCGAGGCCGTTCTCGTCGATGCCGACGATTCCATTGGTTTGCGCCGTGTAGCTCAGGTGACCGACCTGGCAGCTGATGTTTTTGAGGGTGCTTGCAGCTGCCGTTCCGGAATAGACCCTGGCGGCGAGCTGACCCGAGGTGCCCTGCGAGAGGCAGCTGTTCGGGTTGACACTGTTTGCGGTCGAGACTGGAGGCGTAGTGCAGCAGCCGTTGGCCGGATTGACGGTGCAGGTGATGACGTTGGCGGTCGTATTGGTCGCAGCGGGGCTGCAGTTCGAGGCTGGATCCGGACCGTTACAGTCGTTTCCCACGGAGGGAGCGCCGAGCACAACGCTGGTCACGATCGGGTGGATGTAGACGGGAATCGGGTTGCTGCTGGCGCCGTTCCCTGTCGCGGTGATATAGGCCGTTCCAGTCTTATTGGTCGGGTTGCAGACGGTGTAGTCGGGGATGCCGCCACCGGTGTTGCGGTTCCAGAGACCCGCGCAGAGCCGTCCAGTCGCCGGCACGACATCGGCGATGGTCATGTCGGAGGTGCCGTAGGTAAAGTTTCCGATGGAGGCGCTGTTGCCTTTGCAATCGGTCCCGACTGGAGTCTGAACCTGGCCGAACTGGCCAACGTTGAGCGAGATGCCGAAGATCCTTGGCTGAAGCGTGATGGTTACCAGCTGACCGACCACAGGGCCGGAGTCGCTGCCATTGCAGAAGACTGTGGCAGTGGTCTTGCTGCAACCTGAGATCGAGATACCGAAAGGAATCGTAAAACAAAGCAGAAACGCTAACGTGACGAACCGACGCATTGAACCTCTTTAATTCCTCCGACCAGCCTGTACCGAAGCTGGGCGGCGACACCGCAACTGCTGAAGTGGCGAACCTCTAGTTTAGAAGCTGCCCGACAGCTAGGCAACTTCCCGGCCAGGAAACAGACAGGCGACGAGGTACTCGCGGGGGCACGGCGCGGTCGACGGAGACAATCAGCGGATTAGACGAGACGGCGTCCCGAAGGCGATCTCCGTCGCGCCCGGGCGCTTACCGGCTGGCGGTTACCGAATTCGCCGGCATCTGCTGCTCGAACCATTGAACGGTCCTTTGGGTGCGATCGAGGATGTGCGCCGGATCGCGGAAGCCGTGGCCCTCGTTGGGGTAGACCACGAGCTGCGTCTTAACGCCCTCTGCGCGCAGAGCGTGCCAGAACTCGAAGCTCTGCGGCGCCGGGCACTCGCCATCGCGGTCGCCGACGATCACCAGGGTCGGCGTTTTGACGTTTTTGATGTACTCGATCGCCGAGCTCTTGGCGTAGATCTCCGGATCGTCGTAGACGGTCTTGCCGAAGAACGGAAGCATCCACTGATCGATCGAGTTTTGGCCGTAGTAGCTCTTCCAGTCGCTGATGCCGGCGCCGGCGACCGCGGCCCGGAAGCGGGTGGTCTGGGTGACGCCGAACATGGTCATGAAGCCGCCGTAGCTCCACCCGGTGAGGCCTTCGCGGTTCTTGTCGATCGAGAAGCGCTTCTCGATCACGTCCATGCCGGCCAGGACATCTTTGAGATCGCCATAGCCGAAGTCCTTGACGTTGGCCTGGGTAAACTTCTCTCCCTGGCCGTAGCTTCCGCGCGGGTTGGGGGAGAAGCTGAAGTAGCCGAGCGCGGAGAACAGTGCGCCGCCCTGCCCCCAGTGCGATCCGATCGAGGAGGAGGGGCCGCCGTGCACGTTGACGATGAGCGGATAGCGCTTCGCCGGGTCGTAGTCGACGGGGTAGAGCAGCCAGCCCTGGACGTGGAAGCCGTCATTCTCCCACTCGATGGACTCGCTCTTGCCCCACACGGGCTTGAGGCCGGAGTTGAGGTGGGTGAGCTGCCGAAGCGGCTGCTTCGAACCGCGTGAAAGGTAGATCTCAGGCGGAGCGTCGAAGCTCGATGCGACAAAGGCGTAGGCTCCGCTGCGGCTGGAGGCAACCTCGTTATCTCCGGCGGAGATCGATTGCTGGAAGACCTCGGTGCTGTCGGGCAGCTCCTTTGCGGAGTCGGCGTTGAAGACGGAGATCTGGTTGCCGCCTCCTTTTCGTGCGACGTACCGGATGTTGCTCTTTCCCGTCCACTCGAGCCAGGCCGCGCTGACGTCCTTGTCGGGCATGACATTGCGCGGTGCGCCGCCGTTGGCACTGACGGTATAGATGTCGCCGCCGGTCGAGCCCTGGTCGCTCATCAGGCCGCCGATAAAGGCGACCCGTCGACCGTCCGGGGCGAAGCGGGGATTGGCGATCTGCAAGTCGTGGAGCTCGCCGGTGACCTTGACCGGGTTGAGGATCGATCGGGGCTGGGCCGCTCCGCCGATCTCCTGCACGTAAAGCTGCGCCACCCACCAGTTGTTCTCGCCGGGAGGATTAGCCGCAACGTAGGTGAGCTCCTTTGAGTTGGGCGACCAGTCGAACTCGTAGACGTGGAGATTTGGCGGTGTCACCTGGGTCACATCGCCCGTCGTCGCACGCGCGACCGCGACTCGCTGGATCTCGACGCCATCTTCGCCGACCACACCTGACCACGGCGTCATGGCCGCCAGGGCGCCCGCGCTCCTGGTGGCGTTTTCGACGAAGAGGAAGCCGATCGAGCGGCCGTCCGGAGACCATGCGGTCGCCTGGATCTCGCCTGTGATGTGGGTGAGCTGGCGCGTCTGGCCGGACTTCTTCGACCAGAGAAAGAGCTGGGCGGAGCCGGTGCTGCCCTTGCAGCTGGAGAGAAAGGAGAGCGTGTTTCCGTCGGGCGACCAGGCGGGCTCCTTTGCGGTGCAGCCCTCGGTTTCGCCGGGAGCGGTGATGATGCGATCGTGAGCGACCTCCGGATGCGCAACCTCGGTCAGGTGAATCTGGCTGCCCTCCGCTCGTGCGCCGAGTGTCCAGGCCAGGAGCGAGCCGTCAGGCGAGAGCGCGAGGGCGCCGGGGCTGCGGCCCTTCTTCATCGCCTCAAGGATGGGGGCGACCCGCGGATCGGGTTTTTTGAGCGGCAACATTGCTGCCGGGGTGCCGCTTTGGCCAAGCAGGGCGACCGAGGGAACGATGGCTGCGATGCCGATCGCGACCCTGAGGAGGGGAAGCCGGACAGAGATTTTCATCTGGTTGAACATCCGGCCAGCCTAGCATGCGGATGCATGCATGTTCGAGGGAGCGGCAAGCTTCCGGGAAAGCTTAGCGACTGGTCGGTAGTGGGTCAGTTTGAAATCCGGGGGGCCATGCCTGAATGCCGCAAGGGACACAGCTAAGGCCCTCCGAAGAGGGCCCTTGGCTAGCAGAGTTTTCAGATGCTTCTCAAACTCAGACCTGTCCAGTTCCAACTGCCTAAGATAGCCAGTCAATGTTCCCTGGCGGATCGTATCTGAGCCGTGCGGCTGATGAAATGTGACCGTTGGAGGCTTCCGTGTTTCACTATGAAACGCCCGTGCGGAACCACCAGAAGCAGGAAACGGCTCGTAAGTTAGCCGCTTCAACACATACTTCCATGCGAGACCACTTCAGTTGGGTAGGGAGTTTCGCCCCAGGAGCTTCTAATTATTAAACAAAGCTGCGCTTCGCGGTCAACCGTCAGCGCGAAAGAGAAGTCCTCCACAAGCGCATGAGGCTGTACTCGAGCAAAATAGAAGCCACGCTCACTGGTTAAGGCGCGCAGCTTCGTTGGAGCCAAACAGAAGAACGTCTCGGAAGAGCAGATGGCTGATGGTTGGGGTGATGTTTGGACATGGACCGCAATTGATGCGGATACCAAACTGGTTCCCTGCTGGATGGTTGGCCAGCGTGGATTGGAAACTGCCACCGAGTTTATCGGCGATCTTGCCTCACGTCTCAAGTTTCGCGTGCAACTAACGACGGATGGACACCGCCCATACCTGAACGCCGTAGAGGATGCTTTCGGCTCTGACATCGACTTCGCCCAACTCGTAAAGGTCTACGGCTCGTCAAACGATGGCCCGAGCCGCTACAGCCCCGGCCAGTGGATTGGTATCCAGATCAATGCCGTTACGGGCTTCCCTGACCCCAAGCACATTTCTACGAGCTACGTAGAGCGTCAGAACCTCACCATGCGGATGTCCATGCGCCGCTTTACCCGCCTGACGAATGCGTTCTCGAAAAAGCTAGAGAACCACATGGCAGCGATTGCGCTCCATTTCATGTACTACAACTTCGCCCGCATTCACACCATGCTTAGAGTCACACCCGCAATGGAAGCCGGGATCGCAAGCCATGTGTGGAATGTTGAGGAGATCGTTTCCTTGCTCCCGACTGAAGAGCCAAAACAGCGTGGCCCTTACAAGAAGAGGATTTCAAACTGACCCACTACCGTCTGGTCGGCAGTGTCCTAATTTGATTCGCCGTGTTCAGAGCACCGCATCGATAGCCTCACGAATCCAGTGAGACACTGTCTGGTTCTTGGCCTTAGCCGCCGTTTCGACCCGCTTGCGGTCTTCGGCGTTGAACCGAACAGGAACAATGCTCCCCTTGGCTTCACCCTTGGCAAGCTTCGGGCGTCCGATTGGCTTCGACTTAGGCTTGTGCTGGCTGGGCATTGCGGAACTCCTGCACGATGGCGGCACGCACGGCTGCCAGTGGCGACGTGATTGGGCCGATGTGCAATACGACCACATGGCGCTTCTGCTCTTGGGGGTTGTCAGTGTTGTGCGACCAGGCG
>JAABVA010005688.1_pt1 | contig 11231 bp, 10 predicted proteins | sample 5560331 | NCBI WGS metagenome assembly JAABVA01 (sample SAMN12812661, study PRJNA571458) | rock metagenome | isolation source: Antarctica rocks | place: Antarctica: Victoria Land, Mt New Zealand sud | collected 2016-01-07
CCCCGGTCCCAAAGAAGTCGCTACGAGCGACACGCCGCCGTGAGGCGACCTGACGGGTCGGTACGACGACCGTCCCGGGCTTCCCGGGGCGGTCGCTCAACGTCGTCGCGGGAAGCGCTGACGGCCCGACCCGCACCACGAGCTGCCGGAGGAGTAAGCCATGCCCGACGTGCCGGAGCCCGCGCGCCGCCCACGGCTACGCCTGCTCCCGCCCGTGGTCGCCGACGTCCTGGCCCGTCCGGTCGAGGGAGGGGACGAGGCAGCGTTGCTGGCCCGGCTCGAACAGGCCCTGGCTGCCCTGCCGGCGGACGAGCGGACCGCGGTGGTCTCGGCGTTCGGCTACGCGGGCGGGGCGGTGGGCGCCGCAGTAGAGCTCGGCGTGGAGGTGGAGGACGCCGACGCCATCACGCGCAACGGGCTGCAGCTGCTGCGCGCGGCCCTGGACGACCTGGACGCCCACGGCGCCCCCCGGGGCTGACCGCTCAGGAACCTTCCGCCGCGCTGGCCGCATCCCGCTGCGGGTAGACGACCTCGGTGAGGAACAGCTGGAAGGCTGCGGCGACCGGTACGGCGACCAGCGCGCCGACGATCCCGAGCAGGGAGCCGCCGATGAGCACCGCGATGATGGTGACCGCGGGACTGACGTCCACGGTCCGACGGAGTACTCGGGGGTTCAGGACGTAGTCGGCGAAGATCCGGTAGACGACGTGGTAGATCGCGGCGATCGCCGCCGCCGTACCGGAGACCGTGGCGAGGGCGACCAGGACGACGATGACGCCGGCGATCGATCCGCCGATCAGGGGCACGAGGTCCAGCAGGCCGACCAGGACCGAGAGCACCAGCGCGTAGGGCACGTGCAGGATCAGCAGGAGGATGTAGTTGCCGAGCAGGGCCACGATCGAGGTGAACAGCTTGCCCAGGACGTACCCACCGACCCGGGACACGACCTCGTCCCCGAGCAGCCCGACCCGAGGCCGGCGGTGCCGCGGGAACAGTCGGTAGAAGGCGGCCTTGATCTGCGCGAGGTCAGCCAGGAAGTAGATGACGAGCACCAGCACGATGATGGTCTCGAAGGTGGCGCTGACCAGCACCGTCCCGGCGTGCAGCAGGCCACCGGCGGCGTCGACAGCGCCTCCGGACGCCTGCTGCTTGACCCGCTCGGTGATGTGGAACTGCAGGTTCAGTCGGCCGAGCAGGCTGTTGCTGTCGTTGAGCTGCTTGACGTAGTCCGGGGCCTTCTTGACCAGCTGCGTGGCCTCCGCGGTGATCGGCGGCACGGCCGCGGCGACGAAGCCGGCCACGGCACCGAGCGCGAGCACTGCGATGGTCGCCACCGCGAAGGCGCGCCGCAGGCCGCGGCGCACCAAGAAGCCCACGGCGGGGTCGAGCCCGATGGCGATGAACGCCGACACCAGGACCAGGAGTAGCTCGTGCTCGACCGTGAGCAAGGCCTGTCCCAGCGCGATTGCCAACAGCGCCCCGACGGTGAAGGTGAAGCCGTGCCGCAACGGTGAGCGCCGGCCCATCGGGCGCCCGGGCAGCCCGAAGGGCCGCTCCTCGCTGGCCTGCGCGGCGACCTTGCGGGCGTCCTGGTCCAGCAGGAGCGCGTCGGTCTTGACGGCGACAGCGACAGCTTCCTGCTCGGCGAGCCGGGCCTGCTCGACCGCCTCGCCGGCGTGTGCCTCGGCGCGCTGCGCCCGCTGTTCGTCTGCCCCGCTGCCCGTGACGACCGCCGTCTGCTGGGCAGCGTCAGCGGCCGCGAGGGCGCCCCAGGCGTCGTCGTCGGCCTCCCGGGCCAGCCCGACGACCTTGTCCAGCTCCTGCTCGGCCTCGAGTCCGGCCCGGCTGGGCTGGTCGGGTCGGTCGGCAGCCACGCCAGGACGGTACTGGACCGCCCCGACGTTCCGGCCGGAGACGTGAGCGGCGGGAGTCGCTGCCGGCCGGGGCTGTGCACAACCAGGGCGGAGGCCCAGGGCGACCTAGCCTGACGGGATGCGGCGTACGGCGTGGCTCCTTGGCGTGCTCGCCCTGGCCACCTGCACCTCAGCAGCGTGCACGTCGGCGACCCCGCGGTCGGCCGCAGCGCGCTCGGCTTCCCCGCTGGTGCACCTGGTCGGGCCATCGCGGTGCAGCGCGCCGGGGGACCGCCCCGACCCCGTGTGCACCCCGGGCGACGTCGACCCGCGTGTCACCCAGGACACGATCGCCTCGACCATCTGCCGTCGGGGGTACTCCTCCTCGGTCCGGCCGCCCGAGGCAGTGACGCATGAGATCAAGGTGCGCCTGGTCGCGGCGTACGGCCTGTCGGGCACGCCGTTCGCCCGCCTGGAACTGGACCATCTGGTGCCGCTGTCGCTCGGGGGGGCCAGCGACGAGCGCAACCTGTGGCCCGAGCCGCGCGGCGGACCGTCCGGGGCGGAGGCCAAGGACGTCGTCGAGGTACGCCTGCATGACCAGGTCTGCCGGGGCGCGTAGAGCTGCGCGTCGCCCAGCAGGCCATCGCCCGGAACTGGCGCACCGCCCCGTGAACCCTGCGCTCGGTACGCCTGCTCTTCCCACCACCTGTCTTGTCGCTTACGAGCGTGTCTTCTCGCGTACGAGCTTGTCTTCTCCCGTATCACCTTGCGCCGGACTTGTCCCCGTCTGCCGCCCCTCGCCCGGGCACCGGAGCAGACAGGTTCCTGCGGGAGCAGACGGGCTCGCCACCAGCGTCCCCCGAGCCGGCCGTATGAGGCCCACTCGCTACTCCCGGTCCTGACCGGGCGGCTCCACCAGCGGCGAGCCCTGCCGGGTCAGGGCGACGACGCCGGCCACGGCCAGCACGGTGCCGACCACGGCCCCGAGCAGCGCCAGGCCCGAGCTGGGCAGCCGCTCGTGCAGCACGACCACCGCGAGCACCACGGCGACCACGGGTTCCACCACGGACAGCGCAGCGAGGGGTCCGCCGATCCCGCCGGTCTGGAACGCCGCCTGGCTCAGCGCCAAACCGGCGAGCCCAACGGCGACCGCGGCGTAGGGCGCCACCGAGGCGAGCAGTGCCGGCAGGTCGCCCACCCGCTCGGCGCAGACCGCAAGCAGCACGGAGCCGGCGCCGATGACGATCCCGGCAGCGCTTCCGGCCGCCGCCCCGGACCAGCGCGGGACCCGGCGGGCCAGCAGCAGCAGGCACCCGGTGACCGCCGCCAGCACGAGCCCGGCGAGCAGGGCGGTCACCCGCGAGGGCGGGATGCCACGGGGGGTCGTGGCGGTGGCGGGGGCGAGCAGCGCCAGTCCGGTCGTGCACAGGGCGAGCCCGACCCACTCGCGCCGGTGCAGCCGGCGTACGGCGTACAGGGCCGACAGCAGCACCGCGACCGGCAGGCCGGCGACCAGGACGGGCTGGACGAGGGCGACGGCGCCGTACCGCAGGGCCGCGCCCTGGAGCACCACGGCGAGGATGTCCGCAGCGCCACCGAGCAGCCACTGCGGGCGCCGGGCCAGCGAGCCGAGCAGGCCGGGATTGAACGCCGAGCGCTGGGCGACCTGACCGGCCTGCGCGTGCTGCAGCGCCGAGGCCAGGCCGAAACTGGTGGCGCTGGCCAGTGCCAGACAGGCCGCGCCGAGGGTCTGCGTTGCGGTCACGGGTGCAGGCCGTGCGCCCCCAGCGGACCGAGCTCCAGTCCCCGCCCCCGACACCAGTCCACGAGCCCGGGCAGGGCGCCGTACGCCGACCGCCAGGAGCCCGGCGCACTGGTGCAGTCGCTGTCGTGCAGCAGGACCGTGCCACCGTCCACGGTTCCCGACACGACCGAGGCGAGCACCGAGGCGGGGGTGGCGTGCGCCGTCCAGTCCTTGCCCCAGGCCGTCCAGAGCACCGGGTGCAGCCCGAGACGGCCCGCGGCAGCCAGGTCCGCCGCGGTAAGTGCGCCGTACGGCGGCCGGAAGTACGTCGGTCTGGTTCCGGTCTGCGCCTCGAGCAGGGCTGCGGTGCGCTCGAGCTGCTCCGTCGTACGCCGGCCTGGGGTGTTGCGCAGGTGGTTGCGGTGATCCCAGGAGTGGACCGCCACCTCGTGGCCGGCATCGACGATCCGGCGCGCCAGGTCGGGAAAGCGCTCGGCCATCTCGCCGAGTACGAAGAACGTGGCCCGCACGTCGAGCTCGGCGAGGCGGTCCAGGAACAGCGGGGTGCTCGCCGCATCCGGCCCGTCGTCGAAGGTCAGAGCGGTGTGTCCCCTGGTGCCGTGGCCGGCCAGACCAGGCCAGATCCGGCGCAGCCCGGGGAGCGCGGTGACCAGCGGAGCGGACTGGACCGCGGCGCCGGCCGCCACGACTGCGGTCCCGGCGGTCACCAAGCGGCGCAGCGCCGTGCTGCTCACAGGGCGGCCCAGAGCACCCGCATCGGCTGCTTGCGCAGGTGCGAGCGGGTCACGGCCGCCGAGAACGCCTGGAGGTCCGCGCCGACCTGCGCCGTCGTCCGCCCCCGCAGGTCGAGTACGACCTGGTCGCGTTCGGCCAGCGGGGGAAGGGGGCCACCCGGAGGGACCACGACCCACGGCTCGGCTAGTTGGACGTCCCGGCCCCACGCCACGACCCGCTCGACCAGACCCGCCCGGTGGAGCAGAAGCACCGGTGGTCGTGCCTCGTGGGTGGCAACCGTGACGGCGGCGGCGACAGCGTCGATGCCGTCACGCTGCAGCCGCGGGTCGTCGGTCTGGACGCCATGGTCGGCTCCGACCAGGCTGACCCCGGCTCGGTTGAGCGCGACGACGTCGGTCGGGGACGGCGCACCCTCGCCCACCCCGATCGCCGCGGTGATTGCGTACGACCGCAGGGCGGCAGCCACCGCCGGGTCGCCGGCCTCCCGCCCGTCGAGCTCGGCGGCGGCGCAAACCGAGGCGCACCCGTCCGCCACACCGACGCCGTGCTCGCCGGCCTTGGCCACGCCGAACGACAGTGCCCCCATGGTCATGGGCACGATTGCCGAGATCGCGGCGGTGCGCGCCGCCCAGGCCGGTACCCGACGCTGCGCCGGCACCCGGACCGGCGCCGGTATGCGCACTGCAGGGATGGCAACTGGTCTTGACCGGACCGCCGGCACCGTCGCGGGTGCGCCGGCCAGCGCCAACAGTTCGGCGGTCGGGTCGGCGACGAACAGCGCCCTCGCGCGAGCAGCCATCGCGGCCCCCGCCGGCGTGCAGGCCAGGCGGCGAATCTCGGCGATGAGGTCCTGGCGGGAGGCGGCCAGTGCTGCGACGCCGGCGTCGCGCATCGCCTCGGCGTTGCGGTGGCCGTGGCCGGGCAGGCAGGCGTGGCCGATCACCGGGACCCCGACGGCGAATGCTTCTAGGCAGGACAGGCCACCGGCGTTGTGCACGAGCACGTCGGCCGCGGCCAGCAGTGAGCGCACATCCCGGGTCCAGCCCACCGCGATCCCCGTGCCCTCGGCGGCCAACTGGGCCCGGAGCTCGTTGTTGCGGCCGCACAGCACGACGGGCACACCGACGCCGGAGCGCGCGATCGCCCGGGCCGTACCGGCGATGTCACCGACCCCCCAGGAGCCGGCGACGACCAGGACGACGGGGACATGCGGGTCGTCGAGCTCGAGCCGCGCCCTCGCCGCGGCCCGCTCGGGCGCGGTGACCGGCTCGCGGTACATCTCGGGAAGCACCGGACCGACGGCGTGCGAGGGCGTCCCCACCCTGGCCATGGCGATCTGGGCGCTGCCCTGCCAGACGGTGAGGTTGTGGTCCATCCCCGGGTGCAGCCACAGGCCGTGGACGTCGACATCGGTAAGGAAGCCGACGGCGGGAACACGCAGCTTCCCGCTCCTGCGCAGCGCGCCGGCCGCCTGGCACCCCAGCGGGTACGTCGAGACGACCAGGTCGTGGCCGCCGTCCTCGACCAGCCGCCGGACGTTGCTGCGGCCCATCCGGCCGAGCCGGCGGGCTGTCGGCGCGAGCAGACCGTGGTCGATCTTGCCGTACAGCCACTCGTAGCTGCCCGGGGCCCAGCGCAGCTGGCCTTGGTAGAAGGCCCGGTAGAACGGGCCGATCCGACCGGGCATCAGCTCGAGGTAGTCCACGACCTCGACCTGCGCGCCCTCGGCCTGCAGTCGCCGCTCGAGCTCGTGCGCGACGCCGTCGTGCCCTGCGCCCATGGCCGCCGAGATGATGAGCACCGACGGCGCGCCCGTCCCACCGCGCACCCGCGTCGCGCCCACGACACCTCCCAAGGACCCGAGCCGGCGGCCCCGTCGGCGACTATTCTGGCCTACGCGGGCCTGCAGGTGTGGCACCCCGGCCGTGGCGTGCCGAAGATCACGCGCGCGGCCTGGCACGATCACGGTATGACCACGACCCGCTCGCGCGAAGTCCACCTGGCCGCCCGACCACAGGGGGAGCCGAGGCCCAGCGACTTCGCCCTGGTCGAGGTCGACGTCCGCGAGCCCGGGGCGGGGGAGGTGGTCGTCCGCAACCTGGTCATGTCGGTCGACCCCTACATGCGCGGCCGGATGAACGACGTCAAGAGCTACGTCCCGCCGTTCCAGATCGATGCGCCGCTGGACGGTGGCGCCGTCGGCGAGGTCGTGACCTCTGAGGACCCCTCGCTGGCCCCAGGTGACGTCGTGCTGCACGGGCTCGGCTGGCGTGAGTTCGCCGTCGGCCCGGCGAAAGGCTTCCGCAAAGTGGACACCTCGGCCGCTACGCCGTCGGCGTACCTAGGGGTGCTGGGCATGCCGGGCCTGACGGCCTACGCCGGGTTGTTCGCGGTGGCCAGGATGCTGCCAGGTGAGACCGTCTTCGTGTCGGGGGCGGCCGGCGCCGTCGGCAGCCTCGTCGGGCAGCTGGCGAAGCTGCGCGGGGGCACGGTCGTCGGCAGCGCGGGCTCGGCGGCGAAGGTGGCGTGGCTCACCGACGAACTCGGCTTCGACCGGGCGTTCAACTATCACGACGGGGCGGTCGCTGCCTCGCTTGCGAGCGCCGCACCCCAGGGCATCGACGTCTACTTCGACAACGTCGGGGGCGAGCACCTCGAGGCCGCCATCGGCGCGCTCAAGGTGCACGGTCGCGCGGTCATCTGCGGGATGATCAGCGTCTACAACAGCGCGACGCCCTCACCCGCTCCGCGCAACCTCGCCCTCGTCATCGGCAAGCGGCTCCGGCTCGAGGGGATGCTGGTCAGCGACCACGCCGACCTGCAGGGCGAGTTCGTGCGGGAAGTCGCGCCGGCGCTGGCCGACGGGCGCGTACAGGCCCGCGAGACCTTTGTCGACGGCATCGAGAACGCCGCCTCGGCGTTCATCGGTCTGCTGCGCGGCGACAACACCGGCAAGATGATCGTTCGCCTCGGCTGACCTGCCCGCCCGACGATCATCTGGCCGCCGCGTCACCGGTCCGCCGCGCCAGCGTGTCAGGCCGGTTCCTCGGCGGTCAGATGATCCACTCCGTGCGCCGGGGATGCGGCAGCGGCGAAGCCGGGGAGCCAGCGGTTCAGGACGGGGCGCACCGGCACCGTCGCCTCGAGCTGGCAGAGCACGCCGACCATGCCCAGCCAGACCCGGTGGGTGAACAGGTGCTCGCTGGGCATCCGCAGCTGCAGGGCGACGCCGAAGTCGGGGTTGCGCGGGTCGTTGACCCGTCCGAACTCACCGCGCAGCCAGGCGCGGCTGAAGGTGAAGCGCTCGTGCCGGGCCGGCTCGCTGAACGGTGCCATGTAGTCGATCAGCTTGCCCACCTCCAGCGCCCGGCCCGGGTCGACGAAGCCGTACTCGCGCAGCCGAGCCAGCACGGCGGCCTCGTCGCCGGACAACAGCGCGCCGATCAGCCGGCCGAAGCTCGCCGGCATCCCGTCGGGCAGGCGCAGGGTCGAGCCGAAGTCCAACACGCCGAGGCGCCCGTCCGCGGTGATCCGGAAATTGCCCGGGTGCGGGTCGGTGTGCAGCAGCCCTGCCCGTTCCGGCCCGGACACCAGGAACAGCTGGTAGAGCTCGGCCGCCCGGTCCCGTTCGGCCTGCGTGCCGGTCGTTGCCACCGTCGACAACGGTGTCCCGTCCAGCCACTGCTGTACCAGCACCCTGGACGTGGCGTGCACGACCGCTGGTACGACCGTCCGCAGGTCGCCGTGGTAGGCCAGTGCGAAATGCCGCTGGGCGGCCGCCTCGTGCAGGTAGTCCAGCTCCTCGAGCAGCCGTTCCCGCAGCTCCGCGACCAGCGGCGGGAGGGCGAGGCCGCGGGCCACGAGGGCGGTCGCGCGGGTCAGCACCGAGATGGCGCGCACGTCCGAGACGAGCGCCTCCCGTACCCCCGGGTACTGGATCTTGACCGCAACGTCCTGCCCGTCGGCCCAGGTGGCCCGGTGCACCTGCCCGATCGAGGCGGCGGCGACCGCGTCCGGGTCAAAGGAGGCGAACAGCGTCTGCCAGTGCGGCCCGAGCTCCTGCACCAGGACCGGCTCGACATCAGCGAACGGCACCGCTGGGTTGTCCTCCTGCAACCCGGTCAGCGTCTCCCGCCAGGTCGCCGACGGGTCGCTGGGGAACAGCGCCTCCACCGTCGACAACACCTGGCCCGCCTTGAGCGCGCCACCCTTGAGCTCGCCCAGCACCCGGCGCATACGTTCGGCGTTGCGGGCGCGCAACTGCGTCCGTACCCACTCCGGGTCGGCGCCGGCGAGCGTGCGCACCCGACCCTCCGCGGCCAGGACGAGCGTCCCGGCCGGCAGCGAGAGCAGCCGCAGCGTGCGCCGGAGCATCAGCTCAGCACCACGCCGTGGTTCCGCAGCCAGATCAGGGGGTCCACGGGCTGGTCGTCGACGCGCACCTCGGTGTGCAGGTGCGGACCGGTCGACTCGCCCTCGTTGCCGACCAGCGCGATCGGCTGGCCGACGGCGACCCGCCCCGACGGGACGAGGATCCGGCTGACGTGCCCGTACACGGTCGTGACCCCGCCGCGGTGACTGAGCACGACCTCGCTGCCGAAGCCCGAGGCCGGCCCGGCGTACAGGACGACGCCGTCGCTCATCGCGTAGATCGGCGTGCCGATCGGCGCGCCGATGTCCAGGCCCTCGTGGAAGGACGACGCTCCCGGGCGCGGGGCCACCCGCGGGCCGAACAGCGAGGTGACCCGACCCGTGGTCGGCGCCACCCAGCGCCCGGAGGCCTGCCGGTCGACCTGCACCGCATTCACGACCCCGAGCCGGGCAACGACATCTCTGGCGTACGCCGCCGTGACGTCCGGGTCGCGCTGTGGCGCGGACAGGAGCAGGCCGGTTCCGGCGCTCAGCCCGAGCTGGCCGCTGCGGGCGGCGTCCACGACCAGCCCGATCCCCGGCAGCCCGGTCGTGGCGAACGAGCCGACCCGCAGCTTGGCGCTGCCCACGGACGTCGCGACGACGGACCCGCCCAGGGACACGTGCAGGGCCTGTGCGACGACGTGCGCCACTGAGCCCTCGTCGGAGGCGATCGACCGCCACACGCCGTCGCTCTCGGCCGTGCCCATCGGCGTCCAGGCCCGAAAGCTCGACGGGTCGACGCCGAGGGCGGTCGTCTGGCCCGTACCGAGGTGCACGGGGCCGCTCGCGACGGTCAACGTCGAGCTCGCTCCGGTCGCGGCCACCAGTTGGCGTAGGACAGCCTCGGGCAGCCGCTGCCGGGACACGATTAGCACGTCGGCGGGGATGCGCGCTTGCAGGGCAGCCACCGGCACGGCCTGGACCGCTCGAAGCTCGGGCCGGACCGGCGCGACCGGCGGCGCCGCTTGGCCCGTAGGCGCCGTCCCACGGGGCTGCGCCGGGTCGGAGGGAGGGCGGGCCCCGGAGGCGACCCGCGTCGAGACGGTGGTGACGGCGGTCGCGACACCGCCGACCACGACGGCCAACGCCAGCGCGAGCAGGACATGCGGCAGCCGGGCTACCAGGGCGCGCGGAGCTCTCACCCCCTCATCGTCGCCGACGACTAGCGTCGGCGGGGTGACAACCTCGCTCAGGGCCGATCTCGTCTGCGAGGGCGGCGGGGTGAAGGGGATCGGGCTGGTCGGCGCGGTCCGGGCGCTGGCCGACGCCGGATACTCTTTCCCGCGGGTTGCCGGCAGCAGCGCCGGCGCCGTCGTCGGCGCGCTGGTCGCCGCTCTGCAGTACGCCGGCGAGCCGCTGTCCAGGCTCGAGGACATCGTGCAGACCGTCGACTACCGACGCCTGCGCGACCCCAGCCTGCTCGGCCGGTTGCCGCTGGTCGGTGGCGCGCTGTCGCTGTTGACCTCCGATGCGCTCTACGAAGGCAGGTACCTCGAGCAGTTCATGACCGCCGCGCTGCGCGAGCTGGGGGTCACGACGTTCGGGGACCTGCGTACCGGGGACGCGCTGCCCCAGCACGCCTGGTCGCTCGTCACGACCGCGAGCGACCTGTCGCGGCGGCGGCTGGTGCGGATCCCGTGGGACCTGCCGGACTACGGCCTGGACCCCGATGAGTTCCCGGTCGCCAAGGCGGTTCGTGCCTCCTCGGCCATCCCGTTCTTCTTCCGCCCGGTGCAGGTGCGGGGAGCGACCTGGGTGGACGGCGGCCTTCTCTCGCAGTTCCCGGTCGGGTTGTTCGACCGCCCGGACAGCGAGGTGCCGCGCTGGCCGACCTTCGGTGTCCGGTTGTCGACTCGCCGGGGCACGCCACCGGCGACCCACCGGGTGAACGGCCCGCTCGCGCTGGGCGTTGCCGCGCTCGACACCCTGCTCACCGACCAGGACGCGGCCTACGTCGACGAGCCGTGCACGGTCCGTCGTACGGTCTTCGTCCCGACCGAGCAGGTCAGCGCCGTCGACTTCGACCTCACCAAGGCCCAGTCCCAAAGCCTGTACGACGCCGGCCTGGCAGCGGGACGGAAGTTCCTCCGCACCTGGGACTTCCCGGCCTACGTGCGGCACTGCCGTTCTTAGTGTCCGCTCTCAGCGACGCGAGCGGAGACGGGCAAACGCCGCAACGGCAAGTACGAGCAGGACGACCTCACAGACAAAGGACGCGGTGTCCACGAACTCGGTGAACGGCTTGCCGGGGTCGCCGAACCAGTGGCCCTTGTCCGACAGGTAGGACGGCAGGCCCGGCCCGCGGGACAGCAGGTAGCCCAGGATCGGGCCGGCAGCCACGCCCAGGGCCACAAACCAGCCGGCCTTCACAGCCTTCACGAGCAGCAGGATCGCAGCCACCACGGCCGCCACCTCAAGCACGTAGTACAGCACCTGGATGTAGGCCGCGGAGTCGTCCCCCT
>JAABVA010005690.1_pt1 | contig 11224 bp, 9 predicted proteins | sample 5560331 | NCBI WGS metagenome assembly JAABVA01 (sample SAMN12812661, study PRJNA571458) | rock metagenome | isolation source: Antarctica rocks | place: Antarctica: Victoria Land, Mt New Zealand sud | collected 2016-01-07
CCGCGGATGCTCCTTCTGAGTCGGTAGAACGTGTCCTTCGCAAGCCACATTCTCCATACACAGCAGGGCATCCGCGGTCTACGACATGCCAAACCGCCCTATCGCAACGGTGGATCCAGGCTCAGCCAGCCGGCATCGGGCGATGAGCTGTGACCGGATGGTCCGGGCTGAGGGTGAGCTCGCCGCTGAGGTCGAGGCGCTGCTCGCCGACGCGGAGCGCACCGACGACGCTGAGGACGCCGTGCATGGTGATCGCCGGGGCGATGAGCTGCCCGCCGAGCTCGCCCGGCGGGAAGGCCGGTTGGCGGCGATCCGGAAGGCGAAGACGGACCTGGAGGCTGAGCACGCCGGGAAGTCCCGTGCGAAGGCCGAGCAGGCCGCCGCCACGCGCGGCGCGGACCAGACCGAGCAGGCCACTGCTGGTGATGAGGCCGAGGCCGCTGCGGTGGTCCCGCCCAAGGCGCAACGGTCGTTCACCGACCCGGACTCCCGGATCATGAAGACCTCGGACGGGTCATTCCACTACTGCTACAACGCACAGACCGTCGTCGATGAGGACAGCCAAGTCATCCTGAACACCACGCTGGTCGCGTCCGGCGCGGACAACCCGGAACTGCCCGGCGCATTGCAGGATCTGACCGTGCGTTGCAGGCCGCCGGGATCGAAGAGCTGCCAAAGACGTTGCTCGCGGACGCCGGGTACTTCAGCGAGGCCAACGTCGAGGCAGTCACCGAAGCCGGGATCGATCCGTTGATCGCGACCGGCCGGCAGAAACACGGGCAGAAGCCGGCGGCGGCGCCGCGGGGGCGGATCCCGAAGGGCCTGACGCCCAAGCAGCGGATGGCCCGCAAACTGAGCACGAAGAAGGGCCGGGCGGCTTACGCCCGACGCCAGGCGATCGTGGAACCGGTCTTCGGGCAGATGCAGGTCGTCTAAGACGCCGGTCAGCTACGACTACGAGGACTCGACAACGCCAAGGCGAGTGGACTCTTCAGGCGTTCTGCCACAACGTCCGCAAGCCGCAACAGCGGGTTCCACTGGATCCCCACCGAGGCACTCAGCTAGACCGCAGGGCGAACCGGGGGGCAGGGCCGTCGGGAGCGAGCCACCGGCCTACCCGACAAGCAAGCGGCCCCGCCTGGCACCCACCCAGCCCTCAGCCGTCACGACGCCCCGGACGCGGATAGTCCGCAGCCCGTGCCGGCTCAACCAATACCGACGCGGGGTCCTAGGGCCTAGATGATCTCCGGGCGGGCATACCTCTGAGGCGCCGGCGGACTTCGGCAGTCCCTCGCGTCCCTGGAGGCACCGTTGAGTTCAGTCAAGCCGCCGCGTTCCTTCCGGGTTCCTACGCGGCTGGGCCCGGGTGCGGCTAGACCGGGGGGGCTGGCGGGTGCTGTGCGCGTACGCCGGGGTCGGGGCCGGCCCGGACACCGGCCCGCACGCCGGCCCGGACGCCGGTTGTGCTGGGGCTTGTTGACGGCGCTGCTGCTGGTCCCGACGCTTGCCGGGGCGATCATCGCTGTGGGGGTGTCGCTGGTCGTGCAGACATTGAACGAGACCGGGTTTCGGGTGTGCCTGGCCCTGGCCCTGTACGGGGTGGCGCCGACGATCACGCTGGCTGCCGTGCTCGTGCTGGCCCGTGCCCAGCGCGGACGGCCGTTTCTGGCCGGGGTAGCGCTGGGAGCCGCGTTACTCGTCCCGGCCGGCATCGCCCTTGCATCGCTGGTGGGCTGACCCGCCCAACAACCCTGCCGAGTTGTCACCGGTCAACGACGTGTGACCGGTCGACCTGACGGCCACCGAGCAACTCGACGCACCCCCACCAGCAGAATCTGATGAGCAACCCAGACACACGGCCTACCCCCGCGTCTCCCTGCACGTCCGACTGCCTGTGCCGATCACCCCATCGGTCTTGCCTTTCCGGCGGCCTGCCCGGCCGCGTCCTGCTGCTCCGCGGTGGCGCAGTTCCGCGCCGATCTCCAACTGTCCTTTCCACCTACCCCAACCAGGTCGCTGACTGGGACGGTGCCCCCGGGGCGCAAGCTCGGCCCTGCCAAGCGTCTCCTGGCTGCTGCCCATTGGGGTTATAGGGGAATGGCGGCTTGGCCGTTGGAGGTTTGGCCGTGCACGGTGGCGGCGGCCCAGCGCAGCAGATCGGGCAGGGCCGCGCGCCAGGCAGGTGGGGTGTGCCGGCCACCGATGACGGTGAGGAACCGCAGGTCCTGCCTGCGTGCGATGGCGGTCGCGAAGGTGATGGCTTCGTGGTATTGAGTGGCGTTCGCGGTGCCGGCCATGATCCAGAAGGCCGGCAGTGGCTCACCTGCCGGGAAGCTCGCTAGCAACCTGGTGGGGTCATCGCCAGCTCGGACCGGCCCCTTGCCGTAGAGCCGTTGGCGCAGCGACTTGGCAAGGTCGGGGTGGAAGTAGCCGTCCATGATCGCGGCGGCACCGAACTGGTGTGGGTAGTGCAGCGCCAGCCGGGCCGCGCAGTACCCGCCGGAGGACAGCCCGCCAACGGCCCAATGCGGGCCGGGTGGGTCGATGCGCAGGCCCGCGGTCAACCCGGCCGGGATGTCACGGGCCAGGTAGGTGTCCAACTGCGGCGCACCGGGGGCGTTCAGGCACTGCTGATTGTGAAACCCGCCGTTGACGTCGGGCATGACGATCACCGTCGGGTCGTTGGCGGCCCGGGCGGCCTGCTGGTCGAGCACGGCGGTCAGGTCCAGGGTCAGCCAGCTGCGTGGCTCACCGGGGTCACCGTGCAGCAGTTCCAGCACCGGGAAGTGGGCAGCGGCGTAGCGCGGGTCGTCGTACTGCGCGGGCAGCCACACCAGCGCCGTACGGCCGACAACCCCGCTGGCGGTCCCGGGGATCGGGACGGTCACCACCCGCCCCGGACCGCTACGGCCGGGGTGTGGCGCCGGCCGGTGCGCATCGACCTGCGGGTGCAGGACAGGTATCAACGCCGGTCTGGCGCTGGCACCGTTGTCGGCTGCCAGGTCCGAGCCCAACGCCGACCAGGACAGGTAGTAGTCGTAGTAGTGATTGACCAGACTGATCCCGAACGCACTGGAAGCCACCAACGCCCCGGCCGCAGCCAACAGGCGAAACGCAAGGGCGCGCGTCCGGGTCAACGCCACGGCGCAGCCGGCGAAGACCGCAAGCAACGCAACCGGCAGCCCGACGCTGGCCGGTCCCAGCAGCCCAACCCGGGCAGCCAACACCAGCAGTACCAGTAAAGCCAGCACTACACCGAAGGCGCGGCCAGCCCGACCGGGCCGTGACCCAGGCCGGGCAGGCAGGACCTGACCCGCACGAGAGCGAGTCAACGGATCAGCAGCCACGCCAGCCCAACGTCAGCACCAACCCCGCCGTTCCAGGCGCACCTGCCCGGTTAGTGCTGGGATCAACGCACGTTCGGGCCGGTCGGGGTCGCGGTCCAGATCGGGGTCGGCGCCTTCCCCCACGGCCGGCCCCTGCCGCTGGCGACGTCAGGGCCGCGGTCGGCACCGCCCGGTGCGCCGGGCCGCCAGCCACATCCCGGCGGTGACCAAAGCGACAACAAGCCACTCCACCACCCCGGCGACAGCCAAGGCTCCCGCACCCAGGTAGAACACCGGCGCCGGCGCGGTCCGTAGCACCCCGACGACGACCGCCAGCGGCCATGCCCAGCATCCCGGCGAGCGTGCCGGCGACCTCCCCCACCGCCGCCGCTGGGTCAGTGTCCGGCTCGGTCCTGCCTGGCTCGTCTCGGCGCGCCGTCGGCGCTGCTGCAGTCATACTCGCGGACATGCCGCCCTAAGCATTGGGTTACCCGAGGTCTGACCGTGTGCCCTGCCCGCAGCCGGTCGACCCTCGAGCGGCCCGGGTGGGGTGCGCCAGGTGGTTCCGGGGTACCGCCCGGCGGTGACCAGCACCGCCGGCCCCGCCCCGGCCAGCGCACCCGATGACGTCCAACCCGGCCAGGGCAGGCAAGAAGCGCTGCAACACCAGCCAGCGCCGCTACGCCTAGTCGGGCTGGCTGAGGACGCGGTGCACTACCTGGTCACGCTGCTGCTGTTCGGGGTCGCAGCCGTGGTGCTCTACCACACCGGCCGGGCCCTGTTCGACACCCAGCTGCCGTTCCCAGAGAACGTCACAACCGTAGTCAACGGCGCCCTGTTCGTGGTCATCGTGATGGAAGTCCTACGCACCGTCGTGGCGCACTTCGAGCACACCGGCTTCCAACTCCAACCCTTTCTGATCATCGGGATCGTCAGTGCCACCCGGGAGATCCTCACCGTCGGCGCCCGACTGTCCCTGGCCGGGGACAAAGCCCCCAGCGCACTGCGTAACGCCCTGCTCGAACTCGGCGTCAACGCCGGCGTCGTCCTGGGCCTGGCGACCGCCCTGGTCCTGATCCGCCGCGGCGCCGGGATGCGCGAAACCTGACCACCCGAAGCTGCGCCGAGGTGCACCTGGTGTCGCGTCGGGTCCTAGCCGATGGCGGTACCGAGCAGGTGCCCGATCCCGTAGGTCAGGGCCAGGCCAGCGGCCCCGCCCAGAACCACGCGGGTGACGGCGGGTCGGGCGCGGCTGGCGCCGATACGGGCGCTGACCGCACCAGCCAGCGCCAGAGCGATCAGGACGGCTACGACCGTGACGGGTACCCGTAGCTGTTGCGGCGGGAGCAGGATCGAGGCCAGCGGTAGGACAGCGCCCAGGGTGAACGAGACCGCTGAGGCCAGCGCGGCCTGGGTGGGGTTCGCCAGGTTCGCCGGGTCGATGCCCAGCTCGGCCGCCAGGTGCGCACCAAGCGCGTCGTGGGCGGTGAGTTCCTGCGCGACAACGCTGGCCGTGCCCGCGGTCAGGCCCTTCGCCCGGTACAGCGCGATCAACTCGGCGAGTTCCTGCTCCGGGGTCTCGGCCAGCTCGCGCCGTTCCTGCGCCAACAGGACGCTCTCGCTGTCGCGTTGGCTGCTCACCGACACGTACTCCCCCAGCGCCATCGACACCGCACCGGCGGCCAACCCCGCGATACCCGCAGTGAAGATCGGCCCACGAGAAGCGGTCGCTCCGGCGACCCCCACTACGATGCCGGCAACCGACACGATCCCATCGTTGGCGCCAAGCACCCCGGCGCGCAACCAGTTCAGCCGACCGGCACCAGCGCCGTGCGGCTCACCCGCTGCAGCTTGCTCACCGTCAAAGCCGTCCGCGCCCAACATGCCCGGTGCGCCGTCGGTCGACGGCGACGTCGTGGAAGTCATGACCACAGTCAAGCACCGTAACTGGACCCGTTCCAGACAGGGAAGGTTGCCCTCACCCCTGCCCACCACGTCGCGTGGTCGGGTCCCGGTTTGTCCAGCCCAAAGGCTCGACCAGCCGAGAGGCCCGAACAGCCCTGAAGACCGCTGAGCCCGCAGCTGACCCCAACCCCGTCCCCACCCGCCGCCGAGCCACACCTCAGGGTCATCCCCCAGGGCGGTGCTGGTCGCGGTTCGCTCGGGGGCTTGGTTCGGCCTGGTCGTTACGTTCTGCAGGTCGGACCCCTTGCGCGATCGAGGCGGCCGGGTAGGCGTCGGTCAGCCAGGAGTGGTGGGACGGAGGGGTGAAGAACGTCCTGCTGGTGGGGGCGGAGCGCCCCAGGACGCATCACGACGTCCTTGCTGTCATACGACAGCACCAGCAGGTCATAGGGCTGACCTTGGGGTGGGGGCCGCTTGGCGTAGTAGGCCTTGACGTCGACGGCGGCCCGGTCGGCGAGCTGCTCGAGCTGTCGTTTCCCGATTTTCTGGCCGGTGGCCCGCCGATTGCCAGCTGGGTCTGGTCGAACGATCCGCGGGCGCGCCTCGAGCGCCGCAAGCCGCCTGATTCGGTGGGACTGCCGTTCGGTGGGCAGGTTCAGCGCCGCGTCGGCGGGGTGCAGGTTCGGCCTCTGCGGGGCGCGGTAGGCCAGCCGGTTGACCTGCACGGTTCCGAACACCGTCAGCAGCTCACGGGCGTGCCCCGGCTCGCCCGGGCGCGCTGGACGCCGTCGGCACCAGTCACGTCAGGCCGCGGTTCGGCCTGGTCGGTCTGCGCCCGCAGCGTCAGGTGGTCCTGTGACAGCTGTTGGATCAGCTCACGTCCCTTGTGTTGAGCCGGTCCTTCACAGCGCCGCGGCTCGCGGCCCGCCTGCTGAAGCGCCCGACCCGGGACGCTGCGCGGAGTCGAACTACTGCTCCACCAGGGGTGGCGGGTGCGGTGCGATGCTGGTTGGGTGCGAGCGCCGTGGTGGGGCCCGAGGTCGGTGGAGTTGGCGTTGCTGGTGGTGGCGCTGGCGGTGGTTGGGTTGGCGTTGTTCGCGTTGCAGGTCAGCGGTGCTGGGGTAGCGCAGGCCACGAGCATGCGGACTTGGGGTGGGTTGGCTGGCTTAGCGCTGGTGGTGCACCTGGTGCTGCGTCGGGTGGCTAGGGCCGCGGATCCGTTGCTGCTGCCGATCGTGGTGGTGCTCAACGGTCTTGGGCTGGTGATGATCGAGCGGCTGGACGCCGAAGCAGCCAGCCGGGCCCGGGTCGTGGGCCGGGCCGTTCCGCGTCCCGACGCCCCGCTGCAGCTGATCTGGACCGCGTTGGGTGTCGGGTGCTTCCTTGCCGTGGTGCTGCTCGTGCGGGACCACACCCGCACCTCCCGCTACACCTTCACCGCCGCCGCGGTCGGGCTGTTCCTGCTGATCATGCCGGCGCTACCGGTCATCGGCACCACGATCAACGGTGCCCGGTTGTGGTTGCGGGTCGGGCCGTTCACCGTCCAACCCGCCGAACTGGCCAAGATCGTGCTGATCGTGTTCTTCGCTTCCTACCTGGCCCGTACCCGCGACGTGCTGAGTTTGGCCGGGCGGCGGCTGGGGCCGCTGGACCTACCCCGCGGCCGGGACCTGGGGCCGCTGCTGCTGGCTTGGGGCGGCAGCCTGGCGGTCCTGACCGTCGAGCACGACCTGGGCCTGTCGGTGCTGTTCTTCGGTGCGTTCGTCGCGATGCTTTACCTGGCCACCGGCCGGGTCGGGTGGGTGTTGACCGCGCTGCTGTTGGCCGTGGCCGGCCTGCTGGCCTCCTTCCAGTTGGTGCACAACGTGCACAACCGGATCGAGGTGTGGCTGCACCCGATGCGCGACCCGCTGGGCGCCGGCTACCAGCCGTTGCAAGCCAAGTTCGCCCTGGGTACCGGTGGGCTGGGCGGGACCGGCCTGGGCCAGGGCTCCCCGGGGCTGGTGCCGTTCGCCAACACCGATTTCATGGTCTCCAGCCTGGGTGAGGAACTCGGCCTGGTCGGGTTGATGGCGATCGTGGTGCTGTTCGCCGTGTTGGTGGAACGCGGCTTCGTGACTGCCCTGGGCTGCCGGGACAGCTACGGCAAGCTCCTGGCCGCCGGGCTGAGCACCGTACTGGCCCTACAGGTGTTCTTCATCGTCGGTGGTGTCACCGGGCTGATCCCGCTGACCGGCGTGACCCTGCCATGGCTGTCCTACGGCGGGTCCAGCGTCTTGTCGAACTGGGCGCTCATCGGCCTGCTAGCCCGGATTAGCGACGCCAGCCGCCAACCACAACCTGCCATCATCAGCCCGCAGCTGCTGCGCCAAGACCTCGCCGCCGCCGCCACCCAAACCGTCCCCCGACCACACTGACCACCAGCTAGCCGCTAGCGGCATTGATCGCTACCCCACAACGTCCCTCGTGGCCGGGTCGCCATAGCCGAGACGCCCTAGCCCAGGCTGTGCCGCGAGTGGAACAGCCGCAACCGCTAGGACGAGGTGTCACCCAGGCCTGGTCCCGACCACGATGCCGGCTTCGGATGAGACGTGTTCGTAGCGGACGGCGGTGTACCCGGCGGTGTGGAGCGCTTGGGTCCACCAGGCAGGTGTGCACGGGTGCAGCCGGCCTTGTCCGCTCCCGATCCGGATGATGTTCTTCAGCAACCGCCACCAGCCACTTGGGCCCCGGCGCAGCATCGCGCTGGCCTTATCGGCCAGGACCTGCCGGTGGTGCCGGTCCAGGCTACGACCCAGCATCATGTCGGAGATGACTACCCGGCCGCCCGGGGTGAGCCAGTCCCACACGCGCAGCAGCAGCGCTGTCTTGTCCTCATCAAGCAGGTAATGCATCGCGTAGCTGGACACGATGAGGTCAAAGGAGGCGGCTGGCAGGTCCAGCCGGGCCATATCCGCGGTCTGCGTGATGACCGTACCCGCGACTTGGGCTGCCAGATCCCGCAGGGACTCCAGCATCGCCGGGGACAAGTCGACGGCCAGAACCGACGCGACCCGCGTCGCCAACGGCACCGTCAAGAATCCGGCTCCGGCACCCAGATCCAGGCACCGGTCGGCAGCTGTCGGTGCGGCCAGGTCCAGCATGCGCTCCCGGAGACGCGCAAACGCCGGTGAGGCCCCGACCGTGTCGGACCACTGATCCACCCGCCCGTTCCAAAGGCGTCTCATCCGGCTCGCTGGAGGTGAAGGCACACACAAGTACAGCACCAACAACCACGACCAGCGCGAACTGGCACAGCCCCGGTAAGTCCTCGACCGACCCGGGCGAAGCCGGGTTGCCGCTAGAGCTGGCGGCCGGCGAGCAGCGTGACAACGGCCGCACGAAGTCGGAACAGCAACGCTCTGGTCGGTCCTGCCCTGCCTACTACCACCGGTGGCCGCCCACAGCAGCTCAACGCCGCTGGTGACATCGGGCCGTACGAGCCGGACCGGCTGTAGCGTTGCGGGGTGAGCGAGGCTTCCGGACCCAGCGCTCAGTCCCGACGGCGACGGTCAGCGGCAGCCGCCGTCGCCATGCTGCTGGCCGCCGCCGGGGGCGTGCACGCGCTGACCGGCTCCGCAGGGACTCGCGCTGCGCGCACGAGCGAGCCAGTCGCGCCACGGCCCGCCAGCGCCCAAAGTGCGGCCACCGCATCGCCCCGGCCGCCGGCCGGGGTCGCCGCCCGCAAGGCGACACCAGCACCAGCACCGGGGTCGGATGACGTCCCGCAGAGCGGTACAGCGCTCATCGACGTGCCAACACAAAGTCAGCTCCCCGCACTGCCAAACGGGTGCGAGGTCACGAGCCTGTCGATGCTGCTGAGCTTCGCGCAGCGCCCCGTCGACAAACTCGTCCTGGCCCGTACGCAAGACACCGACCGCGGCCAACCGGTCTTCGCTGGCACTCAGCACGACTTCTACAGCATCAGCCGTTGGGGGAACCCCAATGACTCCTTTGTCGGGCGGGTGGACGGCCGTTACGGCTACGGGATCTACCATGGGCCGCTCGCCAGGCTCCTGGACCGACAACTCCCAGGGCGCTCGGACGACCTGACGGGCCGGCCGTTCAGCGAGGTCCTGGAGCACCTGAGGCAGGGCACCCCGGTCGTGCTGTGGACGACCACGACGTTTCGTCCCCCGTCCCGCTGGGTGACCTGGGCGACACCCAACGGCCCGTTCCGAGCAACTCAGGCAGAACACGCCGTGCTGCTCATCGGTTACACCCCCGGCCACCTAGTGATAAACAATCCCCTGTCCGGTCAGCGCGAGAGCGTGCAAGCGGCACCGTTCCTGGTGTCCTGGCAACAAATGGGGCGGCAAGCCCTCACCGTCACCCACACCTAGCCGCCCTGCCAGCGCCTGCTCAGCAGGCTTATCAACCGACGCGCTGCGCGGACACTGGGGCATCAAGAACCGACTTCATTGGGTCCATGACGTCTCTGCCCGGCGCAGCAGTCATGGCCACCCGGCGCAACCTCGCAATCAGCCTGCTCCGCAAGCCGGCGCGACCAACATCGCCGCAGCCTGCCGTCACCTCAGCCGACATCCCGCCTGCGTCCTACCCATGATGACGTAACGGCCGAATCAACTTCGCCGGGGCCCTGGCTCACCCGCCCGGCTCCTCAGGGCACGGACCTCCCCAGCTCACTACCGCCCAGGTACCCGGGCGGTGCGCAACACACCGCCCACCGGGCAGAGCCAGGGCGCACGGTGGGCTGACAGGATTGGTTGCCCTGAGCTGGCGGTCCGTGCGGCCGGGACCTCTACGGCTCTGCCGGAAGGTGGCACGACTGATGCACCCCGAACCGTCGCCCCGCCCGGTGGGCCCGCGCGATGGCGGTGACCAGCCCGGTGGGCATCGCGGCTCTGGTGCCCTCCCGGCCTGGCGGCGCACCACCGACGGTGAGCAGCGCTGGCCCGCGGCCCTGACTGTGCTTACTGCCATTGCTCTGCAGCTGGTCCTACCGAGCCGGCTCGGTCTGCACCCCAAATACCTCCTGCCGGGCCTGGAAACAGCCCTGCTGATCGCGTTAGTGATCGCGAACCCCGGCCGGTTCAACGCCCGCCGCCGGCTGCTGCGCGCCGGCGGCCTAGTCATGATCGGGCTGGTCATCGCCGCGAACGCCGCCTCGGCCACACTGTTGATCAGCGACCTGCTGCACAGCCGCGGCCCCACCACCAACGCCGGGTCACTGCTGACTAGCGCCGGCGACATCTACCTCACCAACATCATCGCCTTCGGCCTGCTCTACTGGGAACTGGACCGGCGCGGACCAGTCGCCCGGGCGCACGCCGACATCGCGGACCCAGACTTCATGTTCCCCCAAATGACCAACCCCGACCTGGCTCCGCCGCACTGGGAACCCCAAATCTTGGACTACCTCTACCTCAGCCTGACCAACGCCACCGCCTTCAGCCCCACCGACACCATGCCAATGACCCGCCCAGCCAAGGCGTTCATGGGGCTGCAGTCCGCCGTCGCCCTACTCACCGTCGGACTGGCCATCGCCCGGGTCACCAACATCTTGAAATAACCCAAAGGACCCCACCAGGTCACCGCGCCCTGCCCGGCCGGTGCCTGCCATGCTTGCCGGTGGCCGCCTCTGTGTGCGGGGCCGGCCCGGTTGGTCCTTGTCGTGCGTCGTGGCTTGATCATCTCATGTGGGGCCCGGCGTGGTTGCTGGGCTAAGGTCGGTGATCTGGCTGGTGCGCGCTGTGTGTGCTGGGTCTTGCTGGAGGACGCGCGTGTCCGCGATGGCTGTCGCTGAGGCGACGAAGCTCCCCACGTACCTCACCGGCGATGAGCCGATCCTGTACGCCGTCCTGGTCGTCGCCCTGATCGCACTGGTGTTCGCGGCGGTCTTCGCCCGCGAGGTGCTCGCTGCGGAGCAGGGTCCCCAGGGCATGCGGGACATCAGCAAGGCCGTGCAGGACGGCGCCGCCGCCTACCTCTCG
>JAABVA010005694.1_pt1 | contig 11221 bp, 11 predicted proteins | sample 5560331 | NCBI WGS metagenome assembly JAABVA01 (sample SAMN12812661, study PRJNA571458) | rock metagenome | isolation source: Antarctica rocks | place: Antarctica: Victoria Land, Mt New Zealand sud | collected 2016-01-07
AGTCCACCGGGGGGCAGGTAGGAGGGTGGGCGGGGGCGCGCGTTCTCGGTGGGCGCGCCGGGAGGTGGGCCGAAGCCACTCATGTCCCGCCCCCCGATCCACCCGTGCGGACACGATTTTCCCCTCGACGTTCGCGCTCATCACCGTGCGGGCCAACGTATCAGCGGCACCGGCGCGCTGGTCGCCGTCTGTGGCCGCTGGTGCGTGCTCCGACGGCTGCCGAGTGGTGGTGCGTTTGGCCCGGCCACGGACGGGCTGTTGGGCAGGCCCGTGGACGATCAGCGAGTGGACCTCCCCGTGGTGGCCGAGGAGCGGGAGATGCTGCGCGGGTCATCCGCCCAGCAACGGATGTGCCGTCGGAAGGCGAGCCGGAGCGCCCCGCCGCGCTGGCGGGGTGCGGGGCAGGCCAGCTACACATGCCAGGTGACGCGGGTGTCGGTGACGGTTGCCGTGAGGTCGCGCTGGTGGACGAGGGTGTGATGTCGTCCGCACAGGAGGGCGGCGTTCGCGAAGTCGGTCGGTCCGCCCCGGCTCCACCACTGCACGTGATGGATGTCGCACCACTCGGCCGGGATGGTGCAGCCGGGGAAGGTGCAGTGCCGATCGCGGTACCAGACGGCTGTGCGCTGGGCCGGCGTGAAGAAACGGTCACCGAGCCCGATGTCCAGCACGTCGCCCCTGCTGCCGAGCACCATCGGGATGACACGGGCGTCGCAGGCCATCCGGCGGACCACGGCCGGCGAAAGGAGGTCACCGTTCATCGTCAGCCCCGCACCGCGACACTGCTCGATGAGGTGCGCGAGGGGGATGGTGACGACGACATGGGCCTTCTCGGTCTTCGGCTGCTCGCCCGGTGAGGACACCCCGCGGCGGACGACCTCGAGCAGCGCATCCGCGCGTCGGGCGGCGGCTGACCTGGGTCGGGCTCACCGTCCAGTCCCTTCACCGGCGCCGACAGGGCCTGAACGGCCGCATCCAGGACGGCGGCGCCCTCGGCGTCCAGGGTCAGCTGGTAGCGGCTCATCCCGGCCGGGCCCTGGCTCTTGTGGAGCGAGCGCGCCAGTCGGCGACGGTGCTCATCCCGCTCGAGGTCCTTCGCCGGCTTGATCAGCTGGGTCGCGAACTGGATCGCCCTGCGCAGCTCCTTCGCCGTGAGTCCTCGTCCCCGGTGGTTGTCGGACGCCGCCTCGACCAGCGTCTCCACATCGGCAGCCAGCGCCTCCGGGTCGGCGACCCTCCGGACGTCCTGGACGAACCGGGCCACCAGGTCGGCCTTGACCAGCGGCATCGCACCGGATCGGACCGCCTCGCTGAACACGTCGGAGGCCGGCTCGGAGGAGCCCATCGCCCTGGCGACGTTGAGCACTCGCGCGACGTGCTGGACGTCCGGCTTGGGCGCAGCAGCACCGGACGCGTCCACGAGCCAGTCGACCGGTGACAGCCCCCGCCCGTCGGGGGTCCCCTGGCTCTCGACCTCGGCGACGACCGCGACCTCCACCCGGTCGAGACAGCTGCGAAGCTGGCCGATGAGCCGCATCGCCGCGCCCAGACCATCCTCGGTGTGCCGCCACGCCGGCTCGCCCACGGCCTTCTCGGTGGCGTGCGCCGCAACCTCGAGCCAGTCGAGCAGGGAGCCTGCGGCTGACGCCTCGATACCAGCTGCACCAACGCGGGCCTCGGCGTCCTCGACGCCAGCCACGGCGTCCTCGACACCAGCCACGGCGTCCTCGACACCAGCCACGGCGTCCTCGACACCAGCCACGGCGTCCTCGACGCCAGCCACGGCGTCCTCGACGCCAGCCACGGCTTCGTCTACGACGGCGGCAGCATTCGCACTCGGCATCCACGATGCCGGCGAGGCGGCGGTCTCCCGTCCGCGGGCGGACTTCCAGGACGCCAGGTCGCCGAAGACCTCGCCCAACGCGACCCCCGGGACGGAGGCGCCCGGCCAGATCGGTGGCGGGCGCGATGACCTCACTCGCGCCCTCGTGCTCCGGCTGCTGCTCCATGACGACAACACTAGGACCGACCACTGACAGCCCCTGAAGGTCCGATCGCACCGAAAGCCTCTGTCCACAGGGCCTGTTCGCGTCGTCCCAGTATCCACAGGGCCTTCGCTCGCCTGGACATCTCGGCTTCCACCGCGGCCTACCGGACTAATAAGCCTCCCTCTCACCTTCGCGTCCTCGAGGGCCGCCGGCGCAGCGGGCTGGCGTGAAGATCACCTGGCTCTCACCCTCGCGCCCTCGAGGCCCGCTGACCCGGTATGCCGGTCTCCGGACACACGAGGGCGAGCCGGGACTCTGCCCGGGCCGGTGAGGTGCGCCGGGCGCCGAGCCGTTCCATCCGCCCGATGACCTCGGGCTCGGCGCGGCACAGGGGCAGCCCCCGCCGGAGCAGGATGTGCGGCGGCTTCCGGCGTTCGGACAGGTCCCGAACGAGCCTGCGGGCAAAGGTGACCCACCGGTTGTGGGCCACGCACCAGGCCGAGTGGAGCAGTCCTCCGTCACGGAGCCGCCCGATGACCTCGGCGGCGAAGATGCCTTCCGCGACGACGAGCTGCCCGGGGCCGAGGAACACGAGCGCCGAGCCGGTGACCCGCGACCTCCCGATGTCATAGACCGGCACCTGCGCCTGGCCCCTCTGGACGAGTGACGACAACGCTCGCACGGCCGCCGCGGCGTCCCACGACCCGGGGTCGTCCCAGTCGACGAGGCGGGTGCCGCCGAGTTCGGTCATCGGCAGGATCTGGTCGTTGCCGTCCCGGTAGAAGTCGTCGAGCCGGACGATCGGCCACCCGTGGGCAGCATGCAGCCGCGCCGCCAGACGCGACTTGCCCGACCCCGAGGGCCCGGCGAGGATGACGACCCGCTCGGGGTCCGGCGCCCGCGCGAGGTCCGGAGAGGTCACCGACCCTTGGGGTGCCACACGGTCTTCGTCTCGAGGTAGGCCTTGATCCGACCCAGGTCGGGCGTCGTCGACCAGTCGGGCTCGACGGCGGCCGCACCGGTCCCGGCCGGACGCAGCACCCGTTTGAGGTTCTCGGCGCAGGCCCGCTCGAGGTCACCCCAGTCGACCCCGGAGGCGTCGGCGGCACCGGCAAGGTCGATCGCGTTGACGTCCCGGTGCGAGGCCAGCCACGGCGCGACTTCGGCGGTGCGACCCGTGATGACGTTGACCACCCCGCCGGGGACGTCGCTCGTCGCGAGTGCCTCGGCGAGCGTGATAGCCGGCAGCGGCCGCTGCTCGCTGCCCAGCAGGACGGCGGTGTTACCGGACACGATCACCGGGGCGAGCACCGAGACGAGCCCGAGCAGCGACGATGACTGGGGCGCGAGAACCGCGACGACGCCGGTCGGCTCGGGCGCCGAGATGTCGAAGTAGGGCCCCGCGACGGGGTTGAGGGCGCCGAGCACCTGGGCGATCTTGTCGGAACACCCGGCATACCAGACCCACCGGTCGATCGCAGCGGCGACGTTGGCACGGGCCCTCGCCGGCGTCAACCCCTCGGACGCGACGACCTCATCGACGAACTGCTCGAAGCGGCCCTCCATCACCTCGGCGACGCGGTAGAGCACCTGACCGCGGTTGTATGCCGTGGCGCCGGCCCAGCCGGCGAACGCACCTCGCGCGGCTAGGACGGCGTCCCGGGCGTCCTTGCGCGAGCCCTGTGCGGCGTTGGCGAGGAAGCGGGGCCCGGTGCGGCCCTTCGCGGAGTAGATCGCGTAGGAGCGGCCAGACTCGCTGCGCGGGAACGCGCCGCCGATGTAGAGCTTGTAGGTCTTGCGCACCTCGACGCGCGCCGACGCGTCGGCAGTGGTGGTCATCGGTCACCTCCGCTCGTGACGTAGCCCTCGAGGCCGTGCAGGCCGCCCTCGCGTCCGTAGCCGGACTCCTTGAAGCCGCCGAACGGCGACGTCGGGTCGAACTTGTTGAACGTGTTGGCCCAGACGACGCCGGCCCGCAGCTGGTCGGCCATCCAGAGGATCCGCGAGCCCTTGTCGGTCCACACGCCGGCGCTCAACCCGTAAGGAGTGTTGTTGGCCTTGGCGACGGCCTCCTGCGGCGTGCGGAAGGTCAGCACCGACAGGACCGGCCCGAAGACCTCCTCCTGGGCGATCCGGTGCGTCTGGGCGACGTTGGTAAAAACCGTTGGGGGGAACCAGAATCCCTTGCCGGGTAGGTCGCACGGCGGGCTCCACCGCTCGGCTCCCTCGGCCTCGCCGACGGCGGACAGCTCGCGGATCTGGTCGAGCTGGGCCGCGGAGTTGATCGCCCCGAGGTCGGTGTTCTTGTCGAGCGGGTCGCCCACCCGGACGGTGCCGAGGCGCCGCTTGAGCTTGCTGATGACCTCGTCGTGCACCGACTCCTGCACGAGCAGCCGGGACCCGGCGCAGCAGACATGGCCCTGGTTGAAGAAGATGCCGTTGACGATGCCCTCGACAGCTTGGTCGATCGGGGCGTCGTCGAAGACGATGTTCGCCGCCTTGCCGCCGAGCTCGAGCGTCGCCTTCTTGCGGGTGCCGGCGATGGTGCGGGCGATGGCCTTGCCGACCTCGGTGGAGCCGGTGAAGGCGAGCTTGTCGACGTCGGGGTGCTCGGTCAGCGCCTGCCCGGTCGCTCCAGCGCCGGTGATGATGTTGACGACTCCCGGCGGCAGGTCGGCCTGCTGGCACACCTCCGCGAAGAGCAGGGCGGTCAACGGCGTGGTCTCGGCCGGCTTGAGGACGACGGTGTTGCCGCAGGCCAGGGCAGGCGCGATCTTCCAGGCGAGCATGAGCATCGGGAAGTTCCAGGGGATCACCTGCCCGACCACGCCCAACGGCCGGGGAGCTCCTCCGCCGCCGGTCAGGCCCGCGTGCTCGAGCTTGTCGGCCCACCCCGCGTGGTAGAAGAAGTGCGCCGCGGCAAGCGGGATGTCGACGTCGCGCGACTCCTTGATCGGCTTCCCGTTGTCGATCGTCTCGAGGACGGCGAACTCGCGGGCGCGCTCCTGCATGATCCGGGCGATGCGGAAGAGGTACTTGCCCCGGTCGGCTCCCGACATCCGCCCCCACACCCCCCGGTATGCCGTGCGGGCGGCCTTGACGGCCCGGTCGACGTCCTCGGTGGTCGCCTCGCTGATGTCGGCGAGGACCTCCTCGGTCGCCGGGTTGATCGTCTTGAAGCTGCCGCCCCCGGCCGACTCGACGAACTCGCCGCCGATGAAGAGCCCGTAGGAGGAGTGGATGTCCACGATGGCACGCGACTCCGGTGCCGGGGCGTACTCGAACTTGGCCATGTGTCTCTTGCCTCTGCTGCTTCGTTGTCTGCGCGGGTTTGCGGGGGGTCACGGGGGCGGCCCCCGTGCGTTCAGTTGTGATGGGGGACACGCGGGCGGAGCCCCCGTGCGTCTCAGTCGATGGTGACGTAGTCGGGGCCCGAGTAGGCACCGGTGGCGAGCTTCTGCCGCTGCAGGAGCAGGTCGTTGAGCAGGCTCGAGGCCCCGAACCGGAACCAGGCGGGGTCGAGCCAGTCGTCACCGGCGATCTCGCTGACCATGACGAGGTGCTTGAGGGCGTCCTTGCTGGTGCGGATTCCCCCGGCCGGCTTGACGCCGACCTGGGTGCCGGTCAGCTGCTGCCAGTCGCGCACCGCCTCGAGCATGACCAGGGTGACGGGCATGGTCGCCGCAGGGGAGATCTTGCCGGTGGACGTCTTGATGAAGTGCCCCCCGGCCAGCATCGCGAGGTAGGAGGCGCGGCGCACGTTGTCGTAGGTGACGAGCTCGCCGGTTTCGAGGATGACCTTCAGGTGGGCGTCGGGCCCGGCGCCGTCCCGGCGACACGCCTCCTTCACGGCCGTGATCTCGTCGAAGACCGAGAGGTAGTCGCCGGCGAGGAACGCCCCGCGGTCGATCACCATGTCGATCTCGTCCGCTCCGGCGGCGACCGCGTCGCGCGTGTCGGCGAGCTTCACCGGCATACTTGCTCGCCCGGATGGGAAGGCTGTGGCCACCGCGGCGACCCGGACGGCACTGTCTCCCAACGCCTTCCTGGCGACCGCGACCATGTCGCCGTAGACGCACACCGCAGCCGGGCGGGGCGTCGTCGGGTCGGTGGGGTCGGGCGTGAGGGCCTTGGCGCAGAGCGACCTGACCTTGCCGGGGGTGTCCGAGCCCTCCAGCGTCGTCAGGTCGATCATCGAGATCGCCATGTCGATGGCCCAGGCCTTGGCGGTCGTCTTGATCGACCGGGTGCCGAGGGACGCGGCGCGGTCCTCGCAGCCGACCTGGTCGACGCCGGACAGGCCGTGGAGCCAGGTCGTCAGCGCGGAGTTCGTGAGGCGTCCGACGCCGAGGACGTCGCGGGCCCGCTCGGCGGCCTCGCCCTGGACAGCTGTGGAGATCACCCGTCGAGTCTATGGCCAGGGCGGGCCGCCCATCCCGGGCAGCGGCCCCGGTGCGTGAGACGATGGCTCCTCGGCCCGGAACCCGGGCACGTCACCCGCACTGGAGACCTCCACGGCATGACCAGCTCCCCGTCCGCTCCCGAGGCGCTGCGTACCCTCCGTCAGCGGGGGTCGATGGCGCTCGGGATCGTCGCGACCGTGCTCTGCCTCGGCTTCGTCGTTGCGGTCCTCTTCTCCGGTGGCGTCACCCTGGTCTTCCTCGGGTTCATGCTCCTCGGTGCAGCCGTGGGCTGGGTGCTCTTCACCCGGCCGTCCGTCGCCCTGACGCTCGAGGGTGTCCACCTCAACAACCCGCTGCGACGCACCGTCGTCCCGTGGTCGCAGGTGCAGGACGTGTCGGCCCGGTGGAACCTCGAGGTCTACGCCGGCGACCGGGCCTATCCCGCCTGGGCCATTGCCTCGCACATCGAGCGGCCGCACGGTCAGGGCCTGCTGGGGATGGGCGCACTGGGCCGCCGGGCGGAGGTCGAGGCCGGTCCCCCGCCGCCGAAGGGCACGACGGTCGGCAGTGCCGCCCGCCTGATCGAGGACGCAAAGGAGGAGTGGACCGGGCTCGCCGCCGCCGGACGGCCCGAGGCGGTGACGGGCGGCACGGTGACGCGCACCTGGCAGCCGCTCGACATCGCGGCCCTGGTGGCGCCGGTCGTCCTCATCGTCGTCGGCCTCGTCCGCTGACCTCTGCTCGACGCCGTATGCCGTGCCACCGGCCCGCGCCACGGTCCGGTCGCTGCCCGTGGGGTTGCGGTGGCGCGTCCCCAGCCGGACATGCACAAGAAGCCGGGCTACCCGGCATACCGTGCTCGGGAGCACGGCTTGCCCCGGCTTCTGCATGCCCGGCTGGGACCGAAGCCAGCCCGGCTGGGACCGAAGCCAGCCCGGCTGGGACCGAAGCCAGCCCGGCTGGGAGCGAAGCCAGCCCGGCTGGGAGCGAAGCCAGCCCGGCTGGCGACGAGTGGCGTCTGGCTCGCGGCACCCCTCTCAGAGCCGGGTGAGCCGCTCCAGGTCGGCCCGGATCGCGGCGAGCCGGTCCTGAGCCGTATGCCGGGCGCTCGCCAGCGCGCCGCGCCCCGCGACCGGCTCGACCACCTCGAGGTAGACCTTGATCTTCGGCTCCGTGCCGGACGGGCGGACGACGACGCGGGACCCGTCCGCAAGGTAGAGGCGCAGCCCATCCGTGGGGGGCAGGCCGCCGTCCCCCCTGCCGAGGTCGTCGAACCGCTCGACGGCCACGCCGGCCACCTCGGTCGGCGGGTGGTCGAGCAGCCGTCCCATGACCGGCGGGATCTGGCTGAGGTCGGTGACCCGCACCGAGAACGAGTCGGTGGCGTGTACGCCGTGCTCTACCGCCAGGTCGTCGAGCACGTCGAGCAGGGTGCCTCCGGACGCCTTGAGGCCGGCCGCCTGCTCGGCCAGGAGCAGGGCCGCGCTGACGCCGTCCTTGTCCCGGACGACATGCGGCGCGACGCAGTAGCCGAGGGCCTCCTCGTAGCCGAAGACGAGCCGCGGCACCCGGGAGATCCACTTGAACCCGGTCAGGGTCTCCACATGACCGATGCCCGCGGCGGCCGCCATCGCCGCGAGCAGCCGGGAGGAGACGATCGAGCAGGCGAACACTCCTCCTGCGGAGACCCCGCGATCCAGCAGGTGCGCCCCCAGCAGGGCTCCCACCTCGTCGCCGCGCAGCATCCGCCAGTCGCCGCCATCGAGGACCGCGGCGGCGCAGCGGTCGGCGTCCGGGTCGTTGGCCAGGACGATGTCGGGATGCACCTCACGGGCGAGGGCCAGCGCGGCGTCGATGGCTCCGGCCTCCTCCGGGTTGGGGAAGCCCACCGTCGGGAACTCAGGATCGGGCTGGGCCTGCCCCGGGACCGCTTGTGGCGCAGCGAAACCCGCGCCGACGAACACCCTCTGCAGGGTGTCGTTGCCGACGCCGTGCAGAGAGGTGTGGACCACCGAGAGGTTCCGCGGGCCGTCGAGGGCGACGAGCCCGCACACTGCGTCGACATAGTCGTCGAGCAGGTCGTCGCCGAGCGTCTCCCAGCCGTCGTCGGCGAGAGGCAAATCCGCAACGACGCCGAAAGCGTTGATGTAGGCGGCGATCCGCGTGTCGGCCGGCGGGACGATCTGGCTGCCGTCGCCGAGATAGACCTTGTAGCCGTTGTCCTGCGGCGGGTTGTGGCTCGCGGTGACCATGATCCCGGCGTCGGCGCCGAGGTGGCGGATCGCGAACGCCAGGACCGGGGTCGGGAGCGGCCGGGGCAGGACCGACGCCCGGTGCCCGCCAGCAACGACGACCGCCGCGGTGTCGCGGGCAAAGACGTCCGAGCTGTGGCGGGCGTCGTAGCCGACGACCACCATCTGCTGTTTGCCGCCGCGCAGGCCAGCCTCCTCGTCGCTGAGCCGCGTGCGAGCCGCCGCGTCGCCGAGCCGCAGGCCAGCCTCCGCGCCGCCGAGCCGCGAGCGAGCCTCCGCGTCGAGGTATGCCGTGAGGCCGGCTGCTGCGCGGATGACCACCGCGCGGTTCATCCGGTTGGGCCCCGCACCCAACCTGCCGCGCAGCCCGGCGGTGCCGAACTCGAGCAGACCCACGAAACGGTCGGCGAGATCAGCCATCGCGTCGGCGTCACCCGCCTCGGCCGCCGCGAGGACGCCCGTCAGCTCGGCCCGGGTCGCGGGATCGGGGTCGTCGGCGATCCACGCACCGGCCTGCCGGAGCAGCTCGTCGGGAAGCGCCGGGCTCGACGTGGTCATCAGGACGCCCTCAGGCGGGGGCGGCGATGCGGGCAACGACGTCGGCCAGGAGGCGGCCGCAGCGCCCGGCCGCGGCCTGGCCGGCCTCGAGGACCTCCTGGTGCGACAGCGGCTGGTCCGAGATGCCGGCGGCGAGGTTGGTCACGAGCGAGATGCCGAGCACCTCGAGCCCCGACTGCCGGGCGGCGATGGCCTCCAGCGTCGTCGACATCCCGACGAGGTCGCCCCCGAGCACCCGGGCCATCCTGACCTCCGCGGGCGTCTCGTAGTGCGGGCCCCCGAACTGGACGTAGACGCCCTCGTCGAGCTCTCCGTCGACCTCGCGGGCGAGGGCGCGCAGCCGGGAGGAGTAGAGGTCGGTCAGGTCGACGAAGTTGGCGCCCTCGACAGGCGATGCCGCGGTGAGGTTGAGGTGGTCGCGGATGAGGACCGGGGTGCCGGGCCGCCAGGCGGGGTTCAGTCCTCCGCAGCCGTTCGTCAGCACGATGGTCGTGCATCCCGCCGCCTTCGCCGTGCGCACGGCGTGGACGACGGCGCGCACACCGTGCCCCTCGTAGAAGTGGGTGCGGGTGCCGTAGACGAGGGCGCGTGCGCCGGTCTTGCCGATGGCGACCGAGCGCATGCTGCCGGAGTGCCCGGCGACAGCGGCCCGGTGGAAGCCCGGGACGTCGCAGTTGTCGATCGTCGCGAGCGTCTCGCCGACGAGGTCGCCGGTCCGGCCCCAGCCGGAGCCGAGGACGAGCGCGACGTCGTGCCGGGCGGATCCGCTCCGCTCGGCGATGACCTCTGCCGCGGCGGCCGCCACGTCGAAGGGGTCGGTCGCCGGGTCGGTGAGGTCGAGGGAGGACGTCGGCTCGCTCACCCGCGCAGCGTAGCGGGTAGCCGACAACGGGCTGTGGGAGTTGCCCGTGTCGACGTAGTTCCTCACAGGTGTGCCCCTGAGCCGAGCTCAGGTACGAAGAGCCCGTTGGATGCTGCGCTTTCGCAGGCGCGACGGTAGACTGACAGCAATGCTTTCAGGAGGTGGTGCTCATGGCTACTCTGACCATCCGTCAGCTCGACGAGAACACACATTCGCGTCTCAGAGGGCGAGCAGCCGAGCACGGCCGCTCTGTCGAGGCTGAGGTCAGAGCGATCCTCGACGCCGCAGTGAACCGGCCGGAGACCAACATCCTGCTCGCGCTGCACGCATCCATGGCTCAGGCCGGCGGTATCGACCTGGAGGTACCCGAGCGGACCCATCGGCCCCGAACGGTGAACCTGCCTTGATCGTCGCGGACACCAACGTCGTCTCAGAGTTCATGCGAGAGCGGCCCGACCCGTCCGTGGCGGCGTGGGCGGCCGCGCTCAAGGCTGGCGACCTCACCATCAGCGTCATCACGGTGGAGGAGATCGAGCGGGGACTCGCCGGTCTCTCCGCCGGGCGCCGTCGCCGCGAACTGGAGCGACGCTGGCGCCAGCTGATCGATGCCTATGCCGACACCGTTCTCTGCTACGACATGCCTGCCGCCCAGGCAACCGCCCACGTCCTGGTCAGCCGCGCGTCCGCCGGGTTCCCGATGAGCTTGGCTGATGCCGAGATCGCGGGGATCTGCATCTCCCGGCAATGTCACGTCGCCACGCGGAACGCCCGAGACTTCGAGGGCATCAAGGGCCTGACCGTGGTGAACCCCTTCGACTGACCGTGGATCCCCGGTCACCCGGTCACCCGGTCACCACTGCGCTGCACACACCTCAACCTCCCGGCGGCATGCGCGGTACTGAGCCGGCGACAGCCCGGCATACGCGCTGCCCTTGCTCGGCCGCGCCGGTGGTTGGATGGGGGCTGTGATTGCTCGCACGTCGCACGTCGTCGTCCTCGGTGGTGGTCCCGGGGGCTACGAGGCGGCGCTAGTGGCGGCCCGGCTCGGCGCCAGCGTGACGATCGTCGACCGCGACGGGCTGGGCGGCGCCTGCGTCCTCACCGACTGCGTCCCGAGCAAGACGCTCATCTCCACCGCCGGCTTCATGTCCAACCTGT
>JAABVA010005695.1_pt1 | contig 11221 bp, 9 predicted proteins | sample 5560331 | NCBI WGS metagenome assembly JAABVA01 (sample SAMN12812661, study PRJNA571458) | rock metagenome | isolation source: Antarctica rocks | place: Antarctica: Victoria Land, Mt New Zealand sud | collected 2016-01-07
CGTGCGCGGGTCCGAGTCTTAAGATCCCGTCGCTGACCACGGTGCAGGCCAGGTCCCCGTGCCTGAACCGGGTGAAGGGGTCTGGCAGGTGGGTGGGAGGTCGGTTGCTCATCGGTCCTCCAGAGCTATACGGAGCGGGCGGCGGCTGTGCTGGACTCGGCTAGCGCGGGCGGGCGGGTTCCTGGCTTTGGCCGCGGGCTGTGACCAGCCGGCGGGTCAGGCTGCATGCGAGCGGCCAGAGCCCCTGGGGGGCAAGTCGCACGACGGCGATGAGCAGCAGGCCTTCGATGACCAGGCCTGCGGTCTGGTAGCCGGCGAGCTGCTTAGTCACTCCGTAGTAGATGAGCACGGCGCCGACGACGGGTCCCAGGACGGTGGCGACCCCGCCGACGACGGTCATCAACAGTGCATTCAGCGTCCAGCTGATGCTGAACGCTCCGCCGGGCTCAAAAGAGGCCTGCTGCAGCGCGACGAGCGCACCGACCGTACCGGCCAGGGCGCTGCTGAGCACCAGGGCGGTCGCCTTGTGCCCGAAGGACGACACCCCGAGGCCGGTTGCGGCGGGCTCGTTGTCACGTACCGCCATGAGCCGCAGACCGAAGGAGGACCGCTGCACGACCAGAGCGGCAAGGACGCCGATCCCGGCGACCACGATTGCCAGGGCGAACAGGACCTGCGGGGTGGGGGTGGCGGCGATCGGCAGGTTCAGGCCGGTGGAGCCGCCGGCGAACGACCAGTTCAGCACGGCGGCTTGCAGGGCCAGGGCGGCGGCGAGGCTGCCGATGGCGAAGTAGTCGCCACGCAGCCGCAGCAGCGGGAACGCCAGGACACCGGCCAGCACGGCCCCGACCGCGGCGCCGGCGACAATCGTGGTGAGGTAGCCGGCGCTGGTGTGCAGCAGCAGCAGTCCGCTGGCGTAGGCGCCGGTCCCGACGAAGCCGCTGATGCCGAGCGAGACCTGGCCGCCGAACCCCGCCAGGATGTTCCAAGCCTGGGCGAGGGTTACGTACAGCAGCAAGCTGGTGAGGACGTCGCGCTGGTACGGGTCGATCCCGCCGGCGACGGCCAAGGCCAGTGCGGTGAGGACCACGAGCAGGGCGGCGGCGTAGCGGAAGGGCAGCGCCCCTGGGCTGCGCAAACGCGTCCGCCAGGCGCCCGACGGCGACGCCGCCGGGGTGCCGTCGTGGGCGTCGGTCTGGTCGTCGGGGCGCAGTACGGTCGAGCCGCTCATGCGATCTTCCTGGTGAACAGGCCCTGAGGTCGTGCTACGAGGACGACCAGGAGCAGCAGGTAGATGGTCAGGGTGCGGTAGCCGCCGCCGAGGTAGGCGCCGCCGGCCGTCTGCGCCAGGCCGATGACGAGCGCACCGACGAAAGTGCCGGCGATGTTGCCGACGCCGCCGAGCACGACGACGGCGAAGCCGATCAACAGGTACTCCGCGCCGCTGGTGGGGCTGATGCTGAACGTGGCGGCAACCAGGACACCGCCGATCGCGGAGATGGCGGTGGCGACGGCAAAGGTGACCGCGTACACGTTGCGGACGTTGATGCCCATGAGCTCGGCGGTCGCCGGGTCGGCGGCGGCGGCGCGGACGGTCGCGCCGGTACGGGTGCGGGTCAGCACCAGGTGCACGACCGTGCAGACGATGGCGGCGGCGACGAAGCCGACCGCGTAGGCGGTGCGGACGTGGACTCCGCCGACCTGGAAACCGGCGGTCGCCAGCGAACTGCGGACCGACCGGGGATCGGAGCTGAAGCCCTTGATGAACAGTGCTTGGGCGAGCAACCCCAGGGCGAACGTCGCGACCAGCGGCCCGTTCGCGCCCCGCACCAGCAGCCGGTTGAGCAGGGCGCGTTGCACCGCGTAGGCGATCAGTGCCACCACGATGATGACGATGGGCAGGCTGGCCAGGGGGTTGAGCCCGGCGTGGGCGGCCAGTGCTACGGCGAGGTAGCCGCCGCCGATGACCAGCTCGCCGTGCGCAAGGTTGACCATCTTCAGCACCCCGAACACCAGGCTCAGGCCGAGCGCGATCAGGGCGTAGAAGCCGCCGAGCAGCAGCCCGCTGACCAGGTCTGACAGGGTCATGAGGCGTTCCTGGGTGTCACGACGCGCTACTGCAGGCCCGCGGCGGGTGCCTGCAGCTGGCTGCCGGCGGCCGGGACGATCTGGATGACTTTGCCGGTTCGCCACTGCGAGATGAACTCCGGCATCGGCCAGATGTGCTTGTCGTCGAACTTGATCTTTCCTACGGCGGTGTCGAAGGTGCTGGCGCCGAACGCCTTGTTCAGCTTGCCCGGGTCGGTGGACCCGGCCGTGGTGAGCGCGTTCATGAGGACCTGGCCGGTGGCGTAGGCGTTGACCGCCAGCCCGGAGTCGGGCTCGGCCAGCTTCGTGCCGATGGTGGCGAGCAGGTGCTCGGTGCCGGGCAGGCCGGCCTTGGAGGACCAGAACGACTGCTGAAGTGTTCCCTCTGCGACCGGACCGAGCGCCTTGGGCCACGCGGTGGTGGAGGCGGCCTTCGCGACGAACCCGACCTGCGGCTTGAAGCCCAGCGACTTGATCTGCTTCCACAGGGCGATCCCGTCGGGCGGGGTCATCTGGCCGATCACGACCTGCGCGCCCTTGCTCTGCGCGTCGGAGACGAAGCTGGAGAAGTCGCTGGTGCCGACCGGGAAGGAGTAGTCCCCGACGACCTGGAAGCCGGCGTCGGTGGCTGCCTGCTTGAACAGGCCCCGCTCGACGGTGCCGTCGGGCTCGGTGTCGGTGAACAACGCGATCTTCTTGTTCGTGGGGGTGAGCCCGACCGACTTGATGGCCTGCTGGGCGAACTGGGTCTCGTCGAAGAAGAAGTTCCACGCGTAGGTCCAGCCGGCCTTGTTCGCCCCGGCGAAGGCCTGCACCGGCGTGCAGGTCATCACGATCGGCGTGCGGGCTTGCTCGGCGGCGAGTGCCTCCGGGACGTTGATCGGTGGTGTGCAGGCACCGAGCAGCGCACTGGCCTTGTTCTTGAGGACGAGTTCGCGGACCTGCTGGCTTGCCAGGTTCGGGTCGCTCTTGTTGTCCAAGACGTTGAGGGTGACCTTGCGCTTCTTGCCGCCCACGTCCACGCCACCCGCGGCGTTCACGTCGGCGACCAGCTGCTCGTAGCCGGGCTGCTGCACGTTGCCGAGCGAACCCAGCGGCCCGGTCAAGGACAGCGAGGTGCCGATCACGATCGGGTCGGTGGAGCCGCCGGACCCGGAGCCGCCCGGCCCACTCGACCCGGAGCCGCACGCGGCGAGGGTGAGCGTGCCGAAAGCGAGCGCCGCAACGAACGTGGGCGTGGTCTTCACAGAGGTCCTTTCTCAGGAGCGCAGCGGTGCTGGCACTCGTCGCCGCACCGCGGCTGTCGGGGTTGCTGGAGGCTGACGGGGTCCGGCTAGCCGGACGGGACGGGGGAGGAGGCGAGGCCGAAGTAGGCCTCACGCAGGGTCTGCTGTTCGGTGAGGGCGCTCGGGTCGCCGTCGTAGGACACCCGGCCGCGTTCCAGCACGTAGGCGCGGTCGGCCAGGGCGGCGCTGCGGTGCACGCTCTGCTCGATCAGCAGGATCGCGACCCCGGCGGCGTTGACCGCCCGCAGGGCGTCGTAGAGCACGTCGATCGCGACCGGGGCCAGGCCGAGGCTGATCTCGTCGCAGATCAGCAGCCGGGGCCGTGACATCAGCGCCCTGCCGACCGCGAGCATCTGCTGCTGTCCGCCGGAGAACGTGCCGGCCTGCTGGCCGGCCCGTTCAGCCAGGACCGGGAAGATCGCGTGGATCGCCTCGAGCCGGCTGAGCATCTCGCGCTTGTCCAGGCGCAGCGGGGCCGACAGGGTGAGGTTCTCGTGCACCGTCAGCTCCGCGAAAATCTTGCGTCCCTCGGGGCAGTGCGCGATGCCGGCGCGGGCCCGGTCGTGGGCGGAGCGCGCGGTGACGTCTTGGCCGTCCAGGCGGACCGTCCCGGACGCTGGGGTGATCAGGCCGCTCGCGACGGCCGCGAGGGTGGACTTACCGGCGCCGTTGGCGCCCAGCACGGCGACCACCTCGCCCTGGCCCACCTCGAGCGTGACGTCGCGTACCGCGATGAGGTCGCCGTAGCCCGCCACGATCCCAGTCAGTTCCAGGGCCGGGGCGGCTGTGCCCGGCGCAGGGCGAGCCAGGCGCCCGGTCAGACCGGCTCCGGCCGCACAGGCCGTCCCGCCGCTCACCGGGTTGGCGCTCGGTGTGGCGTCGGTCGTAGTACCGGTCGACGGAGTTTCAGGGGTCGGTGTGGTTGGGCTGGACGCGGGTGCGCTGGTGCCGAGGTAGACCTCCTGCACCTTGGGGTCCGCCTCGATCTGGGCGGGCGTCCCCTCGGCGATGACGTGGCCCCACTCGAGCACCATGACGCGGCTGACGACGCTGCGTACGACACCTTCGACATGTTCGACGAGCACGACGCTGAGGCCGTCGCGGTGCAGGCCCTGGACGAGTTCGATGACCTGATCGAGTTCTTCGCCGACTAGACCGGCGGCAACCTCGTCCAGCAGCAGCACGGCTGGGTCGCTGGCCACGGCCCGGGCCAGCTCCAGGCGCTTGCGGTCCAGCAGGGGCAGGCTCGCGGCCGGCCGGTCGGCTTTGCCGGCCAGTTGGCAGCGGCTCAGGACGGTGCTGAGGTGCTCGTGCTGGTGTCGCTCGGGTCGCCAGGAGTGCCGTGCGCCGGCGGCCACGGCCAGGTTCTGGCGCACCGTCAGGGTGGGGAACGGTCGGGGGATCTGATGGGCCAGGGCGATGCCGCGGCGCGGAACATGGTGGGCGGCGAGAGCGTCGATGCGGATGCCGTCCAGGTGGACTGTGCCCTCATCTGGCCGGTAGACGCCCGCGAGCATCTTGAGCAGCGAGCTCTTGCCGGCGCCGTTGGGTCCGATGACGCCCACGGCCTCACCGGGCTGAATGGTGAGCGACACGTCCGCGACGGCTGTGACTCCGCCGAACCGCTTCGTCAGCTGCTGCGCGGCCAGGACGCCGTCGACGCGCTGAGCCGGTTGGTCAACGGTCTCGGTCACATGGGGTGTGTAACGCACCTCACCTCGACGAGTCAATGGATGTTCGAAAATTATCTGCAGTCGGTGCATATCTTCGTCATGTAGGGACGATGCTCGGGCGCACCGGCAGCCGGCGACGCCCTGCGGCCGCCGCGCGTGCTGCGGGGCGGTCTGACGTACGCGCAGGCTGTTGGGTCCAGCCCTGCCGTGCCGGTAGCCGGGGCCGCTGATCGTGTTGGTGCCGCCAGAGCCGGCGTCAGGCCGGGTCGATCACCGCACCTGCGTACCGTGGATCCAGACGCCCCTGACTGCAGCGGTGGCGGTGATGTCGCGGGTGGGGTCCCCGTCGACGAGTAACAGGTCGGCTCGCAACCCCGCAGTGACCGCTCCTCGGTCGGGAAGCTCGAACAGCCGGGCGGGCAGCACGGTGGCTGAGCGCAGTGCCTCGAGGGGGCTCAGGCCGGCTAATACCAGGAGCGCGAGCTCGTCGTGCAGGGCCTTGCCGTGCGCGATGGGTGCGGGTGAGCCGGGAGCGGCGTTCGCGTCGGTGCCGGCAACGACGGCGATGCCTGCGGCGTGCATCGCGCGGACCGCCGCCGAGGAATGGCCGTATGCCTCGGCGGCCTGCTCGGCGGTGCGCCCGAGCGCGGTGACGGCCTTCATCATCGTCAGGGTCGGGACGCACACCACAGGCCGTTTTTGCAGCAGCGCCAGCAGGCCGCCGTCGAGGTCCTGGTCGACGGGGGCGTGGGTGAGGACGTCGACACAGGCGTCCGCCGCCAGCCGGTAGGCGCCGGTGGTGGTGGCGTGGGCGAACACTCGCAGGCCCCGGCGGTGCGCGGCGTCCACGATGGCGGCGATGGTGTCGGGGCCAAGTGCGATGCCGGCGCGGGCAACCGGGTCCTCGACGATGACCTTGATGTAGTCGGAGTTCTCGTCGACGCGCTGCTGCACGAACGTCTCGGCGTCGTGCGGTCCGCGCAGCGCCGTCGAGGCGTCGAAGCCCATGAACGTCGTCTGGGGGCTGCCCGGCGCCGACGCAGGGCTGTTGGCGCTGCGGATGTCGCAGGTGCCCACCAGCCGGCGCAGGCTGTCGACCAGGGTCGGTGGACGGCTGGCCATGTCCAGGCCGGTGGTGACGCCCCACCGGGCGCACGCGTCCAACGTCTGCGGCCCGTGCAGGTGGATATGGGCGTCGATCAGGCCGGGCAGCAGCGTGCCGCCGCGCCCGTCGGTCAGCGTGTCGCCGGCTGCGGGCGAGTCCGCGGACGTGATCAGCCCGGCCTCGAGGACGACGGTGCGTTCCGGCGTGAGCCGTTCGCCGTCGAACACTCGGACGCCGGTGATGGCGGTACGTGCCGCCGTGGGCGGTGAAGGTGTCATGCGGTCCTCTGTCCGGGAGCAGGAGGGCGGGACGGCCAGCTGCTGGGCCGGGGGCAGTGCTGGTTCAGCCGGCCTGGAGTGTTGCCAGCAGCTGGTCGTCGTTGGTAGCGACGTCGAGTAGGACCCGGGCGGTGCGCTGCAGGTGCTCGGTCAGCACAGTCGTGGCGCCCTCGGCGTCCCGGGCGAGCGCGGCCGTAAGCAGGGCCGCGTGCTCACTGCCGACGTCCCGGCTGTTGTCGTGCCCGATCGGGACCGACCACCGCCGGTAGAGCTCCGCTGAGTCTCGCAGCGCGAGCGCGATCGCCCGCAGGCGCGGATTGGGACAGCCGTCCAGCAGCGTGGCGTGGTAGGAGGCATGAGCGGACGCCCACGCCTCGCTCATCCGCTGCGGGTCCTGCGGGTCCTGCTGAGGCGTGCGCACCAGCGTGTGGTGCGCAGCCAGCACACTCGACTCCCAGGCGAGGTCCGCGGAGTCGATCGCCGAGCGGACGACCAGGGACTCGATCTGCACTCGGGCGTCGGTGAGGTGCTGCAGGTCCTGCGCCGACACCGACTTGACCCGGTAGCCCTGCTGCGGCTCTGCCACGACGAGGTCTTGCTCGGTGAGCCGGGACAGCCCCTCGCGGACCACCCCGACGCTCGTGCTGTAGCGCGAGCAGAGTTCGGCGAACGGTAGTCGGGAACCCGGCCGTAGGCGACCGGCCAGGATGTCGGCGCGCAGCCGCGAGTAGACGTCCTCGCTGCGGGTCGGGGCCGCACCTGGTCGCGCCATGCAGCGAGTAGAGCACGCAGCGGCACCCGGGCTCAAGTTTCGAAGATGCGTTGACAAGTTGCATGTGACTGGGTACACACTGACGGCATCGGCAGGACAAGCCAGAGGAGCGCGCATGCGGATCGCGAACGTGTCCGGGCGGCTGACCGTCATCAACGGTGTCGGCGGCGTCGATGTGGCCCGCGCCAGCGGCGGGCAGTTCGCCGCGGACGTGTCCGGCGTGTTCGACCAGTGGGACCAGTTCCGCGCTTGGGCGACCGGGCTGGAGTCCGAACAGGTCGACCCCGAGCACCAGGTGCAGGTGCAGGACGCTCAGTTGGGTGCTCCGTCACCCACGCCGCGCCAGGTCTTCGCTATCGGCCTGAACTACCGCGACCACGCCGCCGAGGCCGGCTTCGACCTGCCCGCAGATCTGCCGCCGACGTTCACCAAGTTCCCGACGTGCATCTCCGCACCGCACATCGGCGTACATCTGCCCAGCGACAGCGTGGACTGGGAGGTTGAGCTGGCCGCGGTGATCGCTCGCCGCGCCGACCGGGTCTCCGCTGACCGCGCCTGGGACCACGTCGCGGGGCTGACGGTCGGGCAGGACTTCTCCGAGCGCCGGGTGCAGATGGTCGGGCCGGTCCCGCAGTTCTCCCTCGGCAAGTCCTACCCCGGCTTCGGGCCGCTCGGACCTTGCCTGGTCACCCCCGACGAGCTCGCCGACCGCGACGACCTGGCGCTGGAGTGCACGGTCAACGGCGAGCAGGTGCAGAAGGGCCGCACATCACAGATGATCTTTTCGGTGGCTGAGTTGATCGCCCGGTTGTCCGCGATCTGCCCGCTGCTGCCCGGCGACGTGATCTTCACCGGCACCCCGGCCGGCGTCGGGATGGCCCGCACCCCACCGCGCTACCTCTGTCCGGGTGACCAACTCGTCAGCACCGTCGAGGGCATCGGCAGCCTGCACAACACCTGCCTGCCCGCCCTGTCCCAGCCCGTCTGACCCGAGGAGACCGTCCATGGCGCTGCACCGGCTGACCTCCATCACGCTCGGCGTGCCCAACGTCCGCGAGACCGCCGAGTACTACACCGACTTCGGGCTGTTGCCCGCCAAGGACGAGGTGTCCTCCGCCTACGCCGGCGAGCAGCTGGTCCAGGCCAGCGAGTACCGGTTCTCCACCACCGACGGCGGGGAGCAGCTCCGGGTCGTGCACAGCCCACGCCGCCGGCTGGTGCAGCTCGGAGTCGGCGCGGACGACCCGGACGACCTCGACCGGATCGCTGTCGCCCTCGGCCGGCTCGAGCTTGCCGTCAAGCGCGAGGGCGACAGCGTCTGTGCGGAAGACCCGGGCAGCGAGGTCCGGGTCGTCGTGGAGATCGCTCCGCGGCTGCAGCAGGACAGCGTGCCCTGGCCGGCCACTAACGGGCCGGGGCGCACCGACCGCATCCATCAGCGGGCGGACGGCATCGGCCGCGAGTCGCGGGTGCACCCCCGCAAGCTCGGGCACGTGGTCGTCGGCTCGACCGACCAGGAGGCCAGCACCAAGTTCTTCACGGAGGGCCTCGGGTTCAAGGTCAGCGACCGGGTGCCTTTCCTAGCCGCGTTCATGCGTTGCTCGACCGACCATCACAATGTCCTGGTCCAGCAGGCCCCCGTCGGCTACCTGCACCACACCTCCTGGCAGGTCGACGACGTCGACGACGTTGGACGGGGCGCCACTGCCATGCTCGAGAAGGACCCCGACCGGCATGTCTGGGGGCTCGGCCGGCACTTCGTCGGGTCGAACTTCTTCTGGTACCTCAAGGACCCGGCTGGCAACTTCTCGGAGTATTACAGCGATATCGATTGCATCGTGGATGACCAGCTCTGGACCCCGGGCGTGTGGGAAGGCGCCAAAGGTCTGTACAGCTGGGGGCCGCCGCCGCCCCCGTCGTTCCTCGCCCCCGAGGACCTCGCTGGGCTGATGACCGGCGCACACAGCGCCACCTGACCTGACCCGCCTGCGTCTGCGCACGGGCAGGGAGGCCGTACCCCTTCCTTCTGCACACCGCAACGTGGCCGAGCTGGCCTCGACCACTTCGGCGGGCGTGCAGGCACTGCTCAGCACGTCACTTTGAGAGGACCGCACATGGATCAGGACGACGCAGCGGACGAGCACTATGACGTCGTCGTGGTCGGTTACGGGCCGGTCGGTCAGCTCTCGGCATTGCTTCTCGGCCGGGCCGGCCATCGGGTTGCGGTCCTGGAGCGATGGCCAACATTCTATCCGATGCCCCGGGCCGTGCACTTCGACCACGAGGTTGCGCGGATCTTCCAGAATGTGGGGCTGCGCCCCGACGCCAGCCCGGCTATCGAGCCCTACGAGGACCTCTACACTTGGCGCAACGCCGACCGCGAAACGCTGCTGGAGGTCGACTGGTCCGGTGTCGGGCCTACCGGCTGGCACAATGCGAACTTCTTCACCCAGCCCCTGCTCGAGCCTGAGCTCGACGCTCTGGTTCAGGCCCAGCCCACTGTCAGCGTGCAGCGCGGCTGGGAAGCCGTCGCCATTGAGGAACACAGCACCGAGCACGTCACCGTCATCGTCGGCCAGACCGACGGCGAGCAAGGCACCGGTCAGCGGCGCATTCTCACCGCCCGCTACGTGGTCGGCGCCGACGGCGCCAACAGCATGGTCCGCGGAGCGATCGGCAGTTCCCTGCACGACCTCGGGTTTTTCTTCGACTGGTTAATCGTCGACCTCGTCCTCCACGACGAGCGGACCTTCCAGCCGCCCGCTTGGCAGCTCGCCGACCCGGCCCGCCCAACCACCATCGTTCCCGGCGGCCCCGGCCGGCGTCGATGGGAGTTCATGCGCCTGCCCGAGGAGACGATCGCTGACCTCAACAGCACTGACCGGGCGTGGGAGCTGCTCGCCCCCTGGGACGTCCGACCTGACAACGCCACCCTGGAGCGCCACACTGTTTACACCTTCCAGGCGCGCTGGGCCGACATCTGGCGCCGCGACCGCCTGCTAATCGCCGGAGACGCCGCGCACCTGATGCCGCCGTTCGCCGGGCAGGGCATGTGCGCCGGACTGCGCGATGCCATGAACCTCACCTGGAAGCTCGACCGGGTGCTGCGCGGCGCCAGCCCGGACAGCCTGCTCGATAGCTACACGCCCGAGCGCACCCCACACGTGCGCGGGTTCATTGACTTCTCAATGGAGCTCGGCAAGGTCATCTGCCTGACCGACCAGGCCGCCGCCACCGAACGCGACCGGCAGATGATGGCAGCGCTGCAGGACCCGTCGTCGGTCCCGGCACCGCCGCCGGCGCCACGGCTCGGCCCCGGTCTGCTCGACCCGGCCAGCTCGGTTGCCGGGACCGTGTCGATCCAGGCACCGGTCACGGGCGTCAGGGCCAGCGGACTGCTCGACGACGTCCTCGGCGGCGGCGCCTGCCTGCTGGTGTCCGACCCGGCGCTGCTCTCGCTGCTCGCGCCGCACCGCGAACTCCTCGACCAGGCCGGGCTGCCGCTGGTCGCCTTTGGCCTCGAGCCCGGTGCGCAGACTGTCGTCGACACCACCGGCGCCTACCAGGCCTGGCTGCAGGAACTGGACGCGGTAGCCGTTCTGATCCGCCCGGACTTCGCCGTGTATGGCACCGCCGGCACACCGGCAGCCGTCGTCGGGATGGTGAAGCAATACCACGACGGCTTGAACGGCACCGCAACTGCCCTGACGGTCCTCGACGTCGCAGGTGTGGCCGCCGGGCTAACCAGCTGACGAGGTCAACCGACTGGAAGACCCGAAAGTCCCCGCACGAAGCCGTGGTCCCCGCCGCATTGTGCGGGCAGCGACTGCGGGACCTGTCGTGGCCGCCGCCGGTCGACCGGCGGGTTCTCGCTGAGGGCGATCCAGTTATTGCGGCCGCCCAGGCGTGGCGTCGGCCCCGTCCGGTCCGGCCCCCCCGGCTCCAGGCCGCCAGTTGAAGGAGGCCAGCTGGCAGCGGGTCCGCCGCCAGCCCGTTGCGGACGGCCTGCGCGCCCGGAC